>Ga0193701_1000044_pt1 | contig 27794 bp, 38 predicted proteins | sample U3s2metaG_FD_143055 | JGI IMG/M metagenome (GOLD analysis project Ga0193701, IMG submission 143055) | Soil microbial communities from a riparian zone of the East river system, Colorado, United States - U3s2 | ecosystem: Environmental > Terrestrial > Soil > Riparian zone | place: USA: East River...
CGGCACGGCCACAGAAGCCAAACCAGAGCCGGACACCCCTATATCCGAGAGTGCGCTACCCACCTTTTGCAGTGCCGGTATCACCGTGGTAGCAATGTAGTTAACGACGTTGGTCTGTATACCGCGCTTGAATGCCGTGAACTTCGACTGAGGAGTATCCCCAATTGCCTTGCTTGCCTTGTCCGTAGCTCCAGCAAGGTTACCAAGTCCCGTGGCGGCCTTGCTCGGGTCAAGTGCAAACAGTGCCTTACCGAGATCCTCAGCTTTGGTGCCGAATAGGGCAACGGCTATCTGTGACTGTTTAACCGGGTCCTTAACGTTCCGCAATCTGTCTAGGACTATGTCTAGACCCTTAGATGCACTAGTCCCACCCTTGCCTATCTGTGCCGCCATATCTTTCGCGTTCAGACCAAGGGCTTTGAATCCTCCCGCTGATAGCTTAGTGCCGTCCACAGCTCTAATGCTGAATTCCTTCAGCGCGTCAGCGACGGTATCGGTATCACGCGCACCGGCCTTAAGACCCTGACTGAGCAGACCTAGTGCTGTCTTACCGTCCAGTCCTAGTTTACGGAACTGAGTAGAGTACTCCTTAAAGGTATCTAGCAAGTCCTCAGACGAGTTCAAGCCCAATTGTGCGCCACGAGTAAGGATGTCAAAAGCGGATTGCGCGCTAGGAGCCAGACCAGTTCTCATGAGCTGTGCCACGGTCCGGATCACCGCTCCAACATCTTCCCCCAATACTTGCCCGGTAGTTATTGCTCGCGCTGACATCTGCTCAAGAGCAGATGAGGAAGCCGTACGCATTCCATCCGTATTTTGAATCACGGACGTGATCGCGCTTCGTACCTCCTGCATATTCTCGCCATAGGCTTGCGAGAACAGCCGTCCGGCCACCCCACCGATTCTTTGCGCCTGAGGACCCGTCACCCCTAGCTGAGCTTGAAACAATCCTTGAGCACCGGAGATGTCAAGGGCTTGCTCGAATCCTGAGGACAACTGGCTTGCTGCCAGTTCTCCCACTCGGGCTATCGCGACACCAGCCGCAATCTTTAGCGAGTCCGTGAATGCGCCACCGAATTTCTTCCCAGCTTCCTGCCCTGTCTTCGCAGTATCAGATGATCTCTTTATCTGATCAGAGAACGAACTACCGAACTTAGTACCGGCACGTCTTCCGGCATCGTCAAAATCCCGTTCGGCTTCACGCCGGAAAGTATCAGACTGAGGACGAACCCTAATGAACGCACTAGCTAGAGGAGTGGGCAACCTATTAACCTCCTCTCATTAGCCAGGTTTTTTCACGTGCCCTTTGTTTGTCATCTAGTGGTGCGTTCAATTCCTCTAGGAATTCATCGCTTTCTTGCTCAGTTCGGCCATCCAGCGACAGCACATATACGACATTGCATGCCTGTCTTGGCGTCAGCCGGTAGAGACCTTCCCCAGGTCCCCCACCGAAACCAGGTGTTCCCGCTGACCTGATGAGGTATCCGTCAAGGAATCCGGCATTGTCTGTGACAATGGAGATGAGTCGGATTCCTGCGACGTAGGGCGGGCCGTGAGAAGCTCCACCGTTTGCTGAACCACCGGCATAAGGTCCTCAGCGTCAGCTTTCTTTGCCTTCGCATGTGCCCGGAAACGGTCCCACTCACTAGGTCCCGTTTTCTCTCCCTGTTCATCCACCGGGGCATCATCATCGGGAATGCAATCCCTCAGCATCTCGTAAATGGCCACGAGAGCCTCCATGTCCCCGGTACTCATCCCAGAATTCGCATGGTACGCGAATTCCATCAAGGGCATGAGTCCTACCTTGTCCGCAATGCGGAACTCCTTACTCATAAAGGTAACGCGTCGTGCAAGGGTGATGCCATCCTTGATGACTTCCACACCTTCGGTCATTGCCTGAACTCGAATGGCTTCATCTTCTGCCAATTGCTCAGGAGTCCGTGTGTCCTGTACGGTCTCGACTTCCACAGACGCGTAATCCTGCGGGAGTGCTCGCAACGCCTGTCTTGGGTCCATCTGCTGAGCCATGCTCATTTCCTTTTCCATCACGTCTAGCGCTCTGGTGTCTCGTACCTCTGGTACCGGAGCCTGTTCTCCGTGGGCCGATAAAACAGGCTCCGGCCGCTTTGTCAGCCTCTTGCCGCTCCAGCCGTCCAGTACTTGAACGGTGGAAGTCCAGATGGTTTCTCGGCTCGGAATTCTGCCGGAAGCGTTCCCTTATTCGCTCCCTTTTTCCGTGAGACCTTAACATCACCGGTTTGGAAGCACTGATACATCACCATACGTTCAGTGGAATCTTGCGCTTCCCATCCCACCATGCCCCGGATTTCTGCTCCCACTTCTGGTGGACTATATTCGCTCAGAAGGGTTGCGCCTGATCCACTCGTGGTCAGTGTGCCACCATTCAGCACCCGCTTGAAGTTCGTCGCATGAACTTGAGCCAGCTCGAAAGTAATCGAGATCTCACGGCCAGTGGACACAACGGCCACGGGATCGTAATACTCAGCCACTTCCACGTCATCGGTCGCGGGCTTGTAAGAGAACTCTGATCCATCATCGGTGGCCCCGAAAAGAAGCCATGCACCTGGCCACGTGTCCGTGAACACGCTACCTGCAACCGTGTTCGCTGGTAGCGTACTGGCCAACGGAGCCCAGTAGAGGAAGCCCGGACCGAGTGCAATAGCATCGATCGGAACGGTAACAGTGGGCATTATCCCGAATCCTTTCTATGCCGCCATGCGACACACTTTTACTGCCCTAAGCAGTGATCCAGAAATCAGCATCTACTAGGTAGCGGAATTCTTCACGAGTGGTTAGCTGATCATCAATGGGAACCGGTCCCGTTATATTGTCCACTATTAGAATCTTGTAATCTCCCGCTTTCTCCGGCACGCCATTAATACTCTCCAAGATTGTCATGTAAGCCACGGCGGCATTAGCGGCAGCCTGTTTTGTACTTGCATAGATAGTTGCACTGATACGAGCCCGGCCGACTGGTCTCTCTGCCGTCAGGTCCCCCGGTGTTCCTACGGTCATGATCATTGCATACACGCCTTGTGACCGAATGCGCTTCAAATGCGCACCACGCACGAGCGGCTTACTCGGTCCCACCAGATCAGCGCGTGAATTAATCCAGTTCTTTACGACTCCCTCAGCATCGTAAGCCATCTCACATCATCGCCCTAATATCATCCATGGCCGGACGCAAATAGGGTTGCGGATTGGTGCCCGGATGATGGACTTCCCGTCCGAATACTCTCCCCTTCTTATCGCGGAGAGGGTACGGACCATGAGACTTGATAGTGTGGGCAGCCGTGCCGACTTCCACACCTAGAGCATACGGGTATCCATTTGGAGTTTTGGCCGGAGACTGGATATCGACGTATAGCCCTTGATCATCTGTGCCTATGGTCCACCCAATTTGAGAGCGCATGTATCCGGATGGCCTTCCATGACTCCCGTCCGGGCTCACGGGCGCGCGTCGCTTGGCACCCTGCGCGCCGGTCTCCCCCACCCTGACCAGATACAGGCCTACCGGACCCGCTTCCGAGTTGAGAAGTCGGTTCAGTTCACGATCGTTCCAGATGATCCGGCCACCGGTCGCCATCACTCACGCTCCGGTTGAGAGTGCTCTAGTCGCCACAGTATGCCCTGTACGGTCCCGAGTGCTTCTGTGGCGTCCGAACTCATGGCGGTATACACCTCGGGAGTCAAAGCGGCACAGAACCGCGCCATAGCGGCAGTCAGACCCGTAAAGGGTTCCACATCTAGAAGCCGGACAGATATAGACTCCGGCATCTCCCGCTGTGGCTGATCTTCCTCCCGGTGTGCCATGATCAGGTGCTCTTGCCCGTATCTGGTTTCTTGCTGGATGATCCACCGGCACGGACACTCTTGAACGTTGCCGACTCTTCAGCGGCCGGAACCTTCCTCAGATGCGCAGGCATCTCTCCGCGCTCCATGGGACGCTCCGGCTCGTCTCCCGGCCGAGCGTCCCACTCATCCCGCCGGATCACGAGATTGTCATCCAGCCACGACGGGTTAGCTTTCACGGTGGCATCCGGTACCGGGTCACCAGTATTGAACGCGGTAACCATGCCGGTCTTGATGGTGCCGGTTGCCACGTACCCGTATACATCTTCCGGTCGGTGTGACATCAGATATCGTTCCTATCTCCCCACCAAGTGGGTTCGGGAAATGTCCATGTTGGTACTCCGGTCTCAGTATTAGACCCTTGACTTTCCGTGGCCTTCCGAAACTGGTCCCATTCGTAACGGGCTCGTGCATCAAGTTGAGCGTAATAGTTCGCGTCTGCGTTTCGATCTGGATATGCAAGCTCGATATCAGCGGCGGCACGCCACATCACAGCATTCTTAGCAAGCGGTTCCAGAGCCGGAGTTATGGAGGTGACGATGGCTTCAGCATCGGTAACCGCGTGGTCTATGATCTGCTGTGCTTGGAGACCGGTTGGCCGGGTGTCGTCATTAAACGTATTTAGGTACTCGTCTTCACCGGGCAGATTGACATTAACGGTACGCGTAGGTATGCATCCCGCTACTTCATCCAATGTCGGTGCCCACGTGACCATTAGAGCCCCGGAATAGTTTTCGCTTTGACAGTCACGTTGGTTACAGCGGAATAGGTCACGGCCACGAGACCCGCGTTTACCCCGCCTTGATCAAACCGGCCGTCGTTCTTGATGAACACTTCTTGTTCATCGGTAGCCGCAAGAACCACTGTAACGTCTTTATCGTCTCCGTAATTGCTAGTGACGACAGAGTTAATTGTGGTCGTACATGCGGTACCGGCTGAACGCAGCGTCAACAAGATACCCTGTCCGCTAATAGGGAACATGTCCCCACCGACGTTAGCGGCTACAAATCCGGCCGCCTGTCCTTGATTTGTGCCACCGGTAAATGCCTTACTCAGCACTCGCACGACCGGAGCCGTTAGAGTTGCCATGAACCCATCTCCATTCAGAACAGCACGGCGGGACGCTTGGTGACGCTAGACCCGGTCGTGCTCACCGTGTGTCGCACATCCCGCCGTACCGCGTACTGTTACTTGAACCGGTCCATGAGTGCTTGCTTGCTCATGGATTTCGCTTGCGATGCTGGAAGACGGCTCGGGTTGCGTTCGTCAGATGCGTACGCTTCCCATGCCGCTTTTGAATCTTCTGGAGATGGCTTCTGTAGCAATTCCGGTGCCGGTTCCGCATCATCTTCTGACGGGGTTTCGGAAGTGTCCGGTACGACGTCCACCGGCTTTACAGCACCGATAACCATCAAGGTTTCCACCTGTCCGGTATCCACACCATCGGGAACCAGTTCCCCGCGCTTCAGCGTGGTAGCGTTCCCGTCCGGGTCATAGACATTGCACAGATTCCATACAACCTGATTCGGCATATCATTTCCCCTATCAGGTCAGAGCGGTACCCGTGATGGTGCACCCGGCTCCCGGCTCCTGAACTACCGGAACCACCGGCCGACGTCCACGCACGAGCCATTGATCGTTCGCGTCTGGATCACGTCGTGTCCATGACTCGACACCGTTTGCAGGATCACCCTGGTATTCCGGCGACTCCAGGCGCTCGTACGCGAGACCTCCGAGCATCGTAGAATCGAGAACCTGAGCCTTGACGCCGGTTGGTAGGTTGTTTGTGGGCAGGATACGGAGACCAGCGATACTCACCACGTCTCCGGTTTCGGTAACTGTCATGCCTACTCCGCGCTCTCGTGCGAGACCAGAAATAATCTTCTGGTCCGCGACGATTCGCGCGTACCCTTCATCCGTCGTGATCATGGTGTCAGGATCGTACCCCTGATCCAATTTCGTGACGACGGACTTGGCAAGCATAATGTCAAGCAAGATGTCACGAGATGCGTTGTTCCATGCCGCCGCTACAGCCTGAGTTTGCGTCACAGCTGCCGCAATGGCTGCCAGTGCTACAGAGTCCACTTGCTTGACCATATAGTTGACAACCTTCTGAAGGGACACATCCACGGCGCGACGCCCGAACCGGTGTACGTGCTCGTCTGTTACCGGAACGTCTTGACCCCATTTGGTCACACCGGCCAGTGCCGCCGGACCCGGTGCCGCTGAAGCACGCGGGTACTCAGCACCGGCATTGACTGCGCTCGGGGCTCGGGACGTGTAAATGGACTCGCTCTGTTCATACAGAAGTGAACCGCCGGAAGTCTCGTACCGGCCAGTAAGAAGGACATCGGCAAGGAAACGGTTCTCGGCAATCGTCCTCAGACGCCGCTGAACGGCAGCCGGAGAATTCAGGAACCGAGAGATGGTGATACTGTCCCCGGAAATGGTCGGGGGAGCTGGAGGGTAAGTGTGTGGCATTATCGATACGCCTTCCATTTACAGAGAGCCGTGTCAGCGGCAGTCGTGAGAGCGATACCGATAGCCTTGTCAAATGTCGCAGCCCCTACCGTCGCAATTGTCCCCGCGACTGCCCCGACGATGACAAGGTCTCCGGCCGTGATGCCACCGGCCGCTGTAGACTCGTGCACCATGCCCGGACCACTGAGCACCGTGACAGGTGCGCCGTTAGCGGCATCGTGAGCCGCAATGCCCACGTACTTAGCCGCACTGGCAGAGATAGCCGGAGCCACCGTATTCACACCGGATACCGCAAGGGTATTCCCGCCAACAATGGTAGCGGAAGCGGTCAAGGTAACTTCGTTACCAGGATTGTAAATAGGGACATAGTCAGCCATATCAGTGACCAACCCTTTCCGGTCGAGTCTCCGGGTAGAGACTGAAATACGTCTCATCCAGTTCGTACGACTCTCCGCCACCGTAGCCGGAAGCAGCAAGCGGTACGAGACCCTTTGCCAGATTCTCGATTTGAGTACGCGTCCCGTCAGGGTCCGCATCCCAGAGCCGTTCCCAATGCTCTTTTCGAGCCGGAGCAAACTTGCCGTCATGGATAGCGGCCGCGATGATGGAATCGCGTTCGTTCTTTCGCATGGTCTCGAATGCTGCCGCGCCCTGTTGCGCTTGGCGTTGCATCTCCGTGACGATGGACTGATCCAGGATCACAACACCGGACCCGGCCGCAACCGGCGCGGCCGGTGGAGTAGCGGGCTCGGGTGTCGGCTCAGGTGCCGGATCTGTGCTCTGACGTCCGGCCGCAATTGCGGCCAGAATGTCATCATCGGAAGCATCGGACGAGAGTCCGAGAGCTTCACGAAGTTTTGCCGAGTCCATATCTTCGGACTCCCTTCCCTTGATCGGTGCGCCGTGCACTTGCTCTATGGCTTCCTTAGCCGTGACAGGTTTGGGAGCCGCTTTCTTAGGGTCCTCCTTAGGGCGTGATTCCTCCCTGGATGCGTACACGATGCGGTTATGGCCACTCGTCACGGCTGCCGCCGCTGTGCTCGTGCCGCCGTTTGGAAGGTCCACGTACTCGATTTCGACCGGGATAGGTTCCCCGAAAGTGAAGGACCCATTATCCAGCGTGATAGGGACACGGGAATATTCGCCGGTCGCTTCATCCAAGGTAATCAACTGAAGCGGGTCCAGCTCAAATTCCTTAATCCACACTGAAAAAGGAGCCGTTTCGTAGTAGTCCCTACGAATATCTTCCGTGGTGACTCCGGCCGCTACTTCTCTCGGTTTTGGATTGGGCATCGTAGGTACTCCCTTTGATGCATGGATAGTTACTGAGAATCCCCTGTCTTGTACGGAATCAGATGCCACAACTTCCACGCCGTAAAGGGATGCGACATCCTGAAGGCTCTCTAGTGTCCCGATTCCAGGGGGTGTAACGCCTAGCAATGCAACGGCCGTAATGACGAATGGGTGAAGGTGCCCCAATTGGCACATGAAATCCCATACCGCTTCCATGGAGCGATCAGGATACGCGCTAGCCAAGACAGGTCCGAGCCATCCCGGCATACCCGCATAATCGCCTATGATGGTGTGCCCGCTATCGGCAGTAGCTAGATTGTCCACCCATCCTACGGCGGGCTCTCCATCAAATCGCGTATCGGTATGGCCTATCTTGAGCACCGGTTTACGCACTGCCGGACAGTCGAGAGCGGCAACAGCATTTGCAAAGTCATCGTCAGTCAGAGTTACGAGCCCAGAACTGATATTCCATTGACCAGTCTGAGCAATCTCCACATTCGGTTGATTACTCAATGCAGGTAGAACCATTTCAGTAATCGCGCTAGTCATTCCATACCGCCACGACTATTCCACGACACCGGAGTTTACCTAGGCAGAGTCTATATCCACCGGATACGTACGCTTGTTCTGCTTCCTCCATGTCTATAAATCGTTGTCCATCAATCGCACGGCAATTCTTGCACGTATTCGAGTCCAGGACTTCAGACGCGTAATAGTCAGCAGGTGGAGCCACGGACAAGACCGCTTGCCGTCCGTGGTTCTGTGCCGCACTAAGCGCGTTCCCTAGTTGCTCGTGCAAGTAGGAATCAGATAGAGACCTGACATGATCATCTACCCCATCCGCTACGTCAGCCCCGGTAAAACCAGGTGACCATATACGCAGAGCTTCACGACCGGCTGAGTTCGCAAAGCTGGATGCGAGGATGGTAGCCACAGCGGCGGCAATCTCCGTCAGCCTGTCCGTGTCGAGCTGCTCCCCCGAGACCGTGACGTTTTGCTGAGCAGCTTCCCGCTTCATCTCGGCTGCCGCATCTTCAGCCATGGCTTGCATAGCGTCAGCAAGCATCTCAGCGGCTTCTGTGCTGTCTATAGCGAGCGTGGCTAGCGCGTCAACCTTATCATCGTTAACGGCTGCCTCAATCTGATCCGTTAGTTCCTGCCGCTGTGCCCGGCTGACAGTGCTCCAATTACGCAACAGGAAATCAAGCTGACTGTTCCATTGCTGATCTAGTCGCTCCGGATCTACGTTCGATGCCGCTTCCACGTCCGTCAGTTGCCGCCGGTTGCCCGCTGTGGCTTTAATCTGGCGTCTCCGGCGCGCGTTCATGCCCGGCATCGGTGCGGGCGTCGGTGGCATGGGTGCACCGGGCTCAGGAGGAACCGGCGGAACCGGGGGAATGGGTGCGGGCTCCGGCTCGGTGTCTTCCGGCTTCTCGGGTAGCGTCCAGCGCTCCCTAACCCATGCCTCTAGTTCGTCGTCTGGTGTAACGGCTCCGGCTCCCATAAGAGCCACAAGGGATTCTGCCGTGACTTCCGGTCGTGAACCAGCGTCCCCGATAACGATACGTGGTACGTTCTCGCTTTCCCCGAAATTGTAATCCACCATTTGAACGGCAAGCTTTGTGAGCACGGTAGCCATCTCTTTACCTATGGCATTGAGAGATGTCAGCAAGAGGTTTACGAATGTGTCCCCTAGTGCTCGTGATCCGTTGGGAGAAGAATCCAGGTTAAGCACACTGGCAAGTGCCATCTGTGCCATTTGTCCATCTAGATACCTAATAAAAGCTAGCGTATCCGGAGTGCCGCCGGTAACTCCTTTTAGGTCGAACGTGAATCCATACGGCAAACCTGCCCCGGACTGGTCCCCTACCCGAGCGGCGGCAGCTAGTAGCTTTGCCTGTTCTACTTGTTGACCTGTTGCGCCTTCCGGTGCGGACACTACAGGAACACCCATGCCGAACCGACGATTAGATGTGGCTAGGACTCTCCACATTTCATGTTTCAGTAGCCATGCACCGTATGCATTTCGGAGCATTGACCGGCCTTGCCATGCCGAACCTTCACGCTCGTGAACATACCAAACTAGGTTCTTAACCGGTACTACGTCCTTTTCCCCGTATTGAAGCATTCCACTTAGCGCGCCATCATCCGCCGTTAGTATCTCGGCTATTGTAGTCGGCATTCGTTCGGCTAGCTCCATTAGCCGAGCTTGTCCGCTCACGATCTCATACCGTTGCACGAACGGCATATGACCGAATACTAGGCTCAATAGGGAGATGCGGAAATGTTCATCAAAATCTACCCCGCGTCTCCGTGCTGGACCTGGTTTGTTTTCTTTGCCCAGAACAGGGAGCCCTAGATCGTCCGCAATAAGCTTGACGACTTCCGCACGACATCCAGCCGGGTCTACATGCTTAGGGGCTTGACGGAGTGGGAGCGTGTACGCATTCAATACGGCTGTAAGTTGTGGATCAGTGCGCATCTTGCCGTACGTGAATACAGACTCGGGATACAGCAGATCAGGAACGGTCTCCAGAATATCGGTTAGTGCCCGATTCCATCCCATGTTCTCGGACATGTAACCGGATGATGTTCTAGGTGGTGTTCCCGTAACTGCCATTTCACCACCTTAGATCTCTATATTCCTTGCCGTTGCCGTCCACCCCGGTAGCGGACTCGAAAGCATCTCGAATATCATCCCGCTTTGACTGCCCGTTACGCTGACCACTAGTCAATGACTGTCTGTCAGCCTGAGACAGCAACTCGGTTGCGTCTACGCGGGCAGCATACGCCACCACGTCCACACAATCATCATGGGACGCGTTCGGGAATGAGATAAGTTCATTAACCCAGATTTTTACGTCACAGTCCGGCGGCATATGGCCCACGGTCGGCAACCATAGACGGCCGTTCTCCGCTCGGACTGTCGCCGGTAGTGCGCGAGTTACCTTGTCAGTATCCGCTTTCAGTTCCTTGACAAGGATACCGCTTTTACCAGCCTCATAAACCATCGTGGTTCCGAACATGCGAGATTCCACATATACGACATCGGCACTCCACTTCTCTTTAAGTGGCCGGATTAGTTTCCAGTGCTGTTCTTCCTGTATTCGCTTCCTATCTCCATCCAACAAAATCAAGTCACCATCAAGGCTCAGAGCCCATACACCGCATACCGTCCAGTCGGCAGACGTCTTAGTGGATGCCGCTAGATCCACTGTGCAGAATCGCCAGCAATCGTCCAGATACACGATTCGTCCCCCGAGATCCACACGAGCCCCGTGCAACTGCCCGTGTCTGGAGACGTCCGGCGGCAGGGAAGACCAGTACCGCATATACGCGCGCTTGAACAGCCCACCGGCGGCCGGTCGCGGTGCACCCTGGTACAGGGCAGACCATACGTAGCTTCCGACGTTCTGACGGATCTGAGTCCACTTACGGCGTCCACGAGCGGACACCATGAACTCACCTGGTTTTCTACCTAGTGGATCATCGTGAGATTCAGCCTGAGCCGGGATGGTGACCACGCGCCATTGACCGGGCTCGTTCACCTGAAGCCATCCCGCTAGATCGTCCTCATGCCATCGTGTTTGAATGATGACGACTTTTGTCGTGGGAGACATACGTGGGATGGCAACAGCCTGCCAGAAGTTTTTTAGGCGTTTTCGATATAGCTCGGAATGAGCTTCCTCTAGATTCTTGATAGGGTCATCAATGATCAGAATATCAACAGGCTTACCGGTTAGTGATCCCCCGAGCCCTACACAGTATACAGATCCTTTATGATCTCGGATATTCCAACGTCCAGCCGCACGGCTATCTTGCCGGAGTCGTATCCCCAGATCAATAGGAGAATCAACCCCATTAAATCGTTCCACATCTCGCTTGATTTCAGCACCATGCCGCCGTGCCATTTCATCGGTGTAAGAAACGATCGCTATGCGTAGGTCTGGATCGTGCTCTAGTAGCCATTGGGGGAACCGATAAGATACCCGGACTGATTTACCCTCTTGTGGCGGCATGCTGATAATCAGCTTGTCAATGGCATCCGTGTCTACTAGCCGTACTAGTTCATCGTCTATCAACCGGAGTGCAGGAGTCTGAATGGTCGCTGGATCAAGAGTACGGGCAAGAGCACCCGGAGTAGGCCACCGGCGTTTCTCTTTAGGGGATGGAGGCTCGTACCGCTTTAGCATGGCACGAGCAATGCCGGAGATCACGTCATCCGTTACCGTGGTCATCTTCGGACGCTGGTTCATCCAAGAGCCGGAGAGCACCGGACTCTAGACCACGCCGAATCAGGGGATGACTTGCATCCAACACCAGTGTTTCCCCGCGTGGTCGCCCATAGAATTCATCCACGATTACCTCATACTTTTGAGGGAAATCGTATGGACCTTCTGAGACGTCAATGGACATCGAAACTCAATTCTGGAACAGATGACGCCACGTAACCGGACCTACGATACCATCAATTGTGATCTTCTCTCGCCGCTGGAACCACTTAACGGCCGTTTCAGTTTTGGTCCCGTAGTCCCCATCTTCAGCAAGCACCGGCTTATACCCAAGTGCATTGATCTTGTCTTGCACCTTTTTGACGGCAACCGAATTCTCCCAACCCTTGCGCATGAGAGTTGAGGACTTGAACGGATATGCATTTCCGATAGCCTTAGGTGGGCTCACAATGTACGCAGGATGGCCAAATCCAGCAATCACTGTATATGATCGCACCCTATACGCCACCATATCGGACGTGTTGCCCTCTACCGTGATGACTCTGCCATCTCCGAGGTTCTTCTTTATCGTCCCGACATGGTCAATCTTATTGCGTGTGTCCGTGCCACCCCAGTCAAAGAAGATCACATCCCCCGATGCGGCATGGTTAATGACATTGGATTTAGTCCCTGAATACCATCTCTTAATATTCGCAAAATCATCCGCATGCCATACCGTATAGGCTCGATCGCCTTTCGGTAGTGCAGCTTTCGCACCGGATTTCCGAGAGCCGTAAGTTTGAAACATGTCACACCACGAGGCACGAAGAAATGCATTGCCGTGTCGTGATGCATAATCACGTGTGAATACGTTGGGACGTCCACGTACCCCAATATGCTTATTGAGTTCGTTCAAGAAAGCGGCGGCAGTATTCGCCATTAGTCTTCATCCCCTACGTGACTAGAGAATGTGCCGCTATTTTCATCGTATGGGTAGAACCGATGAAGAGTCGCCATTTCATCCGGCTCTGTTGGACCCCATTCCGTCACGTCAACCTGATCCATGAGTTCGCTTTCAGGTGTATTCAAGGGTCCGGCCGGTGTCGTCATGCCGCCATAGTACGCCGGAGATCACATGCCCAGATAGGTTGACATGTGGTCATCCTTTATGGGATGATTACAACGTACGGCAGGGTGAAACCCGAGAGAGGCACCTGACATGATCAACACTACGGAGACCGTTCCCGAGATCCGTTGCATGCGTTGCAAGCGCATCCTGACGAGCAAGCGCAGTATCCGGAACGGGTACGGACCCGGTTGCCGAATCAAGTTGAACGACGCGGCTAAGAAGGTTGCCAAGCTCTACACGCGGGCACAGATCATCAAGGCTGCCACGGCGCTACGTACCGGAGCGATCAAGTTCTACGACGCTCAGCCGGACGGCAACCGGTACGCGTGCGAGTCGAGCAGCGGTCGTGACCTCTACTACACAACTGGTTACACGTGCACCTGTCCGGCGTCTATTCGGTGCTATCACCAGTGCGGAGTAATGATTAGGGAGCTGACGCCGCTTTCTCGTCACTGATCTTGACATGCTGAAGGGGCTCCGAGACTAGATCGTCATCGGAGCCCCTTCAGCGTCCGGTGCGCGGACCTTGGTCAGCCTACATGCAGAGAGCCCGGACGGGGGATCACCATCCGGGCTCTCTGGCGGGGGTCCGCGTGACCGAGCCTGCCGAGACCGCGCGCATTCAGGGTAACAGAGTCCAGCGCTATAGGTCCATCACGTGATTGCAAATCAGACAGGTACCAATGTACGCGGGCTCCGGCGCGCTGAATCCTCCACCTGAATAATCAGCCCATACATTGATCTCCAATATGGAGCCGTCATATGGACACCTGATAAGCCCGTTGTTAGACCATACCGGCCGCTCCCATGGATGGGGTGCCGTGTAGTACCGTACAACGCTCTTGACGTCTTCAGGGTCCGGCATCCACTCCGGCCGTATTGGTGTCTGTATCGTGTGTCTGATTCCTCACTAGCCACGTTGCCCGCGTTCTCTTGAATGTTCCGCATAACTACCACATAGTATTCACGCGCCATAATGTCTGCGCTCTCTGCACTCCATCCTTTTCCTTTATGGAGATCTTCACGCATTCCCCGTGCGGCTTCCTCAATAGGCGCGAACATCTCCAACATTTGCATCATGCCCAATGTCAGATCTCGTGCTATGTCGGATTGCTCGCTCACCCTGCCATCACCACCATAATAGGGTAGTGGTTTTCATGGACCACTGGAATCAGGATGCTATTTGGCTGTTGCTTCCACGTCCGACCGGTGCCCGGTAGCGGAATGAAGTCCCCTACTTGATTGAATACCTGAGCCAGCACGTAACCCTTAAATGGATGCGGTACTTCGTGTGTCCATCTAAGGTCCTCACACCGTGCATCGTGCGGGCTCTCGACTTCCACCGTATGAATGTGGCAGTAACCCACATCCAGCGGACTAGGTCCCCTATCGTTGTGGATTATCATACAGAGCGCCGGTTCTTCTTTCGATTCCGGCGCTCTTGCTTAGTCGTCATGCTCTTACGGCCAGTCTGCCGGAGATAGCCGCTGACTCGTCTAATGCTGCTCATTGGTTGTGCGTTACTCATCCTGATCCCCTCTCATCCAAGAGCCAGCTATATGCACCGGACCTGTTATCTTGATTCGCTTAATGGATGATCGCCACGTGGCTACGATCTCAGGTATAGAGTCACCATCTATACCCTGCTCTATTGCGGCATTGATACACAGAGCTAGTTCATGCAAAGTCATCCCGTGTTTGCGGTCATTTGCTGTTCTGTCCGTGTACCCGTATGCCTTCACACCTTCAGATTGTTTCATGCTGCCATGTGCCTTTCAGCGTCGGGGCAATCGTGACCGATACACAGCACCGGCGCGTGCACGGTACCGCGTACGCGCCAGAGATGCGGCTCATGTTGTTCAGGCTCTCGACACCAGGTAACCGGTGTCCCGAACGGGTCCCATGATCCTTGCGGCCACATTGTAGGGTAAGGGATCGGTGTACCAACCCCGTATATGGCGCTCAGTTCATCTATGAAGCGTTGCCGTTCTTCCTCCTGTATCAGGCACCCGAGCGGCTTCTTGTGACGTCTCGGGGGAGCACAGAGCCACGCGGACGCGATGACCAGCCCTACCCCGATGATTCTCCAATACAGATGTTGATCAGAAAGCGAACGTACCGCCATAAATCCGGCCGCTCCACCGAAAGCGGCTACGATCCTGTCTAGCCACTCGCTATTCATGATCCCTCATAATCCTTCCATAGTCAATTTCCTTATACTTTCCTTACTATAATCCACACACCGTCAGCTAGCCTAATACGCACCCCTTCTGAGACACTGTCTCGATTGACTACAGCCATCGTAATGTCATGGGCTTTCTGAAGTGTAAATCCCGCATCCATAAGGGAGACGATATGGGTAGCGATCCTTACGTCACGCTCTGACCATTGCCGAGCATGCCCCGTGCCGGGCTCTGCACTGGATAGCCACCCTTTCCTAGCCCACGCACCTAGCTGACGATTAGTCGCGCCGGATCTACTGGTTATGTGTCCAGTCGAATGCACCGGGGCTCACCCTTTCGTATGTATACATCCACAGAATTGGTATGCCATCTGTTGATTCCAGTTTTGTAGGCACACCATGTACCCGGTAACGAACCTGAAATAGCACACTCAATTGACGTGCTCGCTTCATGGCCCATTCCCAGTTCATGACAAATTAGACCTCAAGTCTAGAATGGATTGCATACACCAACTCACGAAATAATCCCTATTGTCCGGGTCATTGAGACAACTACCTCAATGGACATTACCCTCATGCTCACACTTCATGTCGCATCCCCTGTCAACGCGCGGAGTTCAGACACCACAGCGGCAGGAACTTCCCGCCGCTGTTGCTCGGATAGCTTCAACCGGTCTAGAACGCGTTCCAGCATCGTGACGAATGTATCCCCCACTTGCTCGTACATCGAAACAATACGCTCATTCACACCGGCATCTAGGGCCATCTTGCACACGTTCGCCAAATGCCGCCTTTCCTGCGCGTACATTTGGTACCAGATAGATGGAGCCGCTTTCATTTTGCCGACCACCTGAGCGGTAATGGTCTCCCCATCCTTACTCTGGATATCAGGCTCTATAACTTCCTCAGCCATTCCCCATACGAGTTCTCCAGTTTCGAGCCCCGAAATGATATGAGCTAGCCACGCAACATGACCGGCTGTTCGCTGGACTTCCTGAAGCAGCGCATCAGCGGGACCGATGTCCAGGGGAGTCCCGAGCGTCTGAACCGCACGCGTAGCGACTTCCATTTGAGCCGCTTTTACGCTACCGGGTGCGCTCCCGGCATGGAGCTTACATCCTCCCGTACCTGGATGGTTTGTACCCCATCCCTTCGGCTGATGGCACGCCCTAATGCGCCCTTCCGGTGTGTACGCGGTCTCTTGCCGTGCTGAGCGCTTCCGGTGGCAGTGCCGAATGTCCGTGCAACCCTCAATGTCCGGCGCGTCATCATCGAATGGGGTCACGTCATCAGTGGTCATGGGATCCGCCGGAGTTCCTCATGGTTCAACATCGGGAGTTCACAAAGCGCATTTGAGAGATCTTCAGCGGTCACAGAGTCGAGTACGTGACTCATCCTGGTTTCATACTCGTCTTGTTTCATCCGTCCAGCGGAGAAATGGATCGTCAGCTCTGCGAGCACCTGATCCCGTTCCACGTCCCCTATCCGCTCCTTACCCGGTCGTGCGTCCGAGCGTGGGAAGGTCCTGAACGTGGCTGAGTGCCGCTGTGGCGGGCTCTCAGGCTCCGGCCGGTGTGCCAGTGCATACCAGCGCAGTGACGCGTAAATCGTCCACGTAGCCATACCTACAGGAAATATCAGGGGAATCGGTACTGTAATCGTGCCGATAAACACAGTAAGAACCAGCATGGCTAGCCAGAACTTAACCGGCCGCTTACGATGCCCTGTTCCGTACTGGCTCACGTACTGCCGTAGCATGTCCCCGAAAACGGCACGTTCATAGTGCTTTCGATCGTGTGAAGTATGTGACCATTCATCGCGTATACGTGCACCCATCATCTCACCTGTCATGTGTGGTGGAACTTTCAGGCTGTTCAGTTGATCCTGAACCATTTGAGCCCATGCTGTTTCTATGTTGGCAGTCACACCACGATCCACCTTTGCATTCCCAGTGCCTTTTATCTCGGCACTTCTGACAGGTCAATTTATTCCCACTCTTTACGCATCATGAAACGATCCCAATGGCCGGGTGTCGTCATTCGAGTCATGGACTTACCGCCTGGATTTGACAGCTCTACTTGCTCATACGCCCAATCCGCGAATGAAGAACAGACGACGTGTGCCGGAACTTCCGCATCTTTCCACTCCGCGATACGGGGAACGACTTCCCAGAGCCGGAGAGCCTCTCTGGTGTGTTCCGCTATGGCTGCCCAGTCATAAGGTGTCGCGAATAGAGATTCGGCGGCTACCGCGATCAGATACCGTTGATCTTCAGTCTTAGGCTGAAGATTATTCGCATTCGTCAAAGTCCCCTTTAGCGGCATCGTAAGGTCCCGCCATCCCACACCCCCGGGACGTCCTTCAATTCCCCACATAACACCTTGCTCGTCTTGATGGTGCACGATAATTGCATGATTGACGTATGAAGGAAGTCCCATAAGTTTGGCCCCGAGTCGGATAGCACCGGACACGTACCATGATCCTTCACGCGTCACCAAGATATCTCCGATACCGATAACGATATCTGTACTGTACCTAGGCATTTGGCAATTCCCTTCCAATCAGAATGTATCTCGCGAATTCATCTGCCGTATCGAGCACGTTTGATTTCGCGTACAGGTCCCCTCTCCCGGCATGGAAGGCCACAGCGGGAGCTAGCGCACGAGCACGCATCCACCGGTCTCTGTGCTGAGCTAGGGTCTGATCCATATCCGGAGATAGTTTCAAGTTGTGTTCCATCGTCCTCTACCCTTTGACGTAGCGTCACGCATGCTCCATACTGGCTTATATGGCAATGACGAACAAGGCGTTCGCCGGACGAGTGGGAGTCACAGACTCGTACGCGTCGTATCTCCGGAACGGGCAACGGTTGCCGTCCGGTGATCTTCTGGTGAAGATAATTCGTACATTCAGCCTTGACCCGAATTCTGCCATGAATGCGTATCAGGAAGGCGCGGACGCTTTCGGTAAGTTCCTGAGCGACTCGATTTTCAGTGCTGAGCCATCCCCCACTGAGAACGCGTCCATGGGAGCATCCCCCACAACCTGAAGCGTTCAGCCACACGAGAGCCCGGCCACCCTTCCCCGAGTGAGCCGGGCTCTCGCATATCTGGATACGTGTCATGATACTGAGTGTGATTTCCAACCACGTGATGACATAATCCGCGCCTTACGCTGAACCATGTCATCAAGATCTATGCTAAGAACTTGTGCGGCCATATACGCTGTGATAACGACGTCCGCAAGTTCCTTAGCCATTTCGTCATGTGTGCCGGTTTGCCGAGAAGTTCCGGAGTACTTGTTATAAGCACCTACAAATTCCCCTGATTCTTCCGCGACTCCGGTAACAAATCGCCAATCAGGCTGATCCGGAAATGCGACCTTGATTTGTGTGACTAGTATCGCACCCAAATCAGATAGAGTACTCATTTAACCGATTGCCCTTTCTTTGGGGAAACTGCTCCACCTGAGACCTTGATCAGTGATCGGTAAAGCGAAGTCTGTGTGATCCAATGACGCGGACTCTGTGCCAGTAGAGCCAAAACGTCCTTTACACTTCCATCCCCGGTAATGGCACCTTCATTCTTTGCGGCTTCCACGATGGATATGAGCCCAGTCGAGTTATCGTAAAGCCATCTTGCCGCAAGGGTCGCGTGATCCTTGGACATATCGGCTACCTTGGTTTCTGTGCCTTTAATGGTGTACCAGATATCGCCCTGATTAAGATACGCGGTTACATCCATGGCGGTTTACCGTTTCCAAAGAAGCGACAGAGGATGTCGTTAGCATCCTCCGAATTTACCGGATACACATTGAATGTTTTGAATGCCTCCATGACATCCGGTGGCACATCGTATTGCATCTCGCACCCGAGAGCGCTAATGCTGACTTCTATCGGTGCCTCTCCTGATCCTGGTTTAGGGCACGCCTGTTGCAACCCGATACCGTGGTAACACATGGCGACTGTAGCTGTTTCATTTTCCATCAAGCCGTTTATTTGCTCGTCTGTCATTCGCATTTTGGTCCCCTTTACGCGACGCTGGACGGGACACACATAAGGTGAGACGGTACGCGCACCGGTTCCCGAGCGATCATCTCCCGTATGGTCTTGATGGACGGAACCGCTTGCCACATAGCTTGACCGCTCTCTGTGGTAACAAGGGAGGTCTTAACGTACATCTTACCGAGTAGCCATGTGAGCCTCTCACGCTCACTCTCAGGGCTCGACATGCGCCACGTGATATGAAACCGGCAACCCAGTGCGGGACTGCCGTACACCGCGTTTATACCTGGATTGCGACCGATCAGAACACGGATATACGGGACGGTTCCGCCGTACAGACGACACCGGCGACCGGTACGCGGCATGCCATCATCGTGTCCCCATCCATGATCCTGAGCCATCTCGATAAGACTCCGAGCACCTTCAGGATAGGGGAGCCACAATACGCCATTGGAAATCATCGCGGTTTCCCCGATGATTCTCACATCCCCCGGTGTGCCTTCTAGTGGCACATCCTCTATTCGTGCATTCTTCCTCATGCTTTATACCTAGACCCTTTCATATCGGGGCTTCCTCCACCTGAGGTCAAGTGTCCACGATGGTGTGACCCGTGGTCAAGTTATGACCTTGAAGATTTCTATTACGCATCCAGGTTCATTAAGCGCCGGAGTTCCGTCAGCATGGAATCCGTTCACGTACGCCTTACTGGTAATCAAACTGATAATGAGACCGTCATCTTTCCATACTCCTGAGTCTGTCAAAGCATCATGCGTAGGCTTCACCAGGTTATCCACGTCCGGCCGTACACTGGGAAACGGTCGTCTCTTAACGCTCACAGATATTGGTCTAGGTAGCGAGAACAGAAGTCGAACCACGAGCGGCATATCCAATACCGGCCGGATAATTGCCCTACCATTTGGCCGGGCAGCATTCCGAACCGAACGACGCCACAGCGGTGTAAGCGCATTTTTGTCTGTGACGGCAACCTTACCCGTGAACTCTCTGGTTCCATTCTTACGGCTCCCTCTATAGATCGGGAAAGCTGCTTTACCTCCCGGTGCTTCTGGGTTATCTCGTATAGTGATCCTAGTAACGAACTCTGTAATGGGTCTCACTTTATGACCTCAATCCTTGTTGATCTTGTCCCCGCTGGTTAGCCGAATCGGACCGTGTCCCTCGTGGCTCCACACCCCGTAGGGGTGGGCCACGGGACACGTTCGGCTAACGTGTCCGGGACACGGTCGGACACGGTCGGACACGTTGCGATATTCGATTACGCTCAGTTGAAAATGCCTTACTGACGTGGGCTTTTACATCCCATGATCGTCGGGACACAGATCTTTTAGTCCACCGGCGAACGTGTCCCAAGATCAGGGACACGGTGGGACACGATAGCTTTGATCTTGTATAATCCCTGGTGAACAGCCCTTTTGTTACAGGGACACCATGACCGATTACAGCCTTAACGATCATCTCCGGTCACCCCTGGTCCGGCTCGTACATCTTGACGAGTTTGTGGATATTTGATCTCCCGATTCGCTCCCGAGACACGCACCCGTTTTGAATCAGGATTTCCACAGCAGTATCTATGTCGGCTCCCCTACCTCCCATGATGTCCCTTATTTGCCGTAGTGGCATACCGTTATCCATCCCGGTAAGCACCTCGCATACTCGCCGCATACGGGTCTCCATTGACCGGGTAGGTATTAGTTTGCCTTCATCGTCATTTGAGAATCCACCGTCAAAAGCGTCAGCGAGTACGTGGCTGGTTTCACCTGGAAGCCACTCATCCTCAGTCTTGAGCCCGGTTCGCTGGATGCGCAGAAAGTCAGGTCCGAGCCCGGTACGGGTATGCGTGCGCTTCAATCGCATCAGTGTAATAACCTCGATATTGTTGCCCTTAGTTCGCTCGTCTGTTTCCTCCTTTGACAGCTCCCATACGTGATCCACATCCTGATTTTTAGCGCTGGAACCTCTCCCGCCTTTCTCCGCATCTTTGCCGAAATGGTCAAGGCGAATGCTTGCGATTCCACGCGCCTTCAGTCGCCGGTGGAGTACCCGATACAGGGCAAGCCACGTGTCCGAGTCGTTTTCTTTGCCGACTATGAAGCGGCTTACCGTGTCGAGTATGACCACGTCTGGCTCATACTGGTTGACTAGCGTTATCACTTGCCGTGCTCCGTCGTCGCTATCCAGCGGCTTAAACGGCGGGAAACTCAGGTAGATCAGTTTCCCTTTCAGCATGTCCGCTGTTCCCCCGAGCGAGCGAATGCGCATGATCAGATCTTTACGGCTGTTCTCGGCATCCAGATACATAATGGTAATTGGGTCCGTCGTGTTCTCCGTCAGGAAGGCGTGACCCTGAAGCGCCTTGATGCACCATTCTGCCATGAACAGTGACTTACCGCTCTTACCATCCCCGATCAGAGCAGCCTGTTGACCGCGCTCCAATAGTTGCGCGGGTAGGTGGTCAGCCCGTTGGAAGTCTTCCCCGAAAAGATCATCCCAATCTATCGGCGCGAATAGATCGTCATTGGTGACGTCCTTTATTTGACCGTTTGCCCCGTGCTCCGGGGCTCCGTCTTTTGGGTCTATCTTCCCGAGACTGAATAGTTCATCACCATTTTTGCTCATGGCATCGATACCAAGAGACCGCATGGCGGAACCCATATCTCCGTTGTGATGGAAGTTAGCCACATATGAGAGCTTGCTCATGGTGCCGGAGCCGAGAGCATCAGACCATATGCGCAATGGTCCGTGACCCTTGGATGTGTCGTACTTGGTACACCCGATTTCATGCGCGGTTACGGACTTGTCATGAGCAGGAGAGCCCGGCCGTGTGAATGTAGGGCACCCACAATTGTCATGATCGCATGGCGTGAATCCATCCCCTGTCAGGATCTCATTCCAGTCCGTTTGCACACTCCATCTGTCGATGGGATCGTCTGGAAGATCCAAAGCGCTCAGAGCCCCTGAGCCGTTCTGTTCGGCGCGCTCTGTCCGGGCATCCCGGATCAGGTCCGTCAGCCACGTAGGCGCAGCATGGACGCTCCCTGTCAGCCGGTACGAGCCTTCCGGCCGGAAGGATGGGGGAGTGAGCACATAGCCGGAGCCGTAGTACGCCACCCAAGCATTCCGGCAGCCTCCTTTAGGCTGCCGCACCTGGTGACACCGGCACCATGTGAGCTTTCCTGGTGACTCGGGAAGCTCCACATCTTCCGGGACATCGAACCAGTAATGACCCCCGTTCTTGTGGACCCATACCGGAGAACCATCAACAGATGCGTTCATGGTTCCAGGTGAGGTCACGGTAAGTGGTAGCGCTCCGGTGCCTTCACTGTGCCATTGTGTTGAGAGAGTATCGTCTCCCAGATCTTCCCAGTCTCCCAGGAATGCGCGCTTTTCTTCCGCTGTGTCCACGTCAACGATAATGACGCGCCTGTCTCCGGCTCCCGGTGCGACTGCCAGATTTGCACCTTCCGAAAGAAGAGACTTCACTCGGGTACGCGTAAGGAGTTTCTCATCAGTGATCGCGTGCTTGATGCCGCAATCATGACGAACCTTGTCCCAATTAGGGGAGCCCGATTCTTTGGCTGCATTTTGCGCCGCTGTATCTGCCGCTTTTTTGTCGCGACTATTGAGCGTACAAACAGCACGCTTACCGTTCGGTTCGATGATGACCACGGCTAGACCTTCACGAATCAGAGCCTTAGCCACTTTCGCATTCCACGACACATCTCCATCGGGAACAGCCCCGACGATTCTACCGAGCCAATCGATTTTCCCAATCATCGCGGCGTATCCTCCTTTGCGTGTGGAGCCATGATGAGTTCCCCGAGTCGAGTAGCGATAAGAACGTGCGGCATGAGACGCCGGTCTGTCCAGAATGGAACGATGACAGCACCAAGTGTCAGCTTATCCATATGATATAGCCAGTCAATTCTATCGCTAGAATACCATACCGGATCATCGGAATTATCTCGGTATTCTGCCGCTCGAATACATGACCAGTCCGGTACCGTAGGATATTCCGTCTCTTTATCTTTTCCATCTAGTGGTCCACCTATAAACCACTGTGGGTACACTTGCATATTCATACTCCATTGGGAATGAGCCCCTGAGACGTTTCGATTTCGATATTGTCGAGTAGATCCAGGGGACTAAGGGTCTCGTGTGCGTACATGAAATGGAACATCAGATCCAGAAGTGCCGTATCCGGAGTAAGATAGTGGACATGCACTATCCTCCCACACTCCGGACACGCGATATTTGACGCATCGATTTCCTCCATTATGCTGCCGCCCACCTTTCCCCTAGATGTGCCATGTCAGTTCTCAGTTTTGGCGTACGATTTGCCAACATACAAAGTCGCTCCGGTGGAGTCTCCATTATCCGTCGGATATCATGAGCCGCTTCAGCATCCACAACTAGTTCATCGTGCATCGGGAAATAGATAGCGTCACCTAGTCCCGCCTTGATTATGCGTACCTCGGACTCTGCCAGTAGATCGTATGCTGATCCCTGTACGAAATAGTTGACCCCCTTGTGAACCGCGACACTGAAAATCATCCCGCGATTGTTACACTTTCGGCAACGGTCAATGGATGCCTGATCGTCGTGGGCATCCCAGCATGGCCACCATCCGGCCGGTACCGGCACGATACGGCCGGACAGAGTGAAGATGAGACGGTACTGAGCGGCGATCGTCTGGAGTTTCCCGCGCTTACCGGCGAGACGCTTGGAGCCGGGCAACGTCTTCCATACCAGGTCCCGCACTTCAGCGGCTTCATCTGGCGTGACGCGCAAGTCTCCGGCCAGTTTCGTGATGCCCTCCCCGTACAACTGAGCGAGTAGCACCACCTTTGCCACCTTGTATTGAATGCCACTGAATTTCACAATGGCATCGTAGAATTTATTTCCTGCTTCGTAGTGTTCAATTGCGCGAGTATCTCCCGCGATATTAGCCACGATAACCGGCTCGATCTGAGACCAGTCAATTGACACCATACCTTTAGGCTTCTTACACGTGCACGGGACCGGGTCCCCATCCACATCTAGTGCGGGATGCTCCATATTCGCGCGGGCTTCCTGCCAGTTATCCGCAAGGATGATCCCCCGAGCCGGAGCCGAGAACTGATGAAGGGGAGCATCTCCAGAGATGGACATCCGACCAGTAGCGGCAGCAAGGATATTCACACTGGAATGGATACGCCCTTCATCATCCGCACTGTCCATCGTCTTATCCAGATAATCACGCAAGATATGCGTGACCTCTTTGTGCTCTACGAACTGATGCGCTATAGGGTGATTCAATAGCGCAAGATTATCTTTCGAGCCAGACGGCTTACGGGTCTTCAGGGTGCGCGGGTACTTCTCAGGCAGCAATCCTTGCTCGTCTAGGTACCCGGTAAGGTCCCCCGAGTTGCCCGGTCGGATGCCGTGGGACTCTAGAGCAGCCTCTATGACGCGCATCTCTGCCGCCGTGGTGTCCCTGTACTCATCTAGATATTCAGGGTCCACGAGGAAGCCCCGACACGTGCGCCTGAGATGCTGTCTGTTGATGATCTGTTCACGGTCCACTAGGTCTAGCGCTTCCGAGCCCGTGACGCCGTACCGGCTAAATGGATGGCCTTCAGTGAGTCGCCGGAAGGCGGCATCTCGCACAGGAGAGACGAGCCGGTGGGTAAGGATTGCGTCCGTTGCCGCCATGAGCCGGTACGCGGGAGTATCAAGATCAAATTTCTCATACCAGACTTGTTTACTGATACCGAGAGTCTTCAGCATTCCGGGCAACGGATCAGAGATCTCTATACCAAGATGTTTTGCCGCCGCATTTGTGAGAGTCTTACGTGCTCGCTCGTCTGGTTCCGCTAGTCGAGCCCATAGAAGTGTGTCAATAACACGCTCTATGTTCTCCTGATCCATGAGACCTATGATGGATAGAATAGGCACATCAAAAGCTGAGTTATGAAAAGCGAGACGTTGATCCCCTGAATTAATGAGTTTATGAGACGCATGATATTGAGCTTCCTCACGCGGGTCAAATATCCATGCCTGTTCTGATGTTCCGAATATGATCGCCTTAACGTCATACCGTTTACGTCCATCTTTTCCGGCTGACTCTAGATCGATAGCGAGCATGCCGGGTGTCCGCATGATGTCAGGTACCGCGTCTAGCACGGCTTCACGGCCTACTGTGAACGTCACACCAGGGAAGCCGGTCAGCGGGAACGTACCGGACTCCGAAACACGCGCCGGTGGTCTGGTGAGCTTGATCATGAGGCTTCCGCCACAGCGCAGCATAGTTCGTGAGCCGGGATAGATAGAAGGTTCATGATCAAGAGCAACCGGCGCGGACCGGGCATGCACTTCCCTTGCTCGTACTCTCTGATCATGCTGAGAGGGATTCCGGTCTGAATGCTAAGATCACGCTGTGTGATATCAGCCTTGATACGATACGCCTTAAAGATTCGCCCTTCCACACCAGGTGGACGATCCTCCTGTACGGTATCCATCTGCGTATACCTCCTAAGTACGGGTGTGCTCCCCCAGGATTCGGGGGTTAGACCGTACCGCACGGCCGGACCCCATGCTAGCCTGTTCTTGACTGTGCGTCACCTCTAGGGCAGGATCAGGGCTCCGGCAGAGAAGAGAGGGACTAGACATGGATAAGCCGATCACCCCCGAGCGACCCCCGTACACCGGTCCGGAGACGTATAAGGGAGTGCCGGTACCGGAGACGCTCCGGCCAAACTGGAGTGACAAGCGAGTAGAGGTTTTCTGGTGGAAGTGCGGCATAGATTCCGTGACGGAAACGGGCATGATAACCCGGTATGATTCAGAGTTCGCTAAAGAGATGTCTCTTTATGACGCCGGATTTCACGCTCAGCTAGACGAACTAGCTCCGTTGCCGTGTCCTTGTGGCTCAGGTGTACCGGCGGTATCGTGTCCGTGCATCGTGGATATGTGGCCAGTAGGGAGCACTGATGGGTAAACGTATTTTGATACCTCTGGTGGTGATTATCCTCGCGATATTTGCTATCAAGCATCCGGCCGAATCCGTAGACTCTATTAAGTATGTAGCTCATCAACTGACTACGTTCGTTGACAGGATATAAAGTGAGCACTAATACCACAACAGATCTCGGCATAGTCAATGGAATAGATATGTCTGCCGGTGGTCTCGTGCTGGATAGATGGAATGAGGCTCTCCGGCCGCGTCCTTATCAGAATCAATGCATACGCGCTATCCTGGATGCCGCCGCTGAACGTGTCCGGCGTATGGCATGCGTGCTCCCCACTGGCTCAGGTAAGACGGTCATCTTTAGCTATCTCGCTAAGCACTGGAACGAGTACGGTTTCTCAGGGCGTATTTTGATCGTGGTAGACACTGATGAATTGGTGAATCAGACTGTAGATAAGTTGAGCAAGATTGCTCCCCTTCTAAAGGTAGGGGTAGTTAAAGCGGAACGTGACGAGCACGAGAATGTTAATGCCATTGTGGCATCTGTTCAGACAATACGTAAGCTGTATCGTCTGGACAACATTATGGAGTCAGGGCGTATCGGTCTCGTTATCATTGACGAGTGTGATCGTGCCGCCGCTGAAGGATATGTCAATGTCCTTAACGCTCTCGGATGTTTCAATCCAGATGATGACACAGTGGCGGTTGGCTTTACCGCTACTCTTGCGCGCACGGATATGAGATCACTTGGAGACATCTGGGAACGAGTCGTTTTCCAGCGCGATATTCTGGACATGATTCCTGAATATCTTGTGGACGTTTCAGGCAAGATGGTGACGGTAGATGGTTTCTCGCTATCTCAAGTCGCTATGCGTGGCGGAGATTATGCGATTAAGTCTCTATCCGATGCGTTGCTGTCATCCGACGCTCCGGAGTTCATCGCAAACGCTTATGTGGAGCACGCGGTAGACAAGCCGGGCATCATCTTTACACCATCAGTCGCCACGGCTGAAGCGTTCACAGCAGCTCTACAGGCTCGGGGGATCGAAGCTCGTACCATCTCGGGGACTACCCCACGGGAGACCCGTAGGCAGATTCTCAGGGACGCGCACGCGGGACGTGTGCAAGTTCTCGTTAATTGCATGGTTCTCACACGTGGATTTGACTGGCCGCGTGCGGAAGTGGCAGTCATCGCAAGACCTACCACGAGTAACGTTCTGTACGTTCAAATGGTAGGACGAGTTCTCAGGCAATATCCAGGGTATAAAGCACTGGGCATCCCTGCCAAAGAGAAGGCTCTAGTCCTGGACATTGTCGGGGCAACTCAAGAGCACCGACTAGCGACCCTGGCCGTTCTGACGTCCAATCGGATTCAAGTCATTCAGGAAGGCGAAACGCTAACTGAAGCCGTCCAGCGAGAACGAGCGGCCGGTAACGAGTATCTAAAGGATTATGTTGTTCTCTATCAGGATGTAGATCTATTCCATCGGTCGGAAGCTGTATGGCTTCAAACGTATGAAGGCGTTTGGTTTGTCAGCACTCGTGATGACGTGTATTTCATCTGGCCAGGTTCCGAGCCGGATCGGTATCACGTGGGGGTGCGGCCCTTGAAAGGTCAGCTAACATCTCAGCATGGATGGAAACATAAGGATGTAGAT
>Ga0193701_1000045_pt1 | contig 27558 bp, 44 predicted proteins | sample U3s2metaG_FD_143055 | JGI IMG/M metagenome (GOLD analysis project Ga0193701, IMG submission 143055) | Soil microbial communities from a riparian zone of the East river system, Colorado, United States - U3s2 | ecosystem: Environmental > Terrestrial > Soil > Riparian zone | place: USA: East River...
GTCCCAAGCGGCGTCCCAAGCGGCGGCCCCAGCGGCGTCCCGAGCGGCGTCCCAAGCGGCGTCCCGAGCGGCGGCCCCAGCGGCGGCCGCCTTCGTCCGCGCTTCCCGCACGACCGGACCCGCGGCCTGCGCGGCCACCATGCCCACGATCCTGCGCAGATCCCGCAGCGAGGTCGCCTCCGCAGTCAGCCCTGCCAGGTCCAGCCACGCTGGGGTGTAGGTGCGGATCAACCAGTCCAAAGCCATGTACGAGCGGGTCTCGTCCAGGCCATCGCCGGCTGTACCAACTAGCCGAGGAATAAGGGGACGCAACTCCTGACGGCGCTCGTCGGAGAGGACGTCGTTGAGGTTGGTGCCGAAGGCGCGCAGTACGGGCGACACGCACGGCGGGGCGTCGGAGTGGTCGCGGCCGGCATACCAAGCAACCATCTCCATCAAACATGTACCCTCCGCCCGGGTGGCGTGAGCGCCCTTGCTCAGAAAGGCGGAGTCCAAATCGACGTGGTGCATCAGGCACTCCTTTGTGCAGCGCGACGCTCACGGCGGCGCTCATTGATTAGGGCCCGATTCGCGGCTCGGTACGAGCGAGTCCGTTCGCGATAACACTCGGCGCAGTAGCGGGCGCCGCTGTGTCGATAGCGGACGTTTTCCTCCGCGTAGGGATGCCCTTGCGGGCACTGCGTCACAGCCTGAGCGCGAGCGCGAAGCACGGCACGGCCAAGTTCAAGGTTCTTGGTTCGCCCTTTGGCTTCGCGGTCGCGGTTGTTATCGGCGACAGTTCCAACACTCAAGTGGGCGGGTTTTACGCACGGCGGGTTGTCGCATGAATGCATGACAACTAGGCCGCCAGGGATTGGCTCACAGCTGAGCTGGTAGGCCACGCGATGTGCGCCCTGTAGCCGATCCTGGTAGTAGACGATGCCGTAGCCGTTGTCATTGCGTTGACCCTGGTACTCCCAGCAGCCCGATTCGGTGACGACAATGCGCCCCCAGAGACGAGCCTCAATCGGCACTGGCCCGAACGTGCCGTCCACTCGCCTATACGCCTCGCGGTTTACGCCCTTATCGAGGTGCAGCGCGTCGAGGTCAAGGGTTGTGGCGCTCATCGCGGTCCCTCTCAGGTCAGATGGCTTAGTGGGGCGGGGACGCGCTGTGAGGTACGCGTCCCCGCCCGTGCCGTCGCCTTGACCACCAGCCAGCAGCGGCGACGGCAGTCCCGATGGGGCGGCAATCGGGACAGGCCACGACCGGGCACCGGGGAGGCGCAGTTCCAGGCGTGGCGGTGAGAAAGTCATGACGCGTCATCCCCGCAGCAGCAGGTGACGCAGTGGCGTCCGCGTTTCTTCGCCACCACGTCGCCGAGCCGGAACCGCCACGCGCCGCTCTTGGCGCGGGTGCCGTCCAACTTGCCGGTCGTCACCCACCAGCGCACCGTTTCCGGGGTACGTCCGACGATCACGGCGGCCTCGGTGGTGGAGATGAGCCGCTCAGGGTCGTCGTCACCGATCTCGGAGGCGGCGATCTCGGCGAGGATCTGGCCGGCGGTGCGCACGAGGGTCATGAGGCAGCCCTCCGCGCGCGGTAGGCGCGGAAGTACTCGGCGTTGGCGGCGCGGCACTCCTGACACCGACAGCACCGGTTGTCGTAGGCGTTCTTGGTGCCGTGCTCAACCGTGGCTGCCGGCGGCCTGGCCGCGTGGGTGGCCCGGAGTTGGCGCGCGTACGCAGCCTTGGCGTCCTTGCAGGCGCGGCACCGACAGCCGGAGTTGATGTAGCCGTTCAGCCCGTGGGTGGGTGCGACGGGCTTGGGACGGAGCTTCGGGCGGCGCTGGCCATTCGCGAGGATCTGCGCGGCTGTAACGATCATGGCGGGCTCCTCAGCACTCGAAGATCACGTGTCGATGGGTGGACGGGTTGTCCGCGCATGCCACCGGCGCCAACTTCGGGTCGGTGCTCAACTGCCATCCGTTGGTGCTGCCGCACGGCACGCGGTTGACCCGCTCGGTTGCCTCTTTGTCCGACAGCGACGTGCAGGCCTGGATGCTGAGCAGCCGCTCGGACAGGCGCGTGAACTCGGGCGTCTGCTGCGAGGGCATGTTGGCGTTCACCTGCTCCACGAGGGCGCGAGTCTCGGGGCGGAGATCGTCGAAGGTCGTCACGGCGACACCAGCTCCCGCATGCACGTCTCGGCCTGTTCCCGGCCGCCCACGTAGAAGGCGCCCTGGCCGCGGTGCTGCATCCACCACTGGCCGGCGGTACGGACCTCGGCGACGGCGATCCGTGCACTGGCGTCGGTGAAGACCTCGAGCTTGAAGCCGTGGTCGACGAGGTGACGGGCGGGACGGGTGGCGGTCATGAGGCCACCACCGGCTCGGTCGCGTTGCCCGACAGGATCGCCTCAACGTCCTCGCGGCGGATGCGGAATTGCCCGCTTGGGTGCTTGATCGCAGGGATCCGACCTGCGGCGATCCAGTCGCGTACCGTCTGGTCGGAAACCTCGAGCAGCACGGCCGCCTGCGGAGGTGTGAGCCACCGGCGTTCCTGTGTCATGCACAGGAGGCTAGGACTTCCCAGTAACCCGTGTCAAGCACAGGACTCTGGGATTCCCTTGGAATCTTGGGTCATGTCCCATATTGTGTGCGCATGACGACCACACAGGTTGAGCCCAGATCGGCTGGATGGACACCGAACGACCGCACGTTCGGCGCCAGACTCGCCCTCGTGCGTCAGCGGATGTCCTGGGGAAACGTCAAGGAGGCCGCTATTGCGTGCGGCCTGCCAGCTGAGTCCTGGCGTACATGGGAACGGGACAACGTGACGCCGAGGCGCATCGTGGAGGTGAGCGCCATCATCGCCGGTCGAACCGGGTGTGACCGGATGTGGCTGCTCCTGGGCCCGGAGGGCACTGCCAACTCACCGGAAGTTACGGTAACGGAGGTACGACGTGGCCCATACGCTGGCGTTTCCCGTCCTCCGGGACGACCAGGGGGTATCCGGACGGCCCCCGTACGTCCGCCGGTTGCGGGGATCGCGGCATGAACTGTCTGACGGTTCACACACTTCAGGCCACTCGTTGTAGCGACCTGGTCACTGGTTTGCCACCGCGCACCGTGCCAAGGTCGGCAAGATGACGGACTACATCGAGGTACACGTCATCCACCTGAAGGCCGCCGGCTACAGCCCGCGGACCATCCACGACCGGCAGCGGCTCCTGCATCACGTCAACGCCGCCCTGCCCCACGGTCTCTACCACTCCTCACGCGAGGAGATCGAGGCGTACCTGGCCCGCGACCTGGCCGCCGAGAGCCGCGCCTGCTACTTCGGGCACCTGTCCGGCTTCTGGTCTCACATGACCGCAGGCGACGAGCCCTACTTCGAGATCAACCCCATGACCGGCACTGTCCGGCCACAGGTACCACCCGGTGTGCCCGACCCGGTCACCGAGGAGGACCTGCACTACTGCCTGGCCCGCTCCGACGCACGCTGGCGGCTCATCATCACCTTGGCCGCGTACGAGGCGCTGCGCCGGGCTGACATCTGCGGCCTGCGCCGCGAGCACGTCTCGGTTCAGCGGCTACGAGTCGTCAACGGCAAGGGCGGCCAGGACGCCTGGCTACCCACCCACCCGGCGGTCTGGGAGCTGGTCGAACCACTACCGGCGGGGCCACTGCTGCACCGCCGCGACGGACGGACCTGCACCCCGAACTGGCTGGGCGTGATGGCCAAATATCACTTCGGGGTGCGGCTCGGCCGGCCCGACATCCACCTGCACAGATTCAGGCACTGGACGGCGACCGCGCTCACCGAGCAGGGTGTGCCGACCGCCGTGGTGGCCGGAATCATGCGGCACCGCTCGCTGGCCACCACTCAGCGCTACGTGCAGGTGAGCGACGGGCAGCGGCGACTAGCCATCGGCACGCTGCCCACCACGAGCAACGACCTGCTGGCCAGTAACCAGCAGGTCGTTGCAGCTTAATCCGTACGGACAGAGGCTCGCATAACAGCATGACACCCGCCCTCGTCGATGTGACGGGGGCGGGTGCTTTTCGCAGCGATCTCTCAGCCGCCGATGGTCAGGTGTATGCCATCGGCCAACTGGTCGGCGGAGTACTGCACCACGCCACGGCGACCCAGCTCCACGCCGTAGAAGTCGCTGCCGCGCGGCACGTCGACGCTGAACGGGAACGTACAGATGCCAGCTCCGACACCGGGGCCAAGCGTGGTGGTGGCGAGCACCTTGCCGGCCGCGTCCTTGATGACAACCTGGGCGCCGGTCTTGATGTCGGCGTAGCCGCCGCCGGTGAAGCAGCCGGTGCCGGTGGAGGTAACGTCGGCCCGCGAGTTGACGGTGATGTCGCCGTCGACGGCGATGGAGCGTTGGGTGGTCCACCACCAGGCGCCGCCGCCGATCGCGAGGGTGAGCGCGACTGCGCCGACGATGACAAGGGCGACTAGCCATTCGGGGCGCTTCGGGGCGACGGGTGAGGGAATGTCAGGGGTCATGGGCGCAGTGTGACCTACGTCAGCACCTTTGCCTAGTCGGCGACGAACCGTCCACGCCCGATCTCGCCACGCAGCAGGCCGGTGTACACCAACAGCGACAGCGCCCGGTAGGCGGTCGGCTCGCTCACGCCGTACTCGGCGGCGAACTCCTCGGTTGTCGGCACTCGGGCGCCAGGCGGCCACTCACCAGCCCTGATGCGGGCGGCGATGGCGTCAGCAATCTGACGATGCGACAACGTCACCTCGTTACTCCCTGCTCGGCGGGAGTATTCGATCACGTCGGGGGCTACGTCAGCAACTACCGGGAGTGTCACTCCTTGACTTTACGACAGTCACGTCAGTAACTTAGGTCACGGGGCTGACCCTGCTCGGCAGAAACGGAGAGGCCCCCCGCCGGGCGCGACGATCCTCAGCCACTACGGAGGCTGGGGGTCGCGTCCGGCACCCAAGACGCGCCGACCGGGAGAACTCGGACAGAGGCACCCGGTCGGCGCCCGGGAGCGGCGGCGGGTCGGAGAGCATTCACAGGTTGACCGGCCCGCCGTCCCGACCGAACCGCAGAGCCCCCGGGGCGTACTTGCTGAATGGCTGCGCTCCGGGGCGGCTGGCGAGGGAGGCCACGATGACCGGACCCAATGCCGAGGACGGCTACGGCGCGCACCACATGCTGCCGCCCAATCGCGCCGAGGTGATGGCGACGGTGCTGAACCACGGCGACCGCGGGGACGGCTACTGCGACGAGTGCCACGAGATCGACCCGTGCGGGGTGCGGCAGTATCAGGAGAGCGTGCTCCGCGACCTGAACCGAGGGCTGCGATGACAGCGAGCGCTACAGCGCCCCCGCTGTATCGTGGCACCATGCGCCGCACCCGTCTCACCGTCGCTCAGGTCGCCGAGCGGATGAAGGTCAAGCCGTCCACTTGGCGCGCGTACGTAGCCCGTGGGCAGGCACCGAAGTCAGACGGGCAGTACGACGGACGGACGCCATGGTGGTGGTCAACGACAGTCGACGAGTGGGATGCGGGCCGTCCCTACAGCGATAGCGCTGTCTGACATCCGACAGTTCCGCTAGCGAGCTTACAGCGTTGACGCTGTAAGCTCAGATCATGTCAAGGGCCGAGACACTACTGGCGCAGATCCGCATTCGGGTTAACGGAAACGCTACCCATCTCGGGTACTTCGACGATGAGGCCGCGGCCGCGCGAACGTACGACGCAGCGGCGCGCGAGAACTTCGGCACCTTCGCCAGCGTGAATTTTCCCGAGCCCGGCGAGCGGGGCGCAGCGAGGAACTAGGAAAAGGGCAGGGGCGTGACTGGCAGCCACCGGGGTTCGAGGCCCCGGCATGTACGAGGCGGTGACGGTCGGCTCCGGGGGCACCCGGGCGACCCGGAGGCATTCGGGAAGCAGCATCGGCCCAGGTATCCGGCCCGCGACAGGCCACGACCGGCGAGACAGGGCGTGGCACCTACGACCTGGAGGAATCATGACCAAGAGCATCGCCGACCGGATGGCCGGAGCCGCCGAACTCGACCTGGGCCTGCCGTACTCGCTGGTCCTGGACGCGCTCGACCACCTGGAGTTCGGCGGCATGGAGCCGCTGATCCGTGAGTGGGTCGGCAAGGAGCTGACCGCCGCACTGGACCGCTACGAGACCGACCCGCTGAGCTACTGGACCGACGAGCGGGTCGCGCGAGCTCGCGGCGAGGACGCCGACTACGCGGCCGAGACCGAGGCGCTGACCGACTGAACACCGACGTTCAGGGCTCCCGATCCGGGGTCACGCCATCAGGGGCGTGGCCCCGGACCTGAGCCCTGGAGGCCCACATGAATGGCACCAGAACCGCCCGCAACATCTCCGCCGCCGTGGTCGCCACGATCGCGGCATGGAGCAGCTACCGCCACATGGTCCACGTCGCACTACACGTGGGCGAACAACCGAGTATCGCCTGGGTCCTGCCATTGAGCGTGGACGGCCTGCTCGTGGTCGCGAGCATCGCCATGGTCGACGACCGACAGGCCGGAAGGCAGGTGAGATGGTCGGCGCGAATTGCTTTCGCGTTCGGTATCGTCGCCTCGCTGGCCGCGAACGTGGCCGCGGCGCATCCGACCGTCGGGGCGCGGCTGGTGGCGGCGTGGCCTGCGCTGGCGCTGCTGCTGACGGTGGAGTTGCTGTCGCGCAGCGGCCGGCCCAGAGCCGCCCCCCGAGTGGGGCAGGTGGCGCCAACGTCGCCGGGCATGCCGGCGGTGAGCGCGCCGAGCACCCGGCAGGTGACCGAGGTGGTCGAGGACCCGCGTGCGGTGGCGTTTCGTGAGGCGCTGCGACGCAAGCGACCCGTGACGGTGGAGTGAGCACAGCGAAGAGCCCCCCAGCCCGAAGGCTGGGGGGCTCTGTCGTTCACGACGAGGGGCGACTGGACTTGAACCAGCGACCTCCGATCTCAGGATCACGGACTCGCGTACGCTCGCCGGACCCACACGGTGCTCTATCCCACTGAGCTACGTCCCCGTCGTGGCGGTTGCCGGAATCGAACCGGCTCGCGATCCTGCCGGGGCCGCCGCCCAACTAGCCGGATGCTTTAACCGAGTGCTGCGCGTCAGCACCGCCGCAGCTCCACGTTACGCCAGGAAGCGCCCTACCTCCCGGCTGGGCGCTTCAGGGTTCGGCGATGACACCTCGGCTGACCTGGATGGCCGCCGCACGCCGGTGGCGGGAGCCAGAATCGCACTGGCGACCTACAGATCATGAATCTGTCGCGCTACTACTGCGCCATCCCGCTAGGTGGCCCAGTGGTCGACCGGCACCCAGGGGAGCCGCACCAGGCCACGTTCAGTCTAGGTCGAACTCGCCGTTCTTGACGCCACCGATGAAGCACAACCACTCCTCGCGGCTATACCGCTGGATGGGCGCGTCGGGTCCGGCCTTGGTGTCACGGACCAGGATCTCCTTGAGGCCCTCGCCGCCGGCCACCTCCACGCACCACGGCCCGGAGTTGTCCGTCAGGGTCGACGTCTTCCACACCCCAACCCGGATCATCGGACCACCCCATCAACGACCGGGAACCCGACCTCGACGCACTGCCCGTTGTTGCCGGACAGGCTCGACGTGCGCCACGCCACCTCATCCTTGAGTCGGGCTGCGTCCTTCTCGAACAGCACTTCGACGTACGACGCCTCGGTCAGGCTCTGGTTGCTCTTCTTCCACTGATCAGGCTGCATGTCACCCACCCTAGCCACCTCGACGCAGGCGTTGGACTCGCACAAGCTGGAGCGGACCCAGTTCACTGCCGCACCGTCTCTGGCGGCGGTGGTGACGTCGCCAGCCACGGCACGAAGTCGCGCATCCACTTGTCCACGCCCGGGATGGCCAGCACCCGTGTGACCGTGCCGAGAACTGTCAGCACCTGAACGACCGCCGGGACCGTCTCGACGTGCGCGACGATGGCGATGGTGGGCAGCAGTGAGGCCAGGGCGATGACGCCAGCGAACACGGTGCGGGTGGTGGCCCGCCACGGGTGGCGGACCTGGGTGGGTTTTGTGGTGACCAGCGGGCCGGTCATGGCTATTCCACCCTCTCGGGCCAATGCCACGTGCCGCCGCCCGGCTCGCTGGTGTCGTCGTACGTGACGTCCTGATTGAGAAACAGGCCGGTCGGGTTGGTCACGAAGAGGCCCACGCAGGTGGAGTTGGCATCGCACTCGGTGATGATCGCGGCGCGGCACTGCGAGGTGTACTCGCCGCCGGGGGTTCCGTAGCTGACGTAGTGCACGATCCTGCCGATGCTCGGTCTCATGCGCCCTCCAAGATTCATAGGAACCGGCCCGAACCTATAGATGTCCAAGTCGGAGTGAAGGTCTACCTGCGTTCCCGCGGCGGGTGGCGCACCCCGAACCACATGGCGAGGCCAGCCACGATCAGCAGGATCCCCACCGGCAGCCAGAAGGCCACTAGGTCAGGTGGGGTAGGAGTGCCGCGGTGAAGAGCCAGATGGCGAGGCCCAGCCAGCCGAACGCGATCCGACGGTAGTCGACCCCGAACGCGGCCAGCAGCAGCAACACGAACGCGACGAAGTACAGCAGCAGGGCCATGGTCATCGCTTCCTATTCTGTTGGTAGGGCTCAAACGCTGTGCTTGGCCGCCCGCTCGCCCGCCACGGTGGCGACGGCACGGTCCTTGAGTTGCGCGCTGAGTTCAGTGACCCGCCGCTCCAGCTCGGCCGCGACCGTCTCGTCGCCCTCGTCGGTGTTGGCGCCCACCACCAGGGCGAACCGTCGCATCATGGCCAACTGGGCCTTGACCGCCACCAGCTCCGACTCCATTGCCGCGGTCATGTTGGAGTTGACCAGGGAATGGATCTGGGCCAGCCGCCCCGAGACCTCGGCAGCGTTCATCCTCGCCTCGGCGGCCTGTTCCTCGTCGTGCTCGAGCAGCAACTGTGCGGCGGTGGCGGCCTGCTCGGCCACCTCGCGCACCCGGTTGCTGGCCGACTCGGCTCGTGCTGCTACCACGTCCTGGCGGGCGTAGTCCTCCTGCTTGGCCCTGCTCAACGACCGGGCGTTGAGCCAAGCGGTGAGCAGTGCGCCACCGGCGACAATGGCCGCGATCCAGACAGCATCGGTCATGATGTTTCCCCCGTAGCCACGGTGCCGCCCCTTCACTTACGCGGCAGAAAGAGCACGATCAGGCAGGCGAACGCGACGATGCCGAGCAGGATGAGCCATTCCATGTCAGGTGACGGTCAGCGTCGCCCCGGGCGCCAGCACTGCGGCGTCGCCCTTTGGTCCTGCCGGTCCTGCCGGTCCTGCCGGACCAGGGTCGCCCTTGGGGCCCTTCGCGGCGAGCGCGTTCAGGTCCGCGTCGATGGCGGTGGTCATCCAGCCGGTGACCTTCTTGCCGTCGCTCGGCGGGTCGATGCCATGGTCGGCGCGGAACTTCTTCACCGCTGCGGCGAGCACGGCACCGTACACGCCATCCTTCGCGCCGATGGTGTAGCCGAGCGCGTCCAGTTGGATCTGGACCCGCTTGACGCCCTCGCCCTTGTCGCCATAGACCGGGAACAGCTCGGACATGTCGTCTCCGATCATCACGTCGTAGATCTCATCGAGGGCGGGCACGTCGTCGGCGTAGACCGTCCACACACCCACGTGAACGTGGTCGAGGTGCGAGACGTCAGAGCTTGACTCGTGGCCCTCGTACCAGCCGACCACGGTGCGGTTGTCGAACGTGCCGAACCATTCGGCCACCTGCGGCAGCCGTCCGCCGCGCACCGCGTTGTCGAGGCGGTGGCAGACGTCGCGCATCTGAGCGGGGGTGAGCTTGCAGTCCATGGCGCGGATGTAGCGGGGATTGCCGTCCCGGTCGCGCTTGTCGAGGGTGCCGTACGTGCGGTTGGTGCAGAACGCCGACTTCTGAACCCACTCGCGGGAGCGGTGCCGCCCGGTGGTGTGGGCCGCGTTGCCCTTGGTACCGCCGCCGAGTGGGTTGGAGTTGAAGTGGTCGCAGCACCGGCGGAACAGGCCGTTGAACGAGTCGGTGACGATCTCGCGACCCCAGTAGGACTCGGAGGTGATGCTCACGGCGTGTCCGTCTCAACCGGCGGCGGCTCATCGCGGTGCCGTTGGGCCGCCCATTCGTCGGCGAGCTTCAACATGTCAGATGGCACCTCCGACGAATAGACCCGGTCGCCACCAGTGATTACGCGAAGTTCGGGGCCCTGTTCGCCCACCCATCGGAAATCGTCAGGGTTGCTCATCGGCCACCGCCCCTCGACCACGACGCGCCACACGCAGTGAGACCGCCGGGTCGGCGAGCACGGCGGCCATGGTCTCCTCGTCCAGCGACGCCAACGCGGCCGAGAACGCCTCGACGTTGCGGACCCGGGCCCACTCGGCGCGGGCAATCTGGTGGGCGTCGACCTGTTTCCCGGGGACCTTACGCAGGTCCGCCAGCGTCCCGACACGGTCACCGGCGCTGACGAGCAGGGAGCCGTGCGGCTCGCCGAGCGTGAGCATCACGGTCCAGACGCTGCCGTCGTCCACCCACGTCTCGTCGGCGGGGAACCCGGCCAGCACGCGCCCGGCATTGACCAGACGCTCCCGCTCGGCCTCGTCCTCGCCGACGGGCCAGCACCACGGGCCGTCCGGTGTGTGGATGATCAGCCACCAGTCCATCAGTTGCTCACCCACTGCACGTCCATCGACGACATCTGCTCCCCTGACACGGCCGTATTGAGGTTGCCGCCGGAGTCCTGGAAGCCCTGTATCTCCACGTAGTCACCCACGTTCAGGAAGACCAACTCGGCGCGGGCCGGGACCTGGCACGTGCCCGTGGCGGTCGCCGCCACCATCGACCCTGAACCGTTGACCATCGTGCCGTTGACCGCGAACCGGCAGCAACGCCGGTTGGTGACGTTGGCCGCCCAACCCGCGCCGCCGCTGACCTGGTACCAGCCCGGGTAGACCGCGGTGAAGCGACTGTTGTTCGTGACGAGGTCATGTTGGGCGGTGCCGGCGACGTTGGTGTCGGCGTCCTCGGCGTCCATCGTGATGGCGGTGAACACCGACGTGGCAATTGACTGGATGGTGGCCTGACGCATCCTGGCCAGTGGGCGGGCGAGCAGGAAGTTAACCGGGTCGCGGACGAAGAAGTTGGCCTCGGTGCTGGTCGCGATGCCATCGGTGAACGTGTGGGTGCCGGGAACTACGGCCATGTCAGGTCGAGATCCCCAACACGCTCATGTGCGCTCCGCTGTTCGTGTTCAGGGCGCCCCCGGAGTCCTGGAACGCGAACAGCTCCACATAGTCCCCGACGTTGAGGAACAGGAACATCGTGCGGGCGGGGTAGATCGCCGCGCTCGCCGACGTCGCCGCGCCCCGCACATCCGAGGCCGTGGTGGCAACGCCGTTGACCCCCCAGGACGAGCCTCTACGGGAGGTCACGTTGGCGGCGAACCCGACCCCACCAGTACACAGGTACCAGCCCGGGTAGACCGCGGTGAACCTGGAATTGTTCGTCACCAGGTCGTGTTGTGGCGTACCGACCAGATTGGTATCCACGTCCTCGAGTTCGAACGTGATCGCGGTGGACACGCCGTTGGGGATCGACTGCACGGCACTCTGCCGAAGATGCGCCATCGGCGGGGTCATCCGGAAGTTGATCGGGTCGCGGACGAACGAGTTGGCCTCGGTCGAGGTGGCGATGCCGTCGGTGAACGTGTGCGTACCCGGCACGACAGCCACAGCGCCTCCTCAGAACGGTCGGGTATCGGCGCCGGACCACACCGAGGCACCCCAGCGGAACCAGGGACCCGCCGCACCCGGCGTGGTGCCGACCACGGGTTGGGTGGTCCAGCGCAGGATCCGGCGGCTGAGCGTCAGCTCGTGGCCGATGCCGACGATGACCAGGTGCTGGGCGCCGGAGGGCCACTCGGGGGGAATGTCGATGATCTGTATCCGGGTGCCGATGCCCAGCCGCAGCAGGAACCGTTTCTGGTCGTCGGTGCGGTACAGCAGGTCCATCCGCAGGTTCGGGCTGCGCATCCGTGGGTCGCCGTAGTAGGTGACCGTCCAGTGCGCCAGGTTCGCCGGGTCGGCGTCCACCGCCGTGTTGAGGCTGGCCGAGAACGGATAGACGCCCTTCGCGAATGCGATTGAGGACAGGTTGTCGGCCCGGGCGCTCGCCCCGCCGACCTGGCTCACCTCGGCGTGGTTGAATGGGCGCTCCAGGCGCATGCCCAGCGGCCGGGCGAACCAGCACAGCGGGATCTGCGACGGGGTGGCCGCCAGCCCCGACGGCCACCAGTAGTCGTTGATGACGGTCGGTGCGGTCGTCTCCGTCTGGCGCGGGTTGGGTAGCAGGTCCTCATCGGTGATCTCGTCGCCGCCGACCAGCATCCGCGGGGCCTTGCCCGCCGAGGGTGACGACGCGACCGTCGGCACCGTGGGGGCGCCGGGGATGCTGGTGCCCGGCACTGCGGGAGGGGCGGGGGCGCCGGCCACGTCAGCGAACGTGGAGACCTGAATGACCCAGCCGTAGGACGGGGTCACCGTCGCGGTCGCCGCGATCGGCGCCTTGGAGGTCTGGATCAGGTCGAGGGTGGCATCGGTCCCGCCACCCGCCGAGATACGCTGGGTGAAACCGCCCGACGCGGAGACCATCCCGACCGCGTCGATGACGGCGTAGATGAGTTGCCCATCGGTGGTCGGAGTGACCGAGCCGGAGCTGGCCGCCGCGACGTTGCCGGTGGCCGCGCTGGTCTTGTCGAAGGGGTCGCTTACCCAGGCCCCGTTGGAGGACTTCCACTCCTCGACGAACGTCACCGCACCGGCGGTGGAGGCGGACAGCACCGCCGTGACCGTGTTCGTGCTGGAGGACTTAACGCCGTAGGCATAGAAGGTGTAGATCGCGTCGCCGCTGCTCGCCTGCCGGGCCTTCGGCGCGGCGGCGTGGTAGGTGTTGCCGGCGGTGTCCGTCGGAATCGCGCAGGTGGTGGTGCCCGGCGTGTCGAGGAAGGCAACCGACACGACGATCAGGTCACCCAGGTTGCATGAGGGCAGGCTGCAGGTGAGGGTCGTTCCGCTACCGGGGTTGCTGGCGCCGCGGCGGTAGGCGATCGTCACTTCTCAGCCCTGAGCGAAATAGACCGAAGAACGCCACGTCCCCAGCGCGGTGCCCACTACCTCATAAACAACCACTGGCATGTTGAGACGCGTGAACGCCGCGTCCGCGATGACGTTGTTCGTCGGCGTCCCCAGTTCGGCGATCAGCCGGAACGCCACCAAATGAACCTGGCCGGAGACATAGCTAGTGCCGAGCGTGATGGACTGCACCGAGCGAACGCCGACATCACCAGCCTGCATGGAGAACATCACCCATGTCCCGGTCACGCCGGTGATCGGGAAGCTCGCCAGGGTCGCGGTACGGCCGGCGGTGCCGCTGCTGTTCGTGTAGGACACCGTGGTGTTGGTGATAGCGCCCGCGTTGCCGGTGGTCGCGGAGCACTCCAGCGCCAGAAATACCCCGACGCCGTTGGTCGAGGCGGTCTCGTCGCGGGCCACCCAGGTCGGCGAGACGATGGCCTGTGCGCCGGTCGTGGTGACCACGGGCACGTTGCCCCACTGCTTGTCGATCAGCCACGCACCGCCGATGTTGCCGGCCTGGGTGCCCGTCCACTTCGCCAGGTTCGACGTCAGGCTGGTCACTGCGAGCGGCACGGCCGGAGCGCCGGTGGTGACGCCGGTGAACGTGGCCCCGTTCAGGGCACCGGTCGGGGCGACACCGGCGCCGAGGGCGCCGGTCTGGTACCAGTTCGTGTGCTGGATGCCGGCCGCCTTAGCGGTCGCCGAGTCCTTGCCCATCAGTCGCGGGTAGCGGATCATCCCGGCGATGAGCTGATCCATGCTGGCGATAGCCACACCGACTCCTAGACGTTGAGGACCGTGCGGCGGTCGTGGAAGGTGAGGGTGCCGTCACCGGCGATGAAGAGCCGTCCGCGCTCGGTGTCGCGGCACTCGTACATGGCGTCGGCGATGGTCTTGCCGGACAGCAGCGCCCGCGACATCACCGAGCAGCCGTCGTCGATGCCGGCCAGTTGCCCCAGCGCCAACCCGGCGTAAGTGGCGATGGTCCGCACCCGTGCCCCGGTGGTTTGCCGCTCCAGGCCGGCCAGACCCATCTGGTACTGGGCGGCGTGGATGGTCTGGCTCCAGGTGCCCGCGGCACCGCCGTAGACCTGCACGTGGCCGTACGCCGTGGTGGCACCGGTGGCCTGAAGGATGGTGGTGTCGAACGCGCCCGTTGCCGTACCAGCACCGAGCGTGCCGGACACGTAGATGGCGTCCACGTAAAGGTCGACCGCGCCGGTGGTGTTGTTGATCCGGACGCTTGCCATCTGCCAGCGGTCAGGTGTGGCCACCGCGGTACTGACAACAGTGGTGGACCCACCGGGAGTGACCACGGCCACCTGCCACTGGGTGGTGGTGGCCGTGAACGTCACCGAGGTGGTCAGCGCATCGTTGCGGACAATCAGCGTCGAGCTGACCGCACCGGTGCCGCGCATCCAGAACGCCACCGTGACTTCGGCGAACGAGGCGAAGTTGACGAATGTTGACGTGGTCCCGGTCAGCGTGACCGCACCGCCCAGCGACGAAGGGGACAGGGTCAGGAAGCTGGTGTCCTCGCCGGCCGGTCCGGCGACCTGGGACAACGCCAGCAGGCTCGCCGGTGCGGCACCGGTGCGGGACACGCTCAGAGGGCCGGCCACGCCGATGGAGCCGATCTGGGTGGAGCCCGACGGGTCGTTGCACGGCCAGTAGCCGAGCAGCTTGGTCGAGCCGACGTACACGATCTGTGCGCCGAGCGTCGACACGAACGTCTGCGAGCGCTCCCAGCGGGAGAGCTGGTCCACTGACAGCACGGTGATCTGCTGGTCGCGGACCGGAAACGCGAGGTCGGTGATCTCCGGGAACTCGATCGTGCCGTTGTGCAACTGGAACGTGAACGGCCCGATGGTCTCGATCAGCCGGATCGGCAGGCCGGTCTGCAGCGCCATCGTCGAGAGCGGGTTACCAGGGGAGTACTTGTGGTTAAGGTTGTTCAGCGTGATCGCCATGTGACCGGGCTGATCGGAGGTCTCGGCCGTGTCGCCGATACCGGCGTTGATCGGACCCTTGACCGTGTCCACGTCGGCGGTCACGTCGATGAACCCGGTGCCGTAGTCGATCTGGATGTGCCAGTTCTCGTATGCCATCTAAAAGCCCAGCGAGGCGAGCTGTCGCTGACGCTTGAGGGCCAGCAGCTTGTCCTGCAGCACCTCGCCAGACTCGGACTGGACGATGACGCGGACGACGCCGATGTCGCCGCCGCCGCTGTTGGCCATCGCCATCGACTGCGAGTTGGACGCGATCTGGTCGCCCGCCCGTAGTTTGCGCAACTCCGGGCCGTTTTCACCGACCCACGCCCAGCCGGGCGGAGCTGACGAGGTACCGGACGCGAACGAGGCGATCCGACCGACGTTGCCGACCACCGATGGCACCGAGCCGGTCGTGGCGATGTGGAACGTGATCGTCTTGTTGATGTTCGGGGCGGCCTGCAGGTGCCGGTAGGAGCCGAGCAGCGCATCGATCTGGGACTTACTGAACCCGAGGTGGCTGGCGAGCGAGATCAGCGCGCCGACCTGCTGATTGAACTTGGCCGTAGCGGCCGACGTGGCCTCCCGCGACGTGCTGGCCGCCTGCCGTTGCCGGTCGTAGTCCTGCACCAGGCCGAGCAGCATGCCCCGGTTGGTCTGGCCCGCCTGCGTGTTCATGCTCAAGCTCTTGCTACCGCCGTCGACGGCCTGCTTGAACGCCAACATGTCGCGCGCTGTGGCCAAGTTGGCCTGGTCCACCGACATCTGCGCGTTGAACGCCCCGTCAAGAGTGCGCTTGAGCGCCTCCAGGGCGTCGGACTCGGCCTTCGCCGCCAGCGCGGCCGCGGCCATCGACATCTTGAGTTGACCCGCAGCGCCGAAATTCTTCTCCGTCGCCGCAGCATTGCGCTGCGCCGCAGCGGTTGCCTCGTCCATGCGGCCCGGGATCGGAGCCCACGCAGCGGCCATCTTCGGGCCGGTGCCGGTGATCTGCTCCATGGCGTCGTTGACGACGCCACCAAGGACCTGGATGGGGGCGCCCAGCAGCGGGATGTCCTCCAGTGCGCCGGCGAACTCGCCCAAACTCGTGGCACCGAAGTGGAACACGTCGCCGAGATAGGCGACCGATTTGCCGATCGCCGTAAGGCTGCCCTCGGTCGCGATCAGGATTACCCGCAGGCCGTCCATCGCGCCCTTGGACTCGGCGATGTCCCCGACCATGTCGCCGAACGCTTTGCCGATAGCGGGCAGTTCCTGGCCGATCAGTTCCAGCGCCGGACCGGCGGCGTCGAGGGCACGGTTGAGGCCCGGCATCGCCTGCGTTGCCAGGCCGCCGATACCCCGGGCCAGGTCGTCGACGAACGGGGCAACCTTGGCAAAGGAATCCTCGAGATGCAGGTCCCGGAGGGCCCGCTCCAGCGTGCCCAGGGCCTGGATCGTCGGCTGGACGAACAGGTCCCCGGTCGCCGCGAACTCGCGGCTGATCTCCTTGCCGAAGACCGACGCTGCGGCCTTGACCCTCGGGTCCTGCGCCGCGGCCGCGATGCCGCCCGCGATACCGCCTGCGCCGACAGCCCCGACCACCGCACCGGCGATGGCCGCACCGACCACCGGCGCCAGGGCCACCGCCGACCCGACCGCGATGGGGATCAGCGCCCCACGAAGCCCTGTGCCCAACTCGCCCATCGACGACAGGAAGCCCTGGCTGAACTGCTGGCCGGCCTCCTGGCCGGCGGGGGCCAGCGCTTTGGCGACGCCCTCCATGTCCTTGAGTTCGCGCTTGGCCTTCTTCAGGTCCCCGAGCAGGCCAGAGTTGTCGCCCGACGAGGTGGCAAACGCGACGTTGAGGTCATGTACGCGGGTGCGCGCGGCCTCAACGTCGTTGTTGAACTCTTTCAGCGACCGGTTGGTGCCGTCGGTCCGGTCGGCGAGGCGGTCCATCTGGTTGGCTGCGTCGATCAGGCCGCGGCCCTTGGCCTCGGTCAGGACGTCAAGAACGATGTCGCGGGCCACCTAGTCACCCCCGAAACCGTGTCTGGCGCGCCAGGCGGCGGCGATGTCGCGGTAGGTGACCCAGTCGACGTACTCCATGTCGTCTTCGATCTCGGCGACGGTCAGGGTGGGCACGGCAGCCCGCATGAACGGGATCCAGAACCGGATCAGCTCGGCGTGGGTGAGTCCTCCACCGCCGGCTCGTCTTTTCCCGACTCGGGCTCCCCGTCGGGCTCGGGCTCGTGGTCGGGGCGGATGACAAGCCCGTTACGGTCGTACTCGAAGTCCGACCAGGACACGTCAATGCCAGCCCGCCGCAGGCCCAGCCAGATGACCACGTCGAGGGTCGCGGCGGTCGGACGGCGGTAGGGCTCCCCGGTCTCGTCGTCGATCTGCGGGACGCCGCCGATCTCAACGATCTCGCCGACGCAGGCCTCGATCCACTGCTCGGGCGACAGCCCCGGACCGTCGGGCTCGGGCCGCTCGACCAGGCGCGCCTCGCGATTGGTGAAACGGCTGTTCTCCCAGTAGATCTCTGCGTCGATGCCGAGAGTCTTGCGGTCCGTATCGGACAGGAGGATGTACATCTAGCCCCTCTCGACGCGGTCCCGGACGCCCTCGGCCACGTTCTCGAGTTCGCGGTAGATGTCCTCGGCGGAAGCCCTGACCGGGTCGGTGACGAAGCCCGGCCGGATCGCCTGGTCGTACCAGTGGTTGCGGTCGCCGAAGAGCTTGTGCCGCAGGCTGCCCAGGTTGCGGGCGTTGACGTCGCGCTGGGACTTGATGCCCATCGCCCGGATGGTCAGCCGGATGCCGGTGGCCGACCGGATGCTGATCGCGACCCTCAGCGCTCCGGCGAGAACGGCGGCGTAGCGGTGCGGCATGCGGCGCGGGATCTCGGCCCGGATGGCCTGCTCCAATGGGCGGATGGCCTTACGGCTGCCGGCCGTGACCTTGCCCTGCAGGCTGCGGTTCTCGGCGCGGAGTATCTTGGCCACCCGCCGCAGCTCGGCTGCACCGGTGATCTCCATGATCAGAAAGCGACGTCGAGATTTTCTGCCATGACCTGGATTGCCGGAAGTGTCCCTGCCGGGTCGCCGAAGGCGGTGAGCGTGGTCTTGTTATCCGCACCCTCGGGGCCGGTCACGTTCAGACCACTCGGCGAGATCTTCGCGTTCGGGAAGATGACGGAGAGCTTGCCGAACTGCGCCGCGCCCGCGTCCACCTTGCCGACCCACGACAACTCCAGCGCCACCGTGGTGTACGCGGCGTAGATGTCATAGATCTGCGTGCGGTCCTGGAACTCGATGTCCAGGTCAGCGGTGAACTGCTGGAAGCCGGCCGCGAGCAGCTGGTTCGACTTGATCCCAGCGCCGCCAGAGAAGAACCCATCGGTACGCAACGGCATCGTGCCCTTGACGCTGACCCCGCGACAACCCTTGATCTCCACGCCGGACGCCACCGACACCACCGACGACGCGACCGAAGGCGTGCCGCCGATCTTCGCGCTGAAGCAGTTGAACCTCAGCAACTCGTTGATGGTGGCTGCCACGCCGCCGGTGTAGGTCGCGGCGGCGAGGCCGGTCGCCACCGACTCACTCCACGCGTCGTAGGAGAACCGCAGCTTGAGCATGTCGTTGCGGGCCTGGTTCAGCTCCCACTGCGTGATCTTCGCGCCGGCGTCGGTGAACGCCCGCACGGTACCGGTCTGGGTGGTCTCCGGGATGCCGAACTGGATCGTCTGCGACAGGGCGCCCGGGTCGCCGTTCCAGAACGCGGACCGGTAGAACGCACCGGAGATCAGCACCGGAGCGGCCAGCGAGGCGCCGATCATCTGCTTGTAGATGAGGTCCAGGCCCCGCGTGCCGACGTTGAGCTCAACGTCGCGGGACACCTGCGAGCCGACGGTGGCGGTGCGGTCAATTGTCGGCATCAGGAAGCAGCCGCCGAGACCCTCGTCGGTGACGGTGATGAGCTGCAGACCGTCGCCGCCGATGGAGACGTGACGGTTAAAATGGTCAACTGTGACCGGCGTGCCCACCGTGGTTTCGTTCTTGAAACCGAATTGTGAACATAGCCCGGAACCTACGCCCATGATCCACTACTCCTTGGGTTCCATAGCCACGACAGCTGCCACTTCGCCCTCCGTGGGCGCCCTCTTGACCGGCTTCTTGGCTCCGGCATCAATGGTCCAGAGCGTCCGGGGGAACACGCGCTCCTCGGGCGGATTGAGCACCTCGAGCACGAAGTGATCCGCCTCGGCGTCATCGGCCAGCACCTTGCCGACCACGTCGACCACCTGATCGGGCTCGACCATCAGCGGCATGCCGACGGCCTGGCCGAGCAGCGGCACCACCACCGAGTAGGGGCCGATAAAACGCAGACGAACGATGTCGGGCATCGGCCCTCCTAGATCCGGGTACGGACGTGAGCGGTAAACAGGACTGTGCAGTCACTTCCACTGGGGCCGTGCCGCTGGCGCACCGCCGCGACCTGCGGAATGCACCACATGACCTGCGGAACGGACAGCGTCGTGCCGCGCACCACGGCGGCCGCGGCCTCATAGATGTCGAAGGCGGTGTGGCGGCAGGCGCGCATGTCGTTATTGCCATCGCGGGTGGAGATCCCACACGGAATCTCATAGGTCTCGTCGACCTCGGCGGCGGTGCCACTCACGCCGAGGGTGGCCCAGTCCCACTCGACGGTCGTCACAGACTCGTCCTCGACGACCGGCTGCGCGCCGACGGTGAGAATCGATGAGCCCGAGAAGTCGGTCGTGCCCGGACCGTCGAAGATCTTCAACGTCTGCGCGGTGACCATCGCGGCGAGGGTGGCGTCGACGACGAACTTGTCGTACAGCGCGTCAAGTGCGTCGGAGATGACGGTGAGGCTCACGCGATCAGCACCTGACGGTCCGGCTCGAGCATCTCGGCGGCGCGACGCGGAACCATGAAGCCCATCGGCGTCGGCACGAGATCGTCACTGGGATAGCCGCGACCGGCCGAGCCGTTCTGGATCAGCCACAGGTGGCGGAAGACCTCAAGGCCGGCGATCTTATGCCGGTTCAGGATCGCCGAGAGGCCGGCGGTGTAGACCACCGTGTAGAGCCCGCACAGCCACGATCGGACGCGGACCAGGTTGGCTGTCGAATCCACCAGGTACGTAGACACGTCCAGCGCGGTGCCCTGGTCCGGGGTTATCGACGTGACCGACACCAGCGGCACCTTGAGCAGCGGAATCGCCCAGCCCTCAACGGTGTGCATCTCGGTGAACGCCGTCACCGACAGCGGACCGCCGATCGCGTACTCCACCCACTCGCTGGCTGCGGTGAGCACCATCGTCTGTTCGGTGTCATCGGCCGTGCCGGTGTAGTTGATCCACGATTTGGCCTCGGCCAGCGTCGCGCAGAGCGTCACGATCCACCTCCTGCGGGCATGCATCCGGCCGGTCCCGACGGGGAGGTAGGGACCAGCCGGAGCGCTATCGGTGGATCAGGTGAGGTAGATGTACGGGATCACGAACGCGCTGGTGGGCGTGGCCACCGTGGCGGGCGCGACACCGGCCACCGCCGAGCCGTGAGTCTGCGAGCATGCCCGGCCCGCAGCGGCCAGAGCCGCGTTGAGCATCGAGACGCCCCGCAGGGTCGGCACCGTGGTGGCGGTGAAGCTGATGCCCACCCGGTAGAGGCCAGCCGCCGGCGTGGTGTACGCCGTGGCCAGGGTGCCCGCGTATGCCGTGTTGGCCGCCCGCGCAGTCGACGCGAAGTCGGCCGTCTGCGCGAGCTTGTTGCCCGCGCTGTCGCGCAGCACCGCGTATCCCGCCGTCGGCGTACCGGCCGCCGTGCCGCCGGTGACGAAGTTCAGCGCGGTGATCGTGACGCCCGCGTCGATGTACATGTCGGCCACCAGCTCGACGCCGGTCACCGCAATCGCACAATCGACGCTGCCCAGAAGTTTCGGCACCGACTCGCCATAGACGGCCGGTGAGCCGAAACGCAGCCAGTCCGGATTACTCCGGGGGAACGCCTCGGTGTTGGTGTTGGCCATCAGGCACCGACCTTCTTGGGTGCGGTCTTCTTCACCGGGGCCGCCTTCGCGACGGCATCGGCGAACTCCGGCGGCACCTCGTAGGGCGTCAGGTCCTTCTCGTCCACGCCGAGCTCGTCGACGAGGATCGCGTCGACCTCGGCGAGACGGCGGAACTTGGCCTCACGCTTGATGCTGTTGAGCAGTGCGCCGCGTTCGTTGAGGAGCGCCGCTCGGCGTACCTCGGGAGTGGAAACCCAATCCATTGTCATCACTCCTAGTAACCCGCGGTCGGGATGACGCCAGTACCGGAGATGACCGAGATGGCCTCCGGACGACGGTTGCCCATGAAGGCGAAGTACTCGAACACCTGGATGCGGACCTGGAGCGTTCCGGACAAAACTTCCTGCAGCACGCGGGTACGAACCGGGCCCTCCCAGAGGTACAGGTCCGACCAGCGCGCCGAGATGATCCGGGTCTCGTTGGTGCCGCCACCCAGGTTCGACGGAATATTTCCGTCGGTGAACGCAGGCATGCCGTAGGCGAACGTGCCCGCGGAGCCCTCCGACGCCAGACCGGACTGCACCGCGGCCGGGTTGTACGCCGGGGCGTTCTGCACGATCAGCGGACGGTTCGTGGTGTCAAGCTGACCGGTCGCCCAGTACCACATGGACGGGATCATCACGACTGCCGTGCCCGGCAGCTTGCGGTTCTTCTCGATCAGCGACGCCGACTGCACCAACGGAACGTAGATCTCTGGCAGCGTCGGCGACGCGTCGGTGTAGGTGACCGCGTTGATGCTGGCCACGTTGAGAATACCGGTGACCTGGCCGGCCGCACCCGAACCGTTGATGACCTGCACGTCTAGCGCGCGATTCAGATCCATGATCAGGTCGCCATAGATCACGTCGTCGAAGTTGATCGGCGACTGGTCGAGCAGCTGCAGGGCAATGTCCTGCTGACCGGCGATCGTCTTGACCGCCGCCGACACCGAGGTGTCCGTCAGGTCGACCGAGCTGACCGCGGCGGCCGTACCGGTGGCCACCTTCGGCATGTTGATGCTGTCGGTGCCGGGGGGCAGGTCGAAGTGGGCGCACAGGTTGGCCGTGGTCCGGCCGAACCGGGGCAGGTCGATATACTGGTCGACCATCCAGAGTGGAGGGACGAAGAACCCACCCTGGCCATCAGTCCTATTAGGATTGACGCGGGACTCCATGGGCCGCTCGAAGACGGTCCCGTCTGGCATGCCCCGCATCTCCGTCTCGGCCCGGCGCGCCCGGGCGGCCTCGCGCTTGGGCAGGTCCGTCCGAAGCTCCTCGGCGTGACGTGACAGCCGCGAACGGGCCGCCTCGACGCCGCCGTCGGCGTCGCCCTGGTTGAGTTGCACCCGGGCGAGGTCGAGGAAGTAGGAGTGACCCGAGCCGCGGCCATAGATCTGCGGCGCGGAGGTGACAGTGGCGCCGCCGGCCGGCCGGGCACGGTTCTCGGCGCCGTCGCCGGTGACCGCGGTGCCGCTGTCAACCTGCTCGTCGGCGAGAGTGGCCAGGGTGGCGCGGCGCGCCTCGTCCCGGGCCACAGCCGTCTGCACGGTGCCGCGCTCCTCCTCGAGAGCGTCCCAGCGGGACTGCTGCTCCTCGGTCAGGGTCGCGTCGCCGGCTGCGGCGTTGATGCTGCGAAGCTCGGTTTCGATCTCACCGAGCCGTACACGTGGGTTCACGTTGGGGCTCCTCAAAGGATGCGAGATAGAGCCGGCGTTCTCGCACGGCTCTGGACAATCCCGAGGTGCCTCGTGGTTCAGCGGGCTCGGCGGCTTCCGGCGGGGTGCCCTCCAGGGCGGGCCCGTGGTCGCACAGGTGCTCCGCAAGCTCCTGGATCAGGCGCTCGCGGTCTTCAGTTTCCAGAAACGCCAACATCGACCGGACGCCGACACTGGTGGCCTCATACACGGGGTGCACAACCGGGCCGCACTCCCACAGTTCGACCTCGCGCACACTGCGCAGGTCGACGTCGGTGCCCCGGCGTGCCCAGTGGTCGTCGTTGACCCGCATCTTGAAGCTCATGCCACGGATCGCGCCGCCCTCGATGGCCTGACGGATCGGCTCGACGACGGCGTTGTCGAACAACTTGGCGCGCACATACAGGCCGTGATCGTCGGCCTTGATCTCGTCGAACGCACCGATGGGCACGGTGCCCGTGCGCGGGTCCATGCCGTGGTCGAACTGCAGGACCGGCTGACGTCCGCGCAGGGTGCGGTTGAACGCGCCCCGCTCGATGACCTCGTCGAACTCTGGGTCACGGCCCATGGCGGGCACACGAGCCACCGAGCCGAACACGGCGGCGTAGCCCTCCAGCGTGTGACCGTCGGAGGTCGCCGCGTCGAAGGTGTAGGCGCGGTAGCACATGCGCGCGGGCTTGGTTGAGCTGCTGCCCTCGGACATGCTCACCTCCGGACACGACGAATGGCCCGCAAGGTTGCGGGCTGGGATGAGAAGGGGGACTCAGGTGGTCGGTGGGGTGGCGGCGGGTACCGGGTCCAGCTTGGCGACCGTGCCCGGCGGAAGCAGCTGCACCGACACGAGGCCGGTGTCCACCAGCAGCGTCCAGTCGCTGGCCGCAGTCGCCGCCACGATCGACGCCTTCTCCCACCCGGACGTGACTAGGGTGCTCATCGTCGATGCCTCGATCTGCTTGATCAGGGCCGCGTCCTTGGCGTCCTCGCGCAGATACGGAATGTCCCGGGCGTCGTACCAGAGGTCCGCGCCCGACGGGACCGCCACGATCGAGGCCAGCGCCGCCGACACCGAGCGCCACAGCGGGCGGATCGTGCCGTCAACGAAGTTGCGCTTGGCCGCCGCGTAGTTGCCGGCATTCAGGGACGAACCCTGCATGCCCTCGGACAGGCCCACGATCACGGGGTGGACGCGCAGCGCCGCCGCGATTCGGGTTTCCCCGGCGCCGACGATCGCCCGGTAGTCAAGTTGCTGCATGTCCGCGCTGGCCAGCGTCACATCAGCGCCACCACCCACGTACAGCGGCTTATACGCGTTCTCCGGCCCCACGTGCGTCTCGTCCGCCGCTGCCTTGAACTGGCGGAACTTCTCCACCGACACATCCGCGCCGAGCCGGAAGATCGGACCCAGCTTGGCGCCGTTCTTGAAGAACGCCAACTTGTGGGTTGTCGCGGCCTGGTCGGAGATGATCTCGCGGACGATCGGCGTCAGTGAGGACATGCCGCGGTACTCGGCGTCCGGGTCGGGGATCGGCGACCAGTGACACATCTCGTTGACCAGGTAGATCTGCGGCTCGTTGCGGCCGATGCCGCCCGGCCAGTAGGCGTAGCCCTCCACGTCGGAGGCCACCGCGATCTCCGGCGGGGCCGACAGAATGATCTGCACCCAGTCCGGACGGCGGCGGCGCAGCCGGTTGCCCTCACGCACGATGTAGGCGTTACCGGCCAGGTCGACATCGTTGATCATCCGGCTAAGCATCTCGCCGGTCGTGCCGTTGGGCCACGGGTGCTCGAGCACCGACAACGCCGAAGTGCCGAACAGGTCACCCGGCCGGCCGTTCCTGAACTGCCGGAACTGGAACCGGGCCTCGCTGAAGACGAGTTGCCGCGCCACCATGCAGGCGAACACGACCCCGTCGGACTTGTAGAGGCCCTGCACGTAGCCGGAGAAGTTGTTCTCGATCTGCTCCCGGTCAGAACGCTGCCCCGACCAGCCGTTACCGCCGTACTGACTCAGCCACGGCAGCGATGCCGGCGAGAAGTCGCTGAAGTAGTCCTGACCGACGACGTAGCGCGTCTCCTCGCGGATCGCCGCCGCGCCCTCGAAGAGGCCCATCAGCGGGTCTCAGTCCCCGCCGGTCGGTGCGTGCCGGGCGGGTCAACCCGCTTGCTGGCGATCCGCCACCCGTAGACGCAGCCCGTCCACACCATCGACACCGCCACCCAGGCGAACCGGGCGGTGAACCCGACCACAAAGAACGGCAGCAGCACCAGCGTCAGGAAAACCTTCGCCGGGTCGAGTTCGCGGGCCTCGGCGCGGATCGCGTCGGCGTTGGCGTACAGCGTCGTCATGACCCGCCCCTCGTCACAGCACCCACGGCGCCGGGTCATCCGGTCGGGTCATGAAGCCCCACACCGCGTTGGTTCCGGCGATGATCGGCGACAGATCGACAGAGGTCGCCAACGTGTCCCAGGTGGTGCCCTCGCGGCCCAGCGAGCGGGTCACCGCACCAGCCACCGCGGCCCTCAATAGGGGGCCGTACTGACCGTCATCGCGGTGCCATAGCCGCCACGCAGGCACCTCGCCTGAGCGGGTCAGGGCACCGTGCACCATGCCGTACGCCTGGCCGACCTCGCCCGCGGTCATCGTCTCGACCTCGATCTCAAGGGCGGGATCCTCGAGTGCGGCCCTCTTGATCGCGGCGGCCACCTCAACGACCAGGTTCGCACCGGCGCCGGCCTTGTCGATGACGAGCCGACACGGCTTGAGATCACGCACTGCGGTAACGACCGTGTCCGGCACCCAGTCCGTACCGGGCCCATGTGCGTAGACGCCGAAGGACAGGTCGCCGTCGGCACGGGCGCCGGCCGCGCCAATGCAGGTGGTGCGACGGTCGGGGGTGGTGTAGACGGCCAGCGAGACCGGGTCCTGGGCGGCGGAGGTGGGGTCGAGGGTGGCGTCCCACTGGGGCTCGGTGATGACCTGCCAGGACTCAGTGGCATCGGCGGGCCACAGGCCCAGCCGCTCGATCGAGAACTTCGCCGGCCCCAACGCGGCCAACTCGGCACGCACGTAGTCCTCGGCGATGCGGATCCCCAACGCCGGGTTGCATGCGTACCAGATCTCGATGTCGGTCGGATCCTCGCCGGGCCGCATCGACCAGTCGTGATAGGCCAACCTGCCCGGATCCCCGCTCGCTACCGCCGCGAGCGCCCGCTTGTGCACACCCGGCAGGACTGCGTCCTCGGGTTCAGGCATCGTGTCGGGATCGGGCACCGTGGAGAACAGGTTCATCTGCGGGTTTGGCTGCGCGGACATCGTCGGCAGCAACGCGGCGAGCTGGGTGAGGGTCAACGCATACGACTCGTCGAGAATGTTGCGCTGACCGGTGAAGCCGCGGCCCGAACCCTTGGATCTGGCCACGAACCGCAGGCGGGCGCCGTCCATCAGGATGATCTGCTGCTCGCCGTTGGCCTCGCGGATCGCCTTGACATAGCGGCTCAGGTCAGAGCAGCCGTCGATCAGGGCTTTAATCCGCAGGAACGCCTCTTGTGCGGTCTTGTACTCGTGCGCCGAGTGCAGGATCAACCGCTCACCGAACAGGAACAGCCCGCCGAGCTCGATCGTTTCGATGATGCCGCCCTTGCCCTGCTGGCGCTGGGCAATCGTGCAGGTCTCGAACGCGGCCCACAAGCCGCCGTCGTTGGTACCGAGGATGTCGCAGACCGTGTCGGCCTGCCAGGGGTCGTTGATCAGGCCGGCTTGAGCGGCTAGATCAATAGCCTCGGGACCAAGCGTCGAGGTGTAGTTGGGAACGCTACGAAGACGCGGGGACTGGCATCCGATTCTTCCGTCGCGCGGCCAGTTCATCGCGCTTGGCGGAGGCGCGAGCAACGATGTCGTCAACTGCGGTCGCCTCCTTGCCGCCAGGCAGCGCCTCGAGTGCGTCGAGCACCGCGCGCAATTCCTTGACGATGGCGACCCGGGTGCGTCCGTCGCCCATTCCGCAGACGCATCGGCACTCGGCCTTGTGCTTCTCCCAGGTGACGTCGTCCGCGTCGGCGGCGAGCAGGTCCCGGATGGCTTCCAGTGACTGGCGGAGGTCACCGGATGACAGGACTTTAGAGAAGGACGTCATGGCGACCTACGAACTACGAATAGCCGCCGACGAACTGCGCCACCCGGAAATCGATCCTGGCCAAGCCATTGCTTCCGAGCGCGAACCATTCTGTCCACCCCTGACCACCTGGGCGTCGCGATTGAATCACGAATCCTTCGCGAGGAAGTCGAGAGCGAGCAAACTGCGCGTGAAGAAAGTATTCAAGCTGACGCGCATGGGGCACGCGATATTCCCTCAATGCAATCAATGCACTGGCCCGAATGCCGTGCGGAAGATATGCGGTCCGAAGTTCCTTGAGGCGACGGTCCAAGTCTGCCGCATAGCCGATCTTGACCGTGTTGTTGGCGGCGTTGCCGATGACGTAGACGAGTCCCATATCGTTATTCATGTCGGCCTGCTTCTCTCAGGTTGACCATGCCCCGGGACCGTTAGCGCGGTCGCCGGGGCGTCCTATGTGGACAATATTACTCTAGGTTACCCATCTTGGACTGGTGACTCTCGGTGACGGAAGTAGTAATAGGGTTCTCAGTCAAAAATCGATGGAGAGAGATCTGCCCGGGGAC
>Ga0193701_1000046_pt1 | contig 27477 bp, 29 predicted proteins | sample U3s2metaG_FD_143055 | JGI IMG/M metagenome (GOLD analysis project Ga0193701, IMG submission 143055) | Soil microbial communities from a riparian zone of the East river system, Colorado, United States - U3s2 | ecosystem: Environmental > Terrestrial > Soil > Riparian zone | place: USA: East River...
TGTTGTCTGATTACCTGTTGTCTGATTTGTTGGTGTTACTGGGGCTGCAGCTTGTGGAATGTTGTCGCTCTGGTCACCAAATCCAGTCACTGAGTTATCGTTGCCCAATGTCTCTTGGCCTACACCAGACTGTCTGCAAGTGTTATCTCTATAGCAGAGGTTTTCTTGATCCATATGTTGGTCTCTGTGCTCTAGATTCACGCTTACACCATCGCGGATAGAATGTTTCAGACTTGCTGTGTCTGTGAAACCGTCGCTAGTACTCTTAGATTTTGCAGTGTTAGTATTGTCGTTTGTATTGTCATTGAGATTGTTGAATTGTGGGCCTGACTTGCTGTGTTGGCTTATTGCAGATGCCTGTGTTGGCGCTAGAATTGTTCCTGCGAGCAGCAATGATGCCATTGCTGCTGCTACCATAACTATTCCTATTGATTGTTTTTTGTAGTTCATATTTTGTTCTTCAGTACCAGCAACTATTTTTTTATGAGTATATGTGAGGTGTGCAGATTAGTACTTTACCTTAATTTTGATTTAAGTAACAGCTAATGTTAACATAGCTAGTAACAAATAAATAGATCTCAGTCAATAGCGAGCTGTGTAACGATATCTTATAAATCCTATCGTTACTACGCATTAATAGTTATCAGTCAATCTCTAGGTCATTTATTATTAGAATAGTTAACTTAAGCGCATTCTTATTAGATAACAATGGTTATTTGTCAATTTCAATTGCTCGAACTTTTAAAATGCTTCGTATTCTAGGATTGCGATATGTCCACTGCCTTATTTTAACATAGAACGTTAGGATAGAAAGCGGTAGCAACGGTAGCAATGACTCCGCTATACTCTTCTTTTTGGTGGCTGCCACTTTTTCGGCAGGCGCATGCCCTCAAGCAGTCGATGGGAACAAGAATTTATCCTATAATATTAGATATAATTATATCACTTCCATTTCTCTGGTAGATTTTGTAAAATAATATTTAATCTAATTATTTTTTATTTTCATATTACAAGGAAGAATAGTACATTGTGTCTCAATCTTATTAAATCAATAAAGTCTAATCTTTTTTAAATATGGCTACTAAGAATATATCACGATCAGGAATTTCTAATGAGCTAGATAAGACTTCTGAAAAGTGTCTTACTATAGTTATCCCAGAATGGATGACACAAAGATATAATTTTGATAAACCTTCAAACATATTGATAGAATGCAAGAAGGAAGGAATATTAATTAGAAAGTTAGATGTTATTCCTTAGAAGTTTTGCTTGAGAAGAATATAGAATTTTGTTTTAGATCAATAGAATCTTAATGATACTGTAACTTAACAACAAAAAATCTTATGAAACACTTCATCGAAGGTTTTACTATGTAATAATGGCTATCCTGTTTCTGTCATCCTCTCATCTAACCGAAAACAGGTCCTTATTTGATCCAACAGAGTCAACATATCACTTTCGAAGTCAACTTATAAGAAATTACCGAAGTAGAGTTTCTGGACGACTCAAGAGAATGGAATTAGAAAATACGATACTACAAGAACGATGAAATAATGTTATCTCCAATTTATAAGCTGACTAGATAAGAGCATTATAATCTATCAATATTTTATTTCATATAATTAGTATTAACTCTAAAGAACTGTAGATATACGCAGTAACAAATGTAAATGATGAGATGGGAAGTATGAGCTCAGTAACTAAGCAAAAGAAGAGTTCTACCTACAAAGAGTATCATCCTAAGAAAATATTTCTAGTCTGGGCTCCTGCTAGTATCAGAGCAGAAAATATCTCAAGACGGTTAGAAGCTCATCTATATTTAATCAGCTATAAATTCAAGAATAAAATTTACTTCCCGATCAAATATCCTTTGTTGTTCGCAAAGACATTCATTATACTGAAAAGAGAAAAGCCAGAAATAATAATTTGCCAAAACCCCCCTATATTAACTGCTTTGTCTGTAATGATCTGTAGCTACTTGCTTGGCATGAACAGTATCGTTGTCATTGACTCTCATACCGGCGCCTTCTGCAGGCCATGGTCATATCTGAAAACACTGAATAAAATAGTTATGAAGAGAGCCGCGGAGACCATAGTTACAAACGTAGAACTACAAGATGATGTCTTGCATAATTATGGAATAAGATCAATAGTATTGGAGGATCCAATTCCAGATTTTGAGCTTATAATAAATGAAGAAGGATGACTCAAGAAAATAAAGAATTCAAAGTAGCCGTGATCTGCTCCTTTTCAGACGACGAACCTCTGAAAGAGATCCTTGATGCTGCCACGGCTCTTCCTAATGTTTTATTTTATATTACTGGTGATAAGTCAAGAGCAGACAAGCGAATTCTAAGCACAAAGCAGAAGAACGTAAGATTCACTGGTTTTCTCGATCAAGGAAAGTATGTGTCTACCCTGAAAGATGTGGATGCTATAGTTGTTCTTACAAAAAGAGACAGAACTATGTTGGCAGGGGCTTACGAGGCACTCGCACTTCAAAAGCCTTTAATAACTTCCAACTGGGGTGCTTTGAAGCGATACTTTTGTAGAGGGACGATACATGTGGATAATTCTGCAAGGCAAATAGAAGCTGCGGTTAGGATAGTGCAAAAGAAGAAAGACCATCTAGAAAAGGAGCTTTACCAACTTAAACTTGAGAAGACTGAGAAGTGGGAAAAAAAATTTGGCGCCTTCAAAAAATTGCTAATTCAGGATTACATTAAACACAGTAATCAAAACACGACTGGTATAGTAGATATTATCACGGGTGGACAATGAACGCAGCCTACGTATTTCAGACTAGATGGATTATTAGTAGTAGATTACAGAACTACTAATTTCATAGTCGTCGATCTACGGGTGCCGGTTTATCCAATCCAATAAAAATCTCTTCAGGTTTTCTCTAAAAGAATCTGCAGAAAATCCCTTTGCAAATTCACGTAGCCTTTCTGCGACGTTCAAGTCCCATGATGAAAGTGCAGAAGTTACTCTCTCTACGGCACTATTCTCGTCGTGGTATCTATATGATTCTGGAACTAAACCATCTACTTTTGCGGCACCAGAGTCATGAGTGACTGGAATCACGCCGGCGCTCATAGCCTCAATGATAGCAATCCCAAAGTGTTCTCCTACAAAGCTATGCAGCATAACTTTAGACTTGCAAAGAACATCGATCTTCTCTTGTATACTAGCATTAACATGAAAGACAACATTTCCGGAAGCCATGTTCATTAACCTTTCGAGATAGGATTTTTTGTCAGGAGTAACACTCCCTACCAAATGAAACGATACATCAGGTAGCTTTTTTGCAACTTCAAGTATTGTCTCATATTTTTTCTCCGGAGTAAATCTTCCCAGGGAACATACAGAACTAGAATGATGGTCTTCTTTACGATCATTTAACGGAAAAGAATATTGTGGACATGGAGGATAGATCACCTTCGCATCGATTCCCCAAGCTGTTTTTATTGCAGATTTAGTATAGCTACTGTTTGTTATTATTGTAGCCTTCTTGATGTAGTCGAGGTTATTTGAAATAAAACGCCAGGGCTTTATGTAGATCCTTTTTAATCTGCTAGACAGATAGTCCTTGCTAGCTATCTCAAGATCCATTGGAAAATGAACATATACAATCGTTCTCTCAGCCATGTTTTTGGGGATGATTGTAGATCCCCCACTTACAAATACAAAATTAGATGTATACTTCTTGAGCAATTTTTTAAAGAAAAAGTAAGAGTAAGCCATCCTTTGATATGCTCCAAGAAAGGGTAGTATTTCATTTCTTCCAATTGCCTTCACAAAGCCATCTATAGACTCGGTGACATCAATTCCTATACTTTTAAGACTTTGCTCTCTTCGGGGATATTCACTCGCGCAGAGGAAAACCTTAGCGCCCATATCATGTAGCACTTGGATAGAGTGTAATCCAACATGTTCGCCACATATGGGAGCCTTTTTTTAATGGCTCTCTCCATAGGCTTCCATGTTATAATGTACTACTCCAGCGCTCAAGTCTGGATTATTATTCAAGTTAGTCGTCATATCTCTTGTCAGTCGGTATTATTTGCAGTACTTAACATACGAATACAACATATTAGAGTAACAGAAGGTCTGAAAAAACTAGAAATACTTTGTTCTTTTGAAATTATATTTTTTCCTGTATATCTTGAAATACAAGATTCGAATCGTCCATATAGTATTTGATATGAGATAGAGGAGAGCCAAAGCCAAAGGTGTCTTTATAATGCTCAAACGTACAGCATTGTTCAATTACTTATTTTAAAGTTATTTTGCTTTCACTTAGTACAAAGTTCTGAACTGTTTTAATCAAACCTCCGCTCCTCTTGTCTTTGATATAGATGCTACATGAATATGGTCGTATGGGAAACTGGTTTGGCAGAAGGTTTTGGGAGTCTAGGCAGTTCTATAGCTCGTATATAGCATTATTTATCGCTATATCAAATTGGATCACAATTCAGTATAGATTGCTTTTGGAGCATGTGCCTTTCCTTAATTATCTATTCTCAAATATCGTGGTATTTATGATCGTGGCAACAATTGTTTTTAGTATAATCAGCGTCCTTGGAGGACATTATATACATAGAAAAAGACAATTCAGGCTAGAGCAAGCCGTGACAATAGAAGAGAATCCCTATCTGTACAAGGCGTCTCCAGGAAAGGAAAAGGATTTGATGTTACCGATAACCTTATTGAATTTGAATACCTTGGAAGAGCTATTACGGACTAATGGTTCGTTAACTGAAGAAAAGAAGAGGGAATTTAATAGTTACAGACAAAGTCTTATGAGGCTAATGGAAGGTCAAACTATTGGTCGCCTTTGGAGCTAAATTTTTCTCCCTTATCAAGACGCTATCAAGCGAAGCTGAAAAAATCGGTCAATTCTAATCCTGTAGGGTATCCTGTGAATGTTCGAAGTACTGAACACAGACTGTTTTCAAAAGACTTCAGCGTCAACACTTTATTAAAGCATAAATAATTTATTCGTTGTTGAAAGTTTCTCTTCTCACAAATTTTGTTGCCGAAATAGTTGGTTTTATTGGGATACAAATACAAGGATGACATAGTAAAGGGTTATAGTCTATTATCTAGAAGAATGAGAAATAATCCTAAAATAACTAATCGACGACCTTTATTCATGAGCATTAGAAAACCGGCTGCCTTGCTTCTAATCTATTTGATTTCAATTCTTGTATGGATAATTCGGTTTTTGTATTTTAGATCCTTCAGAAAAAGTGCTTTTAGTAGAAAAAAGATACTTAAATTTTAGGCAGCGTTAATGTATTGGATAAAACTATCATTCAGTTTAAAAATTAATTAGTTTGGTACTCAAATGAGGGATGAATAATATCTAGAATAGATAGCGATTTTTACAACAGGGTCAACTGCGCTGGAGTAATACATCATAACATGGAAACCTACGGAGAGAGTCTTTAAAAGATTCCCGGATGGGGAGAACATGTTGGATTACACTCTATCAAAGCGTTGCATGAGATGGGATTGAAGGTTTGCCTCTTTTCAAGTGCATATCCTGAAAGAGACAAGACTCTTAGCAGGATAGGTATTGACGTCACGCAGTCTATAGACGGCTTTGTGATGGCCACCAATAGAAATGAAATGGTGCCATTTCTTGGAATATATCAGAGAATGGTTGATTATTATTTTTCCTTTAAGAAATTGGATAAACTAGATTTCCTTTTTATAACCGGAGGAGGAACCATTATGCCTAGAACCGTAGCAAATAAGACTCTTGTCTATGTTCACTACATAACAGATTACCCGATCCACAGTCAGGTGGCCAGTCAAGAGGACTCTTTGAGAAGTAGACTAAAAAGGATCTATATGAAACCTTGGCAATTTATCTCAAATAATCTTGATATCTCCTATAAACTGGATTACATCAAGAAAGCGACGATAATAACAAACAGCAACTATACCAAGAACGTAATAAAAACAGCTTGGGGAATCGATGCGAAGGTGATCTATCCTCCATGTCCGCAATACTCTTTTCCATTAGGGATTCAAGAAGAAAGATGTAATGTTGTATGTTCAATGGGAAGATTTACTCCAGAAAAAAATTATGAGATGATTATTAAATTAGCACAATGTCTACCCAATGTACGATTTGAACTTATGGGAAGCGTCGCTAATAATGACATTCACTATCTTGAAAAACTAACCAACGCTGCTCCCGAAAATACAACATTTCACGTAAATGCTACGATACAGGAAAAAATGAATGTCCTTAAACAATCTAAGGTATTGGTACATAGTTTTATTGACGAGCCATTTGGAATTGCTCTTATAGAAGCTATGAGCGCTGGAGTCATTCCTGTAACGCATAATTCAGGTGCTGCAAAGGTAGATGGTATAGTTCCAGAGAAATTTAGGTACCGTGATTTAGATAGTGCTATTGCCGCAATCACCAATGCGCTTTCCTCTTGGAATCCACAGGAGGCTCTAAGTTTGCGTGAATTTGCGAAAGGTTTTTCACCTGACTCTTTCAGAGAAAATCTGAAGAATTTTATATCCAATTGGATTAAATCGATGGCTAACAACCATATAGCTATTGAAGCAAAAATAAATACTCTGAAAGGGGAGACAATTAGAGCAATTGAGTAATCACATTCATATTCCGACATCGCATCCGTGTTATAGTCTAGGAATTGATTGACGTCAAACACGTGGAGTTGACAAACTAACTTCCATTACTTTGACATTCCAACCACAAGAGTTCAACTTTGTTCCCAACCTTCCTTCCTTCGAATTCAGTATTCCATAATGAGCAGAAGCATTTATCAAGCCACTTTAAACAATGAGTTTTGCAAATAACAATCTATCTTTTAATTTATTCTAAAGCTTTAAACAATGAGTTTTGCAAATGTTAATCAATACTTTGACTCTGCAATCCAAGATAAATACCATAGGACGTCATCCCTCACTAATAAAAGACGTTATCCAAGGTAAGAGAATAGCAGAGATACGATCAAAGATTAGTCGATTGGATGCAGACTTGCCTCAGGGACAAGGAGAGAAAAACGCTCTTAATTTCGTGTCATATTTAAAGCAGGAGTCTGTCCTGCCAAGAACTAATAGCAGAACCGAATCTGTTTATTTAGGTGATCACAGGGTTCTAACGAGAAATATATTTAGACACAAAATGTACCTAGACACTCGAGATATTATAGTAACGCCGCATTTACTGCTTGACGGCTATTGGGAGGTATGGACAACAAAGTTGTTATTAAGAGAGTTAAGGAGTGGAATGAATATTGTTGAAATAGGTTCAAATATGGGTTACTATTCTCTTATAATCTCATCAATAATAGGGGAGGCAGGTAGACTTTTTGCTTTTGAAGCCAATCCAGATACATACCAGATTTTACATGACAATATTGAAATAAATGGTTTTAACAATAGAGTATCTCTTGAGAAAAAGGCTGTGATGGATGAGATAAAAGAAATTGCATTTCAAAAACTAACAAATCATCTGGCGACCAGTAGAGTAGTAGAATATTCTAAGCTTGACGAATATTCTGAAGAACAAAAAATCATAAAAGTGGATGGAACATCATTAGATCAATATTTTGAAAATAGAGATATTAAAATAGATCTCATAAAGATAGACGCAGAAGGGAGTGAACCGCGCATCTTTGACGGGATGAGAAACTTGATCAATAATAATTCTAATTTAACAGTAATTTGTGAATTGAATCCAGTACTCATATCTGCGGCATCACTCGATCCACGAGAGTATCTTGAAAAAATTCAATCATATGGATTTATTTTGAAGTATATAGATGTTGATTCTGTTCCCAAAGAAGCATCCATAGAAAAGTTGCTCCAAATGGGAGTGATTGATCTTTATCTTAAAAGAAAATAGGTATCTATCAAGAAACCTGAAAAAAATACTACTACTCATTGCTATCAACCAGATCCTTCTAGTTTTGAAATGTTAATGCCATAAAAGATTAAAATAACTTCATAGCCTTTTTGTAATAATTTGACCTTAAAATCTAAAATACAATCGCTTCTACGTAACCCATTCATATTAAAAGATCTCCTTCAGGGAAAGAGTAGGATTGAGATAAGAACCCATGTCAGAAAAGCAAATGAACAACGTTCTGCAAAATCGGCTGAAAAAGAGGTGTTGAGCTTTATAGCAAATTTAAAACAACATTCACCTTATTTTGCAGATTCTAACGATAACCTAAAGCTGAACAAACTCTGTTACATTGAGGATTGGGGTAATAAAGAAATCAAGAATATGATTACTGAGTTCCGAAATGTGAATTCGTCGTCTTACGCTGACAAGAAAGATTGGGAAATGACATCAAACATTGTAAATAGACGCAAAGAAGGTTTTATTCATAGAAAAGATTGGGAGTGGGCTCTTGGCATAATAGCTATGAGCAGATTTGGCAAACTAAATGATACAAGCACTGCATTAGGTATTGGGGTGGGAAGAGAAGAAATTCTGTTTTACCTGGCTAACAAGCTTCATAGTATATTCGCAACTGACCTCTATGATGGGAAAGGCTGGAAAAGTTTTGCCCCATCAGATTTTCCCGAAAACCCAAAGAAATATGCACCCTTTCCATACAGAGAAGATGCCTTAACAGTAGTAAGGATGGACGGCACCAAACTAGAATTTCCTTCTGAGAGTTTTGATATTGCATTTTCATTTTCATCAATAGAACACTTTGGTGGAAAGGATCATTCAGGAGCATTAAAGTCTTTACAGGAAATAGAACGAGTATTAAAACCAGGAGGATTAGCTGTTATAACTACAGAATATATTATTAATGAAAAGGAGCATAGTGAATTCTTCAACAGACGTACGATATATACAAATCTGATTGATAAATTAGAGAAGTTGCAACTAGTGGAGCCTCTAGATTTAAGGATAACCTCAAAAACACTGGACACTATGATAGATTTTCCTTCAGCTGTTTATTGGGATACTAGTCCTAACGATGACGAATTTAAAAAGAATCATCCATTAGTACTCGTTCGTGTTGGGAACATCTTGGTTACTTCTATATTACTTGCTTTTCAAAAAAGGAATGATTGAAAGCAGGGAGATAAGAATAACTTAACAGAAGATAGTTACACACTAGCGTGACGTGAATAAACAACAGGACTAGTTAAAACGACTTTGTATTATTATATTCTCTGTAGATTCTAGATTCTCTATCATAAATGCTTGGGATAAGTTGGACCCGTACTCATACAGGTTGTGCTTGATCACATCATCTGCGGATAAACCGGGGAGTCAGAATCAGTACTTTTGATGGCAGCAAACGTCGTAAAGCTCTTAGCGATGTCTTGAAGTTAATGAATTGCAAGTATGCTATGTTCTACGATTCATTGACTATTTTAATATCGGACATCTCTTTACCTACGCAAATGTAATTTCTGTTCTTGTGCATTGTATCTATCGATAGAATATGACAGTAAAATGGCTTTCCTAGTTAGTTACGCACATTCTATACAATGTATAGAAGAGTACCAATACTTTCCTGTGTACATTGTGTAACTATATTAACATTAAAGAGAGGTGGTACTACTCTGTAGACCTGTAGACTTATAGGTATACGGACATACGATAATATGAAATGTTTAACGGCTTTGTGATTGAAGATGTTGCCTCATATACAGGGAGGTATATTTCCTAAACCGACCCTATCGGAAGATCATAGTTCGTATAGCTTTGTTCACAAAGCCCTACGCCATATTATTCAAATGAAGCTGATTCGTCCCTTACTTCTATCGATAGATATCTGCATTTTCTCTCTTTAAGTCGTCCTACCTGATAGTATCCTAACTAAAAATCTCAAACTAAGATAAAAGAGCTAAATAACTAATTTTACGCAGAAAAAACACCGCCTTATCGAATACAGGAACCGTCATATTTGGTTCTTATTTTGTCAACCAAGAAGTCAGTTTTCCCATCAGGATTATTGCTTCTATAGTACTATAGATACTTTAAAAAACTCTCTTAGTCTTCTTTGCTAACGAAAAAAGAAGCAAAAGCATCATTATAAAAAATAGGAACGAGGTTTTAATCTAAATCTACGTGGAACATGAATTGCCTAAAACAAATTAGCTGCATGTAAAGAGCATCTTTTAATAGGCAATTTGACCTTCCATTAGTCTACAATGTCGTCAGAAGCAGACAATACCAGCAGCACTAGGACTACAGAAGTATTGTATGGCGCTGATAATACTACAGATAAATTATTACAGGTTTTCAATAAAATTAAGAGTAACTTTGACGCTTGTGGAGATTCTACAGCTCCATCAGTTTGTATGGGTTTTGAACCATTAAGGAATGCCTACCTTGATTTCAAAAGAAGAGGAATAAATGTACGGTTCATAACGGAAATGAATGCATCCAACATATCTTACTGTAAAGAGTTAATGAAAATTTCTGAACTAAGACACCTAGATGGAATCAAAGGCAACTTTGGAATCTGTGATCAAAAAGAATTTGTTGCTGCTGCAACCATAAAAGAGCAACAGGCCGTTCCACAATTAATTTATAGTAATGTAAAGGAAATCATTGAACAGCAGGAATTTATATTTGAGAGTTTCTGGACTCGAGCAATTCCAGCCAAACAAAGGATAAGAGAGATGGAAGACGCAACAGAACCAGAATTTTATGAAGTTATTAGTGACCACGAAAAAGCAAGTCAGGTCCTTGTTGATTTAGCTAAATCTGTAAAGAAAGAAGCTTTCTTCCTGCTTCCGAATGATAAATCAATGGTAAGAATAGACAGGCTTGGAGTTATTGATTATTTGATAAAAGCAGCTCAGAAAGATAGCATAGGCAGCATAAGGATTATTTGTCCTATATCTGAAGTGAATTCAGAAATCATTAAAAAGGTAACCGAGAATGCACCTAATATCATAATTTTAAACGGCAATAATTCCCCTTACGGTATGTACATTGTCGATAATCAAAGGGCATTTAGGGCTGAGTTAAAAGAACCAGAAGCTGAAACGTTTTCTGAAGCAATTGGCTTTTCAGTCTATTCTACTCGAAGAAATACTGTCGACTTTTTCAAATCAGTATTCGAACTGCTTTGGAATGAACGTAAATTAAATGAAGATTTAAAAAAGGCAGCTACAGAGGTAATTCAAAATCCACATCGTATACTAGAATTGTTTATTAATATGATAAAGTTAGCCAATCAAGAGATATTATTAGTACTTCCTACGACCAATGCCTTTCTGAGAGAAGATCGGGTAGGAATAATAAAGTTACTGAATGATGCAGCGATGGAACGTAACCTAATTGTAAGAATTGTAACTCCAACAAATGAAATCATAGAAAAAAGAATACAAAGGATATTGGTAAGTGAGGGAAAAGAAGTAGAAGAAGAAAGAGGAGAATTACTAGCAGTTCAAGAAGAGCGCGAAGAAAGGAAGAGAAAGAATTTTGATGTACGACGCATTGACATAACAACATCCCCTTCTGAAAAAATTGCCGTTACAACAGTCACTATACTAGTAGCTGACAAAAAGGAATCTTTAGTAATAGAAAAAATAGATGATTCAACCGAAAATTTTGTAGAAGCAGCAGGATTAGCCACTTATTCAAATAGCAAACCAACAGTTATGTCTTATGTTTCTATATTTGAGATCTTGTGGAATCAAGCGGAATTGTATCTGCATATCAAGGAAGCACATGAAAAGCTAAAAGTGCAGGATAGAATGCAAAAAGAGTTTATCAATGTAGCAGCCCATGAATTGCGTACTCCGATACAACCAATCCTTGGATTACTCGGTCTTCTTCGCTCAAAAAAAGATGATATCAACAAACAAGACCTGAATATTTCATTGAATCTTCTCATGAGAAACGCACAAAGGCTGAAGCGTCTTTCAGAAGATATATTAGATGTCACAAAGATAGAAAGTCAGTCACTTAAATTAAACAAAGAATTGATTAACCTAAATGATGTTATATTAAATGCTATACAAGATTCTAGAAATCAAGTTGCAAAAAATAGAGGCAACATAAAAATGGTTTACAAACCTGATTTAAGTGGTCATGGAATAATTGTAGAAGCGGATAGAAATAGGCTTAACCAGGTTATATACAATTTGCTAAGCAATGCCATCAAGTTCACAGAAAAGGAAGGAGGGATTGTATCTATCAGGACGGAAAAGAAGAAGACGAGAGATAATGATGATGAAGTCATCGTTAGTGTGAAGGATAGTGGGCCTGGTATATCTTCTGAAATGTTCCCAAGGTTATTTGAGAAATTTGCATCCAAATCATTTCAAGGAACGGGATTAGGATTATTCATATCTAAAAATATTGTAGAAGCACATGGCGGAAAGATATGGGGTGAGAATAATATAAGGAATGAAAATAGCCACATTGCCAATCATGGAGAAGACATAGAAGAAAAAGGAGGTGGAAGAGGGGCTTGCTTTTACTTTACCTTGCCAATAGCCAACGAACAACTAGAACCAAAAGAACGAAAAGGACCAAATGCAGAAGCTGTGGCAGTGGATGATCTTTAATGAGAAATAAAAAGAAGAGAGTTCTAATAGTAGATGATGAGCCCGATGTCACGTTGGTGCTAAAGCAGGTTTTAGATGAAAATGGGTTTGACGCCGATTCGTATGATGACCCTCGTTTAGCATTAAATAATTTTAAAGCCAATATGTACGACTTGTTACTTTTAGATATCAAAATGCCAGATATTAATGGCCTAGACTTGTATCAAGAAATGAGAAAGATAGATGATAAAGTTAAGGTATGCTTTCTGACAGCGAGTGAAATGTTCTATGAGAAATTTAGAAAAGAAGAATCATATTCCAAATTCGATAAAGAACTTTTTATTGCAAAACCTATTGAGAATGAAGAGTTGCTAGACCATCTAAATAAAGTAATAAATAATTCCAAATGAAAAGCGGATTGAAACAACAGATCACCCCTCTACTGAACTTGTTCCTTGCTATCATATCCAAGGAAAATGTATTGTAAGTCGCGATATAATATAAAGTGAAAAAGAGAATACAACTGCTGGGCAGATATACAAAATAGGACTAGAAAAGATACGGTAGCATAATGACTAGCCAAGACTGTTTAGCCTTGAAACCGAATAGTACTAATGCCATTGTGGTGATGATCTTTTCATATTTCTGATCTAGCTATCAGAGCTTTTGGACGAAAGAATTAATCCGTTTCCAATGGCATTGTCGTATTATGATCGACACGTGTTATTTACCTGCACCTTCTTCCTAAAAATTATATTATGACAAGTTCAAATACGATAAACGAGAAACAGTCACAAGGTCGTATAAACCGTAAAGTGTTGAGTTAGGCTTTTAAATTTTCTGTGTTATGATCGGAGAATGCGAAACCCTACTTCTTGGTTGCTAAGAGAATCAGAAGGAGTGACCATATTAGACAAATGCACATTGTTCTTGGTAAAGGTTATTTATCTAGCATCAAGGATTTTACTTAGATTAGCTTTGGGTAAAAAAAGAAGGGACAGATTGTATATCAAACAAGGTATGGACTTCGGACTCTTCTGGAACAAAGATTTTAATTATTTGAGAGATGGAGATAATACCACATTACTAAAATTCAGATCAAGAAAATACGGTTATGAGTTCTGTTGTAGAAATAATAAAGATGACTTTAAAGTTATGTCAATTCATGAAGATGAGATAATAGAGCATTTTATACTAAAACGAGGAGACATCGTGGTAGACATAGGTGCCCACATAGGCCTCTATACGATAATAGCTTCAAAGCATGTTGGATTGAAAGGAAAAGTAGTAGCTATAGAAGCAGAGCCAAGTAATTTCGAAATTCTAACTAGTAATATTAAGCTCAATCAACTAACAAACGTTATCTCACTAAACTCCGCTGCATCTTCTAAGGAAGAAAAGGTAAAACTCTATATGCCATATGAAGAATTAGGCCATACAAAGTACCATAGCATAATGTTAGAAAGGGTAGGAGAGGCGGGAAAAAAGTTCGTAGAAGTTGATGCCAACACGCTGGATAATCTGTTACCACAGAATGGAATAGAAAAAGTAAATTGGATCAAAATTGACGTGGAAGGTGCCGAATACGAAGTCCTAAAGGGAGCTACCAAAACGTTATCCAAAAGTAAGGATATTGCTCTTCTTATCGAAATCCATAACCTTGGAGGTATTAATTTCTATCAACAAATAATAGATTTTTTACGATCATATGGATTCAAAATAGAATTCGAAAAAAGCTATGAGAGTGGAGAGCGGCATGTAATTCTTCGGAAATCGTGAGGAGTATTCAGCACTTGCTTTCTCTGCCGCTTTCAGTCTCTCTGTTTTATCTTAAATGCCAAGTTTTGCAGCAATACCATTGTGAATCAAAATGTTAGTGTAGGAATAATACGCTACTTTATATACAATCTAACTATACTACTTACAGATGCCATTACGGGTTAAATTAAATCATAGCCTTTTTTGTATCGATTTGACTAAGATCTAATATACATAACTCTTATCGCAGTGAATGTTACTATACTTAGAAGGGCGAAAAATTAATCTGGCCATGCAACCAGAAGTATTAAACAGTAGAGATTTACAATCCACTTTTCATGTAGATTGAGAGAATATATTTTTACTATAGATAACTTTAATTTTTGTAGCTCAGAGAAAATAGTTCCTCATCTGTCCTAATCTTATTAAATTAATAGAATAATATGATTATCAGAGTTATGAAGAACAACATGAGTTTAGCAATTGTAGCAATTGTAGCAGTAACAGCATTGCTAGTTGCCACAACAGCCGTATCCTCACTGACAAATCAAGCATATGCAACGACACGAATGAATGCAGCTCAGTCCTGTGTGAACGAAGACGCTAGATGTCAAGACGTGCTTTCACAGATACAGGGACACGATAACGCTGGGACTGTCACAGGCAATCAACCATAAATATCATAATACATGATGCAAAGCAGAGGAAAAACTAATAATTGGGAGTTCAGATAGAATTCCCAATCACTTTTTTTATTAGCTTCAGAAATATGCTAAAGTTAGTTAGGTTAACACTTGCAATCTAGTTTCTACTATTAGATCAGCCATATTATAAAATTATAATAGTGATGTCATGCCATCATCCTGTCTTCTCTTCTTACCGCCCTTCGCTGATATAATCAAAATAGAATTTCCCTTTCTAGAGTCTTCTACACGAAACGTCTCAGGCCCATTATGCAACTCTGTTACAAAAGCCCAACCGATGGCTGCTAATATTATTTTGTAATAGAGAATTACACTCTCCCAGGCCAGTGTTCATCGGCGTCGAACGGTTAACCTCTATTGAAAGAACCGTGCAGTACACCGACTATGCGGAGGGAAAAGAGAAAAGTAGAGCATTGCTGTCTGCCAATGAAAATCATACAATGCATTTGATTTACTTCCTTGAAAAATAAAAATAAGAGAATTACGGTCTAATCCTGACCTCTCCCCATTTTGGTGTACCCTAGCTGCATGTTATACGAACTTTAAATGTATTTGTGTTTCCAGTAGATGTCTCTGTATACTTGACGGTTTTTACAGTTCCACATGTGAATATTCCTGTTTGAAATCCTGTGCCGGCAAATTGCAAGCCCGGAAAATGACATAGAGTATTGCGTGTGTCTAGATTGCCTGTAAAACTAAATGAAATGCCCTTGCCAGTACTACTATGGATGTGTCCGCTCTTCTTCTCTCCAGTGGATCCTTTTATTGAGATTGTACCTGACCACTTGCCGTTCTTCTTATCAGCAGAGATCTTGAAGTTACCCGGAGAGATTATTACACCTTTTTGCCCCGCTGCGCATTTGTATACTAATTCTTGGATATTTTTGGCCTGAAGATGAGTTGTGGTCGATGTTGTTTTTCCAAGTTTTTGAGCAGATGTTGTGCTACCGGATGTGCCAGAGGAGGAATCAGCCGAGGTATTATTGGCACTAGTGGCTTGTACTGCAGACGGAACATAGATTGTTGTTGTTGGGGTTATTACTATTCCAAGGGCTATCAATAAGGATACTACTATTGTGCTTTTTCTTATTGATCTTCGCTCCATACCCGTACTTTTTTAATATTTATCGTGATACTTGAGCAATTGGTAAGCGAATGCGTTGACCTGACCTAAGGAATGCGACGATGAATGATATATAATTCGAGTCACGATTAGAGATTCAAGGATTCCAAGAAGATCTTTCTACTTGAGATTGTATAGTAAATTTTTCCGCTCATATTTTGGGTTATTGTAATGAGATATGCGTGAGTACAATATCCATATGCATAAAGGAGCTATTCCGAGTGTATTACGATGACGGGCCAGTCGTACTAACTTCTGTGATCCAGTCACATTTAATGCCATGTTTCTCATGGTGTCTTTCAACAGCTCCTCTATTTGGAGCATCAAGTATACAAAAACATAGGCCCAGCTCCGTATTATAGAATATATCGACATGAGTAACACCGAATTCATCTGCTGGCAATTGTTTTGATTTCTTCAATTGATCCTCAGAACAATTGTCCAAAGAATGAATATTTAGGAATTTTGGCATGACTATTACTTTTTTAACTATATCTCATGATAACAAGAAAGTTTATAAATATTTTTTTATGTAATATAGTTTTTTTGTTATTGGAGGTATAAATCTATCTGGAGGATCGATATCGGTTCGAGCTAAAAAATTGAATGGGAGTCGCGTAGATCTCCACATTACACCACTGTTGTCTTATCCTTATGGTTGATTGCCTACGAGAGTTCCTGCGTTATCGTGTCCCTGTGTTTGGCCTAATAAGTTCTGACATCTAGCATTTTCGTTTATACAAGACTGAGCTGCAGTCTGGTGATAGCTCTTCTTGCTGGCGAATGCTTGATTTGTCAACGTTCCCATAGCGGTTGTTGCAACGAGCAATGCTGTTATTGTTGCTGCAATCATTACGATTGCAAGAGTATTGTTCTTCATATTTCTAATCATATGTTACTTTTTCTGATTTATTTACATTAAGAGACATAAGATGCTATTTTCAATGAGATATGATAATTCGAAAAGATTACAAGAATAATGATTCAACTAATAAACTTAAAAAGTCCATAGTACATTTCCTACTAATTATTTCTCTCTGTTTGTCCTGGAAGCTATCGCAGTATGATTGATTGAATAAATGATTGATAGATTGATTGGTAGCTTTACAATATTCCTGAAAATGCCACAAGTTAAGTTCATTTTAATATTCTTTGGTAGTTTGTTTCTGGAAGCTAAAAATGATAACATAGTTTTAACTTGAATTCATGTTCTTTCTTTATGATATAGAAATCGCTTAAAAACCTCAAATAGAAACGTTCTATATATTGTTGCTTGTAAATGGTACCAAAAAAAAACAACCGTATTAACGATAGGATTAGCAGCCATAGTGGCTCTAGGTGTACTTGCGACAATAATGCCAACTCAAAGTGCATTTGCAGATACTTTATGTAAGGGGGAATTTGCATGCGCAGCAATTGGCGGTCCTGGTGGAGATGGCGGCGAAGGTGGACGAGGTGGTGATACGGGCGATGCTATCGGTGGAGACATTGGTCCTGGTGGCTCGTGTCTTGCAATAAATGCACAGATTGGGGATGAATGTGGTGGTAGCACCGGCAGTAGCGAACCTCGAAGCGGCAGCGGTGATAATAGTATGAATGGTGGCGAAGGTGGACAAGGCGGCCAGGGCGGAGACGCGAACGTCAATATTAGTGGCTAAGCAATATTCATCGGTCAATTACATAAGCCAGAGTAGACGGATCATAAAAAAAGAGGAAGGGCTCATAAAGATTCCTTCTTTATTTTTTATTATTAATATTGTTATCCTTATTTTCAATGTCTTATCAGCATTTAACGCTTGAAGGATCATCAATTCACATAGCTAAAAGATGTGATCTTGTGTTTATTAGCATCTCTCCCATGTAAGTTCAAGAACAACACTGTAGAAATATTTGGGTTCTATACCTTAGCAACATTCCTCATGTCGTTTTTATATTCTGGAATTATAGGTGGTGTCAAATTAAGGATGATTTAGCTATGAATCTCTTTTTCTAGTGCTTCTTTAAGCATATGCATATGTCTTTTTCTATCTATTTTGATAGTTTGCCATATTTCTAACAACTCTGTTTTATTGGCTTTCTCAGCATCTTTGATGTAGGTTTCGATTGTATCGTACAGAAAGTCCGCATCCTTCCCCAGAACTTTCAAAATATCATATGCCGTGTCCGTCAACTCAGGTGAAGATGACATGTAATAATAATAAGATAATAAAATATTTAACAGATACCATTTCAATACAAATTATGACCCACCATCGCTGAAAGTCTTATTTATTATTTTGATTTACAAGTTTTGAAACGTAATTTAGCATCTACACGCACTTCCTTTACTATACTGAAGTATACATCTTCTGATCTATGCTAGTAACCATTGTTCTAATATTTATTGAAACATTGTGATTTCATATTAATATATTGCAAAGTTTTCGAATATCATTTTTCAAGTACAGAAATTAATCATATTATGGTTTTAGATGGGATAGACGGATTTATGCCTCAACCAGATCCATAGTAGAATAAAGATTTGCTATTAGTAGAAAAGAGGGTAGTTAATTCAGGTCACAAGAGATCGCATTTTCTGTAGTCTATTCAAGCGCGGTAAAAAGCACGTTATTTTGAAAAGTCTATACTATCATACCTTATATCCATATTTTCTCATTATCTCTTTTACCTCGTTATCGCTAACTTGAGCAAAGTCTTCATAAAACCGTCCAATCGCTATAAATGGCTCTGGTGTATAAAGGACTATTACTTCATCTGCTACTTGATTTAGATCGTCTAAAACTTCAGCTGGCGCCACCGGTACAGCAATAACTAATCTTTTACATTGCTGCTTATTCTTTATCCATTTTGCTGATGCGGTCATTGTTGCTCCTGTCGCAATACCGTCGTCAACTAATACGACTGCTTTACGTTCAAATTCGTTATCATATTCCTTACTTCCTCTATAGGCCATTAATCGACGATCTATTTCTTTTATCTGTTCATGGGCCTGTATTTGTATATATACTTGCGGTACATTTAGCATATTTACAAGTCGTTGATTTAGAAAATAACTACCATCAGGCATTACGGCACCTATTGCAAGCTCTGGATTGTCAGGCGCACCGATCTTTCGTGAAACAATTATATCGAGTTTAGCATCTAGTTCAGTGGCAATAACATCTCCAATAATTACTCCGCCACGAGGAATGGCTAATATGACAATACTTTGTTGCCTCCTATCTCGTTCTTCTTTTAACTGATTTTGTTTAAGCCACATTAATTTTTTTGCAAGTCTCTTGCTAGCATCTAGTCTATCTTGAAATATTATTGATTGCATTTTTTTATCTAATAGTTACTAGTTGCACTTTGTCTTAATCTTTCACTCTGACAAACATCTTGATCCAGCAGCAGCGTTACAGAAGGACGTTCTCTTCTGATAGCTACGTGATTAGAGGTGTTACGAACAACCCATCTTATCAAAAACAGTGTTTTTAGAATCTAGGGTAGCGATATGTATTTTCCATTGATTCTATCCTTTTGTTCTGTTATCTTACAATACCTCAGGTTGTTCTGCCTCGGGATGTTCAGAATCTATATGTGCTGCAAGAGCTTGTGGGGTTAAGAAAGCTAGCCCGCATATTTTACATACATATCCATCGGCCAGATCAGATGAGGGGTTGGAATCAGACATTTCAGATATTATATATTGAATCTTGTATTTGAACGTCACGTGCTTTCGTACAAACTATCTGAAGGTTTCCTTCTCTTTGAATCATACCTAACGTATTAGGGTAATTGGTCGAATCATCACTCATATTTTTAAGCAATTTGAACCAAGATGTTTATGTATACAATTCTATGAATAAGGCTACTCAAGATCTAAAGCAGGATCATATAACTGCCAGCAGAATAAGAGATATCGCTCAAATATGTTCAGATAAACTCTATACAAATGAAAATATTCCTCTTGAAGATATTGAAATTATTTCTGTCGTGATCGAAGAATTTGTTGACAGATTTCATCACGGAAAAGAAGAACAAGTATATTTTCCACAAACTAAAGACAAAAATGGGTTTGGAGAAGACATTCGCAAATTTCTTATTGAACATGAGCTTGGGAGAAGAATCGCCAAGATGCTTTTAAGAGAATTGAGGGCGTGGAAGAGAAGCAGGAATGATTCAGGAAGAGAACCAGTTGCGAGGTTCTTAAAATCATATGCAGTTTTTATAACTGACCATACTGGAAAAGAAGATACATTTTTTGATCTAATTCAAGAAAAACGCAGCATATCAGATGAAGAAGATGAGATGCTAATGAAACATTTTAAGACATGCAGAAATAATGTAGGCGGAAAAGAAAGAATAGAACAGATGTTGAAACTAGTAGAATATTTGGAGAATAGAGATTGGATGAAAAAACCGATGTAGTCATCACGAGGGAGCGAAGGGCTGGGACTTAAGCATTAAAGGGTAGGGTGTGATAGCAGCCGTTTAATGCTAGTGACTATGTTCATTAGCTTGTCGTTGCAACGAAGACTTCGAATGGTCGTAGACTTATGATCTATTTGTTATGTAGATCAACTACTCTTAGATTCTCTTTCTTTTAGATCTTTCAGATCTATTATCGATTGGGATACTCTTTCATTTATAGGAGTAGACAGGGTAGATTTTACAAAGGCTGAATGATCGTCAGGGTGGCTATAACAACCGTTTCATGTCGGACCGAACTGTTCAGCAAATGGGTTCTGTTTGGCCTCTGATTGAGTTCAATATAGGTTTGACGGATTTGACGGCACGCTGGAAAAGGATGTGACAGAAGCTCAAAAGAGCCGTGACATGATTTTGGAGGAAAAAAGAAAAGAGACAGAGGAAATGAGCTCCTACCTTGCTGCAAAGCAAGAACTAGGTAATCATGGCATATCATTGAATGAGGATCTTACGAAATTTGCAAATACTGTTAAATGCATTGCACATTATGGATACAACCCCAAACTAGTCCTTGCTGAATTTAAGAATATTGGTTATCTCGAAGATAAATTACGATCTTTGCAGACTGCGGTAGGTGAGAAAGAGAAGAAAATAGCGGAACTTTACCAATCTAAAGATGAACTTGATGATCGTTGCAACTACTTAGAAAGAGTAATCAAGTTACATCTAGAAGAGCTGCCCGTGTACACGGATCTTGCAAAAATTGGAGTCGGCCCAAAGCATCTGAAAGTGCTTTATAATTTAATGGTAAATATTACAAACTCAAACGACATACCCTATTGGCAGGCCGCTGAAAAATTCTTCGAAGACATAGGAACACAGTATGATGCCAAACTAGGGTTTGAGTCAAAGATAGAGAGACAAAAGTCAGAAATTCAGCTACTCAATGACGAGCGAGAAAAACATTTGAAGATACTGAAAAATCAACATCTAGTGGGTCACGTTGTGACGAAACTTTTGCAGTTGGACTTAACTGTAGATGATATCTTAAAGATGGGACAATCATATCTTATTCTGTTGAATAGAGCCTACTCTGTAGAAGACCTAAGCAAAGGGATGATAAAGGCCATAGATATGGTGACGGCGCCGTCGTCATCTACTGCAACGACCCCAACAGGTACTACAAAGACAAGTATTAATGACAAGTTCACAGAAATTCTAACCAAAACTCGTAATGAATTGTCAGAATTACGCTTCAATAACCAACCGGCGGCATAGAAATGAATCACTGTTATCGTCAGATATTCCTATTTATTAAGAAATGGTAGATAGAATTTCTCCTGCTAATTAATTACGTAGATTAATCAAACGAATTATTATCGTATTTATTTTGCATTCTTGTAGCTCAGTAGAAATAGCACATTATATCTCTTAATCTTATTAAACTAGAAAAATGTAATGTTGATCAGAGTTATGAAGAACAACATGACGTTTGCAGTCGTAGCAATAGTTGCAGTAGCAGCATTGCTGATCGCCACAACAGCTGTGTCCTCACTGACAAATCAGGCATTTGCATCAAAGAGCTCTCGCCAGACATCAGCTCAGTCTTGCATTAACGAAAACGTTAGATGTCAAAACATCCTAAACCAACTACAAGGACAGGATAACGCAGGAACAGTCACAGGCAATCAACCATAAGGATAAGACAAGTGATTTAAGATAATGGCGTTCTATTGACGCCAGTCCTTCATTTTTTTGTTTTAGTATATAACGTAAACAGCAATGAATTGGAGTTTATACTGTTTGTTGCAGCACGGTTTGTCTAGCAGGTAATGATTCACCACTAGGTCGTCTAATCCTGCTCTTGACTACATCTATAGCCTATTGAATCTGATAAACGAGCGAAAAGCGAGATTCCGATGCAACATGAAGGCTAGCAAAATAATTTTCGTCGTAGTGAAGGCAAAAGAATGAGGTTTCTAATTCTAAAGCGGTGTTCGCAGGAGAGCAGAGGCTAGGTAAATGGGCGGAACAATTCCATACAATACGTGACTCGGTTAGCCATGTTCTCTCATGAGGGGGGTCGACTAGCTTAATGCACAAACAATTTATCACTATTCTTTCCAGCATATTAGGCAAGATCCACATAATAACGAAGAAAATCACTAACTAAATATATACAAAGAAATAACTAAATTCTATGAACAAGAAGCAGCGAAAGCAACAGAAAGTCAAGTCTAAAAAATTTCCTATATATACGGTCATAATCTTTGCTGCTATAGCAGTTGTTGTCTCCTTGGTAGCATTTTTCGGAGTCAGATCATTAGTCCCTGTAAATGGCAATTCCCCGGTCTTCGCAGCCGCAACTAACACATTCATTAAAGCTACTCATTCGCCGCAACTAGGATGGGTCTTTACAAGCCAATCGACAGGCGGAAGGGGAAAACCTATAGGAACAGGATATAATAGTCCTCCTGTAATTCTCAAAAAAGGCGAGCTTACCGCTATCCATCTGATAAATGAGGATTCAGAGACACATTCGGCTCATAACTTGAATGTAGACGCGTTCAACGTACATACCAAAGATTTGGGCTACTTCCAGAGTCAAACTATAACATTTATTGCGAATAAAAACGGAACATTTCCATATTACTGCACGATTCATCCCGAAATGAAAGGCCTGATACATGTAAGTGAATAATGATAGAATAAAACAACCTTAATGCAATTAGATAGAACGAAGGATTATCAGCGCTAATTCCACGGATGCATTTGGGTTTCTATCGCTCAGCTAATGAAGTCGGTCAAGATCAGAATTCTAAATGCGAGAAGAATTCCATTCTGCCTTCTTCTTTTCATAATCTGCTCTCGAATATTTCACTCTGGCAGGATGTCCCATCACAACCATCTCTGCGGGAACGTCCTTTGTTACTACCGCTCCCATAGCTACAACGCTGTTTCGTCCAATTTTTATCCCGGGTTTGACGACTGCCCTACTACCTACTATAGCACCATCTTCAATAATGACACCTATCATGTTTGGACTCATAGGATAAGGGTCGTTAGTAAAAGTGGCTCCTGGGCCGATGAAGACGTTACTTCCAATTTGTGTTAGAGGAGGGATGTATACTGACCCTTCTATTCTTGTATTGTCACCGATCTTTACTTTATAGTCTACATGGGTCAGCGAACCAACCATAACGTTATCTCCAATTTCTGTGTCGTTCCCAACATATGCAAAATGCCATATCTTTACATTTTTGCCAATCTTAGCAGTTCTTGAGACATAGTTATTTACTCCAGGGTTTGAATATCCATTGCCATGATTGTGATTATTATTATTATTTTGGTTCTCCATACTCTTTGCCTCTCTCAATATAGTCTAACAAGTAGTCCTTGGCCTCGTTTATAACTTTAGCAGAATTTTTTTGGTATATGTACGCGAGTCAATTTTAGGAATCGTGATATTTTTTATTGATGGTTTGAGGCGTCTAAGTAGGAAGGATGATGTGAAAGAGTTACGGATAAGAGAATCGTGACAGACAGGGCTGTTCCGGTAAGTGGGTCACAAGAATTGTGAAAATGCCTCAACTCTTCATATTTGATTCTTGATTATTATAGAAACAGGCAGATCTGTTCCGAGACTCATCAGCATATGAGTGAACGGGGAGAATCAACATTTCAGGTATTATACTGATGAGTCATCGAATCAATATAGAACGTCTTTTTACGACTTTTTGGATACCATCCTTTCAGCAGGCATTATTATCACTATTATTATTATGTTATTGTTGCTTATTCTCTGGCTATGATGTGCGTGTCAGAGTAGCCATTTCATCAAGCTGGTTGCACATCTTCAACACATGCATACCCTTTTCAGTCAGGCTATACCCTCTTTCGCTTTCTTCATATTCTATTAAACCATTCTCCTCTACTAAATCCATATACTGATTTAGCTGAGCATATGACAGAAATGCTCTATACATTATTCTTGTTTTTGGTACTGTGCTACTTCCGTCTTTGTTGACAGCCTCTAGGATAGCACTTACAATATCATTTCTACTTCTGTTATTTTTCATACAGCAGGGATAAAAATGCATAAATCGTACTTATGGAAAACGCCTAATTGTACTCACTTGTTTCCTAGTTAGTATTGAGAGTAGGGATGTCAGTATAGTCTGGATTGTGTGTTTCTTCGGTTTTTTTGGTACTTTGTTCTTTGTATAGATTTATAGCTAGATTATGTATACTGTGATATCTTTAGCATTATTTTTAGTATTTTTATTATTTCTATCTCTTTAGTCCTATGAAATTTGATTGTTTTGAACTAAACTAGTGTTGAGAAAAGTTGTTGAAGTTATTCTGGAATTTTTGAAATAATCAAAAGAAAGCTGAAAGAAGTTAAGGCAACACCTCCAAGTGACCTATCATACTTGGCAGATCATATCTACAATAGTATGTAAAACCACCAACAGTATCAGCCTTGAAACTAAATGTTGCATTCTGTCCGCCAGCAAGATCATGATCCATCTTGTACGGCGATTGCATACTGAAGGTGTGTCTGTCGCTAAGTTCATCTGCAGTGTTATAGAAATGAATTGTCACGTTGTCTCCCTTGTGTACGATAATATTTGTTAGTGTGAACACCGCAACTGGAACACCCAGTTGAGATTCTTTGGCATCTAATTCTTGTGTAAAAATGTAGTATTCATTTGGGTTTAGACCTGGTGCACTGACCTCTTTGACTGATGTCTGGGCTTCAGCAAGGTTCACTCCAGCCGGCATTAGAGGTACAAGTCCTGAACTTACTGTCAGTGTGGCTACAAGGATCAAAATACCTGGTATCATTCTGTTCGTCTTCGTTACCATAATAGAATACATATACCAAGATCTAATATTTTTACTTTTAGCTTCATGGTTTATAAGATAGGAATACAATGTTTAATAGATTATAGTAGACTTATAATATATTAACGACTTTATGATTTATTATAACACATCCTTGCGCATTCCTAATGAGCGGCCTTGAAGCATATCAAAAACAAAATGAGAAACAATATCACATAGTTCATAGAAGATTAGAAATAATGTCTCCGCATTTTAGTTATTTTAGTCAACTTAGAGACGATAAGTTAAAAGAGAAAATATAAGAGAGGCTTTTGTTACTCTATTTGGTAAAGACGTTTATGCAGGTGCTGGCTCTTTATACTTCCTTGCGTCCAGAGATAGACTTTTCATTAGCCTCTGAACGCGAATATCCATCATTTTTGGGAGCCATCAAAAGGTCTTTGATTTCTTTGCTATCTATTAGTGATTCGACAATCTTTTGACGCTCCTCTTCTGGCAGGTTATGATCCTCCTTAGAGTTTAGAACTGAATCAACTGCTTTGAGCTTCCAGTAATTATCAATGGCTGTTTCAGTTAATGACAGAGAATGTTGAACTACTCTTCCAAAGGTTGTAACAGAGTATGTTGCCTTGTCTTTACCAATCAAGCCTGCCCTTGTCAAATTAGCCATTCTTGTATAATATTGCTTTCGACTTAGTTTGAATTTTGTTCTTATCAGCTCGCTTCTATTTTCATCGCCATTGGAAATACTCTTAAAAATGACAAAACCTTTTTCGTCTGACAATATACGCAGAACGTCACTAATAGATGGCAACTTTTTGTTTGTACGACTAATTCAATATAATCATGATATTATTGCTTGCTTTCTGAATCTGTATGTTTAAGGCTTTAGTACCCTAATTGTTGCACATTAATGGTCATTTCCCAGGTTATGGCTAATCGTACTCTGAGCATAGCAGTATGCATCCTGCCAGGTGCTCGTTATAGATAATTGAAATTCCTAAAATAGATCATGTCCATGTACGGGTCTAATATCCTATGAAAGAAAGTAAAAGATGCGCTGCCTGTTTTCGTGTAGTCCAATTAGACAAATATTGTTCGTATCATCATCAAGCATTTTTGAATTTAAAAAAGAAGTACAATCTTTGGGTTCGCGCATATGGGCAAATTTCTTGGCAAGAGTATCTCAAAAAGTTGCAAGACATGCATGAAACAGGATTATGGGTCAAAGAGGTAATTGCTTTAGAATCAAGTGGGCATAATTAGAAGCTCTAAATTTGAGTATGAATACCTGCATGGCAAAGTATTTACCACTAACGATAATAGTTAGATAGTCACGTATCAATCTTGTCTCAATTATAAAATTCTAGATCTTACTAGTAATCTCTTACCCAGATGTAGATCAAATTGCTATAGCTTTTTGTGGAATATTGCTCATATAATGTTTGTACTTCGATCACTTCTAGGGTTTGATTTTACCACATAATTACAAATTGTGATTATCATATTTTCATAAGAATCTCTTATAAGAATTGTCAGTTAGTTCAGACAGCAAATTGTTTACAAAAATAAATTGGTTTGGGTCAAAAAGTATAACCGTCTTCGTGCTGGCGATATCATTAGTAGCGTCAGCTCAGGCGGGCCTGTTTAACAGCGCATATGCAGTATCATCATCAAGCAGCACTAAACAGCTAAAAGTGAAAGTTTCATTTAGCGACGATCCAATAGAACGAGGAAATACGCAGGAGATTAAAGTAAGAGTGACAGATCAAAAAACACAGGATCCAGTTTCTAACGCGTTAGTGAAATTAAGCGTAGATTTTGCTGATGGCTCAACCACTGAAACAGCTAAAGGACATACTAACGATGACGGACGAATTACCTTTAAGGAAAAGATAGACTCAGGTGTCAAAACAGGCACATTTGACGTCACAATAAAAGCCTCTAAAAATGGATATAAAGAAACTACAGTACATACATCTTTCGAAGTAACTGGATCAATCCATAGCAACAATAACAACAACAATAACAACAACAATAACTACAACCACAAAAAGTACAACAGCAACAGCCACGATAAGAACAACAACTACAACCATG
>Ga0193701_1000049_pt1 | contig 26890 bp, 26 predicted proteins | sample U3s2metaG_FD_143055 | JGI IMG/M metagenome (GOLD analysis project Ga0193701, IMG submission 143055) | Soil microbial communities from a riparian zone of the East river system, Colorado, United States - U3s2 | ecosystem: Environmental > Terrestrial > Soil > Riparian zone | place: USA: East River...
TCAAGGACTAAAAGCAGAATCAGATACCCCTCACATGCTAGGACTAACAAAGAAGACGTATTATACGAGATTAAAGCAGCTTATTGATGCTGGACTGATCACGAAATCTGATGGTGCTTACTGCTATACGACATTTGGAAACCTTCATCTTTGTAGCAAACCCTTCTGGTTCGATATTTATAATCCAACCAAGACCTTGATTGCTGGGCTACTTCATCAGTTAAAAATACAATTCTGTCTGTTTTAGTTTTGGTATATTCCCCTCTTACGAAAACTTTAACAGGGCTTGATTCAACGTCCAGATCTTTAATGCGAATGGATAATGCTTCAACAGCCCTGAATCCACCTGCTGCCAAAAACATAACATACGCCTTCAGTCGAATGTCAGAACATGCATTTAGAATTTCAATTATATCTTCTTTTGATAAAGCTTCATTGTTTTTTCTAATCGTCTTTGGTAGTTTTACCTTTAACCTGAACTTCCTTGGACCTATGTCTATATCGTGATATGGGGTATATTCCCGCATGTTGCGGCAGATATTCAACTAAGCAGCCAAGGTAAATCTCTAATGGGAGGAGAGAATATCCCGTATATCTATACTAATTCAAAACACAAGACCCGCTATGTAGAGTAGTTCCAGTACTAAAACATGAAAAAGAAGGTATAGTTACATCATATGATAAACAAAAATATTGTGACCTATTGCTTGTCGCTGCTGAAACCGTGTTGGAGTATTTTGGATTTGATGCCAATGTTTACAGAAAATCTGAGAACAGAGGGGTTAGAAGCAACAAACAAAAGAATGGTGGGACGAATTGAGAGAAGAAAGAACAAAAGATGTGGAAGCTGAAAGAGACAACTGAGAGATAAGATTAACTCTTGATAAATATAGTAATCTGCAGAAAAGTCATGGCTTTCAATATTTCTTGCAGAGGCAAAACTAATTCGTGTGATATCTCCGAAGGTCTCAGAATCTAACCCATTAAAGATCGTTTTCCAATCTTTTCTTACATATATCAAGTATGCTTTCAACCACTTGCGTTCCTGTCTGCCCCCAAAGACTTCTTCCATATTGTCTACGATATATTGCATGAAGCTTTCTAATGTATAATTATTAGATGGTATTTTCAAATGTTTATCACCTGCATGAGTATTTATTAAAATACCAATGGCTTTATATAAACAAGTATCAGATGTGAGAACAGAGAACCTCTTTGACTTTCCTGATAGACAGAAAGAGCCAAGGTTTGACTTGTTATGATTAACTGTATTAATCAATCTTCGTCGATAATATATATATAAGTAAATCTGTCCCCTCCACCACTATGCTAGCTACTGGAAAAGTCCTCATTTGCGATTCTATTGATCAAATTGGTATCGATAGTCTGATCAGGGCTGGAATGACGGTTGACTACAAGCCAGACATAAAAATGAACGAATTGATTTCGTCTATAAAGGATTATCAGATTATTATCGTTAGAAGCAGAACGAAAATTACAGCAGATATCATTGACGCTGCAAATAGTGCAAAAATCATTGCTAGAGTAGGAGTAGGACTCGATAATATAGATGTCAGCGCAGCCGAAGCCAAAAATATTCGTGTTATCAATGCTCCAGAAGCAGCGATCAATGCTGTCTCAGAATTAGCTATTGGAAACATGATATCTCTAGCACGTAATATTCCATATGCCAATACTGAAATGAAGAAAGGAAATTGGATAAAGAAAAATTTGGTGGGCACAGAACTCCGAGGAAAATATTTAGGAATTGTCGGAGTTGGTAACATAGGTAGAAACGTAGGACGTATAGCAAAAGCATTGAGGATGAATTTAATAGGATACGATATTTATCCAATAAACCAAGATTTTGTCAAGGAAGTCCAGCTAATAAAAACGGATCTTGATACCCTCATTGAGAGCGCAGATTTCGTAACATGCCATGTCCCCCTCACATCGGAGACGAGGCACATGTTCGATGATGAACGCTTTTTAAAGATGAAGCCAACATCTTATATTGTAAATACTTCGAGAGGTGGAGTTATTGATGAAAATGCATTATATAACGCGCTAAAGACTAGTAAGATTGCAGGAGCAGCATTAGATGTCTTTGAGGTCGAACCGCCAACCAATAAATTGTTAATGGAACTGCCAAATTTAATATGTACACCCCATATTGGAGCACAAACAAAGGAAGCACAAGAGCTTGCAGCTATGGTAATTGCTGAAAAGATTATTCAGATAGTCCGTGGAGTCATCTAGAAAGATGAGCACTCGTACACTACAAATCTGCTATTAAAAGAGCTAATCATTAAAAAAGGCCCAACTGTTGATTGCTAGCGCGATGTTGTCTTGTACTATACATCAAAATTAAAATACAGATATTAAGGGGACACTAGAACAAATTTTATATGAGCAGTTACATGGCTGCGACGTGGATGCAATTATGGAAAGCTAATAATGTTGAACTAAAAAACAAGACGATTGGCTGGCGAACAGAACCAACTATTCATAAGGTTCGCAGGCCAAGTAGGTTAGACCGAGCTAGGAGATTGGGATACAAGGCTAAACAAGGCATCGTAATAGTACGTGCTAGAGTAGGCAGAGGTGGTATGAGAAAGCAGAGGCCCGTAGCAGGTAGAAGACCAAAGCACCTAGGTGTAGTTCATATAAAACAAGGAATAAGTATGCAGAAAGTTGCAGAAAGGAGAGTTAATGAAAAATTTCCTAACATGGAAGTCTTGGGTTCTTATTATTTACACAAAGATGGCATGTACAAGTGGTACGAAGTTATCCTTGCAGACCCGAGTCATCCATCTATTTCTAAAGATAAAGAAATGCGTAGAAAACTCAAAGCATTTGCAAAATGACCTATTTGTTTCTCTAATTTATTACAGAAATCTTAGCACAGAACAGGAAAAACATGCAAGTACACCTCGCAATCCATAGATTTATCAATACGATAGGTAGCACCAATTATTCTATTGATATTTGCTCATTTGTTTTTTCTATTGTAAATTCTTAACTATCTCAATTATTTTTTCAATTTCTTGAGAATTTGTATCTTTATCTAATGTAATATAATAAAAGTAAGTCTCTTTTGGAAATGAAAGTATTTTCACTTTCTCATTTTCTGTAAATGTATACACAGTTTTGCCAATGGACCCTTCGAAGTTTTTCCTTAACTGATTTCTAGTCGCTTCAATAAAGTTCTCATTTCTAGCTTCTTCTGGCTTAAATAATGGTATCACATCTTTACGCAACTGCCCAACTATAGTTCGTCCGAACTTATTCATTACACCCACGTAACGGACGTTCGGTGAAAAACTCAAAATTTTGCGAGTGATTTCTCTACAATTTTCAATCTCTGCTGGTGGAGGTAGTCTACTAGTCATATAACTGAATTACAAGAATACTGTAGATACCTGATTATTAGTGTTGCTTCCATGGTTCAAAAATTCTTTTTATTTTCAGTTATTGTTAACCTTTGATGGAGTTTTTCCTGAATAACAATTGCATCACGATCAATAACTTCATGAGAATAACAGCTTAGTTGTAACGCTTAAGAATACTGTTCCTTCATTTTCAGAACACTCCGTAATAAAACCCTTAAACATGAGATATTATCCATCGATCAACCTTCATAGCAAGTTAGACGTAAATCTAATCTTGCTAAGATTCGTTCACGACAAAACCGATTGCGTCAGATGGATAACTTTGTATGTACGCTATTGGACTTTTAGCAATGTTACCGTAACTAACTTATTCATGGCTGACAAAATTCTTTCCCCTTCTAGCGACAATGTTAGTTAAACTAACTCCTTACCAGGATAAAGGGCAGAGATATATTGATAATCATATTATAGATCAAGCTATCATGCAATATGGTGTCATATCCCCATCGCATTTCTAAAAAATATCCCTAATTTATCTGGGAGAGAAAATAGCTATTATCTCAATTATATCGATTATTGTTATTTCGTGTAGTTTAATCTTTTACTTACAAAATAACTGTTTACTGCTCACCAAAATCAAATAGAGATTCAATAAATATAATCTAATAAAATTATGGTTACCTTCAGTAACCTCAAGAAACGAATTGGTTTACAGAGCCAACAACAGTCCAAACCTTTCGAAAAATTAAGGAATAAACAGATGTGGCCACCTTTAACTGTCCATAGTCTATATACAATTAATTTTCCTACAAGAATTATTTCAGTGACAATTATTGGATTGTCAACGCATAATCAATCCATAAATTGTGAAAAGCGACTTTGCCCTTTTATTCGACAAGTTAGTATTTCCCGGTGTCTAGATTAATTCAGGTTTACCTCTTAATGCTCTTTCCATCAGAATCACACTTTCAGAACCAGAATGGAGTCCGCTAATGTAATCATTAACTGCTTTCTTGAAATCCTCAAAATAACGTCTAACATGAAATTTATATTCACTTTTCACTGGGTCAAATACAATACCGCAGTTACCGCCCTTCAATTTTGATTTCTGCATTTTCATCTATTTTATTTGAATGGACAAGTCCACATCTAATATCATGGTATACATCGAAGTTTTGTTGTTTGCGTTTCTGATAGCAATTACCTAGCCTATCGAAAAACTCATTGAAACAGTCTTCACTCATACCATGAGGACTACCTTTTACAAGCCTCCCCCAATATTCTGTGTAACAGCAGAGGACCAGTGCTAGGAGAAAATTAGGGGCTCCCCTGAGGCAATTGACAAGATCGATTGTTTTGTCTAGATCTTCGAACATAAAGTCTCTTACCTTGTTAATTGAGTTGTAGTACTGAGAGTTCTTAAAGGACAGGATACTCAACTACGTTGTAGAGTGTCATTGCTATTTATCATTATATAAGAACATAGGGTTAGGAAGGCTGCAAAGGGGGAGAATCTATACTATTCGATCCTAAAGTTATTGTAGCGCATATAGGAAACCCTGTCTCAATAAGCTAAGTTAACGACCCTTATACGTATCTAATTAAAGGCCATTTAGATACCCACTAAGTAATATTGTCTATACCCGATCATTCTCTGCAAGGAATATTACACTTATTGGAGAATTCTGTCCTAAATTATCTCAAATAAGAGATGACAACTATAAAAAATATATAAATCTAAACAAAAATAAGAGTACCATGCAATTTAACTACGATCACCTAGATGATGTTAATCTCAAGATTTTAGATATATTAAGTAGAGATTCATCAACACCTTTTGTAGAAATAGCCAAACAGATTGGGATATCTGATGCGACTGTACATATCAGAGTGCGGCGCTTGACTGCAGCAGGAATTATTAGCAAGTTTACAATTTCTGTAAATAATAATCTTCTGGGTTATGATCATCTTGCATTTATGGGTATCAATGTTGAGCCTGGTTCTGCAGAAGAGGTGACTGTTAACTTAACAAATATCGATGAAGTTTTAGAAATTCATGAGATGCATGGAAGATTTGATCTACTATTAAAAATTCGTGCTAAAGATTTGAACCAGATGAGGGAGATTGTTGTAAACAAGATCCGTAAGTTACCCAACATTATAGAAACAGAATTAATGACTGTTCTAAAATCTAGGAAAGAAGAGCAGATAGTTTCTCTAAAGAATGATATTTTACAGAAAACCGATGCCGCAATCTTTTAATAGTTTTCATCTATTCAGATTATGAATATCTTTAATCTTTAATCTTTAATCTTTAATCTTTAATCTTTAATCTTTAATCTTTAAATCTTTGCTGTAGCGATATTGAGGTTTAAATTTTTCTGGTTAAGATGACATCACATGAAATAGTTCTGTAAGATAACCGATAACTGCATGCTCATATCCGGCTTTTTAATCGAATTCTGTTGAAATTATTGTAACAAGCAAAATCAGCTAATAGATATCATTCTAACTAAATGCTGAACTTAAATGGACCCTACAATTTTAACATACCATCAACTCAATTGACAAACATATTTCAGGATGGTAACAGTATGGACTAGAACAAGTGTAAGCCTCGAAGACGATGACTTATATCATACTATTAGTAAGAGGATCAAGAGTCGTCCTAGAAATGGAGTTAAAGTCTTTTTTTGCTGGTAGCATGCCTTATCTTTTCTGCATAGGAAGCAAGTAAGGAAACTCTTGAGATAAGATGACTATTTAGTGTGAAGTAGCTAGTAAAACTACGAGACCAGCATCCTTTAGCCGCATATTTCATTACCTACCAACTTGTGAATAATATTTATAATCTCTATCACCTTACCTAATTCCTACTCAAATAAATCAACTGAATATTATGACTATCACTACTGATGGAATCGTGTTGTCGGAACAAAGATACATTGTGATAGCGATCAATTTTTTAGCCAGCATGCAATATCTTATTATCATTTAATGCGGAACTTTTTTATAAGCTGTTTATTAAGTTGAATATAGTATAACAATTATTCTGTGTAACGAAACCATTTTCCTATATGTCTATATAATTATATATTTATAGAAGATTAAGGAACAGCACTTAGATAACCTTACTGCCATTAGTTTCTATCAGTCATTTACTGGGTTAGGCATACGTTAAACTCGTACATGGATATATATTCATGTACTAACCGCTACAAATGACTGCATGGATATTACACCCATTTTTCAAAAGCCATTCTTCGTAGCTGCTATTCTTCCTCCTGGTTCTTGAAGTGAGCAAGAAAGACCTACTATATATGCCGCACGAAAAATGACAATTATAATGATTTACAAGAATAAGAATAAAAAGGAAATGTAATTCGACACATACAACACAATTAAAAGACATCTAGAGAGCAATATATAATCTCTGACATATCATTACTCTAGGGCCCCTTCACTTTTTCATATAGTATACTTTAAAATTCTAGTCTTCGGGAAGTGATGATGCTAGGGGGCATAACATTTTTGCGACATCAGTTGCGTCCAATTCGGGGCTATGAAACTCGTCTTCTAAAGATATTTGACTCTGGATTTATAGATGAAGGTCGTACACATATTGCCCCTCTGGGTGGTTAGCATGCGTTGTCTAGTAGCTACAAAATAACAAAGGTAGACCATTGTTCCGAGTTGAAAGACTTCAGAAAAAGGCTTGTATGTTTGAAAAGAATAGTAATAGCTAACTATCTTACCTAACAAGACACTAGACTCGTATCCGCTACAAAGTTGCGGATACTTATATAAAAATATATTCATATATTCATATATTCATTTTTGATTTTCCTTTTGTTCCTCAGACCCATACTTTGTAATATATTCAGCTTCATAGAACGTAGTCGGTGAAACCTGCGACTCGTGCTAATTCCTTTTGTGTGTTAAATGAAGATGATGAAATTGAAGAAGCAGTACCACCATTATCGGGTTTATCAATTTCAACAAACCCGAACCCGCCTTCTACTCTTTGATGCTGGAGATGAGCTGAGCGAGCTCCGATACATGAGGTAGAACTGGAAGCGCCACTTTCTTGTTTCACTTTTCTTGCAGATGAATCATAAACTGCTCATGAGGGGCAGAATGATGATGATACAAAATGCAGATAGGGTGAGGGTTTGATTGAAGAACTAATACAACGTTAAATGTTCTACAAGTACAACTATATCTAAGCTTATACAATAGAAGTTTCATAAAGTAATTTGCATGTTTGTATAGGTTCTATGGGTAAAGAAGTTCTATAATCCTTATCCCGATACAACAATCCTTCAGAAGAAGGAAAGCGATAAGTGCTGACAATCCTTCACACCTGACCTATTTCTGACAGTTTCGACTTACTCAAAGACCAGTTTTAATTCAAATCTTATCCATAATTATGATGTATTCGGTTGGATAAGCCAATCTGTCAGCAGTATTTTTAGCAGTAAATCTTCCTGTCGTTTTGTCCCTGGTTAAAGGGAGGATCCTATTTAGAATGGATCGCTCTATTATTTTGTTAACTGTGAACCCAGCTTTTTCCATTATCTGTATAAATACTTCTGTATTCTGAATCCTAACTTTACGAAGCTCAGTATTACCTATTACAATACATACTCTACCATCATTCTCTAAAACTCGGTACATCTCGAAGAAGCATTGTTGCATATCAAAAAAATATCGTTCTACGCTTTTTGCTTGTCTGGTATTGATGGATTTAAGGTTGTTCACTATCATTATTCCTAGGTCACTAACTAAATCAACCTGGCAATCACTTTTCTTTACGGATCCGATGAATTTGCTTCTGAATTCATGAAGCTTGGTTAAATAGCCTAACCAAATAGCTGTTAGCTGATGTAAGTCGGCGTACTCATAAGAAGTTACATAGGGGGGACTTGTAATAAGGAGTTTGACAGAGTTGTTTCTTATACTTATTTTTCTGGCATCACAATAGTGCACAAGGCATTCGGCTCTCTTTTTACCAACTATGTTCCAAAATTCCTCATTCTTTCTTAACATTCTATAGATTTGAGTGATGAAACTTTTGAATACTTCAGCAATGATCTTATTTTCATCCTTGGTAGGTTTTATTGATTTCATCATCCATCGTGAACAACCTTTCAGAATATTAGAGAACCCACATAGTAAAAAGGATCTAATATGTTGATTTTCAACCCTGCTGATTTCTGATAAAATTATGGCTAAATCGTGCTTTTGTTTCTTTGGGAACCAATAGTCTATTCTGTTATGATCTGGGGTCATCGTGCAAAATTTATCAAAGATAAATTGAGTATGCTCATTCTCGTTCAGTAGTCGCATCTTAATTTGTGCAAGCACTGAAGATACTTTGCATTCCAAATAATTAGGTTCTATAGGAGTAGTCTTAGCTCTGCTTATTAGTACGGCAATAGGGTTAATATCTGCTCCATATGCTGATCTCCCATTGATAATAGCTTCAACTAAGGTAGTTCCAGACCCAGTAAAAGGATCGTAAATAAGATCTCCCGGTTGACTATTTTCCTCTATTAATCTACATGCCAACTGCGGAATAAATTTCGCAGGATATCTATGGTAATCGTGTGTAAGATAAGACGTCTGGGCTCTGTCTAATTCTGCAAAAGACCAGGAACTATCTTTTATATAAGACCTCATTGCACCAGAGACATAGTATGACAAACTATTGGCGATAATATTATCCGCTTATATAATGGAATCAATCACATATTCACATATTCTATGAAATAATTTTCTAGATAACATAGATACAGATAGAAGAAAAAGTTAATTTCTGATTCATAATGCCTATGATGATAACTATTATTCATAGATTTTTTATATTAATATGGCATTGTGTTATTGCTTTTTTTAATTAAGAGGATGAATTCACTGGGCAGGGACAACAAATGAACTATTCTCCTTTTCATATTTATCGATATATTGATCTAACTCTAAAGTAATCTCTATTTCATCCAGACCTTCAAGTAATATTCTTTTTCTAAGTTTGTCTAATTCAAAGTATATGATTTTGGAGTCTACCATAATTTTTTGTTTAGCCAAGTCAATTGTGATCTCCGCATCCTCGACCATTTTGAATAAATATTCAATTTCTTGGTGGTTCAGTCTAATTGGTAAAACACCATTCTTGAAGCAGTTCTCATAGAAAATGTCAGCAAACGATGGTGCAATAATTGCTCTGAATCCATAATCTAGAATTGCCCAGACAGCATGCTCTCTTGAACTTCCGCTGCCAAAATTATCTCGTGTAAGCAGTATTTGTCTATCTCTATATTTCAGTTTATTCAATATAAAACCGCTTTTTGGTTTTTCTTCTTTATCAAATCGCCAATCATAAAATAGATATTTACCATATCCAGTTCTTTGAACTAGTTTAAGAAACTGTTTTGGAATTATTTGATCTGTATCTACGTTAACTATATCGAGTGGTGTCGCCTTGCTAGTTATGACTTTAAATTTTTCCATTCTAATTGATACCTCTTTTATAGCCATTCTCTAACATCTATAAAATGGCCTTCAATAGCTGCAGCAGCTGCCATAACTGGACTAACAAGATGGGTTCTGCCGCCTTTTCCTTGTCTTCCTTCAAAGTTACGATTTGAAGTACTTGCACAGCGTTCCCCAGGATCTAATACGTCTGAATTCATGCCTAGGCACATACTGCAACCAGATTCTCGCCATTCAAAACCCGCATCTTTGAAGATCTTATCTAATCCTAGCCTCTCAGCTTCCATTTTTACGTGTTGTGAACCTGGGACTACCATCGCTCTTACCCTGGATGACACCTTTTTCCCTTTAACCACAATGGAAGCTTCCAATAAGTCTTGTAACCTAGAGTTAGTACATGAACCAATGAATACACGATCAAGCGGGATTTCTGTGATAGGAGTGCCTGGTTTAAGCTCCATGTATTCTAGTGCGCGTAAAGCAGCCTTTCTCTCATTTTCATTCCCATTTGCAAATTCGTCGGGATACGGAACGTTGTCTGTAACATCGACTACCATTGATGGATTTGTCCCCCAACTGACCTGCGGAGACAAGTCATTAATATTCAACCTAAATGATTTGTCAAATTCTACATTAGCATCAGTTTTGAGTTCCTCACTCCACAAATCAACCATTTTTTCAAAGTGCTCACCCTTTGGAGCGTACTTACGTCCTCTACTATAATCAAAAGTAGTCTTGTCAGGAGCAATCAAACCTGCTCTGGCGCCGGCTTCTATAGACATATTGCAAATAGTCATTCGTTGTTCCATAGAAAGGTCGGATATCGCTTCACCACGATATTCTATAACTGTACCAGAGCCACCTTCAGTCCCAACCTTTCGAATGACGGACAGTATAATATCTTTGGCAGTAAAAGCATATGGGTTTTTTAACCTACCTTCAAGGTTCACTGCGAAAGTTTTCGGTCTATACATCCATAAACACTGAGTAGCTAAGACATGTTCAACCTCACTTGTACCAATACCAAATGCAAGGGCACCAAAAGCCCCATGAGTTGCAGTATGACTATCACCACACACAATCGTTGTCCCGGGAAGCGTTATGCCTAGCTCAGGCCCAATAATATGGACAATACCTTGATTTGAGCTATTCGTATCAAAAAGTGTTATCCCGTACTCAGAACAATTATCCGCTAATGTTTGAATCTGTGTGAGAGAAAGCTGATCAACAATCGGAAGAGTTCTATCGCTTGTGCTTACGTTATGATCCATAGTTGCAAATGTTAGATCTGGTCGTCTTACCCTTCTTCCTCTTGAACGCAGACCGACAAAAGCCTGTGGTGAAGTAACCTCATGGATTAGGTGACGATCTATATAAATAAGGGATAACCCGCCGTTACTGCGGTCTTCTTTTTCTTCACTCCTAGAATAGACTACATGGTTATTCCAAATCTTCTCAAATATTGTTTTTGGCATACAACTGTATATTATAAGTAATGGATAACCAAAATATAATCATATACTCTAGATAACAATATTACTTCTGGTGGCAATATTTAAATTTAGTAGCGGTATTAATACGCATAGCATGCAATTCCACGATGACAGGTACTCTAAATATATAACAGAGCAGATTAAAAAAGGAACTACAACTTGCGCATTGACGTGTAATGATGGCGTAGTACTCGCTGCGGATACAAGAGCAAGTGCTGGTTATTTTATTGCTGATCGACATGTGATGAAGATTCAGAAAATTGATCGGCATTTAGGGATGACAATGGCCGGTGGAGTAGCTGATGCCCAAAATCTTGTAGATATAATGCGCTACAATTCAAATATATATCGAATTTCAAACAAAGAGCTAATACCAGTTAGGTCTGCATCAAGGCTCTGTGCGAATGTTCTATTCAATCAGCGATACTTTCCCTACTACGTTCAAGTCATTCTTGCTGGATTTGATACTAAGGAAGGCGGACTGATATACAATATTGACTTGTTTGGTTCAATCACGAGTGAGAAATTTATATCAACGGGTAGCGGTTCTCCTGTAGCTTATGGCTATCTTGAATCTGAATTCAAGGATGGATTAAGTGTGAATGAAGCATATAAAACAGCCATTCAGGCCATTGCTGCGGCAATTAGAAGAAATTCTGGTACTGGCGATAGCATCAACGTAGTAATTATAGACAAGGATGGATACCGAGAACTACCCAAGGAAGTAAAAGAGGCTGTCGGTGCAGTATACTGATGTAGCTAGAAAATATTTTCATATAGGCTTTAAAGCACTACTACTTACCGTAGAATTGATAGTTCATAGATGTTAGGGTATTTGTGAGGTAGTGCACTTAGCAGAGTGGCTCTCCATTATAGGATTTCAGTTCACGTAATAAGTCTCTAACCGATAACGATAAGACCCTAATCGTGTTAGTGATTCCTTTCAGGTATTGAGGGTTCACTTCTGAGTTCACCGTTTTTTTACCATATACAATAAGGTCTCTAGCTTCTCTAAAAACACCTGTATTCTCTAATATTATTATTGCATTTTGTATACTTTTGGCAGCATTCTGCACATACTGTATATTCTGAGCAATGTTTTCAATGTTCCTACTTATTGCTGGATCATTGAGAGAACCCCTAATATCTGAAATAACATTACTAATTTCAATAATTATTTTTATGCTCTTAAATATCAACTATGTTCATTATGATAAATAAGTATTTGGAACTTTGCCTTGTTATTGTCATCTAATTGAGATTGGTGTTTAATGTTAGTTGGTTAATCTACCATACACAAATTTTTGAGTATAAACAATTTCACATTATATGTTAGTTATCTCGTTGATGAACATCCTACTATTGAGCTTAGAAAAGTGTTCTAACTTTATTTTAGCTCCTGGCTTCATTATGTCCCTAAGGTGGTGTCCTGATTCAGGTTCTCTCCACCAGTTTTCCCCATATTTGTTCTGCATATAGTGATTTAGTTCTTTAGCCCGTACTGCAGCAAGCAAATAGCTTGGAACATACATAATCGCCTCTGGTAGAATATGATGAAGCATCCAATATTCTCCAGGTATTTCAAATCCAGTATATTCTTTGATTAGTTTAGAATAAAGGTCGTTTGCCTGTTCTATTGAAAGGTTTTTTCGCCAAAATTCTGCCTTCATCAGAGAATTGGCAGCATAGAACGTGACAAAGAATAATTCCATGAAATTGTTCCTTCTTGTGATCTCATCAAGTTTCATATCCTTAATCCGGACTATTGATTTCAAATAATTGTGGTTTTTGGTGAGTCTCTCTAAAAAAATTGAGAATATCTCTGCAATGCCCATTGGAATGTTGTATTTATTCCAGTACTCGATCGTTGGATCTATCGATATCGCATGTATAGCATGACCAGTCTCATGGAAGCAACTCTGAAGATCAAAATATGGACTTTCACCTTTGAATAATATTTTGATATCGTTTGGAATTTGGATGAAGAAGCAAATCGGAGATGGATATTTATTCCTTCTATCTGCGTAATCAAACTGAATTTTGGATACGTCAAATAGGAGAACACGTAGGATTTTCTTTAATTCATTAATAGGATGGATTCCGGAGAAATATTTCTCAAAATCGGCATAAACCCGGTTACGGAAAAAGTAAAAATCGTCATAATAATCTGGTTCTCTTCCAAGTATTTTCTTAGAGCTATCCCTAAGTGCTTCTCTAAATGGCTTCTTTGCCTGCTGTCCAAGAGATTTTACAAACTTAATTAATTGTGAATATGATATATTTTCATTTTCCAGATAACCAGAAAGGGGATCTAGTTTTGAATTTTTTTTATTCCCTCGAGGCCTATTATTATTCAAGTATTCTGCATAAACTTCATTTATCATGGAGAAACGGTCACTAATAATCGGTGCGATATACCTTGTATTTCTTACAAATTCATCAAATACATGCTTTCGGTTATTGGCATTTTTTTCAACATTATTAAACTGTCTCCATGTACTCCAGTTAACTGGTTTCCTACCAAATGTATGTTTTTTTGAAACAATTTTTTTATTCCTTACTCGATGTAATTTGAGTTCTAGCGTCTTTGTCTTTGAATCTGCAATGTTTTCCAGAGCCATACTAACGAGTTCCCTCGGCTGCGAAAATGAGTTAAGAAATATCTGTGCGTTAAATAGATTCATCTGTGCCAGTCTTTCTAATAATTCCTCACGATAGTGCAAACCGGCATACAGCTTATAATGTTCATCGGATTCTGCGATATGAATTTGCTCATCAATGCCGCACCATTGTTCTAAATTCATTTTAGATAATAGAATACCACTTCCTTTTAATTGATATTGGTTGATTAATACTTCGATGGGTCAAATTTCAAATGATTCGTATATATTTACTAGCTCTCAATCTTTTCGTCCGATTTACTAGTATAATATTTCGCTTAAATAATGACAACTATATGCAGGTCATCTTTCATTATCGGAAGGGCCAATGCGTATCGACTGGTGTAATAACTCTATTTTACAGCATCATCTACTGATTTCTTACTGATTTTACAACATAATTTTTGATAATAGGCCATGTTTAGAAAATATTACTACTTAGTTATCCAATTATGACATTATAATTTAACGCCATTTTTTATATGATTCTTCAATGACGAATTTTAGCAGTAACTGGATTAAAGATAAGAAAGTAAATACGCCTGACAGGATAAAAGGGGCTGTGAGAACGCCACAGCCACTTAAACCAAAGATTGAGTTGGCAAAGAACAAAATTCAGATACAAAATCACAAGCTTGATACTATTCTGGATAAACTGAAAGGGAAAGAAAAATCTCTCTTCAATCAGGTTGTAGCTCATATGCAGATACATGATATGCAGCAGGGTAAAATGCTATCGAACGAACTTGCGCAAGTAAGAAAGACAACCAAGATGATTTCACAATTAAAGATGGCTCTCGAACAGATACATATGCGACTAGAATCAACAATTGACATCGGTGATGTAATGGTAGCAATCGGTCCAGCAATGGGTGCATTGACACGAGTAAAATCTGGTTTATCAGGGGTAATGCCAGAGGTAGATACAGAATTAGGAGAAATCAATGGAGTATTTAGTGATATTATAACTAATGCAGGAAACATGGGGAATGCATCATTAGCACTCGATGCTAGCGGTGAAGACGTTGATAAAATTTTGGCGGAGGCAAGTGCTGTAGCAGAACAGAGAATGAACGATAACTTTCCTGATATTCCGTTAGGCTCATTTAATAGTGATTCAAGATCAGCGGTAGATGAGCATTCACAATAGGATGGTTCGTCCCTAGAATCATTATCCATAATTTTCCCCTTTTTCTCATAACCTACAATGTACATAGATAGAGCTAAATCTTATTCGCATATCCTCTCTTATAAGATATCCAGGATTTCCGCTATCTTTGTCTCGGACTATTATAGTACATTCTATTTTGTCTATGAAAAAATGCATTACTATATTAGCTATACTTTAATATTGACGTTAATGACTACAAAGAAAACTAATGCTGGTACTGTTATTATGTCTACGTTTCCTACCCAAGAATCTGCAGTACATGCAAGCAGAGAGTTAATTGTTAATAAAAAATTATGTGCATGCGTAAATTTGACAAAAGTTCGTTCTATATATTTCTGGCATGACAAGCTCGAGGATCATGAAGAATTCGTTGCATTCTTTAAAACAACCACATTAGCTGCAGCCCAACTAAAGTCTGAAATAAAAAAAATACACCCTTATGAAGTCCCCGAAATATTAGAGTTAAAAATAAAAAACGTTTCTAAACCCTATCTGTCATGGCTGGTCGAGTCAACTATCCATTTAAAATATTCAAAGCATAAAAATGATTAGTTATTGTAGATTCAGTTAACGAATAGTATAGCGAAGCAAGGCTACTATTCCACCCAACGACGATACTCTCAAGCCTATGTCTGTAGACGAATCTACTGCAAACGTTTGTGCTCCATAACTTTCAACTAAATTTAATAGCCTCACAAGATCATTTTCATCAGTAGTTTGGAAGATAGAATCCGAGAAGACCAAAGAGTCTATAGCCTTTATTGATGCAGCGTCGGCCACCTCCCTCATTCCCATGACATACTTTTTTTCACCCTTATGTACAAGCTGCATTACTTCGTCTAGTATTGAAGATACAGCTGCAAGTTTACTTGAACCCATAGCTTCTTTAATTGCTGATGATCTAAGAAAAACAAAAATTCCGTCTTCGCCGGCCACATCTACTCCGTCTACCAATGATAACGTCTCTTTTTCGATTTGTTGCTTTTCAGTAAGTAAATAATTATAAAATCTACGTTTAGTTTCGCCTGGTCCAAAGAGAACTATTCGATCTTTACTGTGGTTATCGCTATCAAGTATGCTTCGAATCGTCTTAGCAACGTCTTCAAAGAAGATCTCAATATTTGGATTGTTTTTTATTGCCTGCTGATAACGTTTACCAGTCTGACCTGAGTAGATATTTGGAATTATCTTTAAATTGGTACCTGAGACCTTTGCTACTGCAGCTTCCTGCCTATCAATTGCAATCAAGATGAAGTTTACACCCTCTCTGGCTTTCTTTAAAATATTAATCTCTGTGTCTTTCCATTTTCTCTGTTTATCAAGGATTATTGAATAACCCACCTGTGCTATAAGGGAGTGATGTGTTCCCTTTGATACAATTTCATTGTCAGTGTTTGTTATTATACCGGTTATTCGCAATCTGTCAACTACATTGTCAAGGCTTGTTTTATCAACTTCAAGCGAAATTCGTACTTTGACACGCTCTCCCTTGTCTGGTCTTGCATATTCCTTGACTTGCTTTATGACTCTAGTAGTATCAGCAATCACAAGATCCCCATTTTGTATCGTTCTTCTAAGAGTAAATAGGTCGTCTGCATCTTCCGGTATAAGAAAGTAAGCTTTGCCAGCAGATCCGCTAGCATCTTTAATAATCATGAGTAAAATTTCGCTTTGTCTTTATCACGGCAAACTTCATCTTCTATACTGCTTTTTTATTACTAACAGATGAAGAGGAAGAAGTGTTGTCTTTTTCTTGTGATAATTTTAGATAGTTGTCAACCCATTCTTGAGTCAGTACGCCGGATTCCACTAGGTTCACCAATGCGTTAGCAGAAGCCTCGCCATGAACTTTTCCTGACTTTTTTCTCGTTTGCCTCCATTTGAGTTGAGTATTTCCACTCTTTGAGGAATAAATTATTCCAAGTATCTCTTTAGCATTTACGAAGGTCATTTCGCGGATTTTTTTTAATGTTACTTTATCTGCCGCTTCGATATAAATAGCACCTGGACCTTCTTCCCGCTCTGGAAATACTTCGTAGTCACGCATATAACTCTCCGGTATAAAGGATCTGCATGTACTAATGATAATAAACTTTCTAAAGCTTTCAAGTGAAGTAGTAGTCTCAATAAGAACCAATCTGTTATTCAAAAACATTTAGCTACTTATCAAGTTTATGACATTAGGAAGGTTAAGTTGATAACGATAACGATTTATTTTCAAAGTGGGGGTGAGCTATGTTAAGTTGGTTTCAAATGGTAATCCGTAGAAAACCATAAAATACTACTAGAGATCCATACTGGGCTAAATATATATAAATTAATGAAGAGCAAACAGACAATAGAAAAACTGATACGACATGCTTATTATAGTGGACAAACTCCAAACTCAAGATCTACTTCATAGATTTTCTCAGTAGGGCTATATTCGTCATTGTTCGTCCATTCGAGTTATCAGGCGCACAACTTAAAAATATTTTAGACTCTCTTACGGGGCAAATGAACCCAAAATTGGGACAACAGCTGCAAGAAAATATAGGATATGTGACGTAGAAAATGGGTTAATCGAGCTCATAGGTCTAAAAGATTTACAGATCAAATCCAGATCATAATGATAATATTTCATGAAAAAGGGTTATTTTCTATCACAATCATCTGGTACTACGGCGTCTTACCATTTCTTTGTCAATTTCTTCTTGTTTTATTGTTTCTCCTTTACGCCCAGGCGTCTTCATCTGTTGCTGGTTTACTTTCTTTCGTTCTTCTAGTAATTCGTCAGCTCCATAGTAATTATCTACGCCGGGTTGTCTTTTCTCTACTAATTCCTGTGCATATCTATGTCTAAAATTTCTTTGCTCTTCACTATCCTCTCAGTAGCGGCGATATTATCGGCAGGGATAGCACCAATGGTAAGTTCGGCCTTACTGTTCATACCTATTGTAATGCCTGTATATATAAGAATGTAAGTGTTTTGATAGGATAATTAGCTCAAGTATAGAGCTTAGTTTTTTGTTTTTGATAGATTGTGTACGTACGTTTACGATATAATTCTTTACACTCAAATTCCAAAAACTTACTACAGATATGCTGGCTTGAATTAAATCTCACATAGTAGATTATTCTACTCTTGATGATTATGTTAGTGTTCTTGTAAAAAGAGATATAGATATGTACCTTGGAACCGCCTATTCGCCTGGTGATCGTTCTTGAGAAGGTCTTCTGTTTAGGAGGATCAGACAAGAGTAGTGTTAGTGTTACAACCTCACCTAATACTATTCAATCATGTGACTCAAGTCAAAGCTAAGATTCATAACAGAAATAATAATAAAATCTTATATCTAAGCGAGTCTAATTCCAAATCTATAGAATTGTCTACTACTACTACTACTACTACTAATTCGACTACAAAAAATGCAAAAAAGATATTATGGAATCTCGAAGGAGACTACTTTGAAGGATGCAACTGTAATTCCATATGTCCTTGCATATTTATGGCAGACCCTGATGAAGGTAACTGTCATGTAACAGCTGCATGGCATATTCAAAAAGGAAATTACGAAAACAACAAAATCAACCTTAATGGACTTAATGTAGTAGCCGTTTTTAACACCCCAGGAAACATGGTAACTGGACCAAAGTGGAAGGCTGCATTATATATTGATGAAAGAGCAAGTGCTGAACAGAATGAAGCACTTACCAAGATATATTCTGGTCAAGCAGGAGGATTTTTTGCTGCAGCTGCTAACTTCATTGGCGAAATGTTGGGGATAAAATCAGTGCCTATTGAATTTGGTATTGATGGAAAGCGTAGATGGTTGCGTATTAAGAATTCATTAGAACTTGAGATAGAAGGAGTTAGTGGTGCAGATCCTAATAAAGAGCCATGCGTGGTTAATCCAGCGTTTTCAGCTGTTCCGGGCTCGGATCTAATAATCGCACGCTCAAGTAAATACAATTACAATGATCACGGTTTTGAATGGAATAATTCAGGTAAGAATGGGTTCTTTTGTAGATTTAGTTATGCTCCTTGATTGCGATTTCGTTATAGAAGTTTATTTTGTTAGATAATATGGTCAGAGTCAAAATTGCATAAACTTTGTAGTGTAAAATGATTTGTATGCTGGAACAATTAGATCTAACTTTGCTCCGAACGTAGAATTGGAAGGCCATATATTTCACGAGGGAAAAGATGCAATGTTCGAACTCCAAGGCAGAAGGCATTAATAACACAGCAATAGAAAGTCGACGAAATAAGGTATTAGAGCTGAGTAGTCATGTACACAATCATAGGGAAATATCTCAAATTCTACAAGAGAGGCTGCACTTACATTATAGTACATGAAGAAACAGCGAAAAGTTAATATCAAGAAATACATCGACGAAAGACTTCCAGAACAGTATGAAAAATGTATCATTGCATTGTCTGCAATACTAAGAAAAGCTTGGAATTCTACTGCAGATGCTGAAGATAGGAGAGATAAGATACAAGCCTTGTCATTAGCTAAAGAATGTTATGCTAGACTTATGCTAGATTAGTGGATGATGCGATTAGATTGGTGTCAGAAAAGAATAAGGACGACCTAATAAGCGAACAAACAGCATCCAGTTAAAGAGGAATCGCAACCATGGCTACTGCTACTTACAACTACAAATCAAGTTTTTGAGAATTAAAATAACAATGTGGCTTGTAATCAAAGTTAATTTTATTTAATCGTTGATGTAAGAAATTTCTCTAATCGTATTATATTCTAAGGCAATGTATTCATTATCTGAAGCATATTTTGGTAAGATGCAACTATAAGCATTAAATTAGGAGCCGAGAATTTTGGCGTGTAATTATTCAAGAGTCATTATTATTGAGGAGCAATACTTTAAATGAAAATTGAAAAATTAGGAGGAATCCTTCTAGTAATAGGGATGTTTGTTGTGTTAATCGGTGTTGGGTCATTACGAGGTTTATTAGGATATATTGGAGGGCTAATAATTCTGCTAGGTGCTGGCATGGTCTGGATAGGTATACACCTAGTCAAAGAAAAAAAAGTAGTAATATAATGACGTGTGAAATAGATACTGCACACAATGAAAACTAGATGCTATGGTTGTTGATCATGCTATATGTTTGCATCTACGTCTGAGAGAAACGTTCTGATATAAGAATATCGCTAGCGATACACTAGACGTTGAAAGTAGCCGATAATCGACATCGTTCACTTATTAACAAAAATTTAACAGCAGTATAGACATATCGAAGAAAAAGAAGAGGAAGATTTACAATTTTGGCATCTTGCTAATAAATTACTTTACTAGAACACTTCCAGTCATCCAAGGATGGAGAAGGCATATGTACTTGTATGTTCCCGGCTTTTCAAAAGTAACAGTAAACGTGTTTCCAGAACCAGGGTATTGCTTTTCTTGTCCTTTTGGAAGGAACCAACCTGAATTAACGTATTTTTCGGTACCGGTCATTGTATAATTTGCATCTGGCGGTGCAAACATTTTCACATTACCCTGTGAGTCAATTACCGTTGGACTATACACTCTTGCATTAAGAGCTATTACTATATTTTTACCAGGTACCATAGCTGGTTGATTGTTGGAGCCCGGGGGAAGGGGTGTGAATTGAGTTGAATTTGGAACGGCAAGCGGTGATACTACTCCTGTCATGGTATTGTTGTCTAATACAAATGTAACAGTGTGTGGTTCTCCTACAGTTGTCGGATTGTACCAAGTTATACTTTGGCCAGCCTTAATTTCTGTACGTTCTGGTAGGAACTGAGTTAGTGGAGCAGTCCCATTTCCTCCTCCAGCTTGTACATTGACTGGTGCATCTCTGTTGGCAGTAATAGCAAATGCTGATGATGAAGTCTGGTTAACAAGCAGCGGCGCAAACATTGTAATCATTGTGAGCACTGTTGTCATCACTACCATTGCCATGAATGTTAATCTCTTGTAATGAGTGTGCATTTTATTATCCACTTTGATAAGAAAAAACATCTATTTTAAAAGTATTTCTCATCGATTGACAGATGTCCTTCCATTACTATAACTAATGTATAATTAATGGAGTGGCTACTGCATTTAATTATTGGTCTTGTGCTTACTTATCTCATCTAATGGCTAATGTCCTCATAGAAGCAGAAGGAAAAGGAATAGACAGCAACGCTTACAAGAACTTTATAAATACTGTTGATAGTGAAGCAACCAAACGAAGTTATCGATTTACCTTTTCAAAATTTATGAAATTCTGTGGACTAGAGGATTACGATAAGATGCTGCAGATTGAACCAAAGAAACTTGAGGGTCTAATAGCAGACTACATAACTCATATGAAAGTAGATCAAAGATTATCATTTAACACCGTGAGTCTTTACGTTGCCTCAGTAGCACATTTCTACTCCATGAATGATGTTAGTTTGAATTGGAAGAAACTAGCAAAATTCAAGGGCAAGAAAAGATCAATTATAGAAGATAAACCCTACACAAAAGAGCAAATACGACAGCTGCTTGACTTCTCAGACCTTAGAGGAAAGATGAAAATTTTTTTAGAACAGACAGAATGAAATATACCAAACTTTGTAAGAATCAAAAATAAGAATACCAAAAGAAAGACCATTTCTTGAAAGCGAACTATGGGAAAGAGATGATATTTTAACTGCCTAATCGGAATTTTATTATATCCCAGGGGATCCCTCTTGTAAGTAACGTACAAGTAATAAGGCAGCTTTCAGATTATTGGGTAACATGTCCGCTGACGGTGATAAATCGCTCTATCATAGCATTGACCTGAGCAGGCACTTCAAGCTGGTGATAGTGCCCTGATCCAATAGTCTGACCCACCATCAATTGCGGAGTCAATTCCTTGAAGCGAGCCAGATCGGCAAAGCTAAAGCCTGCCCCTATATAGAGAATCGGTATCTTGCAGGCTGCCGCCGCAGCAATCGTGTCATATCTGACATAACTTTCCAGCGATGATGCTCCGACGTGCTGGGCAAAATTCAGCATTCTGTCCATGACCTCCGAGCGGCGGCCTGGATCGTTGCCAAATCCGATGAATTGATTGAGAAACTGAACAACAGCTTCCCGGTAAATTGGCGTCCGTAACGCATTTGCAAATTGACGTAGTCCTTCAACAAACAGCGCAAGTGGCGCTATGGGCGTATCCATGACAACAATGCCTGCTGGGAAATCAGGATAGCACGCATTCACTTCCAGGGCAATCAAGCCACCCATACTATGTCCAATGACAATCGGCTTCCTAATACCGACCTGCTGACATAGCCAATAGATGTCGTCTGAATAGGCAGTAATTGTGTAGTCCTGATTAGGCTTTTCACTTTCTCCATGACCTCGCAAGTCCATAGCCAAGACATGATGATTGTGTTTGAAATACTCGAACTGAGGCGTGAAGTGAGTATGATCGGCGAAACCGCCATGAATAAAGACCAGCGGCGGATCACCCTTCCCTGCTTCAGTGTAGGCCAATGTGACATTATCCCGACGTATTTGCTTCATCATCGTTCTCTCTTAGTATTCCCTACTATTTTCCACTGCGCAGCAAGTGATACCTCTAACGTAAGCGTATCTAATATCTGTGACTGTTTCGTCGGGTTGGACGCACTGGCTAGTAGGAAGCACTGGCTAGTAGGAAGCACTGGCTGAACATTAGTCGGCAGGTTCAAAGGCAGTTGTAAAGTCTCAGATAGTCTAGGCAAAACTTCGTATTAGCACCTGGGCTTCTTGCAAGTCCGCTGTGGCAAAGCCCTCAGTGAACCAGCCGTATATCTCCTCGAGCAGTCGTCGAGCATCTTCTCGTTTGCCGTGTACCAGCCATAGGCGGCTCAAACTTTTTGATGCCCTTAATTCCAGAGACTTGGCCTTCTGGCTCCGGGCGATTTCAATAGCCTGAATAAGACAGGCTTCAGCCTCGCCTTTGTCTCGCGTGAGTATTAATTCGCCTTTAAGTCTAAACAACTCAGCTTGCCACCGACGTTCTCCGGTATGGGTCGCCGCATTTAGCGCCTCAGTCAACACATTCAAACCCTCATCCACCTGTCCTCTTTTACCATACGCTTCGGCCAGCATAGCAAGGTAATCAGTCCTCAAGAACTCCGCCCCTGTAGCTTGGTAGTCAGATAGGCCCCGGTGCATCTCAACGATACCCTCATCAACCTTGCCCTGTTCAACCAGTGCCCAGCCTCGTACAATGACTGCCCATGATAGAATGAACGGAAATCCGTGGCTCGTCGAGATGGCAATGGCTGCCTCTGCTTGTTCACGAGCAGGTTGCACCTCCCGACGGAGTTGATGGACTATTGCTGCAAAGGTTAGAGTGGCAGCCAAGCTATATGGATGGGCAAAATCTCGCGCACGAGAGAGACCCTGTTGAATACTGTCGATAGCTTGGTCCGGATAGCCTAGAATCCAAAGGAGACAGGCCAGCTGTGACAAATATGCTACACTGGGATCCTGTCCGTAAAGGTAAGCGTGCGATTTGTGTTTTTGTGGATCAAAGAGTGCAATCCCTCGGTTCAGGTGCTCGCGAGCCCGTGTCAGTTCTGCTAGCCCGAATAAGGTGATTCCCATAGCCCGGTGGGCTTCCAGAAGAAACGCGGTGTTATCTTGACGCTGCGCGAGGGTGAGGAACTGTTCGCCTACTTCGAGCGCATGAATCATATCTGATCGCATATTGTAGAATCCCCAGAGACCTCTTAGGGCTGGGAAGAGTTGTCGGGTTTGACCGACTTGTATACACAGCTCTCGGGCACGAGCGTAGACCTCTTTTGATTCTACTGCCGCGTAACCTTTGGCAGCTATTAGCGGGACCCCCAAAGCAAGCTGTAGAGCAAGTTCTTTCTGGGCTCGCTCAGGTGTGTCTGGCATAGCCTTAAGGAGTTCGATTCCTTTGCTGAGGTATGTGATTGCCTCTACATTTGCTGAGCGCTGAATAGCCTTCTCTCCGCCCAATTGCCAGTAGGGGATAGCCTGGTCTAGAAGTTCTGCTTCAGTGTAATGATACGCCAGAATTTCAGGTTGGGTTGCAATGATACCATGAAGTACCTCTTTAGTTGAGTCGCCAACCTGCCTATGCAATTTTCTGCGATTTGCCTTTAGTAATGTCTCATAGGCGACGTCTCTTGTCAAGGCATGCTTGAAAGTGTAAGCTTTACCCTTTTGACTCAGGGATTGGATAAACCCCGTTCTTGTAAGAATGTTTAGTTGCCCTTTCAATTTACTTCCCTTCACCTCTAACACTTTCTTGAGAACAAGAATATCAAACTCATGTCCAATGACACTTGCTGTCTGAAGTGTATTCTTAATCTCACTATCCAGACGATCCATACGGGCCGCCAACACTCCTTGGACAGTTTCGGGAACATTTAACTTACTTGGAGACACAACAAGTGAATATGAGCCGTCGCATTTTACAACTTGAGTTTCTCTTAAGGCACGGGTAAGCTCTTCAACAAAGAACGGATTACCTTCTGTACGTCTGATGATAAATTCTTCTAGTTCCAACGATACGGGTGCATCAAAAAGGGCTTGAGCAAGGTGCTTCCCTTCAGTTCTAGGGAGAATTGGTAAAGGAAGAGAAGTATAAGAAAGATGTTTTTGCCAAGGAGGCTGGAACTCAGGGCGTGATATGAGGACTAAAAGAATTCGACTAGAGCTAATTTCATCCAAAATAGAAGAAATTACCTCTCGAGATGGTTCATCCAGCCATTGTAGGTCGTCAAGTGCTAAAACCAGCGGCTGAGCAGCAGCTACCTGCTGAAACAAAGCTATGAGCCCTTCAAAAGTCTTTTTCCGCCGCATAGGGGGAGATTGTTGGAAGTATTCGGGGTCACTAGGTGGCAGAGAGAGCAAGTCTTCAAAACAGGATACATACTCATTAAGATCACCAAGTCGTTTAGTAATATCTTCTCGCTCTTCCTCGGTAACTTGTTCTGACAAATCCAAATAGTGATGTAACACTCCAAGGAAAGGTTGATAGGGTGAGACTCGACCATGGGGCATGCAATTTCCTTCAAGATATAACACATCAGGATCTAACTCTCGAGTAAACTCATAGAGAAGGCGTGATTTACCAACTCCTGCCTCTCCAGAAATTCCTACTGCCTGTCCCTGGCCTTTTGCAGATTTTATGAACAAGTTTTTTAATAAAGTCATTTCATCCTTGCGCCCAACGAAAGGAGTTAACCCTCTTGCTCTTGCCTTAGCAAAGCCCGTTAGTCGAGGACGAATATCCAAAGGAGTGTAAACTCTGATGGGATTTTTCTTACCTTTAACAGTGATTTCTCCTCCTTCGGCAAAATCAAAAACGTCTTTTGTACATCTATAAACGCTCTCACTTACAAGTATTTGACCCGGCTGAGCAGCACTTTGAATTCGAGATGCAGTGTTAACGGCATCCCCTATTACCGTATATTGCTTTCGTAAATCAGAACCTATGCTGCCTGCGACGACAAGCCCAGTGTTGAGCCCAACATGCATATTAATAGGAATAGACAAAGTTTTCCTCAGTTCTTCCAATGCTTCTATTATTTCCATGGCCGCTTTGACCGCGCGCTCTGGATCATCTTCATGTGCTACGGGAGCACCAAATAATGCAATAATACAGTCTCCCATATACTTGTCAACAGTTCCCTCATATCTGTAAATTATTTCTGTTAGCGTGTCGAAACACGAGTTAATGAGATTTATAACTTCCTCTGGATCGAGCTTCTCAGACATCTGGGTAAAACCACTGATATCTGAGAACAAGATAGTAACATTTTTTCTCTCGCCTTTCATCTGTTTTCTACTGGGTAGATATTTGCTTTCTACTGATGGTGTCCTAGACGGCTGTAGTTCTAAAATCATTTCATCATCTTGGGAGGAGGATGCAAGTCTGGTCCCACACTCATCACAAAATTTCGCTCCAGTCCCAACCTTATGTCCACAATCCGTACATGCAATTGTTAGATCTACGCCGCACTCCCTACAGGATTTGACACCTATAGGATTACCAAAGTCACATCTAGGACATTTCAGATCTAGATGCCTTTTTTTATCGACAAAATTCATCTTCCGTTATTGCTCTGCGAATCATCTATCATTCTGTCGAGAGAAAGGGATACCCTATGGAAATAATCAGCCGATACCGTGCTGGGTTTACTGATTTTCTGAGCAAGTCTTTCTATCTTGGTTTGTAGGCTATCCTTTTGTTTTGAACCTGAGGTAAAATGTATGCCGAAATCCATAGTCACCACTCCATCTAACGGTCACAAGAATAATCGGGTGACATTTCACCTTGGTTACTATTTGCTGGGTATGAAATCATAAATTCTTTGTATGATTTGTAGGCGTAAAAGTTAACCATTTTTATATTATTCAAATTCTTTATAAAATATAGTAATTGATTCATGATTTTTGAAATACTTCACATTATTTAAGTTTTTGTCCAAAAGGAGGTGTAAATCTATGAATAAACTCACAAGTAGATTTGCAATTTTTGTCTCTTTACCCGACCTGGCTATCATAGCTATTAAGTTGGGGGTATTCCGTAGTTTTTACTGATAAACATCTTTTTGCTTCTTTAAAATCCAACTTGCTTTATTCTGAACAATTTTTTGAATCTCATGTTCTGGTTTATTAAATGGGGCTCTTATTTCGATAGTATCTTTATCTACTATTATTTCAGATGTC
>Ga0193701_1000055_pt1 | contig 25592 bp, 25 predicted proteins | sample U3s2metaG_FD_143055 | JGI IMG/M metagenome (GOLD analysis project Ga0193701, IMG submission 143055) | Soil microbial communities from a riparian zone of the East river system, Colorado, United States - U3s2 | ecosystem: Environmental > Terrestrial > Soil > Riparian zone | place: USA: East River...
TAGAATTCATGTCGGCTCTGGACTTCTTGAAGGAGATACACGGCGATGGTAGTAATATAATAAGTATTTAGTTGGCGTATATACCTAGAATTGTGATAACAATGGAGTGGTTATTGACTCAAGGTCCCTGATCCCAGAACAAGCAATCAAGTAACGCTACTTATACTGCTGCTTATGTAGAATCTGATGAACTTTGGCGTTATACATAATAGGGCGTACGTATGGTCTTATGTAATATGAGCGACCCAGAGAAGGAGAAAAATAATACCAAAGAGTCAATAGACAGTAATAATAAATCTGACTCCTCAGGTCTAACGAATATCAAAGATAAAATCGTAGGGAAAATAACTTCAACAACAATCGGCGAGCCAGAAAAGGATGGTAATAGCTACTTATCTGAATCCGCTAGAATTTCTAATAATATCAGGACGATATTACTGAGTCTATTTGCTTTGATTGGTTTCGTTGTTCTGGTATTTGCGATTTTCACAGCTAGCGTAAGTGTTGAATTAGCCCGTATTGCAACTAGTGTATTCCTGGTAGCCTTTATAGCAGCTATAGTTGGGGCATTCACACTATTGGGGGTAGTAGTCTATCAGATTCGTGGTGAGACTAGAGCGCCGCAAGAACACTAATAGACATAATTTATTACTTTTTTCTAATTTGAGCTATCGTTTGGCTCATATTTATATATACAATGAATAATTTAACGTAGAAAGACAAAACATATAATAAATATCAGGATATGAAGATATGATGTGCTATTCTCATTTTAGAAGACTAATCACGGTTAATGACTGTTATAGCAATAATTACAAGATTCGTTCATTCCATAGAATATATTATAATATATATACAATGAAATAGTCATTAATTATTGTCTGGTTCGCAGTATTCATACAGGGACAGGATCTACATCATTAAAGATATAATCCTAAAACTCGTAGAACATGGAGAGCTCAACCAGACAGCATTGATAAGTTTCTGTGGATTGAATTTGAAAAAACACAAGAGTATTCTTGATGACTTGGAATTAAATGAATTGATTAGCAGAAATGAAGTATTATTTGGAAAGCGAACAATTACAGTTTACAGGCCATCACCGAAAGGTGTAGAATTCTGTAGAACGATTTTAGAGCCTTATGAGACAATGTTTCCACGAAGAAAGGAGAGCGCTGTTGCCACCAGTAATGGAGGAGGAGTGTAGGTCTAGACGAGATCTAGAGACGTAAAAGGGTAGTACTAGTATAGGAATAGTTTACACAATAGTAGTAGTCTTACTGTCTACTTATACGAAAACTCTAATCCATATCTAATCCATATCTAATCCGTATTGTGATGCAATCTTTTTATCAACTTCTTGTTTTTCCTTCAAATAATCATTGTATCTCTTCTTCTTCCATGAATCTACGATGCGATACTGCAGTATACCTGCAACTAGCCATATTGAGGAGATTACGATAACTGCACCTAATAATATGCTAAGAACGAGTCCGAATTCATCTTCTTGATCTAGGATGGTAAAGAATGAAGGGTGTCTTAGTAAGAATATTGAGAGTCCTATCGCAAGGGGTGCTAATACTAAAGCAGATATAGAAACGCCCAAGAGAGTTTTTCTTATTCTAAGTATTTGTTCTATAAAACTTTCAATTGTACTTAAGACATTATTACGAGATACGGTGAAACTATCAGCCTCATCCTTGTCATTGTTACCACCACCGGTACTATTATTTTGAGCAATAGTAGTATAGTTGTCATCTTCTTCTTTCATGAAGCTGCAGGTACTATAATGTGTCATTTATTTATATAATGATTAACGTTGTTAACTCAAGTTTATTAATTATATATTAAAAGTGTATTGATAATAATTGGAGAGAAAGATGTAGGATCTTCATGTAAATACAACGGGAGAATAAAAGAGATGCCGATCAATACCGATTCTCTAAAGACAAGAGGGTGATATTACCGTATGATTATGATAGTGGTGATGGAACATAAAATGAATGTTGCTAATTCTGATATATCCAGCTGTAATTATAGCAAGAACTTTTACTTGCAATGAGAAGGTCAGAAAAGTAACATTTGTGGATAAGTATTACGCCATCTGTCTTAATATAAAGGACATATTACGAGCTGAACTCGAGGCATGTTGGTTTGATTCTTTTCCAATGACATTTTTTAGACACACAGTAACTTATATTGTATAGGATAAGCGAAAGACCGTAAACCTTCCTTCGTGCTTATTGCTGGTGATCCTTTGTATTTTTTATCGAATTAATAATCATATTACCAAGTTCTTCATCGGAAAGTGAATCAATATTTGAAATACCAACTTTAGATGCTGCCTGCATGAGTCTAGATCGTCTTTCGTTAATATTAGATTCTATTTCTTCATCGCTGGTTTTCAGATTCTCGGATCGCTCTCTTATGCTTTCATACATCGCTTTATCATATTCGTGTCGTGCCCTACCAAGTGATCTAGCAAGCTCCGGAATTCTTTTTGATCCAAATAGTATTATCCCAATAAATATGACAATTAGAATAACATTTTCGTAGCCCATCTGGATTATGAGTGTTATACTTTGATGAGGTTATATATAGACATGAATTAACTATGTTAGCTGAGGATCTTATTTTTTTATATTCTAAGATAAGCTAAGCCTAGGCTCAGATGTACAAAGCAAGTACCTTCTTAGTACAAGTAGGCATAGTAGTTAAATTAACATTGTCAGTTCACATTGTTAATCCAAAGTAAAATACCTTAGATGTAGATAGTCATCCTAGACAATCTCTATTGATAACTAGAAAAAGAGGAGTCGTATTAGCCATAATTGTCATTCTCGCATTCACAGCTTCTATGACTCTATCTTCGTCAATTCAAGCTTATGGACAGATAAGGTATACTCTTGGTCTGGGTCAATCACCGTCGCCCTCAGCGTCACCACTGTCTCCAAACAATAATACCAAGAAAGAAATTATTTTAAATTTTTATGATGATGATAAAAGCCAAGTTGTAAACGCTAAACCAATCTTAGATAAATATGGATTCAAGGTGACTTTTTTTATAGTCTGTAATTGGGCTGGTAAAGAAGATATACAACAACCTAGGATGACATGGCGAGATATAGGGGAATTACATAAAGAAGGTCATGATATAGAATCTCATAGCATGAATCATAAACGCCTAAATAAACTATCATACACCGAACTAAATTATGAAGTAGGTCAGTCAAAGCAATGTTTGGCAGATCATGGTGTTAATGCTACAGTTTTTTCACCGCCTCACAGTGCAGGATGGAATAATGCCACTGATGTAACCACAATTGCAAAGTACTATTATCTTTCTATAGGGGGTTTCACTACTGGATTAATGCATCTGCATTGTGATGGTGGGAAGAGAGGAACGATTCAGGCTGATTGTAGAACTTTCTATGGTAATGGCACATTAACACATACTAACAGATATGACATTAAGGAAATAACTCATAATGGAATGGACAATGCATTATCACATAACGATACCATGATTTTCCAGAAATTTGTTGAACTTGTTAATTCACAGACAGAATTCAACAACCAACCTGATGGAATTATGAGATCAATCCCTATAATAGGGTATCATGACATAGATAACAACAGACTACCTGACAGCACTGACGTCAGCTTATTTGCTGCCGAGATGAAGTATCTTTACGATAATGGATTCAAGGTATTGACTATGTCTGATCTGCGGTATAATCAGAGCGGCAAATATCTTTACGTAAATGATTCAAATAATGATAGTAATTATGTTGAGACTAATTTAACAACAACTAGAAGGTTATCTGGATTAACAGATACCTAAGACACATCACGGGCGAGAGTTGAGTAAAAAGAAATGGCATAGGGAAGAGTGGAGTATGAATAGAAACAATCCAAACAGCGACCCGCATTTTCATATAGAGTCTATTAAGTTAATAAAAAACAGAGACGGTTCATTCAAGGTGACCTCCACAGAAGTAAGATTTGGAGTCTATGCCTCGTCAGGATATCATCCAGATAAGATTTCAACATTAAATCAACAACAGTTAGCTTCAAAAGGATATATGCAATTAGCTAACGACTGGAAGAATGTAGAAATGACAGGATACTTTAAAATCAATAGTTTCACCGATTCGATACACAATGGTCCTCCTCATATAGAATTATTGGCACGTGGTGGAATACACACCAATAGTATTCCTTGCGAAGGGACATCATATCATTCAAATTTATACGAAACTGGAAGAAGCAAGTTTGAAAAAGAGCTAGAATTCACTGCGGGATATACAACCGAAGATCCAGAGAAACAATATGCAGAAACTCAGCTGCAAGGAAAATGGATCGGAATAAAGGCAATATTCTACAATAAAAATGATGGTACAGTAAATTTAGAACAATGGATTGATGATGGTTTTGATAGTACAAACACACCTAGAAATAATTGGCATAAAGTCTTTGGATTTACAGACACTGGAAATTGGAGAGCTGTTCAAAATGATTGTGGTGGCACTCCTAATACAATAATTACATGGGGTGGTCCTATTGCAATATTTAGATGGGATAACATAGATGATATGGATTTCAAAAACTTCAGTGTAAGAGAGATTCAACCACCGCCATCATTATCTTCCTAACAGTCATTTTTTGATATGAGATAATAATTTACATCAAAGATCTAGGGTTCAATAAGATATGTGTCTCAAGCGTAACCAAACCATAAACCTAAGAAGAAGTATTCTGTAAATACTGTAATGTCATTGATGGTTCAATCCAGCACAACCCTCTCGTTCCATTGCCAATGATGAAGAACATTAGTCCTCATGTACCCATAACCCAAATCGCTCTTTGTGATTCATTGTCGCATTCTCCAAGCTGTGTTGCAGCGGTATTCCAAGTGACGGAGCTTCGATATTTTGCCTAAGTGACTCTATTCGCGGATCCTAAGGTACATTTTTTGGATTGGGACTGACTATATACAATCTCGCATGAATCTCTGTAGCATCATTACTTAAAATATGATTTGCCTACTAGCATACAATAACTTTCTTTATTTTGTGACTATAGATAGATTGGATACCAGTTTTCATAGCATGATTATCGATAAGAAAACAATAATATGGATCGATTATTTGTTGAGATTAGTTGCTATTAATCATGTCAAGCGTTTTCTTAATGACGTCATTATACAACCTGCAATATATTAAAAGTTCAACATTAACAAGCGTATTATTATTCTCTCCTCCAGATTTAATATATCTATCAATCATTATGTGCATTAACTCTGGTCTAAGACTGCTTTTTGTTGAACTCAGAAGAAATCAAATACACTACTGCACTAAGGTCACTTTAACCTTTTTTCCAATCCATTTCTTTGGCAGATAGATACGACCATTCTTGCCACTCTTTCCCACAAGCTTCTCTAATTTGACCATTTTCTTGTTTTTCTTCTGTTTTGCTCTTTGCATGATGGCTACTTAGTACCGTAGGACATACAAATAGTTACGGTGTTATGGTTTTAGTTTTTTATTATTGATGATTCAACATTACTAATTTTATATGACAGTCTAACCTGAATACAATAAGAATGATTCGCTATGACAGGTTTTATAGTGATTTAATTAAACACGACATTCTAATTCAGGCTTTTTTATTTCCTTATTATTGTCAAGGTGGTGCTTCATCTCGAGGGTGTCAATAAATTCTGCCTGTCCATTAGCTGCTGCATTATTATCTGGAGCAGTAGACAATTTGTGGCTACTGCTCTGCCACTTTTGTTGGAACTCTAGCTATTGCTTCTGCGGTGCGAAAGAAATTCATAGACAAATAAAAACACCTAACCATACAGGATTTATACAATGAACGAGTCTAATAGAGAAGAAAGGAAAGAAGAAAAAGAACGCCATGCTACATGGCTTGAGCTATTCTATGATTTAGTCTTCGTAGTAGTAGTCTCCCAATTATCTCAAAATCTGAATCATGATATCTCTTTATCAGGTTTACTCAGCTTTATTGCGCTTTTTATACCAGTATGGTTAGCTTGGATAGGTGCTACTTTTTTTGCTACTAGGTTTGATACTGATGATTTAGGGCATAGAATATTAACCCTATTGCAAATGATGGCAGCTGCAGCTATGGCTGTAAATGTACCTGATGCCCTTGGTAAGACATCTGCAGGTTTTGCTCTCTCTTATGCTGCTATTAGATTTATTTTAGTTATAGAGTATTTTCGTGTAGGACGGCATATATCTTCTGCCAGGCCATTAACAAAAAGATACTTAATTGGTTTCACTTCAGCAGCTGTAATCTGGACAGTATCAGCGTTTGTACCATCAACATCATTACGATTTATTTTATGGGGAATAGGCTCGGCAATTGATTTCGGTACTCCATTATTGGTAGGAAGATTAGCTATTAAGTCTGCGCCGCCGAATATTTCTCATTTACCAGAACGTATAGGACTTTTTGTTATAATAGTACTTGGCGAATCAATTTTAGGCGTAGTTATGGGCCTTGCTGGTCATGAATGGAATATATATTCAACATTATCAGTAGGTTAGGACTAAGTATTCCGTTTAGTTTATGGTGGATATACTTTGATAATGTAGATGGCTCAGCAATTAGAGCAGCTCGTGAAAAAGGTAGAATAGGAATTTACATAGCTTGGTTGTACATACATTTCCCATTAGTAGTTGGACTTACCGCTATTGGAGTTGGTATAAAACATGTGGCATCAAGTAACCAACAAATTGCATTACCTTTTTCAGAGCTTTGGCTTATTTGTGGTTCGGTATCTACTTGCTTGCTTGTTCAATCTATACTTCATCTAACAGCAGTCGGTGGCGATTCTGATTCAGAATACAAGACCAGAAGAACATGGGCCATTTATAGGATAATCTCCGGTGTTGTTATACTTGTTATTCCTATTTTTGGCGTGAGGCTACTACCTGTAGTCTTAATGTTTATTTTGGCAGTCGTATGTGCTTTTCAAATAATTCTTGATCTAAGGCATCATCCTCAGCATAGAATTTTTAAATTATAGTGCAGTGTTTTTGACCCGCCTTTTTTTTGCGCCTGGAGAGAACAATGATCGTGCCCAACTGTTTAGTTGTTGCTGATCTGTACTCTTGGCAAGACCTGCAACTAATTTCTCTAGTATCCCTTGCATGTTGTTGAACCTTTCCTCTATCACAGTAAGTTTATCTTCCATCTGCTTCTCTGACTCTAGTATTTCCGAGTAGGCATCATATGATAATACCATCCTGCATTTAACACAGAACTTGCTGTCAGGCTTATTTGGCTCTGCACAGTTAGGACATTGTTTTGATCTTAGTGTATCTTTTTGATGGTTATCTTTTGGTGTTATTTCATATTCTTCTAACAGTGATTCACATGATTCGTTTCCAAAGTAATGAAGATATTTTTGTGGCATATTTGAATTAGTAGACCAACCTGCATGTTGCCGCAGAATATATTCTTTTAATATCTTAGATTTCTTAGTAAGGCTAGAGTGTCGTCTTACATAGGGATTCCAAGGTTTTTTCAATAACTCCTTTATTTTCCGCTTGTCCTCTGGTGTGACATCTGGCCTAGCTAGTAATTTGGGAAAGAACTCCTTCTTGTAGTAGTCATAGATGGTGCTTAGAGAAGCTGTTTTTAAAGATCTTCCTAAACTTCTTCCACATCCCGATAATAATATTGCATCTGGATTTCCTGGCTGAGGGTGCTCATGGTCTAAATAATCTTTGACATATGGAATAGAATCAATCAATGGTATGTGCCTGCTACCTGTTTTACCATTAACTAAGACTTCTGCATACTGTATATTTCCTGCTGCAGACTTGAATACAATGTCTCTGATTCTTAATTTCAGCAATTCATGTGGCCTGCAGCCAGTATCATATGCCACAGCATGGAAGCATTTGTTTCTCTTGTTACTACAATATTTCAGAAATAGGAGGTCATCTTCTATAGTCCATAAATCAGTAGGCTTGTATCCTGATTGCTCCACTCTCTTTAATTGTGGGATATTCTCCACAATCTTAGGTTTTGGCCTCTTATCTGATTCTGTATCAGGAGAGTATATCCATTTGAAAAACCTAAGTAAATATATTCTGTATAAGTTGTAAGTTCCAATCCATTTATGCAGAGGATCAGATGCTTCAGGTTTACGAAAGCTTTCAAGAAAGGAGAATATATCATCTCTTGTTATATGCTTAAATGATTTATTATTATTGTATTTTGAAAATGTATACAATGTCTTGATACTGTCCTTTCTGTAATTATCAGATGGATTGATCTCTGTTTTCATCGCCTGAATATAATCTACTATAACCAAAGCATTTTCTTCTGATATGCTATGAAGGCCTCTGGAAAACTCGGAACGAAGTCCTATAGTAATATCGTTTATTTTTCTCTCGAGAGTTGGTGATAATGACGTTCTGTCATGTGCCTCATGAGCCTTCTGTCGGATGTCTTCTTTTGTTACAGGAATGGTATTATTATCATCTGTTTTTTTCAATAATCGTCAGTTAAATATCAACGGCTAGCGTATATAAGTTAGTATTCTATAGTAACTTACCAGATTGTAACCTACTAGCAAACAGGTAACTATTATGTTTATATGTAATTACCTCATTATAGTTACATGGTAAAACCTATGAACGTAACAATATCTCAGGACAATAATAATTATAATTCCAAAACCGACAAGATAATGTATTCTAATTTAGAAGATGCGGTACAATCTCCTCTTTCTGGTTCTAGTACTATATGTTCTATCTGCAAAAGCAATCAAAAAACAATCACAGACACGGATTCTGGAGAGATCATTTGTAGTAATTGTGGGGTGGTTATTTCTGATAAAGCTGAACAAACTGGAGCTGAGTGGTTGAATTATGCATCATCATCGGATGGCTCAATTGATAGAAGCAGAATTGGTATGCCGACATCCTTAGCTCGACATGATATGGGGCTGTCGACTGTAATTGGAATGACAGACAAGGACGCCAGTGGACAGAAAATAGATGCCGCTATGCGTTCTACAATGGACAGGTTAAGAATATCTAACTTAAGGACACAGACTCGTAGCTCAGCAGATAGAAGTCTCTTACAGGCTTTCAATCAGCTTGATAGATTAAAAGATAAACTTGGTCTTTCTGATCCAATAGTTGAGAAAGCAGCTTATATTTATAGAAAAGCTCAGGAAAAAATGCTAATACGTGGTAGGACAGTATCAGGGATCTTGAGTGCTGCAATATACATTGCATGTCGGGAATTTGGAACTCCAAGGACATTAAAAGATATATCCCAGGGTAGCAATGTCAAACTCAAAGAAGTTGCGCGAAGCTATAGACTGTTGTATTTTGAACTAGACCTTAAAATGCCCCTTCTGGATCCAATGAAGTGTATTGTTAAAGTAGCAAATAAAATTAAACTAAGCGAAAAAACAAAGCGACAAGCAGCAGGACTTATGAGCATAGCTACCAAAAAGGAATTATCTACCGGTAAGGATCCTATGGGCCTAGCAGCATCAGTATTGTATTTAGCAAGTCGTAAGAATGATGAGAAGGTAACTCAAGCAGATATTGCTAGCGCAGCAGGCGTAACAGAAGTTACTGTCAGAAACAGTGCAAAAGATTTGAGGAAGAGGGTTTTTTTCAATTAGCCTTTCTTATTTTTAGCATCTATTAATCACAGGTGTATTCAAGAAAAATAATGATATCCTACATAATCTAAATCTAATAGTGCAATTGGCAAGTCAGTTTCTTGGTTCTGAAGATAAGAGTATCAAACAATCAAGAATTACAATAATAACAACAACAACAGCTGTAAATGATAAGTCATTTATAGGATAGAGTCGAATTAGATGACTACCATGTGCTTCGATTACGAAATTGCAGAAAGAGCCAAGCGAAAGAATAAAGCTAGTTTAGGTGAGGAAGAGGAACTTGAAGAAGTCGAACCAGAACTGGAAAAAATACAAGAAGAGCCTATGGTAACTTCAATAAACTAGCATAGAACTTACTACAAAAAAAGCAGAACCCAATCTATATACTTTTTATTTTTTGCTATGCTATGATAGTTGATTTACTTACTGATGCTACTGAGGTGGATGAAGCTATTAGGTTTGAACAGAAAAATCAAAAGAGAAACTGAGATTGGCTTCTAGCGCACATAATGGAGAATCTAACTAACCAGATCATGGTTAGAATAGAAAAGGGGAACAAGAGAAACACAGTTTACAAAAAAATCAATAGCAACAAGAAATGACGTATTTTGACATGAACATAGACATAAATCAACGGGTGTTTGTGCTAAAGGCCTGCTTTGGTTAGCAAATTCCTATACCGTATATCATTATTATGGATATTTTTATTTATATGCGAAATGCAAATGCTAGCTTTCAATAATGAATACGTAACTATGTTAAGCAAAAGTTAATCAGAATCTCATATATATTTTAGAGTAGGAGTTATAATCTATTAATGAAGAGTTTGATTAATAAAAAAACAATGGGAATTATATGTGTCTCAGCAATATTATCCATAGCTATAGTTTCAGGTATAGTACTCCTAGCAAGAACATCATTATCAAGACCAGGATTCACAGTAGGAGAGGTAGTAGCAGCTAGCTTGAGTAATAATACGTTGTCAAGCCAAGCAAATCTACCTTCATCATCTCCATCATCCACTTCATTGCCAGATGTCTTCAAGAAAGTTGAAAACTCTGTAGTACAAATAACAACCACAAGATCCAATCCTAATGAGGTGATAATTATAAATGGTGTGCCTGAAACTGGAAGAAGTGAGGCATTAGGTTCTGGATTTGTATATGACAGTCAAGGTCATATAATTACTAACTATCATGTTATAGATGGAGCTACCAAGGCCGACGTAACCTTTACAGATGGAAATACATACTCTGCAAAAGTTATAGGAAAAGATCCATCTGCAGATCTAGCCGTACTGCAAATTACTGATAATTTTTCAGAAGAGAAGGTTGTGCCACTTCCAACTGCGAATTCTTCTAACGTTAGAACTGGAGAGCAAGTAATTGCTATTGGTAACCCATTTGGTCTTAGCGGTACTATAACTTCAGGCATAGTAAGCCAATTAGGAAGGCTGTTACCCAATCCGGATACTGGATTTTCAATACCAAATACAATTCAAACCGACGCTGCCATAAATCCAGGTAATTCTGGGGGACCTTTGCTTAATGTAAAAGGCCAGGTAATAGGCATGAATACCGCTATATTCTCAAGAACAGGAGCATACTCGGGAATAGGATTTGCAATTCCTTCAAATACAATTGCCAAAGAAGTACCATTTCTAGTAAAAAATGGAACATATGTTCATCCTTGGCTAGGAATTTCTGGTGGTAAACTAAGTCCGGACATGGCAAAGGCAGCAGGTCTACCAACAAATTATAAAGGGGTAGTAGTAGGCTCGATAATGGCTGGTAGTCCTGCAGAAAAATCTGGTCTACTAGGAGTGACTCAAGATGCTAATGGCGTAACACACCTTGGGGATATAATAACTGCGGTTGATGGACATCCTACGAAACAGATTGATGATATAATCAATTATATTGACACACAAAAGAATGTAGGTGATACTATCAAACTTACCATGAATAGAGATGGAAAAATAATGGACCTAACAGCAACCCTACAAGCGAGACCTTCTTCGTCCCAAAATCAACAAACACAGCCTGGGCTAGGACCTATACCAGAAATGCCACAGATTCCAGGATTCCCTCCGCTTCCACAGTTACCGCCATTACTTCCATAAAACTTGACCTTATTTTTTATTTCGAAGACAAATTGGCCAAGAAATTCGTATTATAAAGAGTAGTAATAAAGACTTTCCTTTTTTAATTTCATTATCTTCGAGTACTAATTCGTCGTATTCTATACCAATTAACATTCGAGTAGTGAAGCCTATGAAAGTCTCATGAAGTATAATTACGAAGGCAGATTTCCTGCTGCTCATGCTTATGTTATGTTTTCTAAATTTCTTGTAACCTATCTGACATGGATACCAGATGATCTGATAAATGAGCTATTGCATCATATTTGATTTGATCACGATTTTTTAACTTAATTGAATTCTTCTCTACCTCGCATTGTATATCCGCACCTTGTCTCTAACTGAGGCACATTCAATAATGTCAGATTTGAAGTTGGCTACCATCTGAGAACATGCAAAACGAAGAGCGAACCATATCGTTAAATTTCTTTGTTATTAAGACAGTTCACTTATTTTACTTTACTACCAACACAGGACAATGTGCATAAGTGACAACACCTGATGCAATACTACCAAGTAACAACTTTTTAAAACCAGACATGCCTCTGGTTCCTACAACTATTATGTCAATATTCTTGTCCTCAGCATATTCTACGATAGCAGCTACTGCTGATTTCTCAGTTGCAATGATTTTTGTAGAAATACTGATAGCATCTGACTTATCTAATTTACCTCTAATCTTATCAAACCATCTCTTGGCTTCCTGTTCAACTTTTTCCTTAAGTTTTGGGGGTACTACGCCGAATATTCCTGAAGCGTGTCCGAATTTTACTTCCGGTGGTATGACATGTATTAGAATTAACTCAGAATTATGCATTGTAGCAATAGAAATAGCGAATCTGCAGCATCCATAGATTTTTCTGAGCCATCTATTGCAACTAATATTTTGGAAAATATTTGGCTACTTTTATTATTGGTAGTAGTACTGGTAGGAGTTGACATACACACTTGATGAATGCTCCAATTATATTATATTATAAGTCATCTGCTTTACTACTACTATCATCTTAATTTTATATTCTTAGAACATAACAATCTAGGGATTTGCCCAAGCAACTTCCTTTTAATTTTGTATCCTGATCTATAAGATTCTCTGGGTTTTTCTGTTATAGGCTCGACTGATTATTCAAAAGTTATCGCCAAAATTTCGAGTCTGTTCATCAACCTGCGCTTGTGGGTTTGTCTTGTTGTCATACGCATGTTCCCACTTATGGGTTCTATGATCTTCCTTTTTCTCATGCTCTTCTCTTACATGGTGTAGTCTATCCTTCTCGTGAATAAATTCTTTACCACAAACATGACATTTTACAATTGGATGATGATGTATATGCCTTGCATGATCTATCAGATCCTCGTAATTTTTAAACTCCTGACCGCACTGATTACACACGTTCTTATTGTGATGAAATAGGTCCATTATTTATGATTAAATGTGACTTGTACTATTAAAGCAATTTGGAGATTAAAAGCTATGTAGAAAAACATATCATTAGTATATCACGTATTATTCCTAATCTTGACATAAGGTGTTTCCTTCAATGAAGAATCAATCATAGATGCTAGTATCGCGGATTTCGTAACAAAATATCTGCTATATAAAGCCTCAAACTATGTTAACAACAGACAGGCTGATTACAGAGATGGCGAGATCTATCCTATGACTGATATGAAGATGACGACAAACCTTCTTTTCTAATTATTGGTAATACTTTATCCAAAATTATATGCTCGTGGTCTGCTTCTTTATTGAGCGACATCATAAGTATAGGATAATCCTCGTTATCTAACAATAATGTGGCTCGCTTTATTTTATTATAGGCTGTGAATGAGTATTTTGGTTTACCAATTTTCAATTGGAAATTTTCTTCTCTCCTCGTATTCATTCTGATAACTGCTTCAATAGCAGATAACTCTGATTCAGCCTCTGTCATTAATGGAACTAGCCCATCCCTTTATTCAGATACGACCTTCTTACCAAATTTATTGGCAATTCCTGCAAATCTAATTGAATTATCAGCTAAAACTATTTGTTTGCATAGATATGGAAATCTTTTCACCTTGTTCATCATTTCAATTTATTGTAAGTAATCCATGATGGAAATCATATACATTGGTAAAACTTGTTTATGACTAATTTATACTGCTGCTGATAAATGATTAAAATTAAATCCTGCTCTTAGAGATAAAAAAAACTATCAACATTTTTACTGTACTGCAAGTAACATCGGATCATTATTCAACTGATTATAGGATGCGTTAATATCGGTAGCGACTATCTTTAAAGTTACCACTACTAATTCTGTTAACTTATCGGAGTTTGAGAGATAGGTGCTAACCATCGAAGTCTACCTACTTCTGAGTTCTATGCTCACTTACGCTCTATAGCAAGTTTGAGGGATTAGGCATCCAATTCAGAATACCTTATGTTTTACTTTTGAGTTGATACTTATATTTACATCATAGGCCTAAGTAAAAGCTAAGTATCCATGCACAATATGCAACATAATTTACTTCAAAATCTTAAATCAAAAATTTAATGATATAAAAATTAACATGACATAAATTGAAAGAGTAAACAAAATATAAGTGGCTTGTTGTCCATATAATGCGATAGTGCGACAACTTTCCCTATTAATGATGTCCTTGCTTCTTTCCTCAATACTAATGGCTCTACCGATTTTTGCAGAGGGGGGCAATAATACTGATCCAAGCCAGGGCAATAATACTGATCCAAGCCAGGGCAATAATACTGATCCAAGCCAGGGCAATAATACTGATCCAAGCCAGGGCAATAATACTGATCCAAGCCAGGAGTAATTCAGCGAAACACCTGGACACCGGCCGATGGTTATCTAAATACTTCATTCAAGAATCCAGCCATCCAGCAACAGATGCATATGCAACATCCAGATGCCTTGAATGAGCCCGATAAGTCATAAACCAACAAGTAAAGCCCAAACGTTCGCTCTCAGACCTTACCGCCCTGGTACAATTATCCCCAATATTCGCGGCCTAGCCTTAGAAGGAAACGACAGTAATGATCATACCTAACAGCAGAAATAACACCACTCATTGGGTGTGTCAAATGTTTACAAATTTTAACTTATTCTGCTAATAAAGGAAAAGAATGACCAACACATCTTTAGATAACTACAATATATAAATACACAACTTTCTAAGGTACAAATGCTAAATACCAAAAATGGTAAATAGAACATTCCGTATATAATAGCTGAAATGTCTGATTCCAACCCTTCATCAGATCCGACCGATAGTTATGTATGTAAAATATGTGGACTTGCCTTCTTAACCCCACAAGCTCTTGTAGCACATATAGATTCACAACATCCAGAGGCAGAGCAACCTGAGGTATTATAGCGTAAAAGGATACGAAAACATCGCTATCCATGATAACATGATAACATCATGTTCCTAGTTTTCTAATTTGAATTGAGAATCTTGAAAATGAGCATCATACAAGAAACAGCCAGTTTATATCTTGGGCTTCAGACCAATTCTAACGTGGGTCCAGAATATTTTCCGAAGATAAACTTCTCAATCCTTGTAATTAGAATCATCCATCGAGATCCAATCGTCGCTTATCAATTCTATTGTTTTGATAGTCCAACTTATTCTCTTTAGTATAATGTGAGCTATGATTACAAACCTAAATCTAAGTCGAAGAACCCTCTTTCTTGGACTTCTCATAGCAATTATTATATCAGATTCCATAATCTTTTTTGCTGAAATAAAAAGTAAGAGCCTTTACTCTAATTGGATAATAAGCATTAATGCATCAATTGCAGCTGTTCTGGCCATATTTGTAATATATAGACGCAAAAATCTTCGGGGAGTCTATAGGAAAACACATACTGCTCTAGCTATAGGTTTATCATTATGGCTTTGTGCTGATATTATTTGGGCAATATATGAAATTGTCTTAGAAGTAGAGCCTCCTGTTCCATCAGCAGCAGATTTACTGTGGCTATCCGCTTATGGATTTCTTGCTTATTATTTATTTGCAACATACATACAATTCCATAGAAAATTCAAATTTGGTAGCACAGCTCTAATTGCAAGTATAACAGGGAGTACAATATTTCTTAGCTATATAATAGCTCTTACTGCGAATTTAGCAGATCTGTCCTCTACCAGAGGTATTGCGATGTTTACCGTCATTGTAGCCTATCCTATTCTTGATGCGATTTTGATGGTTCCTGCCATCGTAATTTTAGTAAACTTCAGGAAAGAGCCTCTATGGTTTACTCCATGGATCTGTGAATCCGCAGGTATTTTTTTAATGGCTCTATCAGATAGTTGGTTTGCCCCTGTTATACTCACATCGTTAGTAAATCAATTGTGGTTATCATCATTATTTTTTGCAGCGCATTATCTGGTTATAGCTGCTGGATTGTTGTGGTATGCCAAGTTTTTGGCTTCACACTCACATGACGCTGACGAGTCTGGCATAAAGGTATCGGAACCATCAAAAATTATCTTTAATTGCGCTACAAGCAGTAGTAATGATAATAATTACACTTTCCACAAGAAGGAAAATAAAAGAACATTTTCTTCAAGGGTATTTGCTGCCATCTCTCTCTTGACAATTGCGGCTATTGTTGTAGGAATCACAGATTATTCTTCATATTCAACATCACTATCATCTTTATTTTCTTGGCTTACCAATGCAAATTCTGAGGTGATAATATTACCTCCCCTTAATTCAAAGCCAACTGTAACATTGGGTGCGCTTCTTCCATTGAGCGGTATTTCGTCGTCCTTAGGTGAGTCTGAGAAAGCAGCACTACAAATCGGAGTTAACGATGTTAATGATTATTTTTCCAGAACCACTTCTAATACCAGAGTAGAACTAATTATTGAAGATACACAGACAAATCCAGTAAAAAGTCTGGAAAAGCTAAGACAATTGGCAGAAAAAGGTGTAAAGATAGTTATTGGCCCAGCCACGAGTGCTGAACTCCAATCCACAGAAGATTATGCTAATGAAAATGGCATCCTGCTGATAAGTCCATCAAGCACCGCTCCCTCAGTTGTCATTAGAGGCAAGGATAATGACACTAATGTGTTTAGATTAGTTCCTGACGATACTCATCAAGCTCAAGCAATATCAAGGCATGCTTGAAACCACCAGCAATAATGCTTAGGCCAAAGATCAATAGTATGTTTCTAAGTATAGCGCCTGTGATGGAAGCCTTTACAAGGTCAAGCAATCCTGCGTTAATAGCAACAATAGCTATTATGATTTCAGCAGCATTCCCAAAAGTTACGTTTAGTAATGATCCTGATGTAGATCCATAATAGATAGCAAGATTCTCAGTTGAGTCACCGATCAGTTTTGCAAGAGGTACTAGTCCAACAGCTGCAACTATAAATATAACAATATGATCGGCCGCATTTAAGAACTCCAATGCTACAGCTATTGGAACAAATGTAAGAAGGAGGAAAACTCCAGAGGATTTGGATAATTTTATTGTCGTTATTCCTAGCAATATACTAAGAAGTCTTCATGAATTCTTGGCTTATTTCAATTTTGTTATTAATGTCATAAACAATTGCGGTTCGTAGTAACGTCTAAGCAATAACATACAATAGCTAAAAAAGAAGATTGCTGAGTCAGTATAAATTCCTACCCTATTTTCCATGGTGATTTTCTTTTTGCTTATTTGGTCATCTGAACTAAGTCAATTATTTTCTGAACTATTTGCGCAGTTTTATGAATAAATCGGCTAATTGATATTATTACTAAATAAACCCGTTTTTATGAGATTTAACTAGAATCTCAATTTTACCTCATTGTACCTAACTGATTAAACCTACGCTGGATGAATTTTCCATTCTGGATAACAACTTTAATAAGAACTATCATAGCGATAATAAATGAATCAAAATTGGGACTAGCAAATCGTATAACAATTCTAGTTAAACAGAAGATAAATATTGCGCTGACTAAATACGAAAATCCAAAGGAAGCACTCGATTATTCTTATGTTAAACAAGTTGAATTACTAAACAGATTACGCCGAGGTATCGCCGAGGTGGCAACTGCCAAAAAGCGAATTGAGCTTCAAAAGACTAAACTATTAGACAATGCTCGTACTCTTGATGAACAAGCGCGGCGTGCGCTAGATGGAAATAGAGAAGATTTAGCAAAACTTGCATTAGAACGGAAGAATGCAAATATGTTGAGACTCCAATCCCTAGATAAACAGATAACAGAGATAAAGATAGAAAAGGAGAAGCTGGAACAAACAGAAAAGCGTTTATCATCCAAAGTCGAAGAATTCAAATCAAGGAAAGAAATTATAAAGGCACAATATTCTGCTGCAGAAGCTCAGGTTCGTATCAAAGAAAGTGTTACAGGTATTTCAGAAGAGATGGCTGACGTCGGTATCGCTATGAGTCAGGCAGAAGATAAGACTGAAAAAATGAAGGCAAAATCTCAAGCTCTAGATGAGATGATGGATTCTGGTGTGCTTACAGATAGCAGCTCAAATAACATCGATATCATTGAAAGGGAATTAGAAAATCTCTCAATTAAAGGCTCGGTTGAAGAAGAATTAGCAAAGCTGAAGGCCGAACGCACTAAAAAGAAGAAAAGAACTACATCCGAGCAGGAAGAAGAACTGAAAGAAGAGAGCGAAAAGCCAGAGATTGTTCAATGACTAAATGGTCAGTAAGGACAAAGACAAATTTAAAAAGTAAGAAATAACCAAGGGGAAGAAGCAAAACTGCTGTTTAGTAAATTTATATTCTACTTCGGCAGTGCTGGTATACTATGAATTGTAAATTTTGTGCGATGACTGATATAGGAGATATTGGTGAGTTGATAACACATATAAAATCACAGCATCTCTCCACAGAAAAAGATGAAGTAGCGACCAGGAAGAATATAGATAGATTGGTTGAAGAGGTAGCAAAATGCTGGCAGGACCACCACTAATAAACATTTACTAGCTCACTCCTCACTATTAGCTAAAATCATGACTTGATAATCGCCTCAAGTGTTATCAGACCTGTATACACTGTGCTTACGAACACCTTTTCCACTACAAATCTAAACACCGTGACTGAACACGCAACAGCACCAAATAATCTAGTCTATGAGCCTATTGTAAACGCCCATATAAAGAGCTGAAAGTATCAGAGGTTTAAATTAATTAAATTGATTAGTATTATTACTATTTATGCTCCTTTAACTCCCTGAGCAACTAGTACTGAATAACATCCAAGTCCACACTGTTCACAAATAGGTTTTAGTCCTTTACTGTCTGCGCTTCCTATGCAGCATGGTTGTTTCATCCTTCCCATATGATCTAATGAAATTATAGCCCAACTAGGACAATCAACTGGTGTGGTGCCAACTCCTCCCCAATTGCCTTTCATTAAAGTTAATTGTTTCTCACCATTTATAACAAAATCAGGATACTTTTTTCTCATTTCAATGAGTTTGTCAACCACTTGAGTTCGCTCATCTCCAAATGGCAACCACAGTGGATCACCTTTAACAAACGGGGTATGGAATTGGAATCCAATTTTGTTTATTTTACCTCTCCACTCTTTTACTAAATCGTCAACTGTACCATAATTTATGGAGTTTATAGTCATTGTAATCCAAATATCTTTCATTAAAGGTTTACCGTGACGATCTGGACCTGAATTGATATAGTTCAAGATATTTTGTTTGGTCTTTGCATAAGATCCTTCTCCTCTTATACTATCATGGATCTTCTCAGTACCATCCAAAGAAACCCAGTAAAAGTACAAATCTTCAAATCTTCTTAATGGGAATGTTCCGTTTGTAACAACACATACTCTTCTAGGCATTTCCTCACAGAAAAGCTCTATAATATCTGGACGCATGGTTGGTTCACCACCCACCAAAGTAACGACAAAAATCTGCTGTTTATTGAAAGTCTTTTTAATTATTTCCCTCCATTGGTTCACACTCATATCTTCTGAATCATTTTTTCTATTCAACCACCAATAACAGTGAGAACAATGTAAGTTACAGATATTGTTGACATCTACAGAGCCGTACATTGCAGGTTTGGCATGAAAAAGCTTGATGGAAAGGTATTTCTTGAATATGCTGATATAAAACGGCATTTCATGTATGAGTTCAGATACTCCACGACCATAAATGACATCTACCATACAAGCCGTACATAGAAAGTCGTAATAAATAAGCATTCACACATCAGGTAATAGTTAGGAGTGTGAGCTACGTCTTCAGGTCCATATTCTTCCTAACTTCAATCATTCATCGTGACCCCCACCTTTCCCGGTACTTCATATTGTGTATGAGAAAATTGCGATCTGTCGGTTTTAGCAATATGCTTCACACACTTTTCCCTGCTATATCCTGGTCCAAGGTACATCCTACCTATACTAATATTACCACCTTGTGAGATCCACCTTACTAACAATGGAAAGTGTTATGCACTATCAACTGCGACCATAGTCTTTCGTTTAAGTTGACTTATAAAATATTACTATTACAATATCTTAAGCGATGAAAGTAAGAGTCTACTTCTGCAAAGAGCCTGATCCTGAAATGATTCTTAAAGACGATAAAATCAGTAGGCAGGCATTGGATACCATTTATGATTTAGTTTGGGAACGTGAGTTTAAAAATATTCTCAACGCAGGCAGAGTTTGGCTAAAATTTAGAGAAGAGGACAGACCATTTGGGACACCCTTGGAAGAAAAGAGAAGCCATTACAGAATATCACGAGGAGATCTTATCCAAATAACAAATGAATTTTATATGGTTAACCATGTTGGTACAAGAATGATAAAAATCATTGATTAAAATCACTATTGGTAGATATTACTCATCGGACAATTCTTGTTATATGTAGTAGTATTGACCTATAGAACATACAAACCTGTCTTTTATTATGATTAGGATGTATTATCTATTCTTACTACTAAAGAAATCTGTTATTCTCATTTGTTCTCTCATATTTCTGTAGATTTTACTATTTTTAATCCACTCCTTCTTGGACACAGACAAATACATACATGCAAAAGACAATGCTTTTTCAAAGCTTTCAAATTGTCTTTTTTCTTTCCGTAGTGCTTCTCTAATTCCTTCTCTAATCTGCCATACACCTACTGGCATGACATAATCTGAATGAATTTCTCTCAAAACTAAAGCTGCTGCTTTTCTTCTCCTTTGCAAGAGGTGCTCAGAAATAGCCAGTCTAGCAGCAAAATATGCTCCTGCTATAGAAGGATAATGATCCAAGCCTTTAGCATCCTCAAAATCGACACCAACTCCTAGGTTTCCATTGCAGTCAAACCATCCTTCTTGCATTTCAAAGTTCCAAGTGTCATCCGGGATTAATATGATAGTATAATAATTACCCAAATGAGAGTATTTGTGGACTTCAAAGAAATCTAATGTAGTATAGCTATCTATACTTCTTATCAAACTGGCAGAAACGATATTATCTGTGGCAGATATGCTCCATCGTGTAGGTACCAGTCTTCTTTTTTTTTGCAAGCCTAGCATTCCCATACTAAGGGCTCGAGGAATTCTGCTAATTTCTACTCCCTTCAGGTAAAGATCCACTATAGCTTCAGCCGCGTGCAAATCTTTATCATAATAAGCATCCTCTAACCTTTGATCTACTGAAAGTGAAGATGTTTTGAAATCCTTTAAGGGTGCAACTGGACCAAATGGAGCAGATTCAGTATCCAGACCTAAGTCCTTTTCTTGTTCTATGTTTATAATAGGTCTTTTTTCAAATGTTACTTCACTTTCTGCTGATTTGTCAGTCATAGCTATTTCCTGTAAAGATTCTATGTACTTTCCAGATGTAGTATGGATGTCTATATCAGACACCCCTCTCACAAGTGACAGACGGTAGTTAACTATATCCTCAATGCTTTTGCCAAGCCACATCTCAGGTTTATCAAGTATGGTAGTATCGCCGTGTAATGGCGGCACCATAGGTCCGACCTTTACTCTAGGATAGCCATACCGTCCTACAAAGACTGAAGGTGGAGTAGCACCAGAAAGTATTTCTGATGATAATTTGGAAGAATTTGCATTGAGAAATTGAATCCAATTTTCTTCTAACCGCTTCTTGATCTCATTAGCTGTAGGCACAGCTTGTACACATATGTTTCGATCTGGAATTATTTGAATATGTTTATCCTAAAGGTCTGCCGCTTTTCCTAGCAATTCCTTAGATTGTCTACCATCGTTGTAGATATTTTCATTTACAAGCAAAATGCCTAAAAACTAAGTAAAAAGAATAACAGGGCCTTTCTCATACAAGGAAATAATAATGTCGAAGTACACCTAATACATATCGAAGAATATTCTATCGAGAATTTCTAGCTACAACGAAGGAATATGATGTTGGGTCAATCGTCGCTGTCTTAGGTAGGTCCTATTTAATTGAATCTCTTTGGATTAAGAATTTTATTTTATTTTCTCTTCCCCTTTAGCGCAGCGTAAAAAATTATTATCTTCCTTATCTTAAAAGAGAATGATGAAACTCACCAATCTTTCAATCCTTATCGATTCAGATAAGATTTGGATTGCTGGAAGAACCATCTGTAAGTGCTAAATTACACTGCTTCAAAGAGTACCGCTTTATCTGATGATACTTAAAGTCCCAATCTAATCCTAATCAATCAGCCTCTTAATCTATCTTGATTAAATTCTGGACTACCATATTCTCTAATTTTTGGCTTTCTTCTATGTACTTTTTTATGAACTTCTAAACGCCTTTTCTCTACAAATAGGGTGCCGCATACTTTGCACTTGAAAGAAGTCATTTGTGTGAGAATGAATTGACATACTTGAATAAAAGAATCTCTGTTCGCTTACAGGGGTTAGTACAAAAGAGACCTATAATATCGCTAGCTAGCGACCACCCTAAAAGTTACCAGAACCCTAGTTTGAAACCTAATATTAGTTAAAGATAACACATTTTATCTTAAATCCGCCGAAGGAATTATTACCCATTATCCTTTGATCATCTTACTTCGATTGACTGACAGGTGTGTATTATGATATCGTTGCCTTGCGACGTTGATAAGAATGATTGTCGCTAGTTTTCCTCTTATCAAAAAAAGCAGCATTCCTAGGCGGTGGAGGACTATCGTTCTCATGTCCTGGATGTGTTCTAATATGATTCCAGTAGTCAGAGTTTGTGATCGCAGTTTTACAGATAGGACAGTTGGCATAACCACATCTATGATGTCCTATAAAGTTTGGATGGAGTGTTACATTACATTTGTCACATTTGGTTTGCAAGGCTATTTTATCACTTATAGTGATAACATGTGTATATGTATAATTAGGATGTATCGATCTAATCTACTTCATTTCATACCTACGCAAACAGATGACCGATATCTCATAGGAGAGCAGATTCCTATATAATGTCAGGAGAAATTACAGTACGAGGATGGTAAAGAACACTTTAATTATATTAGCTCGAACCTATATGCTACTAAGAAGTTTCTCGGAAGCATATCAAGAGAATTACTACCCAGAATTCAACTGAAAGGCTTGCAGGGTTATTGAACTAAGCCGTTTTTCAGAGATCGATCTTGAAAGTAAGTACCCTAACCGGCTAGGGTCAGCCTAACCAAATCTGAAGAGATAATATCCTGTCTAAAAGCTGCAGGAGTAGTGACTGCTAGCCGTCAAATCTTCGTATTCGTTTTGATATTATGCAAATTAATATCCCCTCCCAAATTATTTTTCTTTCTTTGACACCAATTTGAAGGCAATGAAAGGTACACAATCGTCGTTCGTCCTAGCAAATCCATAGATAATTAGACTCAGTATTTAAGATAATGAGCTGACCATATTTATCTTACAAATGGGTTCACAACTGTCAGCGTACGTCAATTCCTACCTGCAAATTCTATATTTATCACTTTACTGGCTTTTAGTGTAAACGATCTGTCAAATATGGGAAGGATCTGGAGCTAATTTGGAAATAAGCATTAATACGCCTTATAAGTCCGGAATCGGTTAATATAACTACTTAATAAGACCATGTACATACCTATTATAGCCTTTGAAGATAACTTCTATTCTCTTTTGTCGTCTATATACCCACGCGTGATTTGAAAATCTATAAATGAATGCGCCCAATATATCGATCGCAACTATCTATCTAAGAAGGGAAGTGGCATTGTAGGCATGCTCTTCCACACCCCTTCTTAGGTAAATGTTAGGTCACACTACGTAGCAGTACCCTATACTAAGCTTTCTAGCTATGTCGTGGTATAATGTGTGTATGTAATGGTGTATGTTTCAAATCGACTAGAAGTGCCAACGTAGGATAAGAGTATGTATATGAAGATAAGAAGGGGGGTAGATTTTATTGTTAGTTTCTTTCCCCCTTCTAAAAATGATTCAATATTATTAGAAAACCTTGTTGTGGGAGTCAGCAGATTATCTTCACCTAATCTTTCATTAAATGATTTTGCTGCAGCAAGAATTAACTAATACAAATCATAATATACTCAACATCTACAGGTAGTCCAATATACAAGATTATTGTGTTTCTGTCTTTACAACTGGCTGTTTTATTCGAATACGATTAAGGCCAGGGTTTACCCATTCCAGGTCCACCCATCATCATACCATGGGAGCCACTTGCACTGTAACCACCACCGCGCATCATCATACCACCAGGTCCATGTTGCATCATCATACCGCCACCACCCATCATCATGCCATGGATCATCATTGATTCTCCTTGTGATATCGGTTGATTAGATAACACCTTTCCGTTTCCTGCATCCACAATTACTCTATTGAACTTCATATTTGGATCTATAACCCAGACGGTATATACCAAATATCCATTCTGCACTCCAATATGTGCTGCAACTGCATGAGAATTGTTACCCACAGCTTTTTCTGCAGTCATAGCGGATTGATTTAGACCTACTTTAATCTGTGAGGATAATGCATTTCCTATAACAGTAGACATTTTAATGGAACCAGTAATATTAGGACCAGCACCACCAGCCTTCATACCCATCATTCCTCCAGTCATATTACCAGCGCTCATCTGGGCATTGACCTTCTGCAGGTTCGTAAAAGCAGCCGTCCCGCCAAGAATCAAAATAGCTGCTAATACTGTAGCAGCAATTGTCGTTAAGATTATGGACTTCATATTAGCATCGATCCGACGTTATGTAGTATATTACATTTGTGTAACAATGATAGTTCAAACAAGAATCGGCTAGAGAAATAGTAAGTGTATCCGACTTTTATTTTCAAATTGAATTCCTTACTTAGATATTCCAAGTATTTTCCAATTGTGATTGTGAGCGCAGATTTCCTATATATCCATGCTTATTTTAATTAATGTTCAATTTTCACGCTTAACTTCATGTAAAATATTATCATTAAGCTGATTGTTTGCTTCATCCTTTGTAATTCCATACTCGTCTCTAATTTTAGTATGTGATCTAGAGAGGCAAAAATAACTCTAAATATGTACACCTGTAAGTTTTTGATCCAATGGCTTACACGGCTAAGATCTTATTACAGGTGGAGATCATATAATATATAATATTGCGAGATAATTTCGCCGTCTAACTGATCAATAAAAAAAGTCCTATTATCATTCTTATTTGTAATTTTCCATGCGAAATAATTACCGCCTGTCTTAGTTGGCTCCGATCTTCCTAAATACTTTCCAATCGAATTTGAATCTAGATTTGATTCAAAAAAACTGCCATTTCCTGCTATGT
>Ga0193701_1000061_pt1 | contig 24336 bp, 31 predicted proteins | sample U3s2metaG_FD_143055 | JGI IMG/M metagenome (GOLD analysis project Ga0193701, IMG submission 143055) | Soil microbial communities from a riparian zone of the East river system, Colorado, United States - U3s2 | ecosystem: Environmental > Terrestrial > Soil > Riparian zone | place: USA: East River...
TTATCAATTTGTGGTCAACTTGTAATGACTTTGGATAGAAAAAAATCCTTAAAATTGTCGACTCTTTATTCAATTTGAATCTAAAATCTCACGAGTATTTCCCTAGGAGTGTTTGCTGGACTGGGCGGGATCTGGATATGAATAAGAAGTATAGAATGAATTCTAAGGTTTTACTATTTATATCCATAAATCAGTGAATTGAAATTTATCTACATCTACTAGCCCTTGATCTGTTAACTTTAATGAAGGTATTACAGGTAGAGATAGAAACGATAGTAGCATAAGTGGATCTTTAATGACCGAGTCTCCAAGTTTTGCACATGCTTGATTAACGGTTGCTAGATTGGCAGTAACCGATTCTATAGGCTGATCAGACATTAGTCCTGCAATAGGAAGCGGCAAACTTGCTTTTACATGTCCACCATCACTCACCACGGCTAAGCCTCCTCCAATAGATGAAATGTATCTGGCAGCTATTATCATATCTATATCGTTCATTCCAGCTACAACAAGATTATGTGAATCATGTGCTACACTGCTTGCTATTGCTCCTTGTCTCAGACCTAGTCCTTGAACAAACCCCAGTCCTACATTCCCTGTTTTATGATGACGTTCAATTACTGCCATCTTGGCTAGATCTCTTTGAGGATCTGCTACTGCATACTCCCTATCCAATTTTGCATGAATAATTCGCTTTTCAGTAAGGATCTGTCCTGGGATTACTCCAATGACTTGCAATGATGATGATGGTAATCCTCTATTTGACTTTGAGGGAATTGCAAATATATTTGGGTCGTCTAGTGTTTTAATATACATAGTATATTGCATAAGAGCAACAGCCGCAGCCGATGAGAAAAAATTCTTGTTATTCCTTCTAAAATGGATTCTAGTACTGTTTTTGCTACCAATTTTCTTTCCTTCAAGAAATACCTCAGAAATACTGAAAGATTCCAAATCATCTAAAAGTATAAAATCTGCTCTGAATCGGGGAGCAATTGCACCTTGGTACTTTAATCCAAAATATGTGGCAATATTAATAGATGCCATCTGAATAGCTCTGATTGGAGCTAGGCCATATGAAACTGCCTTACGAATCAAGTAGTCAAGATGTCCTTTTTCCCTCAAATCAATTGGGTCACGATCGTCAGAGACAAGACTGAAATGAAAACTATTGAAATCGTTAATAAGAGGAATCAAATCTTCCAGATTCTTCTCGTGTGTTCCCTCCCTAATCATAATATGCATGCCTTTCCGTAGCTTTTCTGTTGCTTCCTTTACGTTTGAACACTCATGGTCGCTGGCTAGTCCAGCAACTATATATGCGTTCAATGATCTTCCCGAGAGCAGCGGAGCATGACCGTCTTTAGGTTTATCCTCTGCCACTAGGAGTTTGGATATGACCTCTTTGTCTTCTGCTATTACCCCAGGATAATTCATCATTTCTGCTAATCCGATCATACGATCTCGATAACGATGATGTAGGTATTCGCTTATATCATTTGCAAGAATTTTGGCACCAGATGTTTCCATATTTGTAGCTGGTACACACGAAGGCATCATAAGATAAACTTTGACTGGTAAATTAATGGTTGATTGAAGAACATACTCAATACCTCTTAGACCAATGACATTGGCGATCTCATGCGGATCGCATATTACTGCTGAAGTTCCGTGCAAGGCTACCACACTACAAAATTCTGTAGGGGACAGAAGAGTAGATTCTATATGGATATGTCCATCAATAAGTCCAGGACACATAAATTTTCCTTGAGCATCATAGTGTTTTTTGGCATCGTATCCTTCTCCAAATCCTACAAATATTCCGTCAGCAATCGCAACATCGGTCTCGTGAATTTCTCCTGAAAATACATTTATTATCTTAGCATTCTTCACAAGCAAATCAACCCTTTCCTGACCTTTAGCTAAAGAGATCTTTCTCTGTAAGTCTAAGATATTCTTGTCTTGTATTGGTCATACTGAGCCATGATATTATTATTCTAACCATCTGACTTTTCGAAGGGTGAAATCTTTGTTTGATAACAACATTAGAATTTATTGATGAAGATTATAAATATTTTAAATCTATTCTCCCAACTAGCCTATAAATAATGTGTTTGTTAAGCGAAAAATAGATGGATGCAAAACAATTAACCGCCTACTAGTATTGGTAATCTTTCGTACTCTCCCAAGGAAATACAACCCATTTGTTATGATTCAAAATCTTTCCTACGAATGCTTCAATATCATGATGATATTGTTGTTCATATCTGCTCATAAGAAAGGCAAAATCATTATCAAATACTTTTACTACATCATAGACTTTGGAAAATGTATCACCAGTATCATATATTTCATCTATAACAAGATATTTTTTGTCTTTATGTAATAGAGGCATCTCCTCTCTCTGTAACTCTTTATTTCTAACTGGAATGAATTGTATATAATCAATATTTAGCTCTCTTGCCATCAGCCTTGCTGGAATAATTCCTCCATTTGTTATACCCAGAATTATATCATACTTTTTGTTTGACTTTTTTATTATTTTATCTGCAAGGACTATTATGAGGTATTCTACCTCTTCCCAGCTACAATATTCTTTTGGAGAGTTTACTTCATTTATTTCATCCTTAAAATTCAAAATCCTGCTATTACCAACAATTAGTTCATATCATTATAGTTACTTTTACTTTTAATTATGTTTGGATTCCCGGTACTGATTGATTGATTCTACTAACAATAGGCAGTTAGCCTCGAGTACCCATAATTAAAAGTGACTGAAGGAAACTAGTTGAAGGCCACGCATTATATGTTGTTATTGTTTACCAAGAATAAAAACAATGTCGATATTTTGTGCTATTTCCTGTTCTCCCGGTATGATAGGTGTTGATGCTGCATTTGGAGAAGTGGGAGCAGCTTTTGCTAGGAATGATTGTTGTTGAGGGATGGTTGGCGGACTAAATTCAATAAAGTTAATAGATTTTACTCCAATTACTTTCAATCCCAATGCAGAAGCTGCAATTCTGGCTTTCTCTTTTGCATTATCAATCGATTGTGTAATTAACGAATTCGTTATTGCTTTTTGTTTCTTGTCTGACAAAGTAAAATCTATACTGTTAATATTATTAGCTCCTGCTGATATTGCAGTATCAATCCACTTTGATGTTCTATTGATGCCGTTGCTCTCTATTATTACAGAATTGCTTGCTGTAAATCCAGTTAAGATACCCCTGCTTGCCTGAGAATAGTTATAATTGGGTGAAATGCTAAATGAAGAAGTACTTGTCTCATTTTCTCGAACTCCTGCTGCCTTAAGCGCAGCAAGAGTTTTACTCATTAACTTGGAATTTGAAGATAATGCTTCGTCAGCTGTTTTGTTCGTCGTTTCAACTCCCAGTGAAAGTATAATCTTGTCGGGCTTTACTTTTGTTGTAGCCATTCCAGAAACAGATAATGTGCTATTTATAGGATTAGATCCTATATTCTGTGCAAATACGGTTTGAGCATTTACTGATATATTGACATGTGAAAGATAGATAAGAGATACAATGGCGAAAATTGATGCAATAAGACAAAAAGACAAGGGCGTACATCCACATATATTGTTGAGCATAATTTTGGCAAAGCCGCTAGATGCATTAATCATAATAGTATCTATTTCATATATCTTTTTTGCCGTATTTATATCTGTATTATCTAAACCAATGATAAAAAAAAGAGACAAATACATTTTACAAGCTGTCTAAAGCTGTCGAAAATAAATTAAGCACGATCAACACAATTATTTGTTAGTGTGGGGGCTTTGTAGTCTCTATTGTATTGGGCAATACCATAAACTCAAACCAGAATTTAAATTTGCTATAACATATGTGAATGTTTGTTTTAAGTATCTTTATATAGACATAAACATTTGCCTGCATTTAATATTGTTACATTGGTGTTTCATAAATTATTAAGGCATAGTTTAGATCAATTTCTTTGTATAGCTGGATATTTATGACCTTTGTATTCTCATCCTGTTTCTGTAATTCTTGTAATGCATCGTTTAATTTTTCTTCGATATCAATGGCAGTATAGCTTACTACCTTAACTTGTGTTCTTGTCATTATTTTTGGTTTCGCCTCCGCTAAACATTTGATACTATGACGGACATAATAATCAGAGTCTGTTTATAACGTTATCATTTCCTACCATAATTCCATGATATTGAGGTCTTGTATTAGTTTCATCTAACTCTGCCATCTCCATAATGCTACTCTGCACCGTTGTGACTACAACGACTACAAGAAAATTAATTAAGTATATTCATACACCAATCCTGTAGAAGCATTATCAAACTTCAAACGAAACTTTTATGATCTATTACTACTCGATATCACTATGCCTTTGCCCTTTACCCGATCCCATTCTTATTCAATGTAAGCTAAAGGCCAAAGGTTCCATGATAAGTCCTCGAGGAAAAGCGAGAATACCTACAAACAGTTTCAAGTCGACTTTTGCACAGTTGCTTACTTGTTTTCAATATAGTCTAATGCAATACTATTCAATTGATTCTGCTTGATGAGTCAACCAATATTGAATTGATGCAACAAGGAAGCATGCTTATTACATAGCTTCTCATTTTCTATTTGTGAGTGTATCAGTTCTTCTTGCCAATGTGCATCAAAAAGTCTGCAATTCCTATCATTACAGAAAGGATCCCCATCTGATATAAAGAAAAATAATGCTTGAAGAACATATCCAACTGTTACGAGATTAATTCTATCGTCACAATAATCTAGATACTTATTCCCAGTAAACTCTTTCTTGTTAGATATTTCGTTATTTTCTTCATCCGGATTTATACCGTAGATAGAAAATTGCATTTGCTTTACATACCACTCTTTAGGTTTGGCTGGTGCTTCAACTATGCCAGTAGTGGAAATAATGGCTGGTACTCCGCATACAACCGCTCTTGCATGATAGCTCCAATCCTGTTCGCTAAAAGTACAGATTAATCTATCTTCAATTACTACATGCACATGTTCAGTAGTCGCCTCATTTTCAGGAATCATTGTTCCAAGTAACCTTTGCATCATAAAGCCATCATATAGTATCAATTCTTTATATTGCCTGGCAGTAGTGTTAGTGTTAGTATTAGGATCAAAATCATTAACAATTAGTCTCCTAGGAAAGTTCTTCTCATAAGCAGCATCTTCAATGTTTTTTAGTCTCGGCTGATGTCCTCTATCAGGTTGCTCATTATAGGGTTTTTTGATCTCAGATACTCTCATTGATACTAAGCTTTCTGCAATTATGTCATCTATATTAGTTAAAAGTGGTTGTCTTGTATCTATAGTACAGTTTGGAAAATAATTTTGTATTTCAGGAACTATTATGTTGTCTAGATCCAATGTATTTGCTGGATTGGAGTAAAAGTGAATATATTTAAATAGCATCGTTTGCCTGGTTGAGAGTTATCATACCGACCAAAAAATTCTTTTCTCCGGCTGCCGTTTGAGATATGTGCTTATTTTATACAAGCTGCAACTGCACTCAGACATATTTCTTTAAGAATGCCAGCGTCTTTTGCCACGCATCTGCAGTCTCTTTTGGAGCATAGTTAGCTCCACTTGGATTTGCAAATGCATGTCCTACCCCTTTGTATATGTGAATTTCATTAGGAATGCCCAGAGCATTTAGAGCAGATTCAAATTCCTTTACTTTTTCTACAGGAATAGCTTGATCTTTGTCTCCAAATATTCCAAGAACAGGCCACTTTATTTTTGAAAGTTCCTGTTTGTCTGTAATTAAAGGTGTGCCATAGTATAATATAGTAGCAGCTAAGGGGTGTTGTTCACTATGCAATGCTAGTTGCAAAGATTGTCCTCCGCCAAAGCACCATCCAAGCGATGCGATTCTTGAAGCATTAACATTATCTAAAGAGCTGACATATTTTACTGCCGATTGTAAATTGGCAATAGCTGCAGAGGTATTGTTTCTTACAGAACTGGCTAATTGTCTGGCTTGATCATTAGTTGTAGCTACGTGACCTTTGAACAGATCCACTGCTAATACCACATATCCTTGCTTTGCGAATGTATTAGCCATATTCTTGATATTGTCGTTTAGTCCCCGATTTTCATGAATCATTACTATAGCTGAAAGTTTAATACTACTAGTAGTATTACCGGCTGATGGGTAGACTAAGTATCCAGATGCATCATCAAAATAATTAACTGTTTTAATTTGCAATCCTTCGGCTGTGGTGGTAGCATCTGTATTGTTAGCTGATAGAGCAGCAAGTGCACCTGCATTTGTTTGACCATATGCATAAGGTAATGCGTTATAGCCTACGGTATTGGCTGCCAAGACTAAAAAGGCAATAATGAATGATACAGAGAGAATAACTGAGATAATTCTTTTCATTGTCCGTATTAATCCTTTCATTTTATATTACTGTTACTAATAAATTCAAAGCATATTTCGCACATCCCTCAATAGTCCATTTGTATTCGCAGCATTCAAATTCCAGAGATATCTGATAAACTTCCCTTTGCATTAGCATAAGGAAAGTATGCCTTCTATAATTATTCAGATTTATGATGATAGAATGCTAATGCCAATCTATAGGCATCGAATATATCACCATATGAAGTTGCTTCCTTTTCCAAGGTTCCCTCATTATCAACTGCAGTCCTTAATGCTGTTATCAGCTTATCAAACATTGGATCAATAGCAATCAATTCTTTCTCTAATTTTATCTTACAACAGATATGCACGTATCACTTCCAAGTGATTCCATATTAGCATCCTTGTTTTCTTTCATCTCTACTTACTATTCGGATCTAGCCTTTAATCCATTTGTATTTTTAATGATTGATGGTCAATCCTTTTTTATAGAACATGACTAGTTTTAGCTTTACTATGAATGGGAAATTAACCATTTATAGGCAAACTAAATGAAAACGTTGCTCCTTTACTATCTTTATTATTTTCGGCCCAAATCTTTCCCCCATGAGCTTCAATAATATTCTTTGAGATGTATAGTCCAAGTCCAGTTCCTCCTCCTCTATTTGATTTAGTAGTAAATTTTGTAAATAATCTTGGCAAGATTTCAGGATCTATTCCATACCCAGTATCCTTTACGCTAACAATTACTAGATTATTATTATTAGTATTGTCTTTTCTAGTTGTCACCACTATGGTTCCTTCATGTGTAAACTTGATAGCATTACTGAGAAGGTTGGAAATAACTTGAGTAAGTCTGTGCATATCTGCTTGTATTAAAAGATCATCATCGGTCTCATCATCGTTCTCCAGGATTCTTTCTTGATAAAGAAACGCTATATTGCAACTGATTTTTTCAATTTCTTTTCTAAAGTCATATATTGCATTTTTTATAACCTTGTTTAGATCGAATTGTTCTCTATTCAGATTCAATGAATGGCTTTCTATTTTTGATACATCTAAAATATCCTCTGTAAGATGTTGTAATCTTTTTGCATTTCTAATAACAATGTCTAGTAATTCAGATTGTTGTTCGTCTTTTATCTTGGTATGAAGCAAATCACTTAATCCCAATATTGGTTGAATAGGACTTCGCAATTCATGGGCTGCTATGTCAATGAATTCTTTCTGCGTTTTCTGCGTTTGCTCTACCTGGTCATAAGATTCTTTGAGTTTTCCAGTTAGATCATTCTGGGTTATTATGTAATTTCTAATGGAATCTACCATAGAGTTAAAGGACTCAGTTAGTGTAGAAAGTTCATCGTTTCCCTTCCTTTGCTTAACTGATACTTCTAGATTACCTTTTTTTACTTTGAGCATAGCTTTATTCAATTCAAATATTGGTTTTAGAATCCTGACAACAATATAGAGAATAACAGCAGAAACTGCAATATTTGCAACTGCAAAAATAGTCTCCAGTAATATTAGAGTCTGTGACTCATTTTTTGCATACTCTCCTAATTGTGTTACCAATAGATTAGATGAATCTATCAAGGATGCTGCCTTTGGTTCAACTATTTTTGTTATTATAGTGCTATTTCCTTCATTAGGTTTAGATAGAATATTATTTGTTATAGCCGTCTTTAGTAAAACCCATTTCTGATAGATAGTGTTCCAATAACTTGAGAATTGTGATGGTAAGGGTTTTAGATCTATACCTGATATCTTTCCACCTTGCTTTAGACCTAAGATATTCAATTCTAGTTGCTTGGCTGCAGAATCAATTTTGGAAGGATAACTGCTAGTAGTAGCAGTAGGGGCAGCAGCAGCTGTTGTGGTCGTCGATGCTGTTGTTTTAGCCTCTTCTAAGAGATGCTCTGATACTTGAAACATAAGATTAGAAGTGAGAAATCTATTCTTTCCTGCAATATTAATTGAATTTCCTAAATGAGTTCCTTGAGATTGATAGTAGGAAAGAATGCCAAAACTAGTGATAATAAATGCAATCTGGATAATAATTATTATGCCTATCTTCAGGGCTATTTTTGAGTATATCGTCTTAAGAAAATGCATAATATTATGATTCACATTCTTACTAGAACCTAATAGAGTAGAGGTAGTATATCAAGATCATAGTATAGTGACGCTACTGCGAAATTCCTAGGACAAGTGTTTCCCAACGCATTTATTATTTACCTATAATTTCTTCCTACCTAATCGGGTTTGGTGCCTGTTTTAGTGTAACATGGCTAATTAATCTAACTCTACCTTCAATCTTTCAACCAAGTCCCCTATTACAATTGGATTTTTCATAGTGCTCTTCGTTTAATATATCAATTTTATTAGGTGAGAATTGGTCCATTAGTGTAGTTATTTACTATAATGTTCAGCTGGTGGCTAGCAATGACGCTTCAATATTTTTGGCTATCTGACGATCTTCTGGTTTAACTGGACTATGAATTACAAGTCCAATCAATATCTCGTGGGATGACATAGGTAATAGCATTAGCTTGCAATTCTTATGAACGGTGATTTTTGCTTTAGCATCGCCTACAACATCTGTAATTTGATTAACCAATCTAACGATTGTAAATGCCAACACGCCATTATATCCTTTACAACCCCCGATCACTCGAAAGGTATCTTTAAAAGGTTGGTTGGATCTAGCCTTAAGAATATTTCCTCTCAGATCCATTATTGATACAAATAGTATCCCGTCATACAGAGATAATATATTGTTAGAAACTCTGTGTGCAATAAACAAAGACTAGATTCTTTTTGTTATATCATGAGAAATATTATGATTTATTACCCAGCAATGTAAATTCTTTTTTTATTGTTACTGTGCTTGTTTAGTTCCTTCTTGGTTTTTCTAATGTGATGATATTATGATATGCTGTTTGTTCGTTGAGTCATTTCTTTCGTAGAACTTAAGAGCAGAGTAGAAGGTATATTTCGTGTAGCGTCAGTTGTATGATACTCTTTGAATTATTATTTATTGTCGTCATATGTTAGATTAAGGCTTATCAGAAATTGAGTTCTTATTCTTTGGCTTTCTTCAACAAACCTAATAGCATTATCGACCACTGTACCATTAGTAAGGAGATCTAGCCTTATGGCTTAGAAGTACTTCACAATTATTATTTTATTTGTTCTTTTTGATCATTTGTTATTCTCCCTTGTCTTGTCAATATATATGCAGTTAGTCCTATGTATATCATTTGAAATATCTCTATTACTATTCCCATACTATTAATTCGTAGGGCTCTGCCTTCCGTGATTGGTGTTGAAAACCTAGTAACGAAATAGATTATTATAAGCACTGTAGTACCACCAATTCCAATGTAATACCATATTCTTCCCCATCTTCTGGCCATAGGCAATGCCCAGAATAGCTGTGCTATACGAGCTATCAAAAAGAATATGCCGGAAAGTGAAGCTCTACCAATCCCATTAGCAGATAATACAATATGCAAAATTCCAGCTATCGCAATAGCAGCTGCAGCATAATAGTAATAATTAAAACTATTGACCATCTCTATTCCTTACCACGAGTCACCTATCTTTAGCAAAAATAAAAGAGTATTAGTTTAGCAGGTTAAACTGTTTGGCCTGCCAACTGAGGTTGTGATGTTGCTGGTATTTGAGTATTCACAGCGTTTGGATCTACGATAGAAGCTGCTGCTCGTTTGTTAGGACATCCAGGCCCACTTGCTTCAGCGGGTTGAATAGAAATGTTACCGATCATTACTAGAGAGATTGCAAATACTAAAGCAGTGGAGGCTATAAGAAGCGAGTTGTTAATCATTATTTCAACATTATTATCGAACAGTAATACATATGATCCCATGATTTTTTTTATAATCAAACTCAAAAATAAGTGCCGTTCCTTAGTAACAACAAGAAAGTAGGGTATTATACGTCATAATGTGCAGACACCTCCAGATGATATAGAATATGATTCAGAAAATCATCGAGTGCAATGATTTTGATTAACTCACAATTGAAGTTTGGATGAATCCTATGGCTTTTATATAATGTGGTGCATATATTTTTTATGATATGAGCCTTCCAGAGAAGCAGAAAGATAATACCAAAGATCACTATGAATACGAATCTACAGATAGTAACAATAATAATAGATCTGACTCCTCAGGTCTAACGCATATCAAAGATAAAATTGTGGGGAAAATAACTTCAACAACTATTGGTAAACCTGAAGAGGATAATAATGTCTACCTATCTGAGTCTGCTAGAATATCTAATAATATCAGGACAATACTGCAGAGTCTATTTGCCTTGATTGGTTTCGTAATTCTAGTATTTGCTATCTTCGCAGCTAGTGTAAGAGGCGAACTAGTCCAGATTGCAACTAGCGTATTCATTGTAGCATTCATAGCAGCTATAGTTGGAGCATTTGCGCTATTTGGGGTTGTAGTATATCAGATTCGTAGTGGTGGCAGTATTAGAGTAAAGTAGTAATTCTAATATTATTTTCTATTTTGTTCCAATAAATCTGACCGAATAGTATTCTCTACTACTGCAGTATTAGTTAGTAGATCTAATTTCTTTGCACAGCATTCTCTAGCCAATGACACTTCGATCATTTCTCTCTCGTGCTTATGATATATTGTCCAGTTGCCAGAAAAAAAATTGGAACTTCTTTAAGATTGATTATTAAGAATTAAGGTGATAGATTCATACCAATATTTGAAATCACAAAGACGACAAATAGTAGACCTCATACAACGAGGATACATTCCAGAAAATATAACTAAGGATTATGCATTCTAGCAAGCAATGTTAAGTATCGAAATAAAGCATTGAATTCTTGAATAATATTTATTTAAACGGAATTAACTATTTACACTAGAAGGAATTATTCTGAATATCTTTCCCTGTCCAATTGAGACTATATAGAGGTAGCCATCATAAGGTCCAATCTTTAGGTCAGTGATTCCACCAAAGCCTGTACCAAATATTATTTTCTGAAGGTCTTGATCAGCATATGCCACCTTATCGGCAAGTGGTGGTTTTAGAATCAGGTCTGTTCTATCCTTAGTCAATTTAAAGCGGTATAGATTACCTCTATGGATATCTCCTACAAACATATCATTTTCATATTTTTTACCCAATTTATCAGAATTGAGGAATGCAATTCCAGTAGGACCTACGGTATGATTCCACGTAAATTGAGGAGGGTGGTATTTTCCTTTTCCATTGAAATCTACCAGGGTATCCAGTTGGATTGGAGCGATATTTAATTTTCCTCCAGCCCCTTCTCCGGTCCATATGCCTTGAACTTTATTCCATCCGCTGTTGAATCCTGGCTGAACAAGGTTTATTTCATCACCAAACGCTGGGCCGTTTTCAGTATCCCATAAATTACCTGTAACAGGATCAAATGTTATTCCAAAGCTATTTCGTATGCCATATGCGTAGTATAGATTCAAAGGGAAGGTGTCTCCTAAAGGACTGTCAGGCAAAACCCGCCCGTGCTGAGTAATTCTCAGTATTCCACCAGTACCATCTGGTTGTGGACCATTTTTAAAATTCTGTGCTTGGGTCTTATGACCATCCACATCACCGATAGGTACATACAAATTATTATCAGGACCTATTATTATGGCGCCTCCGTTGTGACGAGGTCCAGGCGTAGCTGGTAAGTTTAGAAGCCGTGTTGGGTTTACCAATTTATTATCAACCAATTCATATCTATATAGTCTATTTCCAATTGGAGTACCACCATCTCTCTCAGCAGCTTCAGTATAAGACGTACGTTGTTGTAGTGCTATTATCGGGTCCTTTAGCATGAGATATAGCAATTCCACACATGCACCTTTCAATCTGTGTTGCAACATTTACATCTAGCAATGGTTCTGGTAACATCTTTCCATCTAATCGTACGTAATATATTGGGATTTCTAAATGTCTAGATTAGTACTGAGCTATTAAACAAAGAAAAAAAGTATGTTTATTTATTGCACTTTTACTTGTTCAAAATGTTACTCAATAGGGAAAAATAGTAGGTGACTCAGGCTATGTCAAGGGTGGTAACTGAAATAGCAGCTACTTTGACGTAGCGTTATTGTCACCGTTTTTGACTAGAGTGTTTCTTTTTGTAATTTCATTATTCCTAACTTTATAATATTGTGCCACCTTTCCATTCTGACAGGCATCTAGTGATTGCTGTGTAGTATTATTCTCTCCGCTACATATTTTGTTGAGTACAGGTCCCAATTGATTATCACAAGCTGAAGTTCCGTTTGGTAAGGAGCTTATACAAAAATCAACTACATTGTTGACTCGTTCATTAAGTAATATTTGATTATTATTAGCTGTACTTGTTGTTGAAGAGGACCTGTTGAAGTATGACATAGCACCTGCTACAACTGATGATACGAGTACAGCCATAATTACGATAACCAGAACCCTTTTACCACTTACTCTCATAATATATAGTACATATCTCCTCATTATAAATTAAATAGATTATTAGTTCCTTGGAGAGAAAAAGCATTTAGTTTGGCTCAAACTTAAACCAGTGTATTTGTAATCATAAATTTATTATACATGAGATTTGCAAGTCGGTATAGAGGGTGCGAACCTGCTCTATGCTCTTATCTTATTTATAACTGAAGCACTGGTCTTGAGATCAATATTGTTCTTCAACTAATGTCTATATTCTATTTAATGGCAGCTGAGTTTCTATAGTTTTTATTACTTACATTAATAAAGATATCCTTATTGTCCATGTTATATGGCATATAGTGATGAACACACTATCAAGTGTAGTATTTGTAGTCGAGAATTGATAGTTAAGGATACTGTTAATAACGGAGTAGCTTTTCTAAGCCACTTGAAATTAGACCATGGTATTACATATACCCCTCAACGTATGACTGAGCAACAGACCAAGCGTAAAAGTGCACAAAATCAGATGAACAAGTCACCTGAATAATAATTACACTGAATAATAATTACACAGTAACAACAATGTAGGGACATTATTATAACCACTGCTACTATATTCTTGAGAACTGAAGTACTATGACCTCCAAGGTAATTACCACTAGGAAGGTAAAAGTGAAAATTGGGACAGACACCTCTTAACATATAGTTTTAGCTTTTACTATTTTAGATGACTAGTAGTAAGTAATATGATTAACTTACGCTACATTTATTCAGTAGATATTTAATATATGAGCGCGGACAAATAGAATGATAATATGTAATCATAATCAGCAATCAACTCAAAAGCTCAAAAAAAGAATTCTAGCTGTAGATGATGAACCTGATGTTACGTTAACTTTAAAATTGTCCTTAGAAGAAACTGGATTATTCGATGTTGATGCATTCAATGATCCGGAGCTAGCATTATCAAATTTTAAGCCAGAAGTATATGGCTTGTTGCTGCTTGATTTTAAAATGCCAAAGATGAATGGTTATGAACTTTATGATAAAATAAAAAACATAGATGATAAGGTTAAGGTTTGTTTTATCTCTGCCGCTTACATGAATCCTGAAAATGCTAGGGAAGTATTTCCATTCCTGAAAAAAATAGAGTGTATTATTCAAAAGCCAGTTGAAATACCTGATTTGATAGGAAGAGTAAAGGCGAAACTAATGTGGGAAACATAAAATAGATAGATATCAAAAAACATCGTTAGCGATTTGTTCATGTCTTTCATTTTCTTGAATGGCCTCGTTTCTATCTACCCATTGTGTCATTAGATGAGAGTTTCAATATTGGTCCAAATATCTTTCTGTTATCATTACTAATTCTCATTACAGGTTTAGTCCTTTTGTCACCTAGTTCCCACCAAGATACGATCATATTAAAAAATGTGGCAGAGTATCGTGGATGATTTTCTATTATTTTGCTTCATTTGCAGTGGCATTTACATTGTAATGATCAATGCGTGCGAATGTAACGGTTTCAGGAAAGCTAAAATCTAAGGTCTCGCCCCGTTTTACTACTTGTGAAGGATTGCTCAGAAACATGCTAGTCTTTCCTAGTAGAGCACTACTATTGTCATAGAATGCTGCATTAAGTTCTACGTCTGCCACATTTTTTGTAGAATTGTTTATTACTTTTCCTTTAACATCTACTGCAGAAGTGGGACCCTTGGTCACCGATAAACCGTCGATCTTCAGAGAGACCTTTGATGCTTTGGCAGCAATAACTACATTAACACCAGCACAGCCATAGGATAAGATTAGACTAACTGAACCAGCAATAATTGCAATAAGCAATAAGGACCCAAATGTTCGATTATTCTTTCCCATAAATGATCTTAAGTTAACCATGTTAACTTACAATAAAAAGGAAGCAAATAAGTTTTATGCTTTTTCTAACAACAGAATTGATTCTACTACAGCCATACCTTGATATACGGATGTATAGCAGCATTAAATAATAATAATAAGAGGATTTTACTATTATTATTTCATGGCTCTATCTTACTATTGGTTGTAACACCTGGTCAAATTTCAAAAGATACTGGTGTCGTGCTGAAAGATTATAAGTCTATTCTACAGATATTTTGATGTTAATAATGAGAAAAGACTACATAGTTTCTAAGATAGAAGCTTCGCAAGATGGAAGTCCATATGTTTATGTGGCATTTTCTGATCCTAATGATCCAAAGCCAGGAGTCGGAAGTGCAGGTAGGAATTTCCCTCAGAGTCCTTTTGGCATTGGTTTAGGCGCAATACCCTTCACTTCTCCGGAAGATTTAATGAAAAATCTACCTAAAGCTATGTCAAATATGTTTGGAGGAGGAGGAATGGGCATGTCCCCTGACACACCTACTTTTAAAATCAGCATGAAAGAATACGATGATCTGCAATTAAAGGTTGGAGATAAAGTTACAATGGAGATTGAAAAAGCAGATAGCATTGGGATTTGATGAACTGCATCGTCATGATCTTCTGTTTTAACTCGAAATGCTTGTAGTGTTATCAAAATCTATCAGGCCGTCATTTATACTGGTTAGATCAATATACTCCTCCTGTCTACGCTTCCTCAGAAACTATTAACAAAGCTAAGGTAAAGTAAGAGATGCTTTAACTTAAAGCGAAAACCGAGGTAATAGTTATTCCTTTTTTATATCATATTACATTATATGCGAGCAGGTGTTAGGGAATAGTCTATTGCCATAACTGCAGCAAGAGACATCCACGATGCACCTAACAAAGGTTTTTTCCTCAAATGAAGAGGGTGACCAAAATGTCATTTTATTATTCCAGTGGTCAACCCGCATAACAGTAAGACAAAAGTGATATATTATTATTTGATGTTATTTAATTTGAACACAGAGCTTGGAAAACGATAGTAATGAAGGTCGGACTGATAATGTAGCACTTAGTCATTGGGAAATAAAGATATTGAAATCGATAACAAAGGAAGCTAAAGGCGAAAGGAAAATTGCTAAGGACATTGGGCTCGACGTTTCAACTACTTCGCAACTAATTACTAGGCTTATGTTGAACGGATTTGTAGATAAGATCAATAAACAACGCAGAATGCGTCCTTCCTCCTACATAGAACAGTTTGCCACTACTCCAGAAGGACTTGTAGAGTTGGAAGATATTAATCGGCGAAGTAGCAATACTTTCGAACAGGTAATGAATTTATTAAAAGAACGTGGAGAAGAAATATTCTTTAGCTATACCAGAAGAAATGATCTACCAGTAAAGATACCATTGCACATTCTAAAGATAACTTACAAGTTTGCAAAGTTCTTATTAAAGTAAAGATATATAAAAACAAGGAATTGTTACGGGCGAAGATCATTCTTCATTCAACTCGATCCTTTTCGGTTCCTTACGCAATACTTAGAATGCAATTCCAAACTACATTAGAACATGAGATAATAAACCAGGAATGGATAGATTTGGGGTTTCTCTTATAGCCTACCTGCTTCTAAAAAATCATAAGCTCAAATTTCATTCCTAATTGCTAGTTCGCCAAGGAGAAACGACGCATATCCTCACTGGCATAATTTGCAACAGCACTATCAGCTGATCTAGTCTTTTTAAGCAAGATCACAAGCTCTGATAAACGTCTAGCTGGTATTGCACAGGTCATGTCAGAGCTAGCCATCCCAGTACGGACTCTACTCAACATGCAGCCTACACTTAAGGCAATTTCATTTTGTTCTTTTGCAATAGCTATGATATGACACTGCGGCTTTCCTTCGACCCGTAGTCCTGCTACTCCATCTGATAATATCATGGCTTGCATAGCATTAATGAAGACAAGAATCACATCTGGATCAATAGTAGTATACTCTAGAGGACCATAGGTGATAAATTTTGGCCGTTCTTTTATTACAGGAAGTTGAATAACTGCATCTTTTGTAACCCAATTACACTCAATCAGGCTGGAGACATCAGAGTTACCTATGACCTCGCTCAACGTCATTAATCCATGAGTCAAACTACCCACACTACAATTACCATGGTCTCCTGGCACTGTTGTAAAAGTTTGCTTTGCTGCTTCCATCCAAAAAACGCAACCGGCAGGCACCTTACCAGTTCGTCCATCTGGTGTAGGCTCTGGCATGCTGCCTTTATACGCTGACACTCCTAGTGGAGCAACATTAGAAAAAGTAATAGCTATTGGAGAGCATTGCAAGTTTAATAGATACTTTATCTCAGAAGCTAATTCTTTCCAATTTTCCTGAACCATTTCGACTCACAACTTAAATTCAACTAGATCTTCATAAATCTTGTTCTTTCTTTCTTCTATGTGTTCTCGATATTCTTGATGTCTTCATGGTGGCTCCAATGCAACTATAGATCCCCCCACACGTCCTTCTTTCGGCAGACCTTGGATTTTACCAGTTGGTATGAAAAGCATTCCATCGCCTATGGATGGTCCGACTTGACCTATTGGCGCATTCACATTAGCCTCCCATAGCTTCGCTCCTGTATCTTTATTCAATGCCAACACTACCCGGATCTTAATGTAGAAGTGCCATGTGTTGATGGTTTTGCTCTTTCTGTAAAAGGAATAAAGCCAGCAAACACAATGTCATCGGTAACTAGTGGAGAAACTCTTGGTGGGAATTCTGTCTGGTATTGCCACTTAATTTTTCCTGTTCCCAAATCCAATGCAACTACAGTTCCATTGCGTAATCCTTGCTCTATAGTATGAGGGGCCGCTATTTTGTGGCCACTTATTCCGTCTGTAAAATAATTTACGCCTTTATTTGTAGCTGCAATATAAAGAGTGTTATTGCTATTATCTACTGCATGATAATTATGTACACCATAAGACCATACCATGCCACTGCCAGTAGGTAATGGAATTGCATCTATATTGTATTGTTTTCCTAGCGTCTTCACCATATCTCTTTTCCTGTAGCTGCGTCCATTGCGATGACATTTCCCATTTTATCATGACCTATGACCTTCTTTTTTTGTGTTCCATTGTCAAATGGAACTTTACTAATACTGCTTCCCCATGAAGTATCCCAATCATGTGTATCAGGTACTCTTACATTTAGAACGGTTCCATCAGCTACAAATGGCGTAGCCCATATCATTTTTCCATTAGTGATATTAACAGCTATCATATGGTTTGAGTAAAGGTTAGGTGTTTGTCTTGTAGTTGAGTTATAGTTTGGTGATGGGTTTCCTAATGGTATGTATACAATACCTGTCTCTGGATCCAACGAACCGCCAGACCAAGCTGCTGCACCTCCATTAGGTGGAGTTTTACCTGGTTTAACCCATTCTCCAGTAGTAGTGTCCAGACTCCATATTATTTCACCACTAGTACGATTGAGTGCAGTAATATTTCCTTTTACGAATCCTGTACCTGGAGGCAGACTGCCACCTGCTGAACCTGCAATTATATAATCCTTCCATAGAATGGGAGCAGCATCAATCCTATAACCAGCTTTAGGATTACCCAATGCATGTGATTGCCATATTGTTTTACCATCTGTAGAATTAATAGCTAGAATGGTGGCATTAGATGCAGTACTTGCAAATAATACCCCATCACCAAAAGCCAGACCCATTGTTGGTCCATTTCCAGCATGAACCTTCCATACGAGATGTCCTGTCCTAGTATTGAAAGCTAAAATATTTCCAGCATGATCTTGTACGTAACCTCTACTGTCTATAATTATAGGTGGGTCCTGTATCTCGAATTCATTAAGTAATCTCCATTTAACCTGAAGTTTGCCTACGTTATCCTTATTAATTATTGTTTGATTGCTACTTCTAGTACCATATATGTTGTGATTTAGGAAAATCCAGTTATTCTTGTTTTTGGCCTCAGTACCAAGATCAGTCTTCTGCGTAGAAGTTGGTGATTTAATGCTTTGCGAATCAAATGGATGTTGAGAATTGCCACTACGTATTTCGTTGTAGTAGCAAGATTCTACTACACCTGCTTCTTCGGCTCGTTGTTGCTTCTTTTCTAAAAGAGATTTATCTGAAAAAGAATTTGTTGCTAAATTAATATTAACAACAATTGAAACTGCAATTATTAACAAAACAAACAAAACAATTTCCAGTGTGAACGTAGTTATAGAATGGATAATATCAAGCCCTTTCATTTAAAATTAACGATATTTTATCAAAATAAAAAGCTGTCGTCTATAATAAAAATCTAAGAAAGGCTATTTAAGATATTTCAACACGGTGATACTATCTTTATGAGCCACTCTGCTTTGGACCGTCTATTTTTAAATTAATGTAGTAATAAAATCTTATTTAACTAGCTACCCGGATTAAGTCCTATGAGGAAAGGAAATAGGAAAAATAAGAAATCTACGAAAAAAGGGAAACCTGCTATTCTTAAGCAATATAGCCGTATTCCCAGAGGTTTTAGAAGTGTTACTCCATATCTAGTGATAAATGGAGCAGCTAAAGCAATCGAATTTTACAAGAATGCCTTTGGCGCAAGAAAATTAGGCGTTGCAACATTACCTGATGGAAAAATTCTTCATGCAAGGGTTAAGATTGGAGATTCAATCGTAATGATGTCTGACGAATTTCCAGGTTCTGAGACAACCTCGCCTCCGTCGGTTGGTAGTAGTATAGTAACTCTACATATCTATTCAAAGAATGTCGACAAGTTATGGCAAAGAGCCGTTCGCGCTGGAGCAAAGGTCGTTATGCCAATTGAAAATCAATTTTGGGGTGAACGTTATGGCAAGTTATTGGATCCTTTTGGTCATAATTGGTCCTTGTCTATGAGTGTTAAAATGACTCCTAAAGAGATGAAGACTAAGCGAGAGAATGCTATGAACATGTTCGCGCAAGCATAACATCCAGGAAAAGCTAAATAGCATCAAAAATTGTGTCTATGCTGATTTTCAAAAAACTGTGTCTTCTATAGATCAATCAGACAAAATTACAAAGTCTAGCCACATATCCTATTATCATTAATACTACCACTGTAAGGACAGTATTTCCGTCATTCCTTATCAGCCCCAAAATTCAATCTAAAATAATATACACAAAAATTAACGTTTGACCCAACTAGCTGTTTTGAACTCAAAATGCTCCAAAAAGTTGACTTAAATGGATAGGATGGAGAGACTGACTCGTGAGCCTTTAAATCTATCTGTGTAATTAATGAACTGCGAGCAATTTGAATAATATTCTAAATCATTTAAATATAACAATAAGTTAGAACACGTAAAATGAACTCTTTTATCGATGAAAGAAGGTTTATCTACAATGGACTAATCGCTTCGATTGTTGCATCTTCATTGATTCTCGTTCTGATTGCTGGGTCGTTTTCTTCTGTCCAGGCGCAAAACGATAGCAAAGTTTTCTGGGGTGCGCATGGCTCAGGCCCGGGACAATTCGATGATCCGGCTGGTATAGTAGTTGATCCGAAGGGTTATGTGTTCATAGTAGATTCAGACAATAATCGGATTCAGAAGTTAACCAGTGGCAATGGCACTTTTGTTTCCGAATGGGGCACTTTTGGTAAGGGTCCAGGACAGTTCAATAGACCTTTAGGAATTACGATGGATTATGCAAAAGGATATGTATATGTTACAGATACAGGCAATGATAGAGTTCAAAAATTCAGTAGCAATGGCACATTTATTACCAAATGGGGCACTCCTGGTAATGGTCCAGGACAGTTTAGTATTCCAATAGGCATTGATGAAGATGAATCGAAACAAAATCTATACACATCAGATTTAGGCAATGATAGGATTATGCGATTCGGTAGTAATGGTTTGTTCGTCTCTGAATGGGGCTCGCTTGGTGCTGCTCCTGGGCAGTTTAATAATCCTGGACGAGTGGCAGCAGATCCTTCTGGCAACGTGTTTGTCGCTGATATGGGCAACAATCGTATCGAGAAGTTTGATCCTAACGGTAAACTTATCACGATGTGGGGTTCTTACGGCACAGATCTTGGAAAATTCAATTCCCCAACAGGCATGACAGTCCAATATCCATCTGGTGATGTATACGTAGCTGATACAGGAAATAGTCGCATCCAAGTTTTTACAAATGACGGAAAATTCATCAAACAAATAAACCTTGGCGGGAATATTAATGCGATTGACAATATAGATCTGGATTTAAATTCTAAGGGTACTATCTATGTAACAGATAGGAGTGCTGACAATATTATTGTAATATCATCATCGCCCTAGCTATTACAACCGCTGTCACTTCCATCACTCAATTTTTTATTTTAATGCTTTCACAAAGTTAAAAATGCTGGTGAAATTTTCCATAATAAAATCTAGATCCTCAAGCCTTTGTTTCCATCTACAAGTCTACTTGGATAGCACAACTCACGAATCATCTGATTCAGAAGCTTTTATTCTAAGTATTTTCTATTTCGCGTTCTGTGAGCTGCTGATGGTCTATTTTTCTGCAGAAAAATTGTGTCACTTACTAACAAGATGCCTAATTAAAAAAGAATAATTCTCTAGGTTCCTTGATCATTGAGTTGTCCAATTCGATCTTGCTTTGTTTTCTTTTTCTTTATTTTACCAAAAGAAGGTGTTTTCCAATCGAGCGTTTCTTTGTGACATGTTGACGTAATCATGGATGGTCCAAGATCCTAACCTAATTCAGGAATTTGAACGTCATATCTATAAAGTAATGTCCGAAGCTGCTTTTTTCTATCTGATAAAATAATATACATTTTTTCTTCAAAAGAATTACGTGTAACTAATCATAGTGATCCAGACTGTTACTTCTTTATAGTAATACCAACTATAATTTAATTCAAAAACAAACTAGGTTATTAATTATCACATTGTATATATCTTAAGAAAGTATTAGAAGTATTGGAGAAAATTATGAACTACACAACAATAAGGATCCTTCTAGTAGTAGTACTAGCAGCATCAATGATAGTTGTAGGAGCCAATCTTACGTCACTACAAGCATATGCTTTAAGCCACAGAAGCCAACATGTGATACAAGGAAACCTTTGCTATAGGTCTAATGAATGCCACCAGCACAATGTAGGACAAAACACACAGGGCAACGATAATTTAGGAATTGGAATTGCTGACGGGTGATAAATAGTTTGATTATCCCCACTTACTTTTTTTGAACATTTATGCACACCCGCATGTTAACAGACCTAGATTATTGTTATTGTTATTGTTGTCTTCTTTTAACTTCTTACAACCTTGCAGTTAAGGCTATAAACTTGATCTGAGAAAAATTATAGCGTAACCTTTCATTTGATCACGATTTCTTAATGATTATTGCTATGTGTAAAATTAGGATAGTAGTGGTAGTAGTGGTAGTAGTGGTAGTAGTGGTAGTAGTAACTAAAATGTAAGTTATAATACAATTAGAGCCTAACATTAGACGCGTAGAATGTCAGCTACAACAAATACTGCTACCAACAATACAAGTAAACAAATATTCTCCAAGGTGCTAGTTGCAATAGATGGCTCAGAAAAGTCTATGAATGCAGCAGAATATTCTATCTGCATATCTGAAAAATATCATGCACAACTTTATGCTTTGAATGTGATACGTGTTGACCCTGATTTATTTATATCAGCTGAAATACCAGATTATATCGTAGAAATGAAGAACGAATCTCAGAAATATCTAGATAATGTTAAACTTAAAGCAAGAGAGAAAACTATTCAAATAAAAACAGAAATTATCGCCTCTATAAACGTAGCAGCTGGTATCGTAGAATATGCTAGGAACAAAAATACTAACTTAATCGTTATAGGAACAAGAGGGATATCTGGTTTTAAAAAGCTATTAATTGGTAGTGTTGCATCGGGCGTTATAACTTATGCACATTGTCCAGTATTAGTTGTAAAGTAAAAAGAACTTTCATACATGAATTTACTGATCTCATAATATCAAAAATATATGAGAATAATAAAACTATTTTTTTCATAATCTTCACATACTTAGCACTATATTCAATCTTGCACTATGATTGGAACAGGCAAGAATCCAAACCCAATTAAAGTGCCATGTCACATGTGACAAGGAAGTGATGCCAGATAGCAGAGTGGGCAGATACATTGATATCGCAGACAGTAATATAGAATTGAAAAAGAAGGAATATCCGTTACCAATGGAATCGTTAATGATTTTAAGTCTGAGGTTTGAAACCATTGAATATTAGTCAAGTTATACCTGAAAGAATCTCAGCAATTGACTGGCAAAGAGTAACAAAAGACATGAATGAAAAAGGATATGCTTTAGTTGCACAATTCTTACCGGCCCAGTATTGTGAAGAGATTATTGGCAAATATGACGACTCCGATCTCTATCGCAAGACCATTACGATGGAAAGGCATAGTTTCGGATTAGGCGAATATAAATATTTCAAATATCCTTTGCCTGATGTAATTCAGACAATCAGAAGAGCGATTTACCGAAATCTTGTTCCTGTTGCAAATACATGGATGAAAATGTTAAACATGGAAAGACAATTTCCAGATACCTTTGATGAACTTCAAACGCTTTGCCATGACAATAATCAAACAAAGCCCACCGTCCTTATTCTAAAATACGGTAAGGGAGGGCACAATACAATGCACCAGGATTTATATGGAGACATTTTTTTTCCTCTTCAATTGATTTTCTTCCTGAATGAACCGGATGATGACTTTACTGGTGGAGAGTTTGTATTAACACAGCAAACGCCAAGGGCACAATCAAAGGCCATTGTCTTAAGACCGCAAAAAGGAGATATGTTGATAATCACTACAAATTTCAGGCCTATAAAGGGGAGTAAAGGATATTACAGGGCACAAATGAGGCACGGTGTAAGTGAGGTACACGATGGAGAACGGCATACCCTTGGAATTATTTTTCATGATGCCCTAAGCTAACTCCATGATTCCCCCATAAAGAGATAAGTGATTTAGAAATGAATAAACACATGAGCCAAAATGAGCCTTAGAAGGACAACATTATCTAGACTTTAAGAAATTACGAGGCAAGGGAGGATTATACTCTTCAAATACAACATACACATCTAATGTTTAATGTAAAATATTAATTCTTAAGATGCTAGGCTTATTAGAGACATACGCATAAAATAGTATGATGTCAAATTCAGGATGTAAACATCTTAAATTAATTCAAGAACACGTAAAGCCTAGTGCAGATGGTTGCGAGGATTGTCTTAAAATTGGCGATTCTTGGGTGCATTTGCGTCTTTGTCTAATTTGTGGCCATGTAGGATGTTGCGACTCGTCAAAGAATAAACATGCGACTAAACATTTCCATTCAACAAAACACCCGATTGTCCAATCCTTTGAACCTAATGAAGATTGGAGATGGTGTTTTGTTGATCAGACATTTCTTTAGATGTCCTAAACAAAAATCCAGAATTCAAGATTTGGAATGTAGGACTTTGTTTTCCTGCATCGGCTTATGTCACTCTCCAATGTGAGTTTAAGCAAAATAATACAG
>Ga0193701_1000066_pt1 | contig 23541 bp, 22 predicted proteins | sample U3s2metaG_FD_143055 | JGI IMG/M metagenome (GOLD analysis project Ga0193701, IMG submission 143055) | Soil microbial communities from a riparian zone of the East river system, Colorado, United States - U3s2 | ecosystem: Environmental > Terrestrial > Soil > Riparian zone | place: USA: East River...
TAGTAATGTGAAGCGTATTGTTGGCAGGACTAGTTCGAGTGATACTCAAGGTGGCGATGAAAGTACTACCACCGACAGTCGTGCCGATGATAATTCCGGCAACCGATGAAGAAAAATTTATGCCGTTGACTTTTAGTCCAAAGATAGGAAACGTTCTGTCAACTTTTCTACGATCTCTACATTTGGCTCTGCTTCAACAACCATATTGCTGTATTCGTATTTGATGCTCACCGATTTAAGAGCGCTACGGAAGAGGCTATACTTTTTTCCATCCTCAGTAATCTCAATCTTCTCAATGGTAAGCAGTCCTTCATCTATTAGCCATTTTATTTTTCGGTAAGCTGTAGTATGTGGGATCCTGCAGTCTCTTATGACGTCACTGACAGATTGGGCACCAAATAGTGCACAATCTAAAATTTTGATCATCTCCTCGTCAGCCAAAGCATGAAGTATAGATTGCTTGGTTTTGAGAGATTTGATTGTCATCATTTCTAGATTATGTCGCTTAATAAAAGGAAGCTCTAACTAATTAACATTTATTGTTAAGGAAGTCTAAGTATATAAGACAATAATTAGAGTTTTCTGAGTTGCGGTTATGGTTGTCTGTTAGCATTAGAGCTAGGAGCTATTAGAAAAAGGCCATTGCATGAAGAAAGCCGGCAAAATGTCACATGCAGACTGAATGGGCTTCCCTCGATTCTAATTCGAAAAAAGATACCGACTTGAAACTTGCAACCTTCGTACAAATGGCATATCGCTAGCGATTTATCTAAGCTTGTGAAAAACGGTTTCGTTAAATATCTAAGCTTGTGGAAAAACGGTTCTGTTAAGTTCGGAGCTTACACAATCAAAATAGGAACAATCGTATAAACTTCCTATAAATAACTTCATTCTAGTGGATAATAATGCATAGGAGAGCACTATTTGTGTTATTCTTTGTTGTCGTTGCCGCAACAGGGACACTCGTAACGGCGATTACCGTTTCCGCGCCAGCCCAGGGCGCTCTGTTCTGTGCAGGCCAAGAAACTGACACAAGAACCTGCCACAATTCGCGAGAGATAAGAAGTAGTGGAGAGATCGATAAAAGACAAGCAATGCCTCGCTGATCGATTTCGACCCTTCTTTTTTTAAATTTACGGAAGCGTAGAAATGTCAATCTAACAACTAGCTTTGACCTCTGACGATCATAGAATCGATGTTTAATGGTATTTCATTCATTTCTCTGCGCCTCTTTCTGAATCGCCAACTGCATATGATAATGAAGAGTTTTTTTGCAGCTGGGGCTATTATCACTGAAAACAACCTTTCTATAAAGGCGAAGCCTTCGCTACGAAATAAATATTCAGACGGTTACCGTTAACAGTAACAGCACTAAGAATTACCCTGGTAGGAATCTATCAACCAAGTGTTACAACCCCTATACAAAGGTAAGCTAAGCACGAGAATCGGTACTAGTACTACCACACACCTACACTCGGTACACCTAACCATCTACTTATAACATATTTACCTATCAGTAACACACTAAACCATAAACATACTATCATTACCGTGTCTAAAATTGACATACTACCACCATATACACTACTTGCATATATCGTACATACTACTAGGTACTGTACCCTAGTTCTATTTCCTTATTGCACGATACACAAGTACACACTTACAATTAGTAATGTCTAGAATACTATCCGCTCAAACCTAGATACAAAATATTATTTACTGGTCCAAACATAGCAGCAGCAGCAATATACTACTACTTCTATGCAGATCAGTATAGTCACTAAAATGATGTGTAAGCTATAAAATCAATGGAGTGTAATACAGTAAGTACGCATCTCGGATAAGAAGGGAAGTATCCTACTCGGCTCTGCATAATCATTCCCTTCTTATTATTCCCATTACAACCATTCAGTAGGCCATCCTCGAGAATACTAAGAAGGGAATGATTATGCCCTACCTACACAAGAACTGAGATAGAATTATAAAAGAAACAACATCAGCTGGTTCTTGAGGATTCGTATTCTTCACCTCCAGCTTTGCGAATCTCAATAGAATCCAGAAGAGTAACCATAACTAAGTTTAGATCCTAGCACATTAAATCAGCAGCTGGAATAATATTATCCTCTTAGTTCGATCGAGTTAACAACACAACTCTAAAACGCACCTGTGAAAAATAATTCAATGCACGAGTTAGTAGAAGTCAAAACTAAAACTACAACAGCTGAACCACCAACACCAGCAACTATAACAACAGGTCGAGAGCTACTACGAGAAGTCAGTCTCATTGAAAAACTCCAACAGCCTCGAGAACAGGGAACTTATTTCCGGGTGGCCTAAATGAAGAAGAAGATTGTAGCGAGAACAAAAACATTGAAGGCCATCGAACTAGACCAAGACGTGAATAGCTACGACTCTGGTACGATAGCCTCGAAGAATACAGAAATATCAAAGGCAAAAACTAAGGTCGGGAAGAAGTTTAAACTTGAACAACAAACAGTTTAGTTGTCCTTTGCTTTCGATTAATTAAAGATAAACTGCTTCTAACGTGTAGTTATTTTTAATCACTTCTTACATTCTTGAATCTGTATTGGAGCCATCCAAATCAGCTAGGTTTAGACATTTTGGGAGTCCATCTCTTTGCGAATTTCTGAAAATTCCTTTTTTGGCCAGGCTCACTCCCTAAAAATGTCATATGCAAATCTCTCTGCGGTGGTTCGCTTACTATTTCTATCATATATTAGCATCACTTGTCAAGTTTCAATATTGGAAGGAAAATTATAAGCAAAAAAATAGGGGTTTGGCAGGAATTTTAACTTCTAATTCTATGCCACTGCTCTGACTAGTCCTATTGCTGCACACAGGTGGAATCTGCCTACGGTTATTTGCGTATCAATAAACCCTCTAGGACATCCATCTGTACTCAGCACTACAAAACTAGGTCCTATTCCTGTGATGTTCTCTAAGGTAACTACATCAGGAATCAGACATACTTGTACAGGTGCCGTTTGACTTACCAGTCCACTGATGGTTAGAGTAACACAACTTGTAGTTCCGCTACCACCACCTCCACCACCGCCTGTCTGATTAGTTGTCTGATTTGTTGGTGCTGCTTGTTGAATGTTGTCGCTCTGATCAGCAAATCCAGTCACTTGATTATCATTACCTTGTGTGTTTTGTCCTACATCTGACTGTCTGCAAGTGTTAGTTCTATAACAGAGGTTTTGTTGATTCAAATGTTGGTCTCTGTGTGATAGATTCGCGCTTACACCATCACGGACTGCATGTTTAAGACTCGAGGTGTCTGGAAAATCTGTTTCCGACCCTCTCTTTGCTGCAGCATAAGACTGTATTGGCGCCAGTATTGTTCCTGCTAGCATCAATGATGCTATTACTGCTGCTAAAAATACAACAGCAAATTTTTTGTGTTCCATAATTCTTCAAAGTTAGATCATTTTTTTAATTTATACACATTAAGCGACTAATTGTGCTACTTTCGTCAAGCTAAAAAAATAGAGAGACACATCGACAATTTTGAATAACTAGTTATTTGTTACATTAGTATTATTGAATGAAATGTATAGTTACATCGCCCTTCCGATGGCCACAGTCTCTGCGTTCTTCAATACAGAGAAATATTTTGACGCTTATATCTGAGATTTGAAGCTTACTACTTTATCTTAATTTTGATTTAAGTAGCAGCCAATGTTACTACAGTAAGTAACAAAGACTTTGATATCATTCAATATCCAGCGGCGTAAGAGTACTTTATAAATTCTAACATTAGTAATCATTGATAGTTACTATTCAATATCTAGAGTGTTTCTTATCAAAATATTATTGAGATATACCGAAATGGTATCCATAGCCTCTGGAATCATGGATATTAGAGCACTTTTACATTTTCGGAAACCATATTAGGTACCGAGTCTGTTGTTGTTTGAGATCACAGCCCAATATTTACTCGCTAACTCCTAAATTGTCATGATATTAGTAATTTAATTTATTGAAATGAATCAATCTGTAGCTAAATAATGCAATGTAACATTCATGGATGCTAAGAAATTACAATAATTAAGGAATTAAAGAACGACGCAGATAGCAAAATAATTATTGTTAGTGTGCAAATCATAAGAATGGTGAACATGATCTTAATGCTTTTTAGAAAGGATCTACAAGAAATGGTGAATGTTGCCAAGAATATGGAGCTGGAAGTGATCAAGTTTTCAGAGTTGGATAGGGGAGTTAATTGAATAGGAGTCGATTAAAAGACTATCTCCTATTTAACAGAAATATTCTTATCGGCTTTATTGGTGCATTTCTTATCGGCGCTGGAACTAGCCATGCAATAGCGAAATTGACTTCTCCACTTATTAATTCATTGATCTCCTTAGTTGTTGAAACGAGTGTATTTCTCGCAATATTTGGCATTCTATTCTATTTTGACAACAAAGACAAGTTTGTTGACGAAGAGGGGAAGAGAAGAGAATCTGCAAGAGTAAAGTGGGTTTTATTAAAACTAACTTCAACACTTTCAATCGCGGAGGTTGAATACAATACTGTAAAACCCGCTATTCATTTTTGGCTCCTGACTGAGCAATTTCAACCTTTCATTGCTTCAATCATTGCAAGTTTTATTACCATGATAGGATATCTTGCTGTTGCTGACACTATGGCATATCTCACCCGTTTATTTAAAAAACCATAGTGGGCTTGAAAACAATGATGATGAATAAACAAAAGAAGTTGAGTTAGTAGAATTTGGTAACAACTGCTTTTGAGCTGTTCATCACAAATAAACAGTTGTTGATATTGTTATACAGGGGCTGTGATCATCTTAAAACTAGTACAGATAATAGATGCTACTGGTATAAGTGAAGGAGGATAGAGGAGAATGGCGGACAGGACAAACTAACTCAATTATTTTTAGATATTGACTCCGAGAGTGCCTACTTTAATTCCCTCTCTTTGCTCACGAAATTTCCCATCTCATCCAATTCGACTTTAAAGAACGATAGCATACAATCAAGAAATGCAAACTTACCTGTAGAGTCTGTACTCCACACCGCAGAGCCACGGAATATTGGTTTACCTTCTTCATTAACACTTCCTACCGCCAGGAAGATATAATTTGCCTTTTCACCACTACCATCATTGGTAGTTATTACTCCTTATCCCTCAGCAGTTGATACATTATTACCTTTAGAGATACCAACAAAACTACCTGTGTTTGTTACTTCTATATCACTTTTCACTGTTCCATTGGCTGAATAAGCTGCCTCTGTTCTGTTACCACCAATTTCTTTCTGACTTGTAATCTTTCCTTTTTCTTCAAAAAATGGCTCTCCTAACTCCTACTTCATGATCACTGTCGGATGAATGGAAGTATATAAGAGATGTTCTTCCTGATCCCAAAAGTATTCAGACAAAGAATATCCATGTCATTATTATCTAATGGCATAGAGTTTAAAATAAAAATGAAGTATCTTGTCCTGGACCTTCAAGCCCACATGGTTATTAAAGGACATTTTTCATTCTCAGCAAATTTGTGCACCCAAGTCAAACTAAAATATTTTTCACAAATTTTTAATGCTTAACGATGCTCTTGTTGCCATCGTTTTACTGCTTTCTTCTCATCGAATACGAAGAAGCGATTATGCCAGAATAACCCGGCAGCCATCACAAGACAACCGGAAATGTAAAAGGGAGTCCATATCCATATTATATCCTGCCTCCAGCCAGCATTAGAACTGTATACAAAACCGCTGTCAGCTATGGTTATGATTATGAAGGATAAAAATATCCATGGAATCGATACTAACTTTCCACTTCGACGACCACCATCATCTTTTCTTGCAGAATCCAAAATCATCAATGCTGCAGGAACTATTAGTATTACATCTAAAATCGGATAGGCTATATTGACAAAGAATTTTATAATACTATTCTGAGCGGAAAAATCTGATACCTCAAGAGCAGCATCTATTATGAATATGAGGTAGATAGCCGCAGCAATAGATACTATAATAACATCATATCTGTTAGGAGACCTATTGAAAAATCTAAACATTCTAAATATGTAATACATAAATGGAGCATACCCAATCAACCATAAAGCGTCAGCAGGTGAGGGAGTCGGGATTTCTATTCCCATTACAACTTCATAGTACGACCAAATTACTTCAGCAATAAACCATAATACTAGTCCTATAGCAAGTGAAGCATATACTTTGCCAATAAGACCATCTAGTTTCTGTCTATATACTACTAATGATGCTAAACCCACTGCTGTTAGTGTGGCTAACGGCTCTATCATATCACTATACAAAGTCTTAGCTTCTGTAGTATTCGAGAAAATAACTAAAGAACTTGAAACAGCAATGGATGCTATTAATACTATGATAAGATTTCTACGCACTAATTTAGGCTCAGCGTGTGGCTGTGACCTAGATCTCATTTCAATTAAATTTCACCTCTTACTTGCTACATCTCACTTCTTCTTGCCTTTGTATACTCTGAACGGTTCGTCGAGGATGACGTATTCATGAACTGCGATCGTTGTCTTAATTATGGCGTTCTTATCATTATCAATATTAGAGATCTTTGACCTATCAAAAGCACATAGAACAGAAATATTATTTTCTTGGGTGTCTTTATGAAGTAACTTTTCAATTGAAATAATCTCATGATCAAAACCATTTCTAAGCCACCATGTTGCGTCTTCTTCTGCTATCCTAGTAGTTTGAATAGTATTTTCTTCCTCTTCTTCGAACTGTTCTTTCTCCGATCGATTTGATGAATGCAATTTAGCAATCCAATCAGACAATATCTTTGTTATTCCATGTTTTGTTCGATTGTCCTGTGATAATAATTCCTCGTACAATATATTGGTGCAACGAAAATCGCAGAAATCATTATCTGGTTTCTTAACTAATAACATACCTTTTGAAACACGACCCGTTGTATGAGGATCAAAGAATTTAGATAATATCTTGTTTTTTGAAAGTTCATTTTGATAGAGAAGCGCGATGTGTTCGTCTGCCCTTATCTTGGAAATAAATTCTAGTGTTTCTAGCTCTTTCATCTCATTCATAATACCCTTTACTCCAAGACGTGAATTTAGGATATCTTTGATTGTAATGCTGGGGTCTGTCATAACAAGATTTGTTAGCATTTCTCTTTTAATGGAACGAAGAATCGGTTGTCCTGTTTTACCTAATATACTATACAAGGACTTTTCAAATAAATCATAATTTGTTAGTAATTCATTTTCTGATAAACCATCAAGTGACCGCATATTTTGTAGCAATGCTATGCAGTATGATTTCCCAAGTCTGGCAAGAGTGTTCATAATTGATTTACAAAGTAGATCTTCAGCGTTACAAGCAACTGGTAAATACCCACTCTCATCTAGAAAAGTCAAATATTGAAAATCGCTTTTTAGCTGTTTTTCAGACACCATATGTATTCAATGCCGGTTAGTATTATACTACACTATGTATAAATTTCTGAAATTCGGGGACTTTGATAGGATGAAGAAGATCTAGCCTGTAGATCCTTACTAAGGCTTGAATGGCTTTTACTTAACTGGTCTTTGAGCTGCTCATTGTCGATTAGAGCATTAATTATCTTGTCATATTCTTCAACCTGGAATTCATCAGACATTTCGAGTGCATCAACAGCTTTAAGCTTCCAGTAATTACCTACAACCTTTTCAAGAGTAGTTTGAGCGTCATATACTATCCGGCCCATGTTAGTGAGAAGATATTTTCCATTCTTCTTAAGCACCAAACCAGCCTTTGCCAATTTGTACATCCTTGAATAATACTGCTTTCTTGTGAAATGTAGTATGCCTAAAAGAGTATCACTGCTGTTACTTTCAATGTCTGAGAGGGCAATAGTCTTAAAAAGCAGCAATGACTTGTCATCAGATATTGCAGCTAAAATATCAACCACAGACACCATTCCATAAAAGTCACGCACCTTATATCTAAAATATGCTTGTGGGTAAATATTGGTAACATATTGTCTTTATTAATCAAAAGTGGAAGCTTTAATGAAATTTATCCAAATCAGATCAATATTAACGAGAGCCGGAGAGAACTGTTATACCCGGGGTTTCTGTTAACCCTATATCTCAGTCTAAATCATGTTGTAGTTAATTGGATAATAGTCCATTTCCTTCTCCTAAATCTACAGTCTCTTACATGCTGAAACCTAGAATACAATACTAGAAATTTAGATCATCATGATTACTATCTATGATGCTTGCTTGCTGTAGTCCCAAGTAGAATAGTACTTTGGACTAATCTCCAAGACAACTGATTGCCCTTTTCTTTGTGCATCTAGAAGTGCTTGTGCCATTGGATGTTCCAAATTCCCCAAATATCTAATCATTATTTTTTCTGCAATTGGAATGTTAAAGTCGATGTCTTCATTAATTCTTACACGTCCTTTTCCACGCACTCCTTTATATGGAGGATTTGGATCATCGATGCAAAAATAGATATTTTCATTCCTTCTTAGATTGTATGTTTTCTTGGCTTGTTTTGATGTCTCTACGTACATTTTGTTCTTGGAAGAATCATAATAATACCATGCAGGATGAATGTTTGCATCACCATTCTCATCTATTGTGCCAAGATGAACATTTAGTTTGCCATTTGTTAAAAAATCCTTTATCTCTTCTTCGTTAAGTGGCACGCCAAACCCTGGACTTGCATTAAGGATTCGCATTGTCCAAGCTATTATTTTCTTAATGTATATTTCTTTTGATTGTTGAGTTAAACAGAAAATACACGCAGATAAGCAACCAAGAAATAATAGATCTTAATTAAAGCGAAAAAAATAAAAAAGTGTATTGTGAACTTTTTCTTTAATTTAGCTGATCTATGATTATCTTTTAGCGTAATCTTTTAGACCCGTAAAATCGACTGCTACTACGGGGTCGTTTCCAACTACCCATGCATTATGTCCTGGTGGAATTATCGCGGCATCACCTGGTCCAAAATCTTCTTCTGTACCATCATCCATTACTACTTTCATCTTTCCAGAAACAATATACTGTGTATGGGGGGCTTGGCAGCTCTCTGTTTTAACTATTGGCTTGACACATTTTTCCCAGCTCCATCCTGGTTCCAAAATGCCTCTTCCTATAACAACATCTCCAAAGTTGGCTAGCTCAATCTTTCCTTTTTCAAATGAGCGTGTCTCATCTGGAGAAGTGTTTAAATTCTTCTTTTGCATTTTTGCCATTCTTTATCAAAAAATAGGATAGTGAGAGTTCACTATAAGCTTTTAGTTCATTTTTCATTTGGCTTGGGATTTTTTGTTCCTAGTCTTCATCCATTGAATAAGGTAATCACTCTGAATAGACTCCTGTTAGGTCCATTACTATTCCTCATATTTCATTTTTAGTCAACTTGTTGAATACTTGTACCTGATTTGAGAGACGATGGGAAGTAGCGAGCCTAATAATATTGTCCATAATCCTAACATTAGTAACTAAAGACGTCTGCATTAATCAATTTACAAATCTAGCTAATTACAATGTTATACCTTTAAGCTTTACTGAACTACGTTAGCGCATACATTTATAATAAAGTCCATTTCTATTTGCGCATTGCAAAATATAGAGGATACTAAAAAGACGCCGCCGCAACAACATATATCCCCTGATCCAATCTTTCAAATGGCTACTGGTTTTTGGGTCTCTAAAACCTTGATGACTGGTCTCTAAAACCTTGATGACTGCAGTAGAGCTAGAACTCTTTACAAAACTTTCAGGTAACAGGGGGAGTAAACATCAAAGAGCTGCAAGGCATATTGGGCATGGAACAACGTCCAACAGAAGTATTTGCTACAGCATTGGTGTCTCTTGGTCTTCTAAAACTATCTAACGCCGTTTCTCCTCCTCCTTCTCCCTCCTCAATTGGTGACGTCAACAATAATAACAGACTGTATTCAAATTCAGAACTTGTTGATAAGTTTCTTGACAAAAAACAAACCGACTGGCTATATGGGAGATTTTATAATTATGTTGGACAAGCAGTTTTATGACAGATGGGGTAGACTCGTTGAAGCATTAAAAATAACAGTCCTGTTTAACGTGCTGGCGGTCAGGATGTCCAGAGTGTCGGAAGCATGTTCGAGCAGGCTAAAAACAATCAAGCATCAACAGAAGCACAGATGCAAATGTTTACCCATGCAATGTATGGTGTTAGTGTGATACCTGCCCAGGCTCTTACTAAAGTATTTAATCTTTCAGAACATAAAAAGATGATGGATATAGGCGGAGGATCGGGCGTATACGCGATCGAAGCAATCAAAGAAAATCCCAGCATGTCTGCAACTGTCATTGATTTGGAACCGGCATGCAATGTTGCCAATGAATACATAAAAAAATTTCATCTGCAAGATAAGATTAGAACAGAAGCATTGGACTTTTTTAAGCAAGATCTTCCAAGAGATTGTGATGTAGCGCTCCTCTCACATATTATACACTTCCTTGACGAGGAAAAGGACAAGATTCTGTTAAGAAAGATTTATCATAATCTTCCAAAACAGAATGGTGTTGTTCTAATCAGTGAATGGTTACTTAATGATGAAAAGACAGGACCGATACCTTCAGCTATGTTGAGTTTGACTATGATAGTGGATCAACCTGTGGGAAGAAACTATTCTTTCGCTGAGGTATCAAAAATGCTCACGGACGTCGGATTTACTAATATAGAAAGAAGACCCCTAGCAGGTCCAGCAGAGGTTGTGATAGGGTACAAGAAATGAATCGCCGCAAAGCCTGTGGTCTAAGAAATGCTTGTCTATCTATGATGTCTTCTCTGGAATTGTCTCCAGTTGCTGTAGCATCCCAAGGAAATCGGCCTGATTCCATCTCTCTGTGCACTTCCCAGCTATGAACTTTAGGATTGTAATGCCGGTGAAGTTGATAATTGATAAATTTATCAGTCGCAGATATTCCCATAAAGTCAGCTTTATGCGTCCCACTTACTGTAAACCTGCAGGCAAGCTTATCTGCTCTTGTAAACAGATCTTCAACTAAAATCTGTGTGTCTGGAAAAGACCTATGAAATCCCTGATAAAACTTTTTAGCACATTCTAAGCCTGCTTCTACACCGGGTATTCCATGTATTACAACGCTAGGAGCGTACATTAGCAAGTACGAGTCGAGGTCACCTTTGTTCCAATCAGCTATTGCTCTGATAAACATCATGCCGTTGTTATCCTCCTGTGCTAACCCTTGTTGCTCTCGTTTTCCAGAAGATAATGACACTATCTCTATTACCTTTCGATATGTGCTAAAAAGTAGTTAATAAGTCATCGCTCAGCTTAACAGATATGAAAGTTTGCATCTTTGAGTTAGTGGAAAATGTGATTTCCTATGAGTGGAGAATGTCCCGTGCACACCAAGACGAGACCATCTAAAATCCATCGTATCACGATACTAGAATTATCATTCTCGTCTTTGTCGACGAATATTGAAGGAATAGTATAATGTAGAAGAAATTAGTTTTGAAGAGTAATAAGCCGCTGTTTTTGACTGAAAGTATGTTTTTCCTAGATAAAAAGCCCTCTTTTATTGTTGGTTTAGACACATCTCGTATATATGTTAGTCTAACGTATCTAATGCTATGATAGGTGAGTTTTTTTGATTCAAAATAGTTTTCCGATGAGAGAATGGCATGTTAAACACATGGAAAAGACAGTTGTAAAGTTTGTAACAGGGCTATCTGCGACTGCTAGTATGTGGGAGAAAAGACAGAATAAACGCTATGGTAGGATAACTAGTGTTTGCAGACAGATAGGCTATGACATAAAGCAAGGTGTTACGAATGAACAAGTTCTTTCGCTCTTACAAAAAATCCGAAATGATTCATCCTTTTCAGGTCTTCGGGACAACGACGGTTCTACAGAGAGATTAAACGAAGTAGAAAAACGCTTTCTGCCATCAAAGCAAAAGAGCTATTGGTGGGAGTAACTTTATCCTTTGTGTTTGAGTATCAACATTTTATCTTTTAAATGTGATATTTAATTGACGATTCCGGTAAAGTGAGAGAATCTTCTTAGAAGAGATATCATTTTCTGGTCGATCACAAAAGCTATTGTTTATGCTTTGATTTGTAAACGTGCTAGAATCTAAACAAATAATATACGAGCCCAGCCTTTGAATCTTAGGTTTATTCTTGTTGCTTAATAAGGCTTAGATCTTCTGTGTCTTGACAGTTATTTTTGTTAATATACAATTTGCATCTTAACAAGAGAGATTATTGACACCATATAAAATCGTCTTCGAACATTTCTAGACAAACAGACCCACCACCACCTGTTCTGCAAGTCTTTCGTCGCCGAGTCCTCTAATCTTATGTTCAAACGATCAAAAATATTGGCCTTTAGTTTCTGTTGTATTGCTTATCAGCTTACTGGCAGACTAAATGAAAACGTTGCTCCTTTTCCATCATCATTATTCTCAGCCCATATCCTACCATTATGAGCTTCTATGATACTTTTTGATATGAACAGCCCTAATCCTGTACCTTTTGTTTCAAACTTCTTGGCAAATTTTGTAAAAAGTCTTGGCAATATTTTGGCATCTATACCTGTGCCAGAATCCTTTACCCTAACAATAACTTCTCGGCCAATATCTTTCTTTTCTATCGTAACAGTTATAGTACAATCTTTTGTAAATTTAACAGCATTTTCTATAAGATTCGAAATCACCTGATTAACCCTGCCCCTGTCTGCTTCAACAATGATTACGTTTTCTGTGGCTAATACTTCTAATATTATATTATTATCTTTGTTTTCACTTCTGATCTGATCTCCTGAATCTGCAATAGCATTTCGCACCATCTCAGTTAGATTGAATCGTTCTTTCTTCAGGATTAGTGACCGGCTTTCAATTTTTGTAACATCCAAGACATTTTCTGTCAGTTGCTTTAACCTTTTTGCATTCCTGATAATAGCATCTAGCAATTCACGTTGTTGGGTATCATTTATTTTGGTGCGAAGAACTTCAGTTAAGCCAAGTATAGGTTGTATAGGGTTGCGCAGCTCATGAGCTGCTATGTTGATAAACTCTTTTTGCATTTTTTCATGGACTTTAAGTTGTTCATTAGCCAATGCAAGTTGCTTATTTGATTCTTTTACATGTTGGTATAATTCAGTCTGCTTCCAAAGGTTCTCAAATATTGCAACATAAGATAAAACGCCTGCCTTGCTATTAGAGAAAGTGGATAACCCTATTGCTTCAACAAAAGTTGATTTGGAGTCATCTCTTAATTCCATTACTAAAGAAGATTTTCTATCAACTACCAGAATTGTAGCCATTGTTTCTGACATCTGTTCAATATATCTAATGTGGATATTTTCTTCTCGTTTTAGAGTTAGTACGGTCTGTTCCGTTGATTCATGAAAAGGCATCAATATTCTAAATATTGCATTTTGTCGGTTAGCTGCTTCTTTTCCTAAATTTACTGCCCCTATTTTATATTGGCGACTAAAAGCATTGGTAGTAGGAAATATCAGTAATATTTCTTTTGTAGCGGCTTTTACTATATTCAAATATAGATCCTGCACTCTATCTGAGCTTCTGATAACCTCAATGTCGGCTAAGTCGTCTCCTTCTTCAATTTCTTTTATTTTCTGATCAACAGGGATTGCCCTATTCCAAAAACTCTCAAATATATATTGTTGGTGTTCCACAATGTCCTTAACATTGCTATATATGACTCGTGATAATGGTTGTGCTTTCTCTTGATGGGCAGCTGTGGTAGCAACATACTCTGTTTCGCTAACAGAAAAGTTTGCCTTGATTCCGTCTATATGACGAACCTCGTCAGCGATCTTCATCATCTCTTTACAAGAATCAATATTTCCCCTGGTAACCTCAGTGATGTATCTTGTTTTCACACCTCTATTCTTAAGGTCATATAATACATTCTTGAATGATTCAACTCCAACCGCTAGTGAGGCAGCCTTATGGTCAGCACAAGAATCTATTCTATCGGCTTTAGATAAAAATTGGAGAATTATATTCTCTACTTTTTCTTCCCCATGCGTTACCTCTGTCTTTTGAGAACTATTGTTACTAACCACACGGGCATCCTACATTGCTGAACATGACTTATGATATCAGCAGGTCGTTATATTACTACAGTACTAACGCTTTATGATATATCATAAGTAGTGCGATAATTGTCATCTTTTAGTTTCTAGACAAAATGTACTGATACTTCTTTCGAATATTCTATAATATAATTATAGCATCTACATTGCAAATGCGGATATCCTCTCAGAACAAGTTTCGTTAGAGACATGAACAATCAAACAGTAGCTTTTATAGCAATAGTAGCAGTAGTTGCACTAGTCTTCACAGACCAGTTACGTCACCGATTGCATAAATGCAGTCAATGTTTGTGCGCATTTTTTCATCAACTATAATACCCTCAGACGTAAATTTTAGTCCTATATTATTTAGTTCACGTGTATCAATATTTGGTCTTCTTCCTGTACAAACAAGGATTTTTTCGGCGACAACTGCCTCTCCATTTACAAAAACTGTCGTATCGCTGATCTTGTCCACTCTTGCTTTTGTCAATACATTAATGCCATCAAGTATCATGTACTTCTTAACCGCATTTCCGATCTCCTCTATCTGAAAAGGCATTAGATGATCTTTCGCTTCGATCAACGACACCCTGCATCCTAGGGAGTTGTAAATAGAAGCAAGTTCACATCCACTATATCCACCGCCGATAATAGTAAGCGATTCTGGCATGTCTTCCAATTCTAGAAGGGAGGTGGTCGATAGGATATTTTCTCCAAATTCGTATCCTGGTAAACAGGCAGGATAGCTCCCTGTAGCAAGAACAATATTTTTTGATTCTATATCTTGGCCGTTGACGACTACCTTATTTTTCATTTGTGAATCTATGTGAGCTTCACCTTCTACTGAATTCACTCCAACTGAGGACAACACAAATTCAACTAGTTTTCTTTTGGCGGATTTAACAGCAATGCGCCGCCAAGTGCACTGGGATAGGAAGAAGGAAGTCAAGGAAAAAATTGAGTTCTGTTGAGGTTCCATCACGTCGTCTATCGTTGACTAATTACAATAATTGGACTGTCAGTACATAATTATCAAAATCATGGATATCATCTACGAATAGAACATTAACTTTATCTTTTACCATTGTATAGTACAGTTATGGCTGATCAAGTGTTTATGTACGGCATAGTGGCAAGTAGGGCCTCCTATATAACACATAGAAAAAACTAACATCTACAAAGAATAGAATAAAATAATTGTGGAAGTAGAGATGTCTGCTGTTTAACGTACATCAATTGCAAGCCCCAATCTCGGTCCATAGAATTGAATAACAGAATACTATAGCTATAGTAGGTATAGCGTTGTTGGCAGCCGCAATGATAGTCACAATACCAACAGCTAATGCTCATAACATGAGCTTCAAATTCAAACAAAGCAAACAAACCGATGTAGTGGTAATGCTCCCTCGATCACTTTCGGGTTTTGATGACATTGGTCGATTCACTATATTGTGCTTTTCATTCTTCGGTAACGTATCAACTCACCCATTTTCTTGCGCATAGTCGTTTATTTTGTGAAGACTTACCCTTGGATACTGTCAGATAGTATTACCTATCTTTGCAATTATCTCTTGATTTGGTGATGAGGATTCTAGGTAAATACAGAGATATCTATCATTGTTAGCCGTTAAAGGAGTAATTGCTATCTTTAATATACCATGAATTTCTGCAAGTTCAACGTGATGAACAGATTGCTCTTTCTCTCTATAGTCTGAATATTTGATACCTGTTTTTATCTTCTTTACTGCAGCAGTCAAGTAATTTGCATAGAAAAGATAATTTGTGTTATAATGGCAAAAAGTGATAGAGGAACTAACATCATTATTGTTATTTTTATTATTATTATTATTATTATGGTCATTGCCTTTTTCTCTAGCAGCGATGGTCATCATTGCTTTTTTCTCTAGCAGCGGATAATAATAATCGTGATTTGGTTCGTTTACTATTAATATAATCTTCCTTACGATACCTCCCAGCAATGAGTTTTCCATTATCATCTATTACGGCTGCAAACTTTACTTCTTTGCTCATATGAAGAGCAATCAGGCACATTTCATTCAGGAAGTCATATTCTTCCAAATTCATATGATTAAGTCATATTTCGTTATATTAACTATATGAGGTAGATTGATGTAAGATACAGAAGAGAGGGAGCGCTTTTATATGGTATTAAGAAAATTATGGTAAAGATAATAAAAATTCTAAATCATTCGGTATTTAAATTTAATACTTATCTACTAGGTTTTGTAAGAGGTAGAAGTTAAATATGATGTATTCCAGCTTTATATAGGAAGGAAAGAAAGGATGACTTGTAAAGGTATATGTCTACGTCATAAGGCACACAAGCCAGTAGGTTCTGGTCGTTACGCTGCTGGTCAAAGACGTTGTCAGATATGTGAGATATAGATATGTGAGATATTCATAAAATGGGATGGATTATGGTGTCCCTGTTGTGGTTATAGATTAAGAACAAAACCAAGGAATTTGAAATATAAGGCTAAGCTTAGAGCAAGAAACAAAGTAGAGGCTAAAGTGGTACAACAACCGCCGCGCATCCAAATTCAAAAACGCAACAAAACTATTCGAAATCATTCCAGTAGCCAATGATTGGTTGTAATTCAACCAAACTAGTCTTGGATTAGAACTGCACAGGAATACACCAAATTAGGATCTGGCATACCAGATTCTGTCAAGCTAAACTAAAAAATTACTGGGAATAACATGGCTATTGCACCATTTACGGATGGAGAGGGGCACTGTTCGTTTTGTGAATACTTCAAACAAATGTTTTCGATAGTCGTGCTTATTTTATTTTAGGCAATTTACACGACTGCAATTTCGGGTATTTTTGAAAATAATTTACAAATATTCATTTCCTACGAGTCTCATGAAATAGTGTGGATCGATCGGCTTAGTTATTTTGGGCACCAAATGTTTGGCGCTTTATTCTTCCGACGTAGGAGTAGCGATAGAAAAATCTTCAAACGACGAATTCATTGTAGCCTTACGTAATTCTATGGCTACTGAAGTCACCGCTGTCAATGGAGGAAGACTCGATGATTGTCTTTCCAATTCGTATACTGAACCTCATTTCCATGTCTGGCTATCCTTTTTTTTTCTAGAACTTCAAAGCCTACAAGCTTTCTATTTAACTGTTGAGCTAATAACGCTTTCTTTCCAATGAAATCTTTATTCTCAAGTTTAACTGTCCACTTAAGTGGAACCTCTAGTGGAGTAGTATTCTCGTCCATATCGTTTCCATAAAGCATCAGTCCAGCTTCAAGTCTCAACGTATCTCGGGCCGAGACAGATGAGGAGATAATACAAACAATGGCGGATTTGAGATCTGTCGGAGTGAGTATAGTGACAATAGGCCAGTATCTTCTGCCCACCTCTAGGCATCTACCGGTAGTGGAAGGTAGTGGAATTTATTGCACCTGAAAAATTTAATTGGTTTAAGGAAGTTGCGATGCAGATGGGTTTTCTCTATGTAGCAGCCGGACCATTCGTTCGAAGTTCATATAAAGCCGGAGAATTTTTCATGAATATAAAATTGCTATGAAGAACAACTAAATTGATCTCCACCGTTGTTTTAAGACAAATTAGAGATGATAGTACCAAAGAGACCTTTTTTTGAAAATTTAATTAAGAACGACAAACTAAATTCATTAATAGTAAAACTGCAAAGCTAGTCTGAACGAGCCGAACAATGATGGCATACAAAAACAAAAAGATATATTCGATTTTGACACTAATGTACAATACGCACAAACCATTAATATGTAATATTAGCTATCTCTATCTTAATAATAAATAAATTGTCTTATTCTGATTCCTTGCCCCAAAGAACAGAGGTACTGTATGGTGGAGCTAAAGTAATAGATAATGCAATACGATTCATATCCAATGCAAGAAGAAAGATAGATGCTTGTGTCGACAACACCAGGCCGTCATTAGCCATTGGGATCCAACCGTTAAAGAAATCGTTTGTTAGTGCTAAAGAGAGAGGGATAAGGGTAAGCTATGTCACGGAAATCACTAATGATAATGTATTATACTGTAATGAGCTAGTAAAGATGCTGACAGGTGAAGTTCGACACCTGGATGGGATTAAATGTAATTTTTACATAAGTGATACTGAGTATATTGCACCTGCAACTTTTCATGAGAGAGGTAAACCAGCATCGCAGATGATCTATAGCAATGTAAGGGAAATTGTAGAACATCAACAATATGTATTTGATACCCTTTGGAATAAGGCAATTCCAGCTGAAGTGAAGATAAAGGAAATTGAGCAAGGACTTGTTCCAGATTTTATTGATACTATAAGAGACCCTCACGAAATACAAAAGCTTGGTTTTGATGTTATAAAATCAGCTAAAAAAGAAATACTGGTAATATTTTCTACAGCTAACGCATTTCTTCGTCAACAAAAGGTAGGCGCGATAGAATCGATTGTTCGACAGGCAATGCATCATAAAGCAAAAATAAAAATCCTTACTCCTATAAATGAAACGGTATCTGGATCGATCAAAGACTTAATTCTAAGAGAAAAAGAAAAAATCGACATCGAAATTCGAAATATGGAATCACCTCTGCATACAAGAGTTACGATTCTTATAGCAGATAGAAAATTGTCATTGGCTGTAGAGCTGAAAGACGATAGTAAAAATAATTCCGATGAGGCTATAGGGCTTGGGGTCTATTCTAATAGCAGATCAACAGTAATATCTTATGCTTCTATTTTTGAAAGTCTGTGGAACCAAAGTGATTTGTACGAACGGTTAAAGATTCATGACAACATGCAAAAAGAATTTATAAATATAGCTGCGCATGAATTGCGAAATCCCATACAACCAATATTGGGACTATCTGAAGTTCTCAAGTCTAAAGAAGGAGATATCAAACAGCATAAGGAACTGATAGATGCTATTAATAGAAATGCAAAAACCCTACGAAGACTCACTGAAAACATACTTGAAGTTACCAGGATAGAAAGTAAGTCATTAAAACTGAACAAAGAAGCATTCAGCCTAGGGAATATGGTAAACAACGCAATAGATGAATATAGAAAAGAGATTGAAAGAAAAAATTTAAAAATAGATATTGTATATCAGCAAGAAAGCATAAAAACCAAAATAGATGGTTTTGTAGTAGAGGCAGACAAATATAGGCTCTCTCAGGTTATTTCCAATCTATTTAGTAATGCGATCAATTTTACAAAGGAGGGAGGTTCTTCTATATTCGTCTCACTAGAACGAGAAGAGACTGGACGACATGGCTATAAGAAGAATCATAGTAGTATTATTATGAGTATAAAAGATACTGGCACAGGAATAGATCCTGAAATTTTTCCTAGATTGTTTACAAAATTTGCTACAAAATCGGAAAAAGGAACAGGTCTGGGTTTGTATATATCAAAAAGTATTATTGAAGCTCATGGCGGCAAAATATGGGCTGAGGACAACAAAGACAAAAAGGAACAGGTCTGGGTTTGTATATATCAAAAAGTATTATTGAAGCTCATGGCGGCAAAATATGGGCTGAGGACAACAAAGATGGAAAACTAGGCGCTGTATTTCGTTTTAGTTTGCCAACAAGCAACAATAACAAGTAAACCTTTTCATAAATTCTGAAGGTCATATTCTGATATCTCTGATCCACATCCAACAATTCTAGAGCTAGCCAGTCTCTTCAATAGAGTAAGGATAGAATGCTGAATGACAAGGGTGCAAGCTTTCGAGATATTCAGAGATATATAATGACTAGTCATCAGTAACTACGAATAGAAGAACCTACTTTTTTTTCTTTTTGGCAATACTCATATACATCTCACATTTGTTTTCAGAATGCTAGAATGACAAGTATCTGTACCTTGGGAAAAAACATGTTTTTCAGTTTTTAAAAAATTGTGAAATTGGAGAGACTGTACTATTTTCCTTCTTTTAAAAGATTCAAACTAACTCTAATTTTATTTGTTTCACTAAAATATCTATTTCAATAGGTTTTTCAACAAAATGATTTAATATCATTTCTCTTAATTGTGGTGGAACTTCTTTTTGCGCTTTATCAAATCTTTCATATGCGGTAATAAACCATACTTTAACTTTATTGTCTATTCTACTTATCTTTTCATATAGTCCAAATCCATCAATCTTGGGCATTTTAATATCAATTAGCATTAGATCATAGTAATCCGGCTTGAATTCTGATAATGCTATTGCTGAATCATTATATGCATCAACTTCAAATCCAGCAAGCTCCAATCCCGCCTTGAAAGTAACAGTATGATCATAGTTATCATCAACTAAAAATATCCTCTTCATATTTGGTTTATGATAGTTATAATATCCACTATAATCATCACGCTTTTTCTTAATTCTTTTACCAGTTTCATTTATCATAGCGGGGATAGTCTTGATATCTATACTTTCTTGGCGATCTTGTTGGAACGCCATTGGTATATTGAACGCAAACATAGCTCCTTTCCCATCACTATTATTTTTAGCCCAAATCTTTCCACCGTGTGCTTCAACAATACTTTTGCATATGAACAAACCTAACCCTGTTCCTCTATCAGATTTTGTAGCAAATTTTGTAAACAATCTAGGAAATATTTCAGGATCTATTCCTATGCCTGTATCCTTTATACTTACAGTGACCTCTTCTATGGTGCCTCTATCTTTTTTTTCTATAGTAATATATATTGTATCATCTTCATTTGTAAATTTCAGAGCATTCCTTAGTAAATTAGAAACGACTTGTGATATTCTACCTCTATCTGCTTCTATGGAAAAGAGATCTGCGTCTTGGTGGTCATCAGTGATGGAAGAAGATAAACAAGACAATTCTATATTACGGCTGATATTGTTATTTGGGGTTTTATAATCGTCTACTAAAGCTTGTATTAACTCTCTTAAATTAAATTTATCTTTTCTTATATGAAGTGAATTTGTTTCAATTCTATTGATGTCTAAAACATCATCTGTAAGTCTTTGTAGTTTTCTTGCATTCCGTATTATGACATCCAAATGATCACAAGTCTGCTTTATATTTACTTCTTTCTTTTGTGTTATCACGGATTTAATAATTTGTGACATACCAAGGATTGGTTGGATTGGATTTCTTAACTCATGAGCAGCAATCTTAATAAAATCATTTTGAATTTTATCTTGCATTATTAATTTCTCATTTGCTATTTTGAGCTGATCATGTGACTCTTTTATCTCTTGATATAATTCAGATTGATTCCAAAGGTTCTCAAATATTGCAACATAAGACAAAACACCTGCCCTACTATTAGAGTATGTTGACAATCCTATTGCTTCAAAGAAGGTTGTTTTTGAGTCATCTCTTAATTCCATCACCAATGAAGCCTTTCTATCAACTACTAGAATTGTGGCTTTGGTCTCTGTCATTTGTTCAATATACTTGACATCAATTACGTGATCAGGACAATACTCTTTTAGTTGCTGTACTTTTTGGTCAATCAAGCTGCTTGCAGGCACCAATATTCTAACTTTTACATTTCTTTCTTTTGCTGCCTGTTGTGCCAATTGTATAGCTCCAATCTTATCTTGACGAATAAAGGCATTCGTAGTAGGAAATATCCATAATACTTCTTCTGCTGCGGATTTTACAATATTCAAATATTTTTCTTGTGCTCTTGTTGAACTTGGAATAACTTCAATATCAGCCAAGTCAGCTCTTGTTTCAATATCCCTTATTCTGTTTGTAGAGATATCGGTAGTATTAGTAATAGGAGACCCTTCGTCCTTTTGCTCCTTGTTATGATCGATTACCCTCACCGGCCATACCCTCACAGTACAGCATCTTAGGTAGCTGCAAACATGACACTTAACATTGAGTTAACCATGTTATGATCGATTACCCTCACCGGCCATACCCTCACAGTACAGCATCTTAGGTAGCTGCAAACATGACACTTAACATTGAGTTAACCATGTTAAGTCACATTTAAATACTAGCTAGAAAGTAGAAGTTTTCTAACAAACAACAGTCCTTGACCACATAATTGCAGTATCTAATACGTTTCTCATAAATCTTATAACAATTTATGTCCTGACAAGCCTGACAATGGTTCCTTTTCTGACAATTGTCGTAATTTAAGTAAAAGAGCACCTGTTTTTGTCTCAAGAGGTAACAAATACGTGGTTTGATGGAATAATGGACAAAGAAACGCCAGCCAAAAATGGACAAGTAATTATTAAAGCATCTACAGATCGTGGTAAGACTTTTGGAGATAAAATAAACCTAAGCAATTTTACCGAGGCTGAATCACAAGATGCATAGACGGACAGATTTGGAAATAATGGTAATAATGTAATTGTCACGTGGTTAGAACGTTACGCAACTAACCTGAAAAATTTAATTGGTCGAGGGAAATTTCAATGCAGATGGGTTTTCTCTATGTAGCAGCCGGACCACACGTAAGAAGTTCATGTAAAGCGGAAAATTTTTCATGAATATAAAATTGCTATGAAGAACAACTAAATTGATCTCCCTGGCTGTTTTAAGACAAATTAGAAATGGTGGCACCTATGCAACTTTTTTTGAATTTAACTACTGGTCACAGCTAAATGACTTTCCTTTACTCTGTGTTGATGGTAAAAAGAAGATGCAGTTCTATGCTCCACCACTACTGCCTATAACTCCATTGGCACTTAGCTTCAATACTGGTCCAAATGTTGAGCCGTTATCATTACTTGCTCTAAATACCAGATCCTGCGTTCCGTTCTTGGCGGTCTCCCACCATGTTAAATACACATTATTTTCATTCACAAGAATCATTGCATGATCTGAACGCGTATCAAGTGAATTACTGAATTACTAAGGTTAATTGTTTTTTCAAATGTCTTTCCTCCATCAGTACTTTTTGCGAACAGTATCTCCCAATTTCCAACCTTTTTATCCCAAGAAACGATATAAACACGCTCACCAGACGTTGCTATGTGAGTATCTTCTTCTGAATCATCCAATACATCTGCTTGAGGTATTTCTATAATTCTCGACTTTTGTGGTAGCGCTCCAGTTCCATTTATTGCAAGTATAGGACCAAATATCTTTCCTCCATCAGCACTTGTCCTTGTATATGTCTCTAAATTTCCAGTGTTATTATTAAGCCATGAAACATATATATCATTTCCAAATGTTGCTACGTCAGCGTGAAATGAATTTGATTTTGAAGTATTGCTTAGATTTACTTCGTCTGCAAATGATTTTCCATTATCGTTGCTTATCCTAATCATTACTTCCCACTTTCCAGTTTTGTTGCTACTCCATAAAACATACACATTATTACCAGAAGCAGCAATGTCATCATCAGTTTCTCTTATCACAAACGCGTATGCTGACTGTAGCTGTAATGGCATTGGAGTTGGTCCTGTCATTGTTGCT
>Ga0193701_1000068_pt1 | contig 23417 bp, 46 predicted proteins | sample U3s2metaG_FD_143055 | JGI IMG/M metagenome (GOLD analysis project Ga0193701, IMG submission 143055) | Soil microbial communities from a riparian zone of the East river system, Colorado, United States - U3s2 | ecosystem: Environmental > Terrestrial > Soil > Riparian zone | place: USA: East River...
GTAATCAAGGGTACTGTTTCCGGAATCGTCTTTGTACACAAAATCTCGATCTCCCGGTGAAATTCGTTCAGATCGGTAATGCTCTTGATCACGTAGTCTTCTCCCTGATAAGAGAGATATAGATTCCTGCCGTTATAGGGCAAATCGTTTCTGAACCGTAACTTAAAAATCAAGGGTTCATACAGATCGGTGATACCTAAGGTGGTGGCCCGCTGTTGCAAAGAACTCGAAGAACTAACGAGCTTCGCCCAGGAATCCGCTAAGACCGTTTTCTGCACCGTTTGACCACCGTACCCGTCGGGAAGACTTTCTACCTGGTAGACCGATATTCGCTTATTATAGTCGCGTGCTAACATGGCTTAGAATAAAGGAAAACGTCTGAATGGATTGAGTGCAAACTGTACCGATTTGGGAACTAAAGCCTCAGATTGTTGTTTCTCGCTGTTGTAATACCAAACCTGCAGTATAGCTAAAGCCGACTGAATGAAAGCTTGCGGAATATCGCTCACTTGATCATAACCCAGATTCAACTCCAACGTATCGGCCTGCATCGTGTATTTGGTCTTCGTGTTGAAGGTTTTTGCCGTATAGTCGTCGGGATCGCTCGGTTCCACTACCGATACAATCGGGAAATCGTAGATTTCATACACGTTGGAAGCGCAAAACCAGGGATCGTTATTGCCGTAATAGGTCTTGTTTTGCTCTACCAAAATATGATTCGTGTAAGTCTCCACGTATTGCAAAGCCGCATCGATCATGCTTTCTATCAAATCATCATCAGCCGTGAGCGAATCGTCTATGCGAAGATAGTTCTTCGCGGTGCTTAAAGGTATAATCTCTAAATAGTCTGCGATCATCGTTCTTCCTGTTTGCTGGTATATTTAACTACCAGTTCTTTATTTGAACTACTAGTGTCAATATGTGAACGAATATACCATTCTTTTAAATCATTGACAAGATTTTCTCTTTGGAAGAGAATCTTCTTCTTTTTCAGCGGGCAGGTGGTATTCATTGGAAAGTGTTTCGCTGCTAATTCTTCTAAACTCATAATAACGTTTTAAAAATATCTTCTCTTAATTTATTGACTTTCAACAGGTCGTAATGTTCTCTACAGTGTTCGGCTAAGGCTTCACCTCTGTCCATTGCGTATCTCGGATTCTCTTTAACATATTTAATTTTAGCCTGCCATTCCTTCGGCTGACAATAATCCACAAAAGGCTCATCCAAAGGATTCCTAAATGGGTGCAGATCACTAGCAAGCACCATGCTATGACCACAAGCGGCTTCCAGAGTTTTGAGATTCGATTTATGTTCATTGAATTCGTTTTTAATCAAGGGTGCTAAACAGATGTTGAGTCCTTTGTAGTGATCCATGTAGTTATGAATCGAGATCTGTTGAGGCAATTTCAGCCCCTCTACCAGCGTAATGTCCTTGTAATGGCTCATTCCCCCCACGAACCCGATTTTGCCCGTATAGGGCTGCTTTCCGATGTTGAACTGTCCTTTCTCATAAGGGATCGCATTCGGTACGACGTGAACGTTCTTATTGTACGCTTTTACCTTATCGGCTAACTTTCCATGCGTGGTCAACACCACATCCGCGAGTTTCAGAGAATTGATGATCCGTTCCGCCATGCCTTTGGCTTTGAAATGATGGTAGAGGTAATGATCTGATCCTAAGTGCCAATAATCATCAATGTCACAAACGATCTTGATGCCCATTCTGCGCAATTGATTCAGATCGTGATTTGGGATTCTGCAAAAATTATAGACCGTTGCTTTGTTAAAGTCATCCGTTTGCTTCACGCCTTTCAAATACTGCGCAGGAATAACGCAACGATGATAGTCGCAGCTCGCATCCCTTTTAACGGTATATAACATCGTATACTTCTTTTACGGTAAGTGTTGGAATCGGCGCGTCAATGATCACGGCCTCCGGATTTAATCCCCAGGTCATGCCCTGATTCGCTAACAAGTAATTCTTTACGTTCAAGTGATAGCAGAAATGAGAGATACCTGTCACGATCGAAATACATCCGTAGTTCGCCTTTTGCAGCACGTTGCAGAGTTCCATCGCGCTTAAATCAAACAAAAGAGAAACATTTTCGGGGATCGGATAGGCAAAGTCGTCGTATTTCGAGTTGCCTAAGATTGCAAAGGAATATTCCGGCATCGCGTTAATCAGTTCAATCCATTTATCCATGCTCCATTTTTGCTCGTCAGGAGCTGAACGGCCGAAAGGCGCAATCATGTAATCATAGATCGGCACTTCTACATCCTGAATCGTTAAGTCTGCTTTTAACGGTTCGGAAGGAACCGGATATCCCATGAAGGGATAATGCGCCTGACTCATGAACAAATTATGCTGATGACTTAATGTAAACGCTCCTGATATATTTAATTCCTTGTCGTGCCTGGAACATTCGCAGAGTTTCAGTTCAGGAACTAACTCGTAGAGCCATTTCACCTCGTCCAAGACGATCACGGAAAAATGCTCATGATCTTTATTCAACTGTTGCAAGACGGGAAAGGTGCCTAAGGTGTCACCGATTAAGCCGATGGGGTTTTTAACGATCATTTAATTATGTTTAACTAAGACCACACAAAAAGAATTATTTAAATCAGATCCGCTAATAATCCATTCCCATTGGTTTGAATCGCGTTTGTTCGCCGTTTCCACGTATTTTTCAAACATATCCTGATTGAATGAATGCAAATGCTTTCTGTTGTTTAGAGGATGCCAATATTCCTGATCCTCGTGAGGCAGATAGAGAAACAAGGTTCCTCCTATCTTTAATTTCGATCCCCAATATTCTAATGCTCCTACCCAGTCCGGCAAATGCTCCAGGCAATGCGAAGAAAAGATATAATCGACTTCTTTATCTGGTAAATTGTAAGCGTGATAATCGTTGTCAATGGTTAAGTCTATCATTTCTGATCCTGGAAACGCCCATTCTGCCCGATTACACCCGATGTCGTAGCCTTCCCCTTTGCACCATTCTTTGGCAAAAGGGAGGATCCATTGCGCGGCGTTGCCTTTACTTTGGTATTCGGGATAGAGTTTGCCTTTAAAGTTGATGAATTCCATAGTTTTAATAAATGTTATTTTAAATGTTGAGTATCATTATAGGGATCTTTACTTCCCCACCGATAGAGGTGAAACAAATAGAGTCCTTTGGCGATGCCGATCGGATTGCCGCCGAACCTCGCCCGTATGTCCGTGTTGAATTCCTTGTCGAACAAAATCGAGTTTTCCCGGAATCCGCCGACTGATTTCCAGGTGTCTTTATTGAAGATCAAGCACAATCCCGCTACATAACTAGTCGCTTCTACCTGATCGTAATATCGTTGGTGCAATTGCTTTGCTATTTCTACGTGATTAGTGATATTGCCGTCATTAGAGAACTTATTACAGTACAATTGATGATCTGCCCGTAAACGGTTCGTCATGCAGGAAATGAGCTTAAAATCATCGCCGTGACGATCAATAATATTTTTGATCTGACTTCCCCAATCGGGTAATAAACGTAAAACATCACCATCCATCAAGCACACCCAGTCTCCGTCAGGAACTAACTCCATGAATTCATTATACGCCTTACCAATGTTTTTTTCAGTCGAGAAGGGAGTGGAATAGTGAATCTTCATGCTTTCTTATACGATATTTCTTGCTTAATAGTTACGTTTAGGCGTATCTTAATGGAGTCTTATTTTTATAGATTCCTTTAAGTTGTGTTGTTAATGTCATATACGGCATTCCAATAGCTTTGGCAGCCTCTTGAACTGAATTGTAATAAATGCCAGTTTCAATGTTTATCACTAGTTTACGGTTCGATCCTCCTACTCTCATTCCCGACATCCTTACCGCGTTGCGTTGTTTTTCCGTATTTCGGTTCAAGCCAGTCTTCCAGGCGTGTTGCATATTATGCTGATGAGTACACCACTCTATATTACTCAATGAATTATCATGTCTAATTCCGTTGATGTGGTTGATACAAGGTAAGTTGTTCGGATTAGGAATAAAGTGAATCGCTAATAACCGATGGATATATTTTTGATGTCCTTTTTTGCCTTTATAAAGCATGACTTTCCGATAGCCACATGATGTTATAGGCTTTAGAAACTTGTTGGTGACATTACTGTAAACAGATCCATCTTCGTGAATGATGTAATCTTCGAAGTCTTGTATAGGTTTTTTCATGTAATAAGGTTTCTTCTCTTATACGAAAAAACTGGAAATAGGTTACATAAAAAAAGCGATGGAGCAATTCCACCGCTTTTCTGTAATATTAACTATGAGTTAAGAAGCATTCCCGAAATCACCATAAACTATACTTGCAGTATTCATGATATTTATTTCTTCTAAACATTCTATCCTCGCAGTTATGAGGTTTTTCTGAATATTGTCTGAATCTTGCTCGAAAAACTCTAGTTTCAGACCTTCAACTTCTACTCTTTCTACGTACTCGATATCCATAACAATCGCTTTGTCAACAGTCGCCCAAGACGCTTTCACAATAGGAATTCCGTTTAACTCGAATTGTTTAGAAATAGGGTTGTAAGCCAACACTACTTGCACGTTAAGAGAAGCAGTTTTTGCTAGTGTCGCCCAATCTCTAGGGTTAATAATGATTACCGATGCAGTAAAGTTAGCTGCCTCAAGGTTAGCCACCCAGTCAATCAATTGATCGCAATCAACGGTTGATGCTGATGTAGTAGAACCTGTACCTGTAGCAAAAGCAGTGTTAAACAAAGCATTCTCAGCGTTGTAGAACTCACGCAATAAGATACGGCCTAATGACTGCTGTAACCAAGGCAATGAATTCATTGCTTGTTTAGAGAACTGAGTGAAACCAGCTACATAAGAAGCAACCAATTTAACTTCGGTCATTGTAGGCGTTAATTCCGCTTTAGCAACACCTTCAGTCTGTTTAGCTACCGCTCCTGTAAGAGTTCCCTCTTTGTAGGTAACGTATAAACCAGTAGGAGAAACTGTAGTAGGAATTAAATCACGTGCGTTGATCTTCGCTGCTGGAGACAAGATCGGGTTACGTTGGTTGTAGCTAGCTACCGCATCACCTGTTAGTGATCCAGACAAAGTAAAGTCTTTTAACTCTAATTTAACGCCTTGACCTTTACGAACCGATTTAATTTCGTCGTAGTTGTCTTTTACCGCATCCGCGAATACTTCGTTGAAGCTCTTGATTTCTTTTTTACCCGACTGACCAAAGCCTTGCATTTTGATATCCAAGCTATCGGTATGTTTCTGCAATTCAGTTAACATTCCTTTTACTTCATTGATATCTTCTTGCTTTGAGAAACCTTTTAGGTTATCGTTCAAAGTATTAATTTTCGCTTCCACTTCTTTTTTAGTGGACTCGTTCGATTCGTTTACTTTCCCTTTGATGTCTTCTAATAGGGATTTAATTTCGTTTACTTCCATTTTAATTTAATTTAAATTCCAGTTTTTTAATGTGTTAATTATCTCGTTTTCGACAATCGGCTCATTAGGTTCTGGAGTGGAAGTAGTTTCCGGCTCTGTGTTGAGTGATTTAGTCTCTTGTTTTCCTAGTTCGTAGGAATGCTTTTGTAATTGTTTCAGGGCTATTTCTAGCTGTAAAAACATATCGTCGGTGAGTGTTCCGTTTCTAATTAGTTTGACAATCGCCTGAATCTGGTCGTTCGTCTGCTCAAAGGTCAATGATTTAAACCCAGTGAAAGGCGTGTTCGGATTCGCGCCTAAGGTCACGTTTGATCCTTCGAATAACTTGATCTCTTTGATGTGCCTTGTAAAGGTGCCGTCCTGATACGAGCCTGAATCTTCACTTTTGATCGTCTGAAATCCGATCGAGTGCTGAATCACGATCCCTGCTTCGTACAGAATCAACGAATCCTTCCCGTAAGAAGTAGGAGCCACGTTCGCCTCGAAATAGATCCCTTTCGCCTGATCTTCCAGGATACTCGGTTTGCCATGCGGCTGATCCCAATTGTGTTGATTCAAAAAGAAGATTTCGTTCGATCCTTTCGGACCGCGCTCCATGATCGTTTTGCGGGCCGCTCCCATTTCGATGATATCCCTATCGTAATCTTTATTACCATAAGAGGCCCAATAACCCGAGACTTTCATCGACTTTAGGTCAACGTCTTTCACCTCGGCGGTCATGGTCTTGTATTCTAACAGTCCTTTCATCTCTTGTAAAAATAAACTATTAATTTTTAAATATCAACATTCCGTTAATATCCCTTCTTGGAACGAAGGAATAAGTACATCTACAGTTAATAACTTGTTTAGCAGATCCTTTCGGATCACCAGGAAACAGGAGTAAGGAACCGTCTGCCATTTTAAAGTTTTCGTCTCTCGGTGCCGTTTGTCCGTTCTCCACCAAATGATCATGCCTAGTCCTATCATCAATCACCGATATCCATTCTTTATCTAACACTAGATCACTTTCTTCTGATACCTGGAACGCTCCGTGATTCGCTGCCGTCGTCGTTTCGGTTCTCGCGATGCGTAAGCTTCTCATTCGGGTAAATTTGGGAGAGTTCAATGTTCGTTCTAGATACGCTCGCATCTGCGAGACGGAATAATTCTTATACAATGCGTCACTGACTAGGTTTTGGATCAGCTCGATCGTGTATTCGTTCACGTCGACGATCCTACGTCCTAAATTCGTATGCACCCATTCCAGAATGCTTTGCATGAAGGTCGACTCAAAGCTCGTTCGGAAGTATTGTTTTTGCTCCCTGTTCAGTTCTCTGCCGATTCGGTTCCCTTGCACCAATCCTACACGGGTATAGACTTTCAAATAGGCCTGCTGCATCGGCGCAAAATTGAAGCTCGCTACAATTAACTGTTGATAGTTCTCATAGTTGATCAAGGGGATCATCGTCTTCACGTTCGCAAAGCTGTCCTTTAACGCACGGTTAAAGATCGGCTTCGCGTACTTCTCGTACCTCTTGTGCTGAGTGGTCCATTCTTCTGCGGTCATTTGCGTTTCTTCTTGGGTTTGGCAATCGGAATCACTCCTATTGGCTTCTGCACTATCTCTATGCTTTTGACAATAAAATTTAAGCTCACGATCATAGTTTTAAGGCTTGTTGTGGTTCTGTTGGTTCATCTAGACCTAGAGAAATATCTTCTAGTAATTCGTAGCCGGTCTTGATGTAGTGTTGTTTCATAAACTCCTGTCCTGTTTCTGGATATTTCAGTGCCGCTCGGTATTCTTCCGGTGTGATCACTCCCCGATCCATCGCTTGCGTGAGCCATTTGGTGAGCGTCTCCATGTCCGTTTGCATTTCCGGCAGTTCCGAGACATCCCAGACTTTCACCACCCCTTGCATGCTTTTGAACTTCGGATAGAACTGGCTGTTTAAGTCTTGCGCTAAAATGCACAAGTCCGGCTGAATCCGGTTCGAGATCGCCATTCGCCATTGAATATCGGCGTTGTCGTATTTCGGTTCCCCGTTCACCCCAAAGAATCCAGAAGGCCATGCGTAGACGTTGCAAATCTCCTGCGCTGAGTATCTCAAAAATTCAAACGGTTTCAGTTCGTCGGTGTTTAAAGAGAGTTTGGTGAAGCCGACAGGAGCCGATGCGCCCTTGAATCTATTTAAGGTCCCGGTATCGCGCTCCATCTCTACCAACGATTGTTTCAAGGCCTGCGCCTGTTCTGACGTTAGCGGTTGATTCGAGTCCGTCCCGTGAATAAACCCGAATACCCCGCCGTTCTGCATCGCCTTGATGTTCTGATCGGTAGCAGAGTTGTTAATGTTCAGATTCTTTAAGGCCGCTCTTAACGGGCTTTGCCCGTATAAATGCGACCCGTTCAAATCGTAGTTCGGGTTCGGGTATTTACTGTGGATAATGGAATTAGCCGGAAACTGGATGTACTGATCCCCGATTAATAACATGTAGTAATCCACCGGATTATCTAAGTACTGATTTTTCGAGATGGTCGCTTCGTCGATGATGAAGGCACTCGGTTTTAAGACTATTTTGACGTAATGTGAAGGTAATAGAAACACTTGAATCGGCACGCCTGCGTTCGGCCCTTCTGAGGGCATTAACATATAAATATAAGCGTTCCCGTTCAGCATCATGAAGGTTTCCCACAGGGCATAGAACTCTGTCCAGGTCTGGTAATAGTTCGGTCTTACTAAAGGTTCGGCTATTTCGCTCTGATTGTAGGCTTTTGTTTCGAGTAGTCTCTTTCTAGCAAACTCTCCCGGCGTTAAGACTCCTTTGGTTTGCAGTAACTGATCTAAACTCGCTTTTGTCTTCTTGTCGTCGACTTTTTTCAGAAAGGTAGGCACACTACTAACCTTTGTCGCCGCCATGTTAATGACCGAATACACTACCGAATTCAAATTATAGCCTTTATCGACATAGACAATTCCTTTCGGGTCGTAGTTGGTGAACTTGTTGCCCGAAACGAAATAAAGGGCCTCGTTAAACAGGTTGACTATACTATTGGTTATATTCTTACCTAAAACGGCGTTGGACAGGTTCTTAAAATAGCTTGTAGGCATTTTTTATATTTTGTAGTAAATATATTAAAAAAAGAATACATCTCGCTTAATTCTTAGTTCGAACCACATTCGCATCATGATTGTATCGGCAAAGTCAGGCGAACGACCTAAGACTTCTTTGATCTTATCTTTAGGAATCACGCCTTTTTTTAGATCCGAATCCATGTTCTTTTGCTTGATCTGCTCCAGTTCTTCGATAATCAGATCCTTAATGCTGTCGTCTTCACATTCTAAGAACAATTCGTTTTTATTCACCTTGTCAGCGAGACGAAAATAACACTGGCTTTTCAGGTTGTCGAAGTTTTCCGGTATCCGGTTGCCTTTCTGATCCCTGCCTGCTTCTGGATTCTCCATCGGTCTAGAATTATTGACAAATCCTTTACACTTGTAAAAATCGACCACGCCTCCGCCTAATCCGTCCTCGTCGACTAATACATCTGATAAACCAATCATTAACTTATTCCTCGACTGTTCAATAGATCGGGTAGTGATATCTAAGGTTTGTTTCTTTGCCCATTTTACGTAGCCTCTGAATCCATTCCATTCGATGATCACAATCCTATCTCCACCCAATCGGGCTAAATCGGAAGTAATGTATTTGTCGCCTTCTTTTACGTGGTTGTTGTTGAAGATGTCTACGATCTTGTTATAGTCCATCAATACCGAAGGATCGTCGTCGTATTCCCAATTCCCGAACAAAAGGCGTTCTTTCTGGTTCTTCGTTAAGATGTTGTTCAGGTTTTCCAAATACGAGGCAGGTAACATCTTGTTATCGGTCGGCAATGCCTGTATAAAGCATTTCCAAGCCTCTAGCGTGCGTTCTTTGGATTTCTTATAATAATCCCTGTACAGATAGTTTTTAGATGGATTACAGGTCTGTAATAGCTTCGGGTGTAAACTGTATTCATCGTTGCGCCAACGACCGATAGAAGCCGCTAAGTTATTTTTACATTCTTCCTCAAATTCTCCTGCTTCTTCGATCCATCCTCTGGTCATTTGCATGGAACCAAAGCGGTAGTATTCAGGATCAGAAGGAATGAACTTAGCATCCAATAAATAGACTTTGCTTCCATTGTTTAGCTCATAGAAATTATCCTGACCATTGTACTTATAGTCTTGGTCGGTAATACCCCAATGCTTAAAGACTTCGTGAATGGAAGGAATGGTAAATTTTCGGATCGCTGTTAAACTTTTACGAGCGATGAAGTAGTGAGTGCCTGGATAAATGAACGCATCGCCAAAGATCAGCGAACATCCTAGATAAGACTTTCCAGATCCTTTTGATCCTCCGTAGGCGATATCAGTAGTGAGTGAGTCTACCCAATGCTTGCAGACTAATTTCTGTTTGTCGTTGCCATTGGTGTTAAAGGTGATGATCATTAAACGATATTCATTCCGGTAATGACTACCGATGTCTGTTTCTGGTCGTTATCTTTCTTAAATACGCCTAAGTGTTTACCGAGTGCGTCCAGTGCGTTGAGCTTGCTGTGCAGTTTTACTTTCTTGGTTTCGCCAATCGGAATCATTTGCCTGCCGTCGAATTCTTTTTCCTCAAACACATCTATTCCTGATATGACTGCTGCCGCTTCGTCTCCTAATTGATTTGGAGTTAATAGACGACCTTGCTCGTCGTAGATGTTGCGAATATCAAAGAAAGCAATCTTGGCATATTCCTCTAGAATGCGTTTTTGAGTAACTCCTGTGGCTTCCTGTAGTTCCTTTTGCCGTTGGGAGAGGTAGTCCTGAATATTAGGATAACTTAGGATTTCAGAAGCCGTAGAATGTGCAGAAGTTGTAGAATATCCGGCTCGTATCGCCGCTTGTGTACCGTTTAAATCAATCAGGTATTCCTCACAGAACCTTTTCTGTTTCTCCGTTACTTCTTCGCTTCTGGGCTTTGTGATCTCTTTACTCATGTACTCAAATATAAAATAAATTAATTAAAAGTTACTTTTTCTTCTTTTTGTAGTAGAAAAATAATGGAGTCAATAGTACTAATGCTACTACAAAAAGTATCCAGATAGGCGAAACTATCCATATCCATGACCAAGCAATTACTTTACATAGTTTTAAGACCACAAAAGCAATGGTTAATAGGTACGCTGGTAAATAATAATAAAAATTTTGTTTATCGTTCATAGTTAATTCACTGATTTGTATTTGATCTTCCAGACGCCGATGTCGCTCTTTGCTTTTGATGCGGTTAGCTTTTGAATTTGATCGGTCTGTGTTTTATAAAAATAACATTCGTTTGAAGAAATATAATTCGATTGAATGATTGCCGTTGGCTTTGCGTAGCCTACATAAATGATTTTAGTCATCCTTAAAAGTTTCTAATCGTGATCTGGTCGTCTGTTTTTAATATGCTGATGGCTTGATCTTCATAGTATCCTAATTCATAATTATAGAACTCTAACTTAATATGGATCTTGCCGCCGTGAATGGCTTTTAACTCTTGTAAATGGTTCAGTAAGTTGTCTAATAGCATAGGTTATGTTTTTCTGTTTTAAAACAAACTGTATGCCAAAGAGTTACAATTTCATTATTTACAATTAAAAAAAGACGGGGTTTTACTCCCGCCTTCCCCATAACCAATTGAAAAAACATTTATTTTACGCTCTATTCTTTATACGATAGAATTAACTAAAGGTTACGTTTTACGGAATTAAAAGTACGTAGCCTTTTACCCGTTTGGCCTCCAATTCTTTCTTCGTGATTCTTCTGAATTTAACTAGCGGTACACCCATGTCTTCTTGTCGATTTGAACTAGTTTCTTGCCTTGTGGAATTTCGAACTCCTGCAGTTCTTTCTCCTGTACTTTCGGGTTCATGCGTTTGGGTTTTAAATCCGGTTTGCGTCGGTGTGCGCTCATCGCTTCTGAGGTTTTGGTTTCTAGGTTTAGTTTGTATTTACGAGGACGTCCGATCTTCTTTCGCACCACCGTTTTGTCCACCACGTTGCCTTTCTCGTTTCGCGAGTACTGGAAGCATTGCAGTTTGTGTTGTTGGCCGTTGAATGTGACAATTAATTGCTCCGTCTGGTAAATCCGTTCCCCCAGTTTAAAGCCCTGGATCTTACACTGCTGCCAGACGGCGATTGCTGATCTATTAAGAGCCAAGGCGATTGAATCGGTCTTTACTCGGCCATAATACTGGCGGATAAACTCGATCTCCTCATGGGTCCAGCGGGTATTGCTTTTTTCGGTCTTCGTGTCGATTTTCTTTTTCATTAGTATTTAATCTCTTTGCTGGTTAGGTGAAAGCTTTTGCAGTTGGCGCAGTAATAACTTCTTTTCTCCTTCCTGTGTTTTGCCTCTAGTCCTGAATTAATGCTTGTTAGCTGAACTTCCGCTCCTTGTTGTGACAATCGTTTCTTCCCACATGGTAATTCAGTGCTAAATAATATCTCGGTTCTGTTCTTCTGAAGACTCACGACATTTTTCTTGTTTAATCCGTTTCCTTCAATCTCAATGCAGTCGATCCGATTGCCTACTTCTTTTGCGACCACATATCGCTTCTCTTTTATTAAGACGTATTTCGTATAGTTCATCTGGTTTTCAGGCTTTGAAAGTATTCGGAAATGTAACGACTGGCCGCTTCTTCGGTCACGCCGATCAGTGCTCCTAGCTCTTTCATGGATAGTTCTCCGTTATGTTTGAAATAAATGTCCCAGGCTTTCTGCTTATTGGCTGTACTTTGGACTCTGATTTCACTTAATGTTCTTTTGGCGTCTGTTTTCATGTTGTTGTTGTTTACAAATTAGCTAAACAGATTTTTTAACGGTTACATTATCCTCGTCATCAACCTCATAACAGTTAGGGCAATAATGTTTATCATCTTCTGTCTCGCTTCTTTCAGTATGCCAATCATCATCACTTGCTCTGTTGTCTACATCATCAGGAAAAATTGTAAAGCCTTCACAGCTTTCATATTCTTTGTTGCAGTTATCACATGAAAGTGATTCGCATTCAACTTTGTGTATCATAGTTATTTTTGTTGTTTACAAATTAATACCAGAGTTTACGTTTAACTTTTCCGTTGCGAACGAGATCCACCCTGATGGTTTTATTCAGCGTTCCATCTGAACAGCGATATTTTCCTATTACAGCATCGTCTTCTTTACTGTGCAATGAAATGGTAGTAAAATCCGCTTCTTCAATTTCTTCTTTGGTACATCGCGGCCCGCTTCCAGAGTTAAATTCTTTTACTATGCACTTGGTTGAACAGTCGCAAAGACATTTGTGATCTGATCCAATTAAAATTAATCCCATGTTGTTTACAAATTAAGGTTAGTGAAGAGAGGGAGTTCAGGTAACGGCATCCAGTGCGTAACACTTTCTACTCTTTCTAATTCTTCTGATCGAATGTCATAGCAGTAGAAGTGTTTGATTAGAAAAGGCCAGTAGACCGCCGTTAACATTCTGCCTCCTGTGGCATGAACCAAAACCCTTTGCTTTTGCTCAGGCTTTTGATCTTTAATATTTATCCAGTTGTTCATAGTTCTAGTCGAGTTCGGGTAAGGGAGCGTTTAAAATGGAGTTTTCATCAACCGATCCCCAGTGAAAATTATCACAACAAATAACTTTTTGTTCCTTGCAGCGTTCATTGCTGAGTTCAATGAATAAATCGGTGAGTGCTTGAACTAAGTTCGTTTTGTTCACGTATTCACCTACGCTGTCTACTGATCGAGCCTTTTCAATCGTTTGACCTATTTGTTCTTCGAGTACTGTTCTGTTCATTTCGCTTTGTTTAGTTCCCAAAGGTAATAACTTATTGCTAAATCGCAAGCATTATTTCATCTTTTTCCATTCTTTTATTTTCAGGTCGTATTGCAGTTTTTTCGCGATCAGTTCGTTCTTCGTGTACTTGTGGTCGCGTTTGCTGTTCGAATCTTCTTCCAGTTGCTTCACAAAATCTTCTCCAAATCGCTTGATTAAGCCTTTACGGTATTCTAATAGGTTGCCAGAAAGGTATTTATTACAGTAGGTATTGCACGCGCCATGACAGTTACGTTCGTCGAACATTAAGCCAGAATAGACACCTGCTGCAAAGTAATGGGATCCACACCAATCAGAGGGGTTATTGTTTCCGCAACTGATGCAAGGCTGGTCTTTATCTCTTAACCGTATAAAGTGCTGAAACGCTTTCTTTGCTTCCGCTTCGTACTCCGTTAAGGTCTTCGTCTTTTCCCTGTATTCTTTGTGCTTTTCTTTGGTCTCTTTTTTTTCTTTCTGTTCGGCTAAGAACTTCGTATGATCCATGCCGCACTTCCAGGAGCAAACCATTTGTAAGGGCTTTAAAGGTTGGTATTCATTCTTACAAAACTTACACTTTTTACATTTGAGTATCCGTTCTTTCATGGGTTTATTTTAAAAATGAAAAGATGTGAGCAATCGAATCCACCGTCCATCCGTCGCCTAATAAACAGGCTGCATGATCCCGTTTTAATATCGAAGTATACCCTTCAGGAACGGTTTGTAATCGCTCTAATTCTCTCTGATTAAAATACCTGATTCCCTTTTCCCAATCCAAACATGGACTATCAAATACAAGTGTAGTAAATCCAGTATCATTGTAGCGTTTCCACATTTTTTCAGGAGTGGTCAATCGCCTTGAATCGCTTTCCAATAATGCCCTGCTTTTTTCACGGTCGGTATATCCTGACTCTAAAATCGATTGCAATTTAATTTTTTTGTCTTTAGGCTGTGTAATAATTGACTTTCTATTACCGAATAAATCATGATGATACGGTCCTATGTCGGTCCAATATAGCCTATCTCTTAATTGAGCCGATACTTTGCTGCTATTGATTCTTACGGGTTCCGTTTCCATGTATTCAGAAATGACCATGTAATCGTAATCGTTCATGATCACATTTTCCAGTAAAAAATTCTTCGGGTTACACTCCTGCTTTAATCGTAAGTACTCAAAGAATAACGAACTTTTAGGCCCTTCCAGTCCGTCCCTGGTCGCGTTACCTCTACTAAAGTCCTGACAGGGAGAGCCTCCGATCAATAAGTCTATTTCTGGCAAATCGGATGCCTTTATTTTCGTCACGTCGCCAAGCTGAATTGTATTCGGGTAATTGTGCTGCGTGACACGGATCGCGTGAGGTTTGATTTCGGCGGCAAAGTACTGATTCACTTTAATGCCAGCCCGTTCTAATGCGATCTGTCCGCAGCTCATCCCGTCAAATAATGATAAAACATTGATTCCTTCTTTCATGGTTCTTGCTGTTCGTTGAGGGAGTTAAAATTTAATTATTTTCCAGTTGTTTTTTCAGGTAAAACAAACGATAGTACGCTGCTTTCCAATGGGTCGAATTCAGTTCTGAATGATTCATCGTATCAATCGCCGTTTTGATGTATTTAGTGGCATCTATGAATTTATTGTATTTACCGATGGTTAACTCTGGAACCGTCCTGTCTTTGAACCAGTCGATTAATAGTTTTGCTTTTTCTTGGTTATCCATGTTTAAAAGGCGTCAAATTCTTCACTTATTGGCATTGAATTGAGTGGTTTATATTCCGGCTCCGGAAAAGAGCTTAAATCATGAAAGCTCGTTGTTTTTCCAGAGAAGCGAAGCGATACTTTATCCAATGCGCCGTGTCTGTTTTTTGCTATATGAACTTCCGCGATCCCTTTCAACGAATTGCCTTCGTCGTCCTGTTCGTAGCCGTAGTATTCCGGACGATACAAAAACATGACCATGTCCGCATCCTGTTCGATGGAGCCGGATTCGCGAAGGTCAGAAAGCATCGGTATTTTATCACCTCCCCTGGTTTCTACGGATCTGCTTAATTGAGACAAAGCCAATACCGGAATGTTCAGTTCTTTAGCGATGCACTTTAGTCCTCTGGAGATTTCGCTGATCTCCTGCTCCCTGTTTGATCCGCTTTTGCGCTCTCCGGACATTAACTGCAAATAATCAATCGCAAGCATCCCGATGTCGTATTTTTGCTTCAGTCGTTTGGCTTTGGCTCGTAATTGCAATAATGATAAACCAGGCGTATCGTCGATCAAGAATTTAGAGTTCACTAAGTTGGTAATCTTCGACATCATGTGGTTGATCTCGGATTGGCTGATGTCCTTGCGCTTGATCTTCTGGTTGTCGATTTCCGTTTCCATCGAGATCAATCTATCCACTAATTGCTCCGAAGACATCTCCAGCGAAAAGATCGCTACGGGTTTCTTATGCTCTACTGCTGCTGATTTTAAGGTCTGCAACACGAACGAAGTCTTTCCCATACCGGGACGCGCGGCGATGATGACTAAATCCGATTTCTGCCAGCCGTTCGTTAACCTGTTAAGGTCTATCCATCCCGTCCCGATGCCGGTCAGGTTGCCGTCCGTCTTTACCTGGTATTCCTTGAAGCGTTTCGCTACAATCGAAGCAATGTCCTGCACATCTCTGCCTAAGTTGGCATTCACCACCTCAAACAGACCCGACTGACACTGATCAATCAACTGCATCGCGTCTTCGTTCGGTGAGTAGGCTTTCGTGTTGTATTCCCCTGTTATTGAGATCAGTTTTCGGCTCATCGAACATTGTTGCACGATCCTTGCATGGTACTCGATGTTCGAGGCCGAAGCCACTTTGTTCGTTAGTTCGGTCACGTAGTACGCGCCTCCTGCTTCCTCCAGCTTGCCCACACTTTTTAAGTACTGGGTAACGGTGATGATGTCGACCGGATTTGATTTTTTGTACAGTTCGGTGCAGGCCGAATAGACAATAGCGTTTTTAGGGCTGTAAAAGCTCTCAGGTTGCAATAAGTCACACACTCTGGTATAACTTGTCGATTCAATTAAAATTGCGCCTAGAATCGCTTCTTCTGCGTCGATGGCTGCTGGCGGTAGTTGTCCTTTGTTTTTCATTTAGTGTTTAGGTCTGATGTTAGTGGTTTCTGTTTTTGGTCTTATTACTTCTTTTACGAAGTCTTTTTGTTTGTTAAAGTCATTGTTGTACCATTTGGCCAGTCTGCGCTCCACGTCCCATGTTCTTTCTATCTCGTAGCGCATTTTGGTTTTGCTCTTGTTTGGCTCTGACCAGTAATCGAAAAATTCTTTTACCAGTTGTTTACTGTATTTACCGGTATGAGGTTTCACGTTCGTGAACTTAAATAGCGATTTCTTGAATTCGTATACTTTTAATTCAAAAGGTGTTTGTGTGGTTGATTCATCAACACTCTCTTTCTTATCTGTATTACTAACTGTATTACTAACTGGTATTGGTTCGCCCTTTTGTACATCTCCATTTGCCCTTTTGTCAAATGCATTTGCCTTTAGGGCAAATCGATCAGTTTGCTCAGAATCGCGTTTTTGAAACAATTCGATTGTTTTTTCGGTCAAGGCATACCACAAAGTTTTGTCCATCTTTAATTTGTTGTAATTCCCCTTGATGATGTATCCGTTTTCGGTCAATCGGTCGACGCATCCCCTGATTTCTTTCTGACTCAGATACGGAAAGATTTCCGTAAAGGCGTGAATCGAATTGTAGGTCCAGGTAGATCCGTCGTAGATATGTTTCTTATTCGCTTTGTTTTTTAAATGCCAGAACCAAAAATGTTGTAACAGGATAGAATCTTTCAATCCTACCACTGTTGCTAGTTGAACATTAAAGGAGTGCGTATCAACCATGTATTTTTAATTGATGGTTTTCCATTAACTCACATAACACTTGTAGATTATAGCACCCGATAGCCGCTCTTAATTCAAAGATGGTATCGTTAATAAAAAAAGTATAGGTTGTATAGGAATCAACTCTGGAAATATACACCAGTGCATAGTACACCTGGTATTTTTCTCCGATATCGTAAATCAGCACCTCTATCAATTCTTCTTTTAATAGTTCGGTTATTCTATGGCAAAACTTGCAGAGCGTCACCAAATTATCATTTTCGTATTGCCAAGGTTCACGGCCTCTTAAGTACGTTTTATGATGAATATGAAGTTCGATGTCGTCTGAATGACAGGCCGTGCATTTAAAACGATCACGGTTTAAAATTTCCAGTCGTTTTTTCTGCCACTTTGGATGCTTTAGTTTTTCAGCGTAAGTTTTCTTAGGCATTGAGTAGGGTTTTTAGTTTGTCTTGTTTTTTAGTAGATAAATTGCGTGTTCCTGCAAGGCACATGTAGAAATAACATGGTGTAACTCCCACGTATTCAGCCAGGTAATTCTTCTTAAATCCGCTGACCTTGATTTTTTCTTTAAGTATTGGTTCCATAACTCTTTGTACGATTGTAAATATAAATAGTTACAAATATTTTACTTTAATTTTAAAATAGTTACAACCAGTTGATTTTCAGCCAAATAAAAAGCCAGTCTTTTTAGGACTGGCTCGGTGAGAGAGAGACTAATATTTTTACATAGAGGCAGAAATAATCATCTCTTGTTTCAAGGTGGAAAGAATAGACCTGAGAAAGTCCCCACAATGCACAATGGCCGAGTAGTTTCGTTCGCATTCGCAAAAGAGCGTTTCTTCTTCAATCGTTCGGGTCTCGACAAATTTATTGACGATGGAAGGACTTAAATACTTCTTTAATTCCTTGTCGCCTTCTTTCGAGAGGTAAATCTTGTCCAAGACTTCTTTACGGGCTTTCAGCAAGATGTTTTTACTGTAAGCGATACAGGTGCTACCGGATGCTAACAGTGTGCTAATCTCCTGCAGTTTGTGCATACAGTCCGAAGGATTGTTGATGTCCACCTTTCTATTCACAGCCGTTTGGATCTGCGCCTGGATCGTTCTGATTTGTACTTCGGTCATTACTTGATCTGAATGTTTTGATTCGTTTTCATACTAGCTCCTGGTACGTCCTTGCCTTCTTGGATCGCAGTTTTAATCGCTGTTTTAGAGATAGTCGCCGTTGTTTTTTCAACCCAGTATTCACCAGGTATCAATCGATCGTTATCAATCTCGACCGACTCTGATTTCCGAAACGAGATTTTCAAAATCGGTGTTTCGATCTTCTCGATCCCGTAAATCTTCATGGCTTCCGATATATTTTGTTTGAGCCGATCCACAGCGTTCACACGGGCTTGTTTTAAGGCCTTTAGGCGATCGATCTCTTGATCCACAATGTCGTTATTATACTCCAGTTGTTTAATGACCAGTCCGTAATTAGTGGACTTGGTTTGCAAGTCCTGTTGGTTGATCGTTAAAGCCAGTTCCAATTCAGGGGTCAGTTCGCCCCCGTTTTCGGTCAACTGTTCTGCTAACTGGATGTATTCTTGTTCGATACTGTATAAGGATAGTTTCATGGCTAAATAGATTGTGAGGCTTGTTCTAGTAATAAATCTTCGTTGACTTTCGAGAGTAAGTAACTTTTCTTTACTTTCTCAATCGTGCCGTTTTTGTTCACTAAATAATCTAACGCGTCTTTCCATTTACCGGCATCTTTCGGCGTCAGTTCGGTTAAAACTTTAACTTCTTGTTTTGGTGCATAAGCCTGTTTCGGATCTGGTTTCATGCTCGCTTTGTTGCCGTCGTCGTCCTCGTCGATGTTCAGGCTCAAGATCGCGCCGACTGCGTAACGTCGTTGATAGGTGATACAGCTGCCAATACCTTGCGGATCGTTCTTCGACGGAGTCATCGTGTAGGTGTCCATCATGTACTCACCCGATTCGGCATGGATTAAGATAGTGGTTAATCCATGATTTCCTGATGGGAATTGATTGATCACCAAACCCGACTGGATAAGAGGTTCGTGAATCCCCTGCAAAATGTCTGGGAGTGCTGCGTATTTCGATTTAAAGAACGGGTTATCACTGCCCTTCTTGATTTTAGAAACCAGGCCGTTGAACTTGATCAAGGCCATCGCTAAGTTTTTAATTGATTCTGATTTTTCCATTTGTGTAAGTAGGTTAGATTAAAGTGTGTTTCATTCTTATTTCTTCACGACGGATCAAACCATCAATTTTAATCAGCAACATCGCGTTATCGTGTTTTAGTCGGTCGATGTCAAACTGTAACATCCTAACATCGTGTTCAATCGTGATGTTTTTTTTCTCCAGTTCGAAGATTCTTTCTTGTTCAAGTGTCATAGTTATGGGGTTTTGATACATCAAAGATACAATTATTTATTGCTATTTCGCAATAGTTAATTGTAAATAAATTAAGAAAGTTTTAGAGAGATAAAAGAGAGCGTAAATGTAGGAGAGCTTATTTAAACAGAAGGTACAGGCCGTAACAGACAAACAGGAATAAGAACCCACACAAGGAGAACAACATCGTTTCGTTGTTGCGGTTCAAATGTTCCTGATCGCGGCCTTGACTGTCCATACAAGGACATTCACTGGTATTAATTACGTTATTAGAGGCTTTCATGGTAAAATTCGCGTGGTTATCATCATATAGATGGTCTTCGTTCATGTGGTTGTAGATCATCAGATTTGATTTAGCGTGAAACCATTTGTTACATACTCTGTAAACGACACTTGTACCTCTTGGTTCTTTAAGAACTCGATGTCGCGTTTTTCTTCCTTGAACTGAAAGTAAGAATTAAATAAGAAGATGGTCGCTGTAACTATTAAGCAACAAATAACAATTAAAGTGTTTTGATAGAGTTTTCCGGTATACATAGTTTTCATATTAATCTAGGTTTAAGATATTATTAATTTCGGTTAATTCCACGTGTTCAGGGAAGAATAAGTTTTCGATCCATAGCCAGACAAAGTTTTTGCTATTGTCGCCCATCTTCACGGCCTTGACGTATAATTCTCCATCGCTTTCGAATTGCTTAATATCGAGATAGAGAAATTTCGTTCCTGGTTTGTGGCTAGAATACTTATCTGATAAGTAGTAGCATTCGGTTTGTCCGGTGATCAACGTGTTCCCAAATAAATAACGAGACAAATAGCGATCATGGAGATGATCAGGACCGCGAAACTTTTCAGTAAATCTTTAATGTTGTTCATACTTTTTTAAATTGGGTTTTGTTAATTAGTTTACCTTGTAATTTTTTAGCTAGCCCACTTGGAGAAAGACCGCAAGAAAAAGAAGCTTCTTTAATGGAGTCATAATAAATTCCTGTCTCCATGTTTATGATTGGATGTGAATTTAATAACCCCGATAATCTAGCTGATTGTCTTTGGGTTTCACTATTAACCATAAGGCCGTTTCTATAAGCGTGCATCATATTTTCTGATTGAGTACACCATTCAAGATTTTCCAACTTGTAATTTTTCTTATCTCCATCTATATGATTTATAGTTCCAAGATTGAAAGGGTTTTCTATAAAATGAATCGCTAGTAATCTGTGAATCATTTTTGTAATAACCTTGTTTTGTTTAATCAGATTAACAGTTGGATAGCCTCTTTTATGATTAAATACTTTTATGGATTTTCCAGTATTAGTATTTGTTATCAATCCGTCTTCTCTGATAATGTAGTTTGAAAAATCTTGTATAGTTGTCTCTTTCATATTAATCTTCGATGATCTCGTCCTGACTTATCTGGTCGGACTTTATTTGTTCGGGTGAAGGAAAAAAGAATTCGATCACCTCTTTGGCTTTGCGTTTTGCTTTGCGTATCATTTCTTTTAGTTATAAAATTCATCTCCGAAGAACGCATATTCTTCTCTGAGGTTAAAAAGAGTTTCGTTTTCTTGCTCTTTACTTAATAAATCTAATTCATTTTGTTGTAAATCTTCAACACTCAAATGATTAAACGTATAGTTTTCCATTTCTTATCAAGGTTAAACCGTTATTAATCAATAACGGTGGTGAGGTAGTCGTTTCTATGGTATCGGCACGATCACCACGTAAATATCTCCCAGCTTCAAGGAAGTCGATCCGTCGGAAAAATGATTGTTTTTACAACGAACCCGGATCGCCTGCGGACTCACGCTTTTAAAGTCCGCGTACTGCTTGCCACTCATTAAGGTCACCCAGCGGCCATTAAGTTTAAATTTATTCTTTGTCATTTCTATTGTTCTTTTAAGTGGATTAACATTCTGATCGCTACTGCTGCCGTTTGTCCGCATTCGTGACGGGCTAGTCCGTAGTTTTGGTTGTTGCATTCTTTCAAACATTCGCCAGCTTCTTCGGCCAGGATCGATCCTTGATAGATCAAGTCTTCAGGGAAGACGGGGTGCAGTTTCTTTGCTTCCAGGTAATGTCGGAAAACCGTTTGCATCGGTTCGAGCAATTCGTTCGGGATTTCTATTTGTGTCGTCATGCTGCAAATGTAAATATTAATTGCTAAAAAGCAATAGCAGAAATAAAAAAAGACCGATCCTTTACGAACCGGCCTTCCATCTAACCAAAATCAAAACCTAACCTTACTATGAAAATGAAAATCAATCTACTTAACCATGTATACGAACGTATTTCGTAAAGGTTACAAAAATTAAACAAATATTTTAAATAAACCTATTATTTGTTTCCGGAAAGTAATAATAATAAAAGCCAGTGCAATCCCAGCTGCTGCATTTCTCTGTCGATTGGATTTTTGGGCTGTTTCCTCTGCCGTGAAACGCTTTTCCTGCTCGTTGTAATACTTAGTGTCACTCGCTTCTTTTTCGCGTTTATAGAGGCTTATTTCAGCTGTATTTGTTTTGATGATCGTATCCACCCGATTGATCGTTTTTGTGATGATCTTCGAGTCCGGGCATTTTACCTTGAGAAGAATCGGATCGGCCTGTATGATTAATCCTGGTTCGATGATCGTGTCCGTATAATACACCGTTTCGCCTTTGACGATCTTTTCTTTGATCGGATACCGGGTCGCGCATTCATTCGCCCAGTCTATTTCCTTCTTAGTCCTGCATCCAAACAATAAAAAAGCCGTCAAGCAGACAGCTATTAACCAATACAATAGTGTTGAAAATGTTTTTAAGGAAAAGATGATTCTATTCATAAAGTTTTAGTCTGTATACGAAGGACTTAATTATTAGTTACGAAAAATACAATTCCTTTTCCGCTTGTCTGCGTTTGACCAATCCTGGAAGAATAATTCCTTTCGCCTTCGTCCAGCGCATGAACTCTAAGCCGATGGAGTCGTCGTTTGGATTCAGGTTCACTTTCTTTAATAAGGTCGAATTCCCTAACGCGGTCACGCCGCAGTTATAGGCAAAACTGACCAAGGCCCCGAACTGATTCTCGTTAACCGGAGAAGTAATCAAGGGTTGTACTTTGAAGGCAAAGAACGCTAATGTACTTTTTAACAGTTCGTCGGCTTGCGTCTGGGTAATGATATCGCCTCGTTTAACCTTATTCCCATTTTGATAGAACGTATTCCCCCATCCGATAGTCCAGATATTCGCCGGACACAAATACGCCTTTAGCTTGCAACCTTCAAACTTTTTCACTAGGTCGATGGTCTGGGTGTTGATTCTACTTGTCATGGTCTTTGCTAAAAATAAAGCCTGATCCTGCAGCGATCCCCAGACAAGCCATAGTCCAGTCTGCTTTGTTGATAAACACGGAAACCACCGCTCCTAAGACGATAATGACTCCGATCGAAGTTGTAATACGATTCTTATACTTCATGTTCCAGTTCTTTAATGCGTTTCTTTAAATGGCTGATTTCGGCCTTCTGCGCTTCGATGATACTGTCTTTGCGCTCGTTTTCACGGGTTAGAATCCCTACCTGAATACTTAACTCAATGTATTTTTCGTTCAGGCTCTTGTAATCGGCCCGAAAATGTTTCATGTCCTCGATCAGTGGCGAGTTGGCCATCTGGATCGCTTGTACCCATTCCTTAAACGTCACGGCCTCGGCTTGTCCTTCGTCTGCTTTCTTTAACTTGGCTGATTTGGCAAAAAACCAGCCTCCCCATATGATCCCAAAGCCCAGGACGACCGTAAAGAGTTTATTTACGTAGTTTAATGCGTTCTCCAATTTCTTTGATGTATAAGGTAATGCACACGGCGCCCACTAAGAACACGAA
>Ga0193701_1000075_pt1 | contig 22498 bp, 19 predicted proteins | sample U3s2metaG_FD_143055 | JGI IMG/M metagenome (GOLD analysis project Ga0193701, IMG submission 143055) | Soil microbial communities from a riparian zone of the East river system, Colorado, United States - U3s2 | ecosystem: Environmental > Terrestrial > Soil > Riparian zone | place: USA: East River...
ATCTGACTACGTTTTTTAAAAAACATCCTTCCTACTTACGTAGAAAAATTAGGTAATAAAGATTTGCTGCTAACTCTGGGTGATTATGAGCATAATATTTGGGGACATTTACTGTTTTAGGTGTAACGTAGCTTTGCCCAATCCTCGCTACACTTGAGTCTTTCTTTATTCTTTCTCGCCTCTTAGTGTGTATTCTATTGCTAATAACAGTATAGAGGATGTATAGATAGTGGCCTCCGTTACAAATTATTATAGGTATTATTATGGCAAAATTCAGTTCACCATGCAGATCAACTATTTATCTTCCTGATACCGATCTTCTGATGTAGTACAACATTTAATAGATTTTTTGTCCATAAAGAGTAGTATGGGTAAAAGAGCAAATGGTATACCTGCAATATTGATAATGATATTTTTGTTTTCATCAATCATCTTGCTGCAGCAAGGAGTTCTGGGTCAACAAACAAATCAAACGTCATCCAAAAATATAACCGCAAGGGTAGCACCACAGGGAACAACGCTTGAAGTATCAAATAAGACTTCAACTGTACCCAATGCAATCCTTGCAACGCCAGCCCAGACTCAGACTACTCCTTCTACTCAACCACCGTCTTCAAGTAACGGTGGAGCTCCTATGAGTAGCGGTAGCGGTAGCCCCAATATGACTGGTTTTACTAATGCAGCTAATTTGACATTAAAAGATAAAATCTTTCCAATCAAGTATAACATAACGGGGGGTAAACTCCTAGGTCTGGTAGCAGACAACGACAAGACTACTGTAGTTGCTGTGATAAGTCCAGGAGGAAGCGGTAAGATGGTACTTACGATCGAATTACCAAGAAATGTTATAGATTCGAAAGGGCAAGGAAACACTGACACCAAATTCCTAGTCAAAATAGATGGTAAAGGTGTAGACTACAAGGAAGTTGCCAATAACCTTAATGCAAGAATATTGGGAATTGATTTTAGTAAAGACAATAGAATTATAGAGATAAGCGGTACTCAAATGACACCTTAATCTCACTTACATAATTGGTAAACAATCACTAGTTATGTCATGTCATTGGATACTGCTAGACTGTTAAGAGTCTGCTTAGGGTTGTCGCTTCCTTTCTTTTTTTAAATCTTTTTTACTTCCAGTTATATTGGCTAGTCTTGAGTGGACTTCATTATTATAAAATTGGTTTTCAAAAAAAAACTCAACATAGATTGCTCAAGTCTACAACCATGCCCTGGACTTTTATTTATCTGTCTTAGTGCATTCCTACTTTGAGATCTATTCCCATCATGAGTCGGGTTCAAAATTAGCCAATCATCTCTGGGAATACTACAACAGAAACAGGGCTTCCATCCGCTCTACCCATTATTTTCCTTTTCTTTCAGTGAATTAGTTGTGTCAAGTTTATTCCTGCCTATTGTCCAAACCTTGCTAGTTCCAGGCCGTAATGGATCAAAGATAATTATTCCTAAGTCGTTAATATGGCTAACCAATTATTGGAAAACCCAGTTATAAGGCATATACTAGCCCACAATAAAAGGCGACGACAGTTACGTTGTTGTTGTTATTGTTAACTAAATCAAAGATAATAAATTGCCCCTTTCAAATCAGTAGATTCTATCGATGTGTGCGCGTGTATAGAAAATGGAAGCGTCAAATAGATTTGTAAGCCTAGGGGTCATATTTTTCATCGATCAGATCTTAGTGGCTGCAGGCAACTGGCTTTACTGGCTAATCATCTCCAAAATTACCACATCTTCTGAAATAGGTCAGGCTACTATGATCTCTAGCCTTGTTTTACTCATCACAACTCTCACCCAGTTAGGTTTGGAGTACCCTATCCTGAAGAATTCGCAGAGTCAACGTAGTCAAATCCTGGCAACCGGAGTTCTTATTCAAATAATTCTTTCATTGGGCACGGTGCCAGCTGTTTCTTACATTATAAACGACGTTTTTCGTGAATCGTCGGCTATGTTTGATTGGATAGCGATCTCTACTCTACTTTTTACTTCTGCGGCATTTGTACCTCGCTTTGCGTTACTTGGGGTTTCTCGCGTTAGGAGCATTTTAGTCATCGATGTAATAAGCACAGCTATAAAATTCGTCGCTGGCTTCGTGCTAGTAGAAATAGGTTTAGGAGCTTTGGGAATGCTATCAGCAATATTATTTCAATATATCATAATGTCTGTGGCTACTGTAGCAGTTGCAAGCAAGACATTTGAATTCAAGATTGGGAACATAAGATACTTTGCAAAAATTATCTCAGAGGGATTGGCTAATTTTCCTGCTAAGTTAGCTAGGGTCCTCATTTTAACATTGAGTATTGTACTTCTTGCTTCTGTTGGCATACACAGTTCAGATATAGGCGTATATTATGTAGCTTTAATGATTAGCACTGTAGCAGGATCCTTTGCTGCAAGTATCGCTTTCATGGTTATTCCAGCTTCAATGAAATCTAAGACTGACTTATCATCGGATAGCACTAGGTTGGGATTAAGTCTAACAGCGCCTATAATTTCAATTTTAGTCGTCTCACCTAAATTTATACTGTCTTTAATTGGTTCAGAATACACATCTGGGTACATGATTTTATTGTTTCTTTCTGTTTCGATTTTGCCATATTGCATTGTTGTAAATACGATTTCAAAATTAAATAACTTTGGAAAATCTAAAAGACTTGTATTGCTCGGCGCAGTAGAGGTATCTACTTTTCTATTAGCCTTTTACTTTTTGGTCCCGCACTACGGGACGCTAGGAGCTTCCATAGCTACACTGGTTGCCTTCATAGCAGCATCCGTACCTTCGCTAATTTGGTCGCAACGCACATTAATCAAGCATATAATTAGTGTTGGAATAGCACTTGCAGGGGGTATAGGAGCTGTATATATGCTAAGTGCTTTAGTTGGTCTTCATCCACTTACGGCTATTGGGATCTCCGCCGGTTTGACAATGACGTTTCTGTTGAAATTGAAGACCATCTCATCTCATGAATTACTGCGGATATTCAAGACTTTAATTAAGAACGGATAGTTCAAACCAATTCCGCCGTCGGTCATGAGTGGCATTTAAAATTGAGAAGAAGGAAGAAAAATGAAGTGACCGACAGAGAGACTAGAGTGGGTCAGCTTATTTTACGGTGATTGTTCCTTTCATCGATGGATGGAAAGTATCGATGTAATTGTACGTGCCTGGTTTCTTAAAGCTGATTGTGAAGCCTGTCACCGAACCCGGAAGTCCTTTTTCGTAACCCTTGGGAGAAATCCACCCTGAATTGATGTATTTTTCGCTGCCATCACTAAGGTAAGCTGATGTACTATTTGCCTGTCTTATTGATTTTACCTTCCCAGCAGAATCGATTACGATCGGATCAATAGCCCTAGAATTGACACCTATTATTGTTTTAGTCCCATTCTGTAAATTCGGCATCAAGGCTGGCTGGCTGTTAGAGCCGGCTGCTGGCAGAGCAGTAAATGTTGTGGCTGCTGGAATAGCAAAGGGTACAAAGAGAAATGCTGCTGACTTGTTGTCCATCACAAAAGTGACTGTGTGCGGGTCTGGCACCTTAGTAGGATTGTAGAATGTCACATCTTGTCCCACTGCTACTTCAGCAGTTGCAGGTGAATATTTTGCTATAGACTCATCTCCACCTGTTCTTACCAAAACTTTGTTAATAGAGGAGCCATTCAAGCCAAGTGTTGCTCTCTCGGTAGCAGTAGAAGTTCCTGATGGTGATGAACTTGGTGTTAAAGATTTAGCTGGATTTTTTGATGGAGATACTACAGGTTTTGTAGGTGTAGTTGTTACCGATGGCGATGATGATGAAGGTTGCGTGGAAGGAGATGAAGAGAGCTCCTTTGTCGTTTCACCGCTCTGGTTTGCTTTTATCACAACCTCACAATCAGATGACTTCGTATCTCCTTCGCCAGGATTGAAATCTTTTATCGTATCTTTACCTGAACCGCAGTCAAAGTAATCAGCCCCCGGCCCACCTGTGAGAACATCGTTACCTCCCTCACCAAACAATTTGTCGTTCCCGGCTCCTGCGGATATCGTGTCGTCACCAGAGCCACCAGATATTGTATCGTCACCAGAGCCACCGCATAGCCTGCCATTGCCGCTCCCTTCACTAGAAATAATTGATTTACCTGTCCCATCACTTTGGCTCGACATAACACTTTGGCTTGATCCGCTACCTTCAGAGAAGACTGTTTGACTCGATCCGCTAGATCCGTCTTCGCATGAAGCCTTCATTTGTTTCTTTACCATTCCAATAATACTATTTGACAAATCTTTACCTAGACTATTGACATTATCCCTGATAGTATTGCCTAAATCATTATTAATTTCGTTTTGAGCAAAAGCTAGCCTCAGTGCCGGTACTATTACGCCAATGATTAGTACCACTGCAATCAATACGATAACTGTTGTCTTTAAGTAAGCTACTAACATATTCTCTATGATAACTTTACTAATACATATCCATTTTGAACCTTAAAACACTATTTTGCAATTAGATAAATATTATTAAAGAAAAGAGTAGAGGCTAAAGGTAATATCCATTTTATAAAAAGAACTTCTAGGATGAGCCTCCAGCTATAATCTTATCTTACTCTTCGTATTATTCTCGATTTGGATCCTTTAACCGAAATTATTAAAATTTGTCTAGTATTTGTTAAAATATCTTAAATATAATCATAATATCAATGAAGCCTCAGTAAGGCAATGTATACCAAAACAATAATAGTACTACCATTCGCCTATATTGTGGCTTCGTTGGTGCCACGAACGTTGTTTATTATAACTACAAACAGGCAAAAAAACCGTTGAATCCAAGTAATAAGTGGGGGGTATCTTTGATAACATCTTTTTTTATCGATGCTACTGAGGAGAGTAAAAAAAATATCATATAGTCTGTAGAAAGCTCACCCAATTGAGCTAAATGAAGTCAGGATGTCATCAGGATTGACAAAACCTATAGATACTATTTTCCTTTTTTTTAGCCTTGGCTGACAAAGGATTGTATTATACAAATTAGGGGAGTGCGTGCTATATACCTGCCGTGATAAATGTCCGTCTTCTACATGATCATGCTGCTTTACTGATACAGAATCATGAAGGTCATGCCAATTCAAGAATCATCAAAAAATACGTTGTGGTGTCCGATCTACATCTCGGCTTTGAGGACGAGCTATGCACAAGCGGAATATTGATTGATTCTGATAAACTTCTTGATGAAATGTTAAACGAACTGATAGAACTTATTAAAGTCAATACCGCAGAAGGAATAATTCTACTTGGAGACTTAAAAAGCAAAGTAGGTTCTATTAGTAAACAGGAATGGCAAGCGATACCTTCGTTTCTCAAATCACTATCTAAACATGCAAGCGTTTATTTTGTTCCCGGCAACCATGATAGCAATATAAGGTTCTTAACTCCTCAAGATGTTAATTCTATTACTGCTCATGGAATGGTTATACTTGATACATTGTTTCTGCACGGTCACACTATGCCCTCCTTGGCACACTCAGCTATAAAACGAATTGTAATGGGCCATATTCATCCAGTCTTCTTTAAACCTGGAAGTGTGATTAATGGACAAAGAGTTTGGCTATACCTTAAAGTCAAAAAAGAAGTCGTCTTTCCAAGTAGCCAAGGCATGTTGGAAATAATAGTTGTTCCATCTTTTAATAGATACCTTTACACCACTAGATTAGAGCGAGGAAATAGAAAACCCATATCACCGATAATAAAAAGAATAGTGGAAAATAGGGAAATTGAAAATGGTATGATTGTTACTCTAGATGGCTCAATAGTAGGAGGAATGGAGAGCCTAACTAACATTATTTGAATTCTTGCAGCTGAAATAAAAGCAATCACAACTACATAATGATGAGCTCAAATATGTTCGATCAACAAGAAGAAGAACCTGTGCATGGAAGAGTCAGAGGTATTAAGTTGGCTATGAATAATAGCCTGTGGTTCGTGGATCAAAAGTCAGAATTTAATTTTAAAGGATCCTACGTTGAAGTATCTTCGAGCCGGGGGAAAAGGAGATAAGATCATTATCCGTAAATTATAACAGGACCAATCTTATAGATTTTGGTAGTCCCGTAGAAAATTCAGAGTTGGATTATTAGTTCGTAGCCATTCTAATGTCTTGATAAATGAACTAGCGGATTCAAGGGTTGTTAATACAGGAATCCCCATCTCTACTGCCTTTCTTCTTATTTGATATTCATCATATAACATTCCTACATATTTTTCTATTGTAGCAGTAGAAGGAATGTTAATGATGAAATCAATTTTGTGCTCATATAACAGCTTCGAAATGTTTGGTTTACGGTCCGGTTCACTGATTTTATATACCTGCTGAACAGCTTTGAAATTGTTATTAGCCAAAAATTCTGCTGTATGTTCTGTTGCCATTATATTATAACCCATCTGAGCGATTTGTGAAATTAACGGCAGGAGCTTTTTCTTATTTTTCTGACCTCCTATAGTTATCAGAGCTGATCCGCTTAATGGAAGCGAATAACCCGCTGCCATATAGGCTTTCGATAAGGCATCGTAGAAGCTTTCTCCAAAACAAGCGACTTCACCTGTAGATTGCATCTCTACACCAAGAACTATATCTGCGCCTTCCAGCTGCATAAACGAAAACTGTGGAACTTTGATTCCAAACCCTGACGTCTTTAAGCATATGTCAGTAGCAACTACGGGGAGTTGATGGCCTGTCATGGCTCTGGCAGCAAGTTTGATCAAATTTATCCCTACAAACTTAGAAACGAATGGCATAGAGCGCGATGCCCTTACATTCGCTTCTATCACGAATACTTCCTCTTCTTTAAGAAGATATTGTATATTGTAAGGACCAACGATATTAAGCGCTTTACCGATTCTAATTGTATACTCAATAATTGTTTCAATAGTTTTTCTGTCCAGTCTCCAAGGAGGGATGCACATTATCGCATCACCCGAATGTATTCCTGCATTATCAACATGTTCAATGATTGAACCGAGCACTACATTCTCTCCGTCAGATACTGCGTCGACTTCAACCTCAAAAGCATCCTGTAAAAATTTGCTGATTACAATTGGATAATCAGGACTAATGTTTGCTGCCTCTCTTAAGAATTGCTCTAATTGTTGTTCAGCCCAAACCACTTTCATAGCAGCCCCGCTCAGAATATAGGATGGTCTAACTAGGATAGGATATCCTGCAGCTTCTGCAAAAGCTTTGGCCTCTTTTATGTCTGTAAATTTCTTCCATTCAGGTTGTTTTATATTTAATGAATCCAACAATTTTCCAAACTTCGATCGATTTTCAGCATTGTCTACGTTATCGCTAGAAGTACCTATTATCTTTACCCCGAGCTTGGCAAGGTGTGGCGTCAAATTATTTGCAGTCTGTCCACCTACGCAGGTAATTATGCCACAGGGATTCTCCTTTTCATAAATGTCCATGACCCGTTCAAGGGTCAACTCCTCGAAATACAATCTATCGCATATATCATAATCAGTAGAGACTGTTTCAGGATTGCAGTTAATTATCGCTACTTCTTTAATTCCATTCTCTTTCAAACCTCCTACCATGTTCACTGTTCCCCAATCAAATTCCACGCTGCTTCCAATTCTGTATGGGCCTGCACCAAGTACTATTGTTCTAGACTCTTTGTTTGCAGGATCGACAACAACGTCATCAGTTTCACCGCCATATGTGAGATACAAATAATTAGTCTTTGCAGGCCATTCCGCAGACAGGGTATCAATTTGCTTTATTACAGGCTTGATTCCAAACTTCTGCCTTAATGACCTTATTTTGAATTCGTCTATATTCATACATCTTCCGATTTGCTTATCAGAAAAACCTATCTTCTTTGCTTGTCTAATAAGCCCTTCATCAAAATTGGATTTACGCAAGTTGTCCTCCATCATGAGAATGTTATTAATTCTCATCAAGAACCATGGATCGATCGCTGATAACTCACTAATCCTATCAATAGTCATTCCTCTTCGACTTGCTTCGACAATGCTAAATATTATTTCGTCATTTGGATAAAGCAACTCTTGCTCAATGCTTTCCGTATTTTTTTCTACTAGATCAGCTGCGGTGGTGGATTGAGTTGGATTGTCATTTATGCTAAGTGTCTTAGCGATATTATTGTGGCGACCAGCCCCACTATCGTACCAGATTCGCTCGTCGTTTGCTACTAGCCCATCTTTTCCATTATCAGACATTCTAATTGCCTTCTGGAATGCTTCTTCAAAATTTCTTCCGATAGCCATTACCTCGCCGACGGATTTCATTGTGCTGCCTAACTTTCGTTTTACAAGTTCGAATTTTCTAAAGTCCCACCTGGGCATTTTTATTACAACGTAGTCAAGTGAAGGCTCAAAGCATGCAGTAGTTGCCTTAGTAATTCTATTAATTAACTCAGGTAGAGAGTATCCTAGTCCTAACTTTGCGGCCATATACGCAAGTGGATAGCCTGTTGCCTTACTTGCAAGCGCAGAGGATCTAGATAGCCGGGCATTGATCTCTATAGCACAGAATTTATCCGACTCGACATCGAGGCCAAATTGAATATTACATTCTCCGATAACACCACAGTAAGCGGTAGCGCGTTGTGCAGCAGAGCGTAACATATGATACTCAAAATTGTTTAGGGTTTGAGACGGAGCAACAACAATATTATCTCCAGTATGCACGCGCATCGCAAGCATATTCTCCATATTGCAGATGATAACGCTGTTGCCTTTGCTATCACGCATAACTTCGTATTCAATCTGTTTCCAATGGCCAACATACTTTTCTATGAGTACTTGTTTCACCATGCTGCTCGAAAGTCCGCGCTGAACAATCTCCTGCAATTCATACTCGTTATAGGCAACACCGCCACCTCGTCCTCCTAAGGTATATGCTACTCGAATAATTACAGGGTAACCTATATCATCAGCCACTTTTGAGGCTCCTTCAAGCGAATATGCAGGAGCGCTCTGCAAAACGGGGACATTGCTTGCTAGCATCGCATCTTTAAAAAGCTGTCTGTCTTCTGTAATCTCTATACCTTTTACCTGTGTTCCCAGAACCGTTATTCCATATTTTTTTAAGATTTGTTGCTTATGCAAAGCCACACCGCAATTGAGTGCAGTTTGTCCACCAAATGCTAGCATAATGGAATCAGGTCTTTCAGTTTCAATGACTTTCTCCACATATTGACTGTTAATAGGCAGCAGATATACTCGGTCTGCAAACCTAGTATCTGTCTGAATAGTAGCTATATTTGGATTTATCAGGACACTCTTGATCCCATCTTCCTTTAAGGCCTTAAGGCATTGTGAACCGGAGTAGTCAAATTAGCGGCCAGGATGTTTGTCCTAACTCTCGCCTGCTTCTCCGATTTTGATTGCCCCACTGCCTAGAACAAGGACCGTTCTTATCGTCTCATTTTTTGGCAATTTTCCTCCTCTTTATTTTTCTGTGAATAGCTGTTTTCTTCTTTTTGGTCCTTAAGATATTTTGCGAGGATGCAGGAGTATAAGGCCTATAGAGAGTAACAGAGTTCGAAGAAGCTGAAGAGGACAAACTTGTTAATGATCGTGTTGATGCTGACTCTCTTGGTATTTCTTTTTTTGACTGCGTAAACTGATCGATAACATTTCTAAATCTATCAAAAACAAATAGACAATCATAGGGTCCCGGTGATGCTTCTGGATGAAATTGTACTCCTAATATTGGTTTAGACTTGTGCTCAATTCCTTCTATAGTCCCGTCATCCGCATTTACAAACCATACCCTAAAACCGGTTTTACTAAGGCTCGTTGGATCAATGCCATAGCCGTGATTCTGGCTTGTAACATAGGTTTGATTACTTCGTATATCTGTACATGGTTTGTTCTGTCCCCTGTGACCAAATTTTAACTTGTACGTATCAGCTCCACCAGCAAGAGCAAGTATTTGATTTCCAAGGCAAATTCCAAGCGTAGGGATTGATGATTTGATTAGGCTTGCTGCCGTTTCAATCGTACTCTTGCATAACTTGGGATCACCCGGTCCATTACTAATAACAACGCCTTTCGGTTCGTAAGAGATTATTTTTTCATACGACGAATTCCAAGGAAGAGAAATAACGTTGTAGCCATTCTTAAGAATGTTACGTATGATGCTGTATTTTGTCCCCGTATCTAGTAAAACGATAAGATGACGACTGTTCTTGTTGCTTCCGTACTCATGTGGTTCAGTCACAGAGACTTCCGGAAGAAAGTTTTGAGTACCATATCGATTATTTTTAATCAGGTCTGAAAGTACAGGATCAAAGGAATAAGAAGAGGAAAGAGATGGATAACCGTTGGGCTCTTTTTGGGAGTCGGAGACCACCAATGCACACGTCATAACTCCATGAACCCGAAGCTTCTTGGTGAGTTCCCTAGTGTCTATTCCATATATACCGGGGGTTTTTTCTTCATATAACCATTGATCTAGCGTCATTACGCTATTCCAATGACTAGCCACATCTGATAAGTCATGAACTACTAAACCTTTGATCTGAACCTTGTCCGATTCAAAGTATTTTGCAAATCCAAATTCATCTTCGATTTTTCTACTCGGCACACCATAGTTTCCAATTAGTGGATATGTTAAACATAATATCTGGCCTCTATATGATGGGTCTGTTAGCGTTTCGGTGTATCCTACCATACCTGTGTTAAAAACGAGTTCCCCTGAAACAGTACTCGGGTACCCAAAACCGATGCCAACAAAAACGCTTCCGTCTTCTAGCATTATTTTTGCTCTATATCCAGAATATGTCCGCTGAAGTGTTGGAATTTTCGACCCTTAACGACTTTTCAAGAAAGCAAATTTAAGTTTTGCTCTACAGTTTTGTGATGACTATACCAGACTCTGATAAGAATTACTGAACTGAACTAATAATAAACTATGATGCTAATATCGTAATTCCTATTTGCTCTTTTTAGAGAGGGGCAAACCAAGATTTTGAAACTATCAACGGATCAGGACTGCCCGGTAGCTCCTCTATTTGTGTTACTTAGTTTTTGAGGACACTATTTGTGAGTCTAATCGGAACAACCACTCACAAGAATACTCAGGATCACATAATTCGTTTCAGCCATCACCAAGAAGACTATCATTACAGCAATTTTTTCCTGACTACCCGCTTCCTGTAACGTCTATCACAACTGAGCTGGTATTGGGCAGCCCTATTTGGGATTTCATAGGATTCATTAGATACACCCTTTTGGTTGTAGTGCTTGGAGGATTGTTGCTATTCTTAATGTTGCTGTCGTCATTAATCTTCTTGGAAGGATCACCCGAAATATGCTGAGTAAAGTCTGCGTAATACATACACACATAACCAGGTTTAGAAAAATCCTTGACAAGGTGAAGACTAAGAGGCTGCAACTTTGATGCATTAGTGATAACGATGTTTAACTGAGATATAGAATTTGTATTACAGGGAAGCCTTGCGGTTATATGCGCGTTAGTTTTCTTATATAATGGTAAGTCATAGAGATGTATGAAATCATTTTGCATAATTTCCTCATGTGACAACAGAATGGTAACCGAATCTGCTAATATGCTACTATTATTATTCAAGCTAGCTGATTTCATGCCTGTACTATTTCTAATTTGGTCAATGGCTGATGCCATCAGGGCTTTAGGAGAAACAAAAGAGTTCACCATGGATTCGGCTTCTTGGCTAGTAATTTTTCCCATATTCATATCAGAATTATTTTTGACCGCAAGCTCCTTTGCTAGCGCATTATGTTTATTCATCCCTACACTAGTGTTACTTCCGCTAAAAAATAGAAATAGAAGTAAGAATATTAATTGAACAACCAAAATACTCAAAGTGAGCAAAAACCTGCTCCCTAAGGGTTCTCCCATAATCTAATATGATCTTTTGATATACTAAAGAGGATTTGTCATTTTTTCTTGATAATTTTCTTTTGTTTACTTGGTTCATTGATTAAAATATCTAGTTAGTGGGTCCTGGTTTTACTAAGACTATGATTATATTTCTTCCAAGTTTTTTTATACACTTTTTATCTTATTAGGATGCTATCAAGATCTATAATCGAGGCGGGCCCGTCGGGATTCGAACCCGAGACAGCCGGATTTCTTCCGTTGGATAAAAGTCCGGTACTCTACCTGGCTGAGCTACGGGCCCATGCTACATTACGCTCATCTCTGGTGCAATTTAATGTTATAGATGTGGCTACTAAAGATATTTTGCTGTCTAATGAATGTGCATTTCTCAAAGTTGATAATTAACCATTGCATGTTATTTCGGATCTATAGCATCTATTTGCTCACCTGAATACAGTATTATTCAATAAGTAAAAAATAACCAAAACAAAACATTTTAATTAGTTTTATCAAAAATTTGATTGTTGCGCCCGGGTAGTATAGAGCTGCAACAATGAATGGATTAGCTCATTATTGCACCGTAGACTCCGGTCCAGTATGTGGGACTGTCACTCCTGCGACCCGGGTTCGAATCCCGGCCCGGGCGCTCACAAATTTATTCGATTTGGCTTACCAATTTTTCTTCATGTTTCTAACTCTCTTCCGAGAGTGAATCTCAGGTATACATCGTGCAGGAAATATACCCTATCCTAACGGCGTATGAAGCACTCGCGAAGCGGTAATATTTTTTCTCCTTGGCGGCTGCCTCTGGACCCGATCTCCTATAATTATCGCAGCATCTATAGGGCACTATTATGTCTTGTTCTGTATACTTTAGAGTCCCGCAATCAGACAGTGTGATACTGTACGTCCGGGGTTGAGGTCTATACCCACGAAGATCTAGAGTCGGCAGTTGTATTGTTAGTAGACTCATGCCAACTCCCCTGTAAGTAGCTGTAATAAGTAGCTGTCAAGTAAGAACCGAGTACAATTTCCTACTTCGAAAATCCTGACAAAGATTTCAAAACTATAAGCTACTGTCAGGTTCTACTGATACTACCACAATATCATATCAAGATATCGCTAGCATGCGTTCGATTGAAAATTTTGCTTTATTCGCTATATTATCAGGTACTTTGACCTCAAAAACATTGTCAACGAGGGAACGATAGACCTTTTCTATTGTTATCTTTTTCATATATTTGCAGATCGCATCCTCTTTGAGGGGAATTATTTGTTTCTCTGGATTTTCTTTCTTCATTCTATAAAGAATTCCAGTTTCTGTCGCAACCACAAACTGCTTTGCACTTGATGATTTCACGTGGTTCATCATTCCCTCAGTCGACAAAACTTGCGAATTTCTTGTAAGCTCTCCTCTCGCAATATGGTACAGTGCTGATGACGTACAACTGCATTCCGGGTGAACCAGGAATTCTGCATCTTTGAATTTTTCAAGTAAACTGTTAATGTCTTCAGCTTTTATACCAGCATGAACGTGGCATTCACCTGGCCAGATAAACATATTCTTTCTTCTTGTAACTTCAGCCACATATGAACCAAGAAACAAGTCCGGGAGGAAAAGTATTTCTCTATCTGCTGGTATACTATTCACCACTCTAACCGCATTTGAAGAGGTGCAGCAATAATCTGATAAGGCCTTTATTTGAGCCGTAGTATTGACATAACTTACAACTATTGCATTAGGATGGTCCTCCTTCCAAGCCTCTAGCTCTGTTGTGTTAATGCTAGTTGCCAGAGAACATCCTGCTTCTAGATCGGGAATCAAGACTTGCTTGTCAGGACAGATAATAGAGGCTGTTTCTGCCATAAAATGAACTCCACAAAATATTATAGCATCAGCGGTAGTTTGAGCTGCGCTTCTGGCAAGCCCAAGAGAATCTCCTACGAAATCAGCAATATCCTGTATTTCTGGTAGTTGATAGTTATGCGCTAGGATTACGGCGTTCTTCTCTTTTTTTAAATCTAGTACACATGACTTATAGTCGAAATCTGTGATTTTCATCATAATATAGGATGAAGATATTATCATGGTAATGCATTTAAATTAATACAGTCTAGGATGTAGTTGCCTAAGGCATCAAAGTTAGAGGCAATACTTGCCATATTTATAACTGGATGATACACTTACTATAGCAAGGGATAGCCAGTGCCAATAGGTATATTAGCGACTTAAGGCGTCATTGTATTTAACAACAATGCCAACGCATGGATCATTAACAAAAGCTGGGAAAGTAAGAGGTCAGACTCCTAAAATTCAAGGAAGACCTCGGCTGAGTCCTGTGTCCAAGGTACGTAATAGAAATAATTTCGTGAAGAGATTCGAGAAAAGAAGATTGCCTGGGCAGAAGAAACCTGAGCGCACAGGAAGACGCGGGTAAGTCGATCCGTTACACATCAAGACACCATTTCAGAATTTAGGAATCGAATTCAGGTCTATGAATGGAAGAAAATGGATGGTATCCTGTTAGTCTTCCTCTGATTATTATTTATTCGGTTCGGGAGATTGTCCTATTACCTTTATTATTTCCAAACTAAAATCTATGGCCTTCGCTGAATGAGTAAGTGCCCCTATTGAGATTATATCTGGCTCTGCTGACGCATAATCTTTGATATTATCAAGGCTAATTCCGCCTGAAACTTCAATCATTGCCTTATCTCGGAGACCTAACTTTGTAATTTTAAGTATCGATTCCCTCACTTCTTCCGGCGAGAAATTATCAAGCATCACGATATCCGCCCCTCTTTTAATAGCTGAAATGATCTGACTTGGATCGCCTACCTCGCACTCTATTCTAATGGCAGATCCCACGCTTTTCCTTGCTATTTTAATAGATCGTTCTACTGAGCCTGTCAGCAGTAAATGATTATCTTTAATCAAAACCATATCGTCCAGGCGTAGCCTATGGCTTTTTCCCCCTCCCAGTTCAACTGCTTTTTTATCAAAGATCCTCATACCAGGTGAGGTTTTACGGGTACAAGCAATTCGTACTGATTTGTCATAATCCTTCACCATACATACGAACTCATTTGTTAGAGTAGAAATTCCACTCATTCTCATCATTATATTGAGGGCAGTCCTTTCTGCCCGTAGTATAGATCTTGCTTTACCTCTGACTTGCATTACAACATTTCCTTCATTGACGGTCGATCCATCCTCAACTAAAATTTTGGTATCGCACTTACAAATCTCTCCAAATAGGATTCCGCACTCGTAGAGGCCAGAAACGATTGCTTTTTTTTTAGATTTGCAAATAATATGTGCTAAGGCTGATGTATTTGAAGAGATGATACTCTCGCTTGTAATGTCTCCTGAGCCTACGTCTTCACGTAAAAAATTCAAGAGCTGGTTTCTGACATCCAAATACGCTTTTAATTTTTTCATACATGTGGTTGTCATGAAACCATGAGGGCATATTTATGAGGGACTGTAATATCAAGAGTGCTTGCTATCCGGGATTTAGCTGCATCAAAGATAAGAACAATTCCTGACCAGTCCGAACTAAGCTCGGTTGATTTGCAAACCGGACAAACCCTTCCTACAGTGAGAGCCTTGCATTTTTTACACGCCATCTCCCTCGGCAACTATTTTGTGCCTCCTCCTTTCTTTTCTTTGATTGCAGCGGGGGGCGGAGGTTGCCTGGCCTTTTTTATCTCCTGATCAATCCAGTCCACTGCCCCAAGAAATGGTTGCCTACAAGTAATACCTATTTTACCCATACCAGCTCCTTTACCAAGACTGACCGCAGTCACCCGTGCACGTATCTTTGATCCGATCTTCAAGGATCTGGACGTCTGATTGGCCAATATTACCCCTTGCTTGACATCGCTCTTTAAATAATCGTCGGTAATTTGTGACAGATGTAAGAGAGCATCTGTAGGTCCTATTCTCACAAAGGCTCCAAAGTCGGTTATCTCCACTACTTCGCCTTCAACAATTTCCTGGAGCTTTGGGTAAAAAGTTAAGGCCTGGAAAATTACTTTGTGGTAGGTAGCGCCATCGCCTGCTACTAATTTACCTATAGAATTTGCTGATGCTTCGGTAATCATTACAACGTACCCAAGGTCTGGGCTGATCATGCTCTCGTATTTTTCCTTAAGAATAGCAATAGCAGTATCATGAAGTGAATTCGTTAGACGACTAGGAGGTATTCTGACAACGTCGCTCATGTGCACTATCGCGAACATGCTTGATGATTTCTTGAAAGCAGACATCAATTTATGAATCTTTGGATAAAGTAAAAAATCAAATGAAAAGAAATAATTCCCGTAAATATTGACCGTCTTTTCAAATTTCAACTTTAACAGAGGAGTCGGTTATTTCGAATTTAGCTTCTCTTCGAATAGTATTCTTTAAAGTCGATTGAAGATAAGATTCGAAAAACTTGGAGCCCTTTCTTCCTAATCTATGCCTCATCACGATAGTTCTATTGTTTCCTTGAGAAACTTCATCATAGGTTCCTAGCTGCCCGTATCTGCAGATTATTTTTTCAATATATTGAAAAACAGATTGCTCGGTAAGCTCTTTTTTCCAAAACATAATCGTATCAATAGGTATGGTTGAGCCTAGTTTCGTGCCTAGTTGATATAAGCTATCTTCATCCATTAAGTCGATGAGGGACCTTAGGAATTCTCTATTTACTACTACCATATCGATTTTAGAAAGATATCTAGTAAACTCGGCATATCTCTTTAAGATAATCCCAACTAAAGCATTGACAGAGACTCCCATCCTTTCCGCTTCTTCATCCAAAATGTTTGAAAGATCTTGGTCAAATCTAAAAGACCTCGTTATAGTTTCTGCCCGGGCATCAGTGGTTAATCTAGGTGACAAGTGATTACAGAAAAACATGCAACCTTATTAAAGTGAGTGGTGGAAATTAGGACATTGTAATGTATTGTGCTCATTTGAGCTACTAATGATTACTTTAGCTCCTTGTGTGTACACGATGCTTATATCAAGTTGATTCAATCATGGATTATGCAATCCATGTTATCCCAAGAGCAAGAAAAAGAATTCAACAAGAAGGATATTTGCCCTCTTTGCAATACTACGGCATTGGTTTTTGATAGCGAGACTAGCGAGACATTATGCAGCGGATGCGGCATGGTCATCTACGATAACATAGAATCCCTAGCCCCAGAGTGGCGAAATTATACAGGAGAGGACATTGAAAGTAAATGCAGAACAGGTATGCCGATGTCACTTGCCCTACATGACATGGGTCTTTCTACTTTTATATCCTATTCTAACATGGACGCAAATGGTGCAGCATTAAGCCCAGAACAGAGAACCAAGGTGCAGAGGATGAGACGATGGAATAAGATCTCTAGTAACAATAGAAGCTATCACAGAAATTTGAAGAACGCATTTGCGATCCTAAGTAGCGTAAAAGATAAACTCAGTTTAAATGATGCTTTAATGGAGAAATCGGCATATAATTATCGCAAGGCACTTGATAAACGAATCATTAAAGGGAGGTCTATTCGAGCATTGGTGGTTGCTTCTATCTATGCTGCCTGCAGGGAATTCAATATTCCTAGAACGCTAGATGAAATCGCTGAAATAGCGAATACTGATTCAATATTTGCAGGGAAATGTTACAGGTTACTTGTAAGAAATTTGAAACTCCACCTGCCTGTAATTGACTCTAATTCTTATCTTGCAAAGATAGCAAGTCAGGCACGGGTGGGAGAGAAAATATCTAGGAAGGCTTTCGAAATGTTAAGTATTATGAAAGAAAATCCTATTGCTCATGGAAAGGATCCTAATGCTCTCGCAGTAGCAGTGCTATATGCTGCTTGTTTGAAAGAGGGCAAAAAAGTTAGCCAAGCTCAGATTGCTTTGGCAGGAGATACAAGTATCGTAACCTTGCGTAAAAGATTCCAAGACGTAAGGAAGATATTTCCATAAACTCTTTTTTTCTTGTAAATCGGTCTATACTAATTCTACCCTGCACTTGAATGTATATCATTTAAATACAGTGAGGAAGAATTTTGTGTAAGACAAAATGGTAACAGTGGATCAGGTTCTCTCTTCATTGAAAAAAGTAGTCGATCCAGAATTGCACAAGGATATCGTCTCGATGGGTATGGTAAAGGATCTGACAATTACTGGTGGAAAAATCGCTTTTAATCTTGAACTAACCACTCCTGCGTGTCCATTCAACGCTGATATTGAACAGGACGTACGAAACGCAATTGCGTCTCTAGGTGTACAAGATCTTGAATTGAAAGTAACAGCAAGGGTAATGGAAGGTCGCGCAGTATCTATGGACGAACTTCTCCCCGGGGTGAAAAACATTGTGGCAATTGCTAGCGGAAAAGGTGGAGTTGGTAAGACAACTGTATCTGTAAATTTAGCTCTTGCGCTAGCAAAGATAGGTGCCAAGGTGGGCTTGTTGGACGCGGACATCTATGGACCAAGCATTCCATTAATGCTTGGAATAAAAGAAACTCCGGAAGTAACGAATAATAAAATTCAACCTATAGTTACGGAAGGAGTAAAAGTCATTTCGATGGGCTTCTTTTATGAACAATCCCAACAGGCTGGAATCTATAGGGGACCTATAGTATCAGGGATAGTCAAGCAATTTTTAACTGATGTAAATTGGGGCGAGCTCGATTACTTGATCATCGATCTCCCGCCAGGTACTGGTGATGCCCCCTTAACATTAGCCCAGACAATTCCCATTACAGGAATTCTGATCGTAACCACGCCTCAGGAAGTCGCTATGAACGTTGCCGTTAAAGCAATAGGTATGTTCAACAAACTGAATGTGCCAATCGTAGGTGTGATCGAAAACATGAGTCATTTGAATTGTCCTCAGTGTGGACAAGATTTGAATATTTTTGGCAAGGGAGGCGGACAGAGGGTCAGCGATAAGTTCAATATACCATTTATAGGCGATATTCCATTGTATCCGCAGATCATGGAGGGTAGTGACACTGGAAAACCAATAATAATCTCTGGACCAGATTCTATCCAAGCACAGGCCATTACCAAGATTGCAAAATTAGTCGCAGGAAGAATTAGTGTAATCGCAGACGAGCTGAAAGCGCAGGAGGAAGCAGAATCTAAAGCCTCAGAATCTCCGGGTGTAGCTACTCAACCAGAGGCTCAGAATGCCTCTAGCTCCTAAATATATCAAAATCTTAAAGGAACCTTTTGGCACTCTTATAGCTGATGAATATGTATCCAAAAGAAGGATTCAAGACTTTTTAGTTAATTCTAGCCCAATCGTATCCATCGGCGATGCAACTACAGACAGGATCGTTTCCTTCAACTTCACGCCTGATATTTCAATTCTTGACGGCAGAGAACAACGACGCCTAGCGACTCATAAATACTCTCCCAACCTGAAGGCATATTTGAGAAATGGAGCAATCGAGGAATTTAGGTGTTCTAATCCCGCAGGTACAATATCCCAAGAGGCAATCACTATTTTGAAAAAATCGCTATCATGTGCATTCCCTGTAAGGATCATTGTTCAAGGCGAAGAAGATATGTTGGCACTACCCGTATTTGTCTTTGCTCCAACCGGTGCTTTGGTATTGTACGGCCAACCAAAGAAAGGACTGGTAATAGTTAAAATTACTCCCCCAGTTCAAAGAAAGGCCAAAGATTTAATGGACAGAATGAAACTTCTATAGGCAAAGGGGCATGATGATGTGGTGGCTGTATGATTTATACGAAAAAGTGATTGTACCTTCGCGATCTCTGACCCCCTTGATTGTTTAAGGATCAGCTAGAATTAGTTAGATAATTCAAGATCTTTGCCTGGGAAACGAATGACACTGGCAGATGAAATCTTCAAATTGTAATCACATACAGCAAGAAAGAAGTGGTAATGCAGTCCTTATAATTTTAAATCTGGCGTGAATTGGTGATTTGGGAATCATTACCCGATGCTGCATGACAGAGACATTCGCATTTTTTCATCTTAATATCAAATGAACAGTCTTGACTAGGTCCACACGACCTGTCATTCGTAGGCCATTCTCCCGGGCAGTCGACGTGTCGTCCTCGTTTACAGAAGAAGGTAACGTCCACATCTTCTTAAACGGAAAAAGGGCTTTTAACGTTTTAGATATACCGTCTGTACTGTGTGGAATTTAGAATTGGATATTGAATAGCTGTGGGGCATAGATAGATCCTTCTCTCACACGCTTTACTCTTGCTACTGACAGATAGTGAGGCCAAATCGTTGCTATAATAGATCCTTGTGGAACACCCTCAGGTATGTGAATAACCGTAATATCATCTTCATTTACACCCCGCTCTTGTAGCTTTTCTTTGCTAATTTTAATTAACTCTTCAGACATCCCACTGCTGTAGATGTAAACCTTCCCTAGGTAATCAATCTTATCCATTATGTATTAACTAATCGATTTGAGCTCATACTAAAATATACTGCTTCAGAATAGATTTGACTGGTTTGAGATACAAATTACAGACCATGCATCCAACAGGATGTGTGATGACATTTGATCAGTTAAATGTCGCTCTGCAGATTCTACATTCATACAGCCTATTAATAATTTGCATTGAGAATATAGTTTAACTAGAGTAGTACTGAAACTAACTACTGAATTACATCATAATGTACTAGTCGGTTTACTCGTTATTACTCTCCAGATATTATCAATTAAAGCTAACTACAATTCATCGACATGAAACTTTGACGTACATCCTGTGCACTCATAGATTTCATCTCCTACCGGTCCAGAGACGGTGAACTTGACAATTGTCGTGCATTTGGGACATCGGCCATCAATACTGCGACTCTTCCGATGAGGCCTTATTTTGGTTCTTCTTCTACTTCCCATAAATAATATCGAATCTCTTTGAGCCGATTTATAAACCTGGCTCACAACAATATTAGTGATGGCATCGTACCTTGGATATAGTCTTTCAAACAAAGGATTTCATTTATAGTGAGTGGTCCGAAATGAATTCAACCTAATTATCCTCTAACGATGTTTCACTGCTTATTGATGTGATTGCTCTTCGAGTTCACCGCCTCGGTATTTTCTAATGGAAATAATGCCCAGAACTATAAAGGCCCCCCCAATTGCTAATATTAGGTAATCAGCAGGCAATAATAAAGCCCATACTTTGTTTACTGTACCTGCGAAAATAAATAAGAGTGCTAAGAATGCGAGGGCAATTCCCGTAATAGTTTCTCCATTTATCATCACCATTGCGTATGATAATCTACATTATCTTTATAAAGGATACTTTTACTCAATTTTTGTATTTTTAATTTGAAAAAAAGAAATGACATTTGTTAGACTAAATTGAGATTAAATCGTTATGCACTGAACAGTGGATACTCACTTGTGTTTATGATGCGTTTTTACATCAGATTTAATACCTGCTCTTATTTAATCAGTGCTCTTTCAAGTGGTTGAACTATTATTACCAGTTTAAAGTTGGTTAAGATGTCCTTGCATCTGTTGCGTATTGTTACTTCTGTGATTCCTGCTAGATTTGATATATCTACTTGTAGAATATGGATGCCAAGCAGTACAGCTGCTAAATATATATATGCTGCAGCAAGTCCATTTGGGGATTTACCATCTGCAAGAAGATGGTTATTAGTTTTATGAGCAATATCTATTGCAAGTCTCTCAACTTTCGTATTAATTTTTGCTATGTTTACAAGTTTGGCTATATATTGATCTATTGCAGGTGTTAATGGAACCGATGACGATGGTGATGATGATGATTGTAATAGTGGTGGTAGTGGTGGTAGTAGTGGTGTCTCTGTCATTGTTGTTGTTGATGATGTTGTTGTTGTAAATTGTGCAAATGCTGGTGCTGATGACGAGGGAGAAGGAGAAGGAGGGGGAGAAGTAGATATTACTGATGTTGCTTCTGCTCGCAATGATTGTTGTTGTTCTTGTATAAAAATACCTATTTCCATTACCATATTTCGATAATATTTGGATGCAAGTTTCAGATTGGACTTATCCTGTTCAGTAATACCTGTTGCTTTAACTATCTCTTCCAATGAGCGTATTACTGATAATCTTTTACATGCCAAGTAAATTGTTGCTGCTGCCATACATCTAATTGATTTTCCCTTTGCTTCGCTCTTATTTTCAAAATTTCGATAAATCATAGCTGCAGTTTCTACTAATGTCTTTGGAAGTAACATCGAAGAACAAGTTTCATTAATTTTAGATAAAACATTTGAGAGTCTTCTTTGCTTAGGAGAAGCAACTCTTATTCTTGAATGCCACTTGCGCATGTTATTCATCTGTTCTGCCATATGGTAGTCAATAGATTTACCGCTGTAATCTTTTGAGCTAAAACCAATTTCTGTTCTCAAACCATAATCGTGTAGGGAATAGCTGGTAGAGCCACTAGCACGTGTAACTCTAGATTTTTCCTTAAAGTCAGTTGAATGTGATTCCGGTCCATAATAATCTGCTTGATCCATTACTACATATCCACATTTTTGGCATATGTACTCGCCTTTGCTACAATCATGGACAAGACCCGATTCACACTCAGGACAACGCGTATAATATTCTGAAGAATTCAT
>Ga0193701_1000077_pt1 | contig 22186 bp, 20 predicted proteins | sample U3s2metaG_FD_143055 | JGI IMG/M metagenome (GOLD analysis project Ga0193701, IMG submission 143055) | Soil microbial communities from a riparian zone of the East river system, Colorado, United States - U3s2 | ecosystem: Environmental > Terrestrial > Soil > Riparian zone | place: USA: East River...
CATTTGATAAAACAATTAACTTGAGCAACAATAATACTATACAATCTTTTAGTCCGCAAATAACTGTATCTGCAGTAAATAATGTGTATGTGGCATGGACAGAGACATACTACAATATTCAACGAAAACTACCAAGTTATGATATCATATTAAAAAAGAGTATGAATAAAGGAGTTACATTTGAGCATGATAGAGTTGACTCAATCAACAAAGGTACAGGGTTTGTTGAGCACCTGCGCTTAGCTGCCTCTGGCAATAATGTGTATGCCTTATGGGTCAATGGTACTATTGTACCGGGTAATTATAATGACCTAACAGATATAGTATTTACAAAAAGTATTGATTTCGGAAATGGATTTGATAAGGTCATTAACATAAGCAACTATACAGGCTGGTCCTCCGGTCCAGAGATGTCTGTTTCTGGAAGCAATGTGTATGTGGTGTGGGATGAAAGCCTCCATGAAAAGGCTGGCTATATTATGTTCAAGAGAAGTAATAATAACGGTATGACATTTGAAAATCACATTGTCAACCTTAGCAATAGTACTTCAGAAGATTCATTAATCAACAGATATCAGGACTAGCTGATAAAGACAATATATACGTAGTATGGAATGAGAACATAACCGGAAACACTGAAATATTTCTTAGAAGAAGTACTGATGGTGGGATACATTTCATGATACTGTAAATTTAAGCAACAATTAGGGATTATCACACGATCCCCGCCTAGCCATTGCTAGTGGTAACAACAATAATATATCAGATGTAGTGTGAAACGATAATACAACTAAGAATGATGAAATATTCTTTAAACCAACAAAAGGAGTTTCATTATCTGATAATGTGGCCGTATATTCAAGAGAGATGGAAATAATGCATATGTGGCTATAATCTTAGGTCATCAAGAATATGTAACACAAAAAGAGTACGATAATCTGAAAGCGTATGTCTACAATGGAGGCATATTGTTGCTTATGGATAGCAATATTTTATATTCGGAGGTAAAGTACAGTTATAAAACTAAAAAAGTAACCTTAGTTAAAGGTCATAATTGGGCCTTCGATGGGAAATCAGAATGGAGAAGCACAGGGGAGAGATGGGATGATGACATATCAAAATGGATAGGTGGCAAATCTATTGGCAATACGGCTGGTATGATATTAGATAATAATCCGGTTGGGGATGAACATCGAGAAGAACAATACATGACGAATCCACAAGACAAAATCTTATTAGATTATAATGCTTCGCTACTAGACCATAATGATCTTAGTGCCAATAATACAGCGACGCCGTATCCTCATAACGCATCTTCAAGCCTTAAGAATCCTAAAATCGCAACATGTGAACTCAGTTACGGCAAAGGAAAGGTAATATCATTAAAAATTTATTCAGACGATCTCATTAATAATTATAGATTCAATAAATTCCTTGATAGTCTATTATTCAAATATATACTAAAGACAAAGAAAGACTGAATATTCAATAGTGGATAAGAGTCGTAATAGATCATAAAATCGAGTTAATTCAATCGATTAGACGATTAATCAGTGTAACAAAGAGGGCAGTAATTCTAGCAAATTGAGCAATAAAATTCCTACGAAATCGTGACCTCCCTTGCGCTAGCTTATACACTAAGCTATGCTTGTCTCAAATAGCTTTGGATAAGCTCAGGTAAAAAAAAAGGATAATAGGTAGCTGTTGAGCGACTATGGGCTTGTACCGCTAGTACCTTTTTTGGACGTACTGCCGCTGCTAGATCCAGCTCCAGCTCCAGCTGTCGTAACCAGACCCTTAGCCTGATCATAGCAATCCCGTACTATTCTACTACTAAGGCCGGTTGGTTGTTTATTTGCTGTATCTATACAGCTATTGAAGGTCTTTAACTCCTTCTTATTAAATGAGTTTGGGTTCGAAGTGCCGCTGCTACCGCTACCGCTGCTACCGCTACCGCTGCTACCGCTACCGCTGCTACCGCTGCTACCGCTACCGCTATTTTTCGTGGTGGCCAATACCGACGATGTGAAACTACTTGCCGTTATAAGCACTAAACTCATTGCGACTATAGCAAAGATAGCTAATTTTGTTCTTGTAGACATATCAGAGTCACACCTATTGATATTCCTAATAACGATTACTTAACATGGTTAACGTAGAATCTTAGAATCTTAGAATCTTAGAATCTTAGACTCTTCTTGTTGAAAATTAAAAGCGGTGTTCAGATAAATATTCTCATTAGGCATCAAATTCAATCTAGATATTCGAGCGTTATTCTCTCTTCAACTCGTGGTTACAACAAAACGTTAACACTATAGTAATAATTATCCGACTGGATCTCGAAGACATGTGGCTTTCTCTTCAAGGCCGCTTTCCTAGGTTCCAGACAGCCATGTAGTTTGCCCTTAACACCATAGGCTTAGACTCCCCGCCAACCCTTTGAGATTAGCTAGTACCTATTTTTCCTATGACGACAACCATACATTTCCAAGGACATAGTAGGCCTTTACCTACCACGCAAATCTGTATGACGGATTATCTTCTCTTTCGAACAGCCGGATAATATATATTAGCTAATCCACCTTTTATAGCTTTGCTATTTCGTGAATTTAACGACGAGCCCATCATTCATTATATTCCAGCATTTCTTGTTGTCCTCAATTCAATTTTTTCTCTCATGCAATATGTTGTTGTAACCTGATTATTTCGTCTATGCTGCTGTTATTGAGATATCTAATTGCTTTAAGAAAAAAATACCCTGATTTTGTAGTTAATAGGGAGATACTGTAGTCTTAATGAAACGTAATCGGGGCATGACCATGTTCAATATCTTCTCGTGCCATCCTTTCCATCAGATCTTATAGCAAAGGGGGATGTATAGGAACTGCAGAAATCAATGGTTTAAATGGAGATGTGAAGAATACGGTCTTGGTCGTCATTCAATACTTGTAACGCCGGGAATCACCGGTGCCTGATTTAGAATATTCCCATGATGATGCCAGTTGAAATTTGCCGATAATAAGTAAAAAAAAATTCTCCAAAATATAGTCTGATGGAAAGGATGACTGACGATGATTAGGATAGTCTGCCACGCAGCCTCATCAAGCCCTTTACATATCTTATTGGATTATCTTTAAGAGAACATAGTAAACCAGACCGTTTTAGGTCCACTACAGGGGGAATCAGTAATGGAGGTGATCAAGCGAAATACATCAAGGATTTAAAAAATCTCTATTTTAATGGAGAGCAGTTTTAAGAGCAGTCATATTTTGTTACTATACCCAGTCATTTGCAGCTGAGTTTAGCCTATTGTTATTCATAATATAATTACTTACTTTACTTCCTACAATCTTTATTTGTAAATTCTCGACACTTAGGATCATGTCTCCAACTACCATTGTTAAAAACTTCAAGGTGCTTGGTATCATCATAGTTGCTGCCAACTGTGACCCTCTGGTAGCCGTTCTTAGGGTTATCAGCTTTAAATCTTGTCTGCGCACTATAGTTTACCATATTATAATATTGATCTGACCTCACTTAAGAACTATGTGTTCGTTTCTTGCGATTTGAAGGAAATTATAATCGATTAATACATACCTAATTATACACAAATTACTACACTAAGCAATAAAATATGCTTTGCTAATAGTCACCCTTCATTTTTACTAAGACAGATCTAGATGATATAACACAAATATCTAATGAAAATATTGCATCCATGGCTCCTAATTCAAAAGTCTGGTCTTATTACTACCAATGGAATTGAATAGTGCATTGTACTTATTAAGGAACTAAAGATATTAGTGATGGAGTTGTAAACTAACAAGCAGTAACTATCTTTAGCAGATTTTCCGAAATTGCAAAACGAACTATGATGATGGACGAGTCATATTCGATTTTTCGAGAAATCTCCAAAACACGATACGAAATAATAATAATTCGGTCAAAAGAATAAAATCTACTGTTTTATTCACTGAAATAGTAATTTTCTTAAACAGAAAGCAGTTTTTAATTGCTAATTCCTAGACATGTCATATATAAGTTAGTGTAACGTATATCATATTATATGATGTGTGATCTATTTTGATACAAAATAGTTTTCCGATGAGAGAATGGCATGTCAAACACATGGAAAAGATAGTTGTAAAGTTTGTAACAGGACTATCAGCTAATGCTTCTATGTGGGAGAAGAGACAGAATAAACGCTATGGTAGGATAACAAGTGTTTGTAGACAAATAGGCTATGACATAAAGCAAGGGGTTACGAATGAACAAGTTCTTTTGCTTTTACAAAAGATTCGAAATGATTCATCTTTTTCTAGTCTTCGGAACAATGATGGCTCTATAGAAAGGTTAAACGAGGTAGAAAAACATTTTCTGCCATCACAGCAAAAAAGCTATGAGTGGTATTAGCTTCATCATTAATGTCTAAATATAAAGTGGTTAATGTGATAATGCGATAATGTGATAAATAATTAATCGATTATTCCATTAAGTTATTACTCTAGTAATACATTATATGACACTTTAGCCACACAGGAGATATCATAGTCTGGTCAATCACAAAACTTTTGTATTTGATTATTAGATATGGTGGCTTGCTAAAAAATTGATCGCTGGCGTTCTTCTTTCTTACTCTTCTTTGTACGTTGTTTTGTCATATCTGACATTGATCCTGTTGCAAAAACATATCGTATTCCTTGTGCTCTCATTTCATTACTTAGTAGAGAATTCATTTTCTCAACATCTTTCCTAACCCTTTCATCAGAGTATCTGCTCGTCCTTGCAACGGCATATTGAAAATCGTCATGATGATATCGGTGGATTTCATAAACGCTGGCCAATTTTATCTTCGCTTACACAATATTCACAATAACTAAATAATTGCCACGCGTTGTAATCAATGACTGTTGTGAGAACATTTCTGTGCCAGGAGTTTAAAAAAATATTCTTTTTTTCCCATCCAGAACCTAAACAAATAAAACATGGAATAGAGGATAAAGCCTTACATTTCTGAGTTACCAGAATTTCTTTCTTACTGCTACTGACGCGACAGCTATGATAGAACCGACGAATCCCGCGTATGCTAGATTCGCATTATACGGGAGCATTATTGACGAACCAATGAACAAGCCAGTTGCAAATATTGTTCCAGCGATCAAAGTATTCCTATCATTTTGTAATTTATTATTATATTTATTATTAAGTTGCATCTCAAGAAATGATTGTAACAGAGGAGCAACAGTAAATGCTGATTCTAAGCTTATCCCGAGTCGATGAATTGATGTTTTTGCCTCCTCAATATATGCATCTCTTAGAAGGCCTTCTTCCTCTTCAAGTATATTTGCAAGCACCTTGACAAATTGGAATCTAACCTTATGATGTTGATAAATCCCCTCTAAGATTGATGACATTCGCATATAAAGTGCGAGGTTTTTTGGTAGCCTAAACGGGAACCGGCTCATTGTCTTGTTTGCAAGATCTGTCAAGGCTTTCACTTCCATTTTATCTACCTCCTTTCCATACACCGACTGTATACTGAGCTCTATAGCTTTCTCAACAACATAACGATTGACTGTTGCTTCCAACGTCCCAAGCTCCATTAGCACATTGACAGTCCTCGCAGGATCTTTATCGATCAAACCAAGATACAATCTGATAAGTTTGAGCCGTGTTTTATTATCAAGCCTACCTACCATTCCAAAATCGTAAAGAATTATCGCGCCATTATTAGCAACAGAGATATTACCAGGATGGGGATCAGCATGAAAAATGCTATGCCGTAATAACATTTTGAAAAATAGTCTGTGAACGCGTGTGACTAACCTTGATCTATCAATACTCATCCTGTCCAAGGCTACAACGTCATTGATTTTAATGCCTGGGATATACTCCATGGTTAATACATGCTTTGAAGTTCTTTCTAGGAATACATCAGGAATTATAACGGTATTATCACCTGCAAGGTTTCTTTTGATTGTAATCAAATTGTCTGCCTCTACATGATAATCCATTTCTTCGTATACTGTTTCTATGAATTGGGATAGCATGCCTTCTGCTGAAAACGCTAAGTTTGGGTCTATAAATCTAGTAGCAAGAGGCAGGATTTTCCTTAAGATAAAGATATCATTTTCTATAACTGTTTCAATATTTGGCCTACTTACTTTTACAATAACATCTCTATTGTCATATCTTGCTAAATAGACCTGACCTAGACTTGCCCCGGAGAGCGCTAAGCTATTGAATGATTCAAATATGTTTTCGATTTTGCCAAGTTCAGCTTCAATGATTGGTTTCACCTTTGAAAACTCTGCTGGGGGAACCTCATCCTGTAGTTTTGAGAGTTCCTCTAGATAAGGAAGGGGCAGCAGATCCGCACGGGCTGAGAGCCATTGTCCTAATTTTATATATGATGGCCCCAGTTCAATGAATGTTTCAAGCGCCTTTTTTGCATGTTTTCTGAATTTCACTTCGTTGATATTTTTTCCTTCATGTTTAACCCATTTTCTCCGGTCCCGTCTAAAGTTAATTACAATGGGCAGTAACTTTAAAACTACTTTTGCCACATGTATTTTCGATGGATTTTTAATTGATGCGTTAACGTTTACATGTGTTGAGTGAATTTGTTGTTTGGCTTGGGCCTGGTCTTCCAAATATAATCTCTCTACCTTCCTCTTTAACTGACTTCTTTTTAACTAAAGCAGGTTTAATTATTTTACCCCAGATTTGAGACCTCAGATCGTCACACAGTTCAGTTTCAATGATCCGATCCGACGTTTAGAAAATATCGTTTGTAGGCTGCTAGACGGCAAATAATTGCTGTATAATTATTTTCTAGATATTATTTCGTATTATATCTTTCTATCTTCGCTACGAACCTCAATTAACCCAATATAACGAGACAGATGGAATAGGTTTATGAGGCTAAAAAAATGGAGCGTGTATGTTACCAGAAAAATATTAGACCCAGCAATACCTATGATATCGAAAGACTGTAACGTAATTGTTGCAAATCACAGAGGAAGGCCACCTACTAGAAGTGAGCTTTTGAAAGCCGTGCGTAACAAAGATGCAATTCTCTGCACATTGTCAGATAAAATAGATGCGAAAGTTATGGATGCTGCAGGATCCAACCTCAAAGTTATAAGCTCCTATAGCACCGGAGTGGATCATATCGATATTAAAGAGGCAACTAGGAGAGGAATTTATGTTACTTTTACTGGCGACATACTTACAGAAGCAACAGCTGATCTTGCCTTCGCATTAATCCTTGCAGTATCTAGACAAGTTATCCAGGGACATGAGCTTGTGGTACATAAGCAATGGAAATATGGATGGGATCCGCATCTTTTATTGGGTTCAGATGTTCATGGTGCGACAATTGGAATCCTTGGCTTGGGTAGAATAGGAGCGGCCGTTGCACGTAGAGCCAAAGGCTTTGAAATGAATATCATTTATCACAACCGACACAGTCGAAATTTTCAGAGTGAAGAACAGGTTGGTGCTAAACATGTCGCTATGGAGGAGCTTTTAGAAGAAAGCGATTTTCTTTCTCTTCATTGTTCTTTGAATAGTGAAAGTTATCATATAATCGATAAATCAAACCTTAGACGAATGAAAAAAGATTCCTACGTAATTAATTCAGCACGAGGTCAAATAATTAATGAGACAGATCTGATCAAAGCGCTAAAGCAAAGATGGATTGCAGGAGCAGGATTAGATGTATTTGAAAAGGAGCCACCGTCACCAAATAATCCATTATTGAGGATGAAAAATGTAGTATTATTGCCTCATATAGGCAGTGCCACATTTTTGACTCGGACAAGAATGGCTGAAGTAGCAGCTAAAAATTTACTAAACATCTTGAACCAAAAAAGCGCAATTTACATTGCAAATAAGTAATCACCATCAAGGCTATTCTTGATTACTCGAAATAGTCATCAAAATGAGATTATCGGAGTCCTATAAGATATATGTCCATAATACCACAATCTCTTTTGAGAATAAGCTAAAGGTTGATAACTATCAAGAATCTTGTCAAGAAGTATGAGAATTTAACCGTCCTTAATCATGTTAACCTTGAGGTGTATGATAATGAGATATTTGGTCTTCTTGGGCCCAATGGTGCAGGAAAAACAACACTAATTCATATTCTTGCCACATTGATCAAACCCACCTCAGGAACTGCGATAGTAAATGGATATGACATAACAAAAAAGCCTTCAAAGGTAAGATCTAGTATAGGTATTGTATTTCAAGCACCGAGTAGCGATGATATGCTTACAGGTTATGAAAATTTAAAGTTACACTCACTTCTATATGGAGTATCTAGAGAAACTAGGGAAAGGAGGATATCTGAAGTATTAGAATTAGTAGGTCTTACACATAGGAGAAATGATCAGGTGAAGAAATACTCTGGTGGTATGCGTAGACGGTTAGAGATTGCAAGAGGCTTAATTCATAAACCAAAGGTAATTTTTTTGGATGAGCCAACGTTAGGTCTTGATCCTAGTAGCAGAGAAATAATGTGGAAATATATTGATAGGTTGGCAAAAGATGAGAAAATTACGCTAATACTTACAACGCATTATATGGAGGAAGCAGATTTTCTCTGTAACAGGATTGGCTTTATAGATAAAGGCAAAATAATCGCGGTTAATTCACCGTCAAGGCTAAAAGAAAGTCTAGGAGGCGAGATAATAGAAATAGCATTGAGAAATCAACAAGAGGTTGGCGCTATAGATGGTCTAGAAAACCTCTTAAAACAATACAACTTTGTACATAAAGTTGAATTAAATGAGAAAAAAGGAAATATTGTTATTTATGTGGAGGATGCAAGCCATGATCTGCCGATTATTATCAAAGCAATTGATAATAACAGCAATAATAACAATAATGTGAAATCGGTAGACTTTAGGAGACCTACGCTTAACGATGTTTTTCTTAAATTCACGGGAAGAAATATCATGATACAACAAGAAGATCCGGCTGAGGGAGGCTTTACAGAAAGATATGCTCAATATGGAAATAAATAAGAATACCGTAGAAATAGAATTAGGTAAATTATATGCTATTTGGCTTAGAGAGTTCAAAGTCTTTTTGAGAGAAAAGAGCAGACTTGTCGCCTCTACATTCACTCCTTTATTGTGGCTATTTGTTATTGGAGCGGGTTTTGGATCTACTGTAGGTAATCCATCCTCAACTTCTCCTAATGGTAATGCAGGGATAGGAGGCTTAGTATCTGGAATAGACTATCAGCAATTTATTTTTCCAGGCATAATTTGTATGTCTGTTATTTTTTCTTCCGTTTTTTTTGGTTCGTATATAATATGGGATAGAAAGTTTGATTTTCTTAAAAGTGTAATGGTTGCTCCAGTTAGCAGAACAACAATTTTTATAGGGAAGACCTTCGGAGGAATGACTACATCGCTAATACAAGCTGCGATATTACTGGCAATTGGATTGGCTATCGGAATCAATTATACTCCAATATCAATTGTGGCGATCACCGTCTTAATTCTGCTACTTTCATTTGCACTGACGTCATTAGGTCTTACTCTTGGAAGCTATATGGAGAGTTTAGAAGGCTTTCAATTAATAGTAAGCTTTGTAGTATTTCCTCTTTACTTTTTAAGCGGAGCATTATTTCCTTTAAATAATCTTCCATCATGGCTTTCTTACCTAACCATGATAGATCCTGCCACTTATGCTGTAGACGCTATAAGAAACATGATGCTTGGATTAGACGGTAAGAATCCATTTGTTGTGGATATTGGTGTTTTGGCATTGTCTGTAGTAGTTTTAGGGACAATTGGGATGCTCTCGTTTAGAAGAATGAAGGCTGTTTAATAAATAACCAGTCTAAAATCATGAATCAATCGATCAAGGATGCATTTCTATCTCATATTTCATTCCCTCGTAGTTTGGCAAGCCAATGAGGTAAATTTAAATTACATTTTATCCATTAGTAGTTACTATACCACCAAAGGCTTGCGCATAAAAAGATTTGACAATAAATAGCAAAAATAGTTTAGATGTTTCACACATGTCAGGATTGACCGCAGCAGTCTACATCTTAAAATGCTTCTCCGAAGGTAAAAGCAGGGATCAGATAGTGAATAATAATTTTAAAGGCAATAAACAATTAGCCTCAATATGGATAAATTTTCTCAAAGCAAACCACTGGCTTGAGCAGAATACAGCAGAGGCCAATAGCAAGATATCAGTTTCCGAGGAGGGTAAGAAATGGCTAAGAAGATACGAATTTGCTCTAAAAAATAAAGTAATGCAACTGAATATGAAGAGAAAATAAAGTAAATCATCATCAATTCATCGCTCATTATAAAACTAACAAACTTGGAAAAAGAATGAGAAACAAATCAAAAATCAGCCAAGGTTTCTTAGAGCATAATAAACAATAGTTGCGGTGGCATAGCTGCTGCTAGTACTTCGGTTTAAAGAGACAGATGATGGGTCTTTTAATTATGAAGGAGAAGACTCACATACTATTCCTCAATAGCGAAAAATCACCATTTTAAAATCAGGTTATGTTTCAATTTGAATATTGATAGCCATACTACTCTCTTTCTTATCTAGGTTCTAACTGAATTCAAATGTAGAGGCAAACTGAAAGCAGGCGCGAACATACATTGATTTAACAGCAAGCACATGCGATAACTTCATTTAAAGCATGTTAGTAAAAGCATGCAGTTCTAAAATATTTGAAATGCCATAGTTGCAAGAGATGCTGCAGACGGGATATAAGCAAAAACTTCACACGGATTTAAACAACATAATCATAATGCCTTAACCCGTTCGTCGGAGAAGTAGTAAATCTAAATATTGCCTATGAAAAGATTGCTAACAATATTTTATTATTTTCTAAATATTTTTTATGTTTGTTAGTAAATTGCTTGTGGTTGTATCTGCAATGAGAAGATCGCATGCCGATCCAGCATAGTACCAGCTCCTGAGTTTAAGCCCGTTACTCTAATCTTTAGACTTGAAATTTCTGATCCTGATAAATTGTATTTGTCAGCTAAAACGGTCTTTATTTGAGACTCAGGATCAGATATCCGATTAACCTGCGATGACGACAACTGTATCGCAATATGAAGTGGTTTTGATAACATTGTCGCTGGAATTTTTCCAGATGTATCGTTTAGGATGGAAAAGCTGATCTTATTGACCAATAAATTATTTGGCTCAGAAGTTGCAAACGAATTAACAGAGTAAAATACCCTGACATCAAGCAAACTGTGAATCTGATCTATCGATATTGTATTTGCAGTAGTAAATACACTATTGCCAGAGAAAGAGGAACCTAATAAACCATTGTTTGATTGCACTAGAATGACCACAAATCCTTCTACAAGGTTCGTTCCGGCGTTGTTAATTCCGGTGTTAACTAGCTCAAGAATGTCTTTGCAACTTAATTCGGTTGTTTTTTGTGGTTCTATGGTCTTTATAACTGAATTGGTCACCGGCTTACCGTTATTGACTATTGTATTCAATAAAATTGTGACTGGAGAATAATCTTGTCTGTTAAAAATGCCAATTGCTGTATCATAGTATCCTGGTCCAAGTGGACCTTGACCTCCAGTGATCGTGCCACATTCAAATTTTGCTGTAAATGTTAAACCACTGATTTGCTTTGTGTTGTTATTATTGGCACCGTTTGTCAGAAGAGAATAGTTATTATAATTATTATTACTCATGTTATTAGCTATGTTATGGTTATTGTGCTGATTCAAGATAGCGGGATTTGCCTGATGCTTCGAAGAATAGGAACCGAAAGAGGAGGAATTTCTATCTTTAAGCATTTGAGGAGATTGATTTGATGCTTCGGTAACAACAGTCATCAATAATACACCTAATGCCACCACCGAAACAACAACAGAAATTATGAGTTTTCCAAGAGGCATAGTGGTTAATGAGATTCTAATTTTTAATCGACTCTACATAATTTATACTCTTGTTATTGAAAGATCTAACACCATGGGCTACAGTCACAAATTTTATCTGGACCTTAGATTACTAAACAATAAGAGAAGCAACCATAATTAGTATTCTCGTACTTCATTTTTACAACAACAAACTGTAGTTTAATTACATATTATACCATGGAAAGCATTAAGTTCTATGCTGTATCACCCACTATACAATGAAAAAGACAATGATAATATCGCCTATAATCGTTCTAACAGCGATAGCTTTTGCGGTTGCGTTAGCAGCTATAGGAACTTCACAACTCGTGCATGCTCAGACAAACAAGACAAGTGGAGGAGCTACAAATGCTACCGCAGCTGGTAGTAATGTGACAGGACCAACAAATACTACTAACAAAACAGATATCGGCACTGCCAGCCAAATAGAAAACTTAACTAAAGGCAATGCTGGTTCATTGCAAAACGGCAGTAATATAGCGGGTCCAAGTAGCGCTAATACAACTGCTGCTAATAATACTGGTGCCTATAATGCATCAAGCCAAAACAAGTCAGGAAATCCACTGAGTAATCTTCCAGTAATTGGAAAATTTTTCAAATGATTAACTATAGAACAGAACTGAATTCATGGTTACTGTAAAGATATAAGTCAAACCATTTACCTCTTTTTCTTTATGTTTTTTTTTAGTTAGAAATTTTTCAATATTGCTCAACATCATAGAGAAAGGGATCGCTGTTGTCAAATCCGGATTGCATTAGCAGATACTATAAAAGAGAATCCCTATAGATAATCGATCCTGGAATTAAGGGGAATAGAGGCAGTAGTGTTCCCTGGTGATATTGAAAGAAGTGCAAATGCAGTTGCATCTCAACGAGGTATAAATAAAGTCATTGCTCAAGTCTTGCCAAAACAAAAAGAAAAGCAATCTCTAAACTTCAAGATCAAGAAAAAAAGATATTGGCAACGGTAGGAGATGGGATCGATGATGCACCTACTTTAGTAAAGCCGATTTAGGCATTGCAACAGTATCAGGGCCAGATGTCGCGAGAGAGACTGGAGAAATCATATTAATAAAAGATGAAAGGGATATAGTTACATCTGTAAATCTAGGAAGAAAGACAGAATCAAAGATAAAGCAAAGCCTCTTCAGGCCTTTTGCATAGGAATTTCGGGTGACTTCTTATGATTGCTGGCGCAGCAATGGTAATGATGCTCCGAAACTGTAGCTGGAAATTCATTAATGCTGGAAGGTATAAACCTAAGTTTGAGAGCAAAAAACTAGAAGTGAAAGAGGGTGAAACAAACAACCAAGAATATCCTCGTAAGAATACGGCAAATTACTGATTTGTTTCTATACATAAGCAGTACTAGCAATTATGACAAACTTGTAGCCTGATCCAAATTATCTGTTTCAGAGTAGTTAGAATTTAAAAGGGGAAATGTTAACATATTAAAAAGAATGATAATGACAGCGTCTACAGTGCAGAACACAATGATCGAGGTAAGTTAACCCAGAGAATGATAACAGTATATACAGATGCTTCAGGAGAACCTCACAATATTTATGGATATTGTATCTCAGAAACAAAGGAAGAAAAATTTATTCGCAGTAAGTATAGGCTAGGTTCTATGGAAGCAGAATTTATGGCTATCATAGAGGCCTTGAATAGCAACACTGTCAGAAATTCCAAGCAAACGATAATCTATACAGATTCAGAAAGTATAGTTGATTTTATTACTAGAAGAGTACATAAACCAAGAGGAAGTATAGTAAGATTGCTTACAATTCAAATTCTCAATATTGTAGACAACTTAGAAAATAAACCATCCTTTTTATGGATTCCAAGAGAACGTAATTTAGCAGGTATACTAATCGAAGATGAAGTTCCAAAAAAAATAAACAAAAGGATGCTCTTCAAGGAATCGCTTTTACGTTAACTAACTACAAAGCACATACATCTTCACTGTAACGACATCCTTATCTACTAATGGTACGACAGATAGATTAGTTATTGAAAAGGTGATGAGGATGTTACTTGGATAGGGGCAAATCATTGACTACAGCTGAATTTATCAATAATTTTCCATTTGCGTCCCAACGTGCTAAACAGGTGAGGATACTAGAAGAGATTTGTACCGCTTTCAATTCGGGTTACAAATACATTGTCCTCGAGGCTCCTACTGGTTTCGGTAAGAGCCCGGTAGCTATATCTGTTGCTACGACTTTGGGCTCAAGTTATATATGTACTTCAACAAAGGATTTACAGACCCAATATTCAAAGGATTTTCCATATATTAATGCAGCAAAGGGAAAGAATAACTTTCCTTGTTTGGTAAAAGAAGATTTTGTGAGAAACGGCACATATAGATGTGGAGTGTGTGTTTCAGACGATACAAATGAATGCCGTCATGCAACAGTGGGATATGGGCCATGCATTACAGACGAATTCTTCAGAGATAGCTGCAAGTACAGAACCCTTCTAAAAGATTACAAAATAGCGTTCAAGGGCTCAGGTGACGAACGAGTATTCATCGATAGCGATCGTAAAGACCATTATCTCAAGGAATATTCGCAATGGCTGCATCTCAAAAATCTAAAAGATCGAAGAATATGGAAGCCCTGTGAATACTTTGACCAACTGAATATGGCCTTAACTTCAAGTCATTCTATATTCAATTATTCTAATTTCTTGGCGTTCTTACTGCAAAGCAAAAAGGGTCTACCTTCAAGAGAACTCTTGGTATTGGATGAGGGACATCTATTGGAAACAGAAATAGTAAAATTCAGAGGATTATCCATATCCAAAAGAAGATGGAAAAGATATCTTACAGAAAATCGTCTAAAGATAATCGATTTTGGCTACAATGATATAGAAAAGTGGATCGATTTTTTAATTGAATTGGAGGCAATTATGCTTAACCTACTTGGTTATGACTCCATGGTAGAATCATTAGATGTACAAAGGAAGATCAAATATAATTGGACAGGCAAACGTTATCATACATCAAAGTCAACCAACTACAAGGACAGAATAGGAAGAATAACTTCGGCATCTGATTTATTCGATAGCGATGAAGAAATAGTTCAAAAATATGAAGAAGGTATTCCAAAAAGATCGTTAGCAGCAACTAACAAAATAATTGATGAACTTGCTGTGGATGCTATTCGAGATATAGAGAAGCTCACTCTGACGATCAATAATCTTCTCTCTAACCCAAAGAACTGGATAATATCTGACATAAAAAAGGAGAACTGCGAAGTAATTAAGGTAGAATTTAAGCCGTTAGATATATCATCATATTGTAAAGGTGTATTTGAAAAGTGTTCTAAAACAATGATAATGAGTGCAACAATCCTAAACGCTAAGGCATTTTGCAGAAGCGTTGGCCTAAATCCTGATGAAGTAAAATTTATACAAGTTGAATCTGAATTTCCAGTTGAAAATAGGCCTATCTATATTTTAAACATTGCCTATCTTAATTTCAGAAATCTACAACTACAAGAAGTGAAATCTAGCATTACAAGGGCAATTGATAATATCATGACAATGCATAAAAATGACAAAGGAATAATTCATACTACTTCCTATGAACAAATTAATTTTATCAAAGAAAATATATCCCAGACAAATGCACGGAGGCTCATAATAACCGATCCAGAGACACAGAGAGATGAAGTTATAGCACAACACATTAATAATACCACAAAGCCGACGGTTCTTATCTCTCCATCACTGCATACTGGTCTTGATCTAAAAAATGAACTTTCAAGATTCCAAATTATGACGAAGGTCCCCTATCCTAACAAAGGTGATAGATGGATCAGTGCTAAAAGAGAAAGAGATGAAGAATGGTACTACTGGCAAACAGCCCTGAAACTCATACAAGCTTATGGCAGATCTATAAGGTCACACGAAGATTGGGCAAAGACCTACATTCTGGATTCATCCTTTGGCTACTTTGTAAGGAAGAATAGAAATATTTTACCTGCGTGGTTTATCCAAGCAATCAGAGATAAAAGGTTGTTGACTGTTTAAACTTATAAAAACAAAGACACAGGGATAAGGTCGTTAACTAATAGCCCTATGTAACTATCAATTATCAAGCTTCCTGGTTGTCACTAGTGGAGTTTTCGCTGCATGTCTCATGAAACAGTTTTAACTCAATTTATTCATAGCATTTGAGATATATTTTATCACAATTATAAGTAATATTATATTACAATTGTGATAAAGTTCGTATTAATATATATATATTGCATGTATAGAAATATTCTTATACAATAACTAGCATTATTATATCACGATACCGACAACAATTACATAACGTTGGTGCTTGGCGGCGCAGCAAACAAAACTGAGACTGTGTAACCTCGGCAAAGGCTGTAGTATTAGGTTCACACCCTCAGAATCGCCAAGCACCAGCAAATGATTTAGTTGTTGGAATATTTTCATCTCAAAGCGATGAAATTCATAAAAAAACGGAATAGGAAATTCTGTTTAATAGATCTTGAACAACAATTACTTATCTCGACTTTAATAAATTACCTCTAGTAAATGGATGTTGTTGAGGTAAGGAGATCCTGAATCCGACTAGGCATAATACCTATCCTAGACAAGGAAGATCCTATATGAAGCCATCTGGTTTTTTATACTAGGCAAGTAGCATCAATAGAATCTTTAAGAGCAAGATGCTTATTTGATTACTATAGTTTGGTTATGTCAGATGAAACCAACATCCCTGACAATTTCGAAGAAGACAAAGAGTTACTTGTAGAGGAAGTCCAGCCTAAAGAACAAGAACAACAACTACCCGTAGCTGAAGGCCATGAAACTGAAGTCCTTCGACAACAACAAGAACAAGCAGGAGGAGGAAAAAACACTTCTACGTCTACTCCAAAGGCAATTAGATTAGCAACCATCTCAAAGTTATTGGATAAACAGACAACTCAAATAAACAAAATAGGACAGATGCTTCAACCATTGCAAAGGCAGCTAAAATCAGTGGAGATGAGATCAGAATTGATCAAACCAATATACTCACAGCTCAAGCAATTACAAAAACAAATGTCACAGGTTCAAAAGGAGAGTCAGAAGATAAGATTATCACTATCAAGTAAGAAAACTTCCACCAAGAAGAAGAAGAGTAAAAGCAAGAAGTAGACACTAAAACAAATATTGAGAGTGTTGTACTGAGAGTGTTGTACCCATCGGACCTAAGTCACAACACTCTAGAATGTCAGTTGAGTTACATAAAGGAGAACGATATATAATAAAAAGTTAAGGATGTTAGGATATAGTAACACTCCGTGCAATTATTGTAAAAACAAGATACAGCATAACTTGCCAGAAATGAAAATGCCAAAGGATAAAACCAATCGATTACAAGAGGTCCAAATGGGACATGCTCTCGCGAATCCAGTTGATATTAATCCATTTCGTAAGGATGATTCGAAATAGCCAGAATAATATTCACAAGCTTGCCATTTGTTCTGTAACTACCCTGGCATACTGCTCTTCAATCGTATTCAATATTTTTGCCATGCTTATAATAAGACACAACGTTCTAAGATATCTTCTTTTCCCACCTTTCAAAAGCTATTCTGACGTGGTCTAATCTCAGTGATATCATGGAAGGCGAGAACGTTCAGTTGTAAGGTAATTTGTAGAGATTTATCGATAAAGAGACTCGGCAGCGACTAATAAATTTCAGTATTATTGTTACTATCTTATATATATCACAGCTTCTATTATATGAAAATATAAATATTATATCTTATTATTCATAATTTTAAAATTTTGTATATATAATATGTGGTGCTTATTAAATTAGATGGGTACTGATGAATTTACAATTCCTGAAGAAATAAATGTACATAAAAGGATATGGGGCAAAGACGCAGATCAAGTTATGTATGGTAAAGTGGAAGAAAAAGACGAGGACGAACAGCGATGTCCTATATGTAATTCAAGAATCGATGAATTTGGATATTGTGCTTGTGGCGGAAATTTAGGAGTAAGCTAAAATTAATGTTCACTTTTAAATGCTAACATGCATGGAAGAGAAAATTGCAAGTGGATGCAATTTCCTGTGTGTATATTGACTGGCGTAGTAATTTTTCAATTAAATTAAAGTTTACTTCCTAAATCAGAGTATCTATTTCTGGTTGTCACTAGTCTTTCCTGATACAATCGCAACCTCAGTTTCCATTATATTCTCCCGTCTCTAGATAGGATATGTAAAATCCTGAGGTGGATACCCCTAGGATCTTTGCCAATAGATTATTACTTCTCTCTAGTCTCACCGCGAATTTGGTATACTACGACCCCAAATAGTGTAAATGCCCCAACTATAGCTGCAATAAAGGCTACCAAGAATACGCTAGTTGCAATTTGGACCAATTCAACACTTACTCTAGCTGTGAAAATAGCAAACACCAGAATAACGAAACCAATCAAAGCAAATAGACTCAATAATATCGTCCTGATATTATTAGATATTCTTGCGGATTCGGATAGGTAGATATTATTATCCTCTTCTGGATTACCAATCGTCGAAGTCATTTTCCCTACGATTTTATCTTTGATATTCGTAAGACCTGAGGAGTCAGATTTATTATTGTTATTACTATCCCTAGATTCGTATTGATACTGATCTTTCGTAAGATCTTTCTCCTTCTCTGGATCGCTCATATTATAAAACTATATGCACCGTAGTATATAAAAGCCATAGGATCCATCCAAACTTCAATTGTTGGATTAAGGAAGTCATCTCATCAACAAGTTAATTTAACTCCTTACCTTGATGTTCAGGCAAGCTTTGTTTATGTCTTGGTGCAAGTCTATTATAATCTGATTTATTATAGAAACAAAATTGTATATGTTTAATATTGGATTTATAAGGAGAAGAGGGCTACGTTTCATCCCAATAGTAAATAAGAGGAAGAAGAGATGATACCTGCGAAGTTTCAATAAGAATTCTTGTGAATCCTTAATCTCAGAATTGTTGAATCCTATTGCTGTAACGGACTCAACAATTCTCAAATGAAAAGGATTTGGTTGTAGACGACTAAGTCGATATTATACAGTCTTTAAACTCCTTTATGGACATCTACAATGAGCCGTGTGGTGTGTTGGTTTGGTGAAAATAATAGAATCACAATTAGATTTGTTATAGATAGATAAATCTGAGAAATTAGAAAAGCCCCAACATAATAAAACCTAAAACTAAAACTAAAGATGACAATTGAAATTTGGCAGCCAGAAAATCATGGGGAAATCCTAATTCAGGCTTGCTAACCTCATCCAATTTTTGTATTCGCTCGTTTGTTGATTGGAATTCTAAGCATCCCAAATTATTTTTTTATCTATTTTTTTATTTCTCCCCACCAATAATGGGTATGGTGAAATATGGCTAAGCAACTCTGGTTTGGATGTCTAACGTTTTAGTATGTTCTTTATTGGTATCATTAATGATTCAATACGTTTCTCGATTCCTACAAAAATAAGAGATACTCCAACTCCCAGCAATATCCCTCCAACTACATCCAAGGGATAATGACCACCGACATACACCCTAGAAATGCATACAAGAGCTGCTTCTATCGACAAAATAATAGATATTACAAGTTTCCTAGGAGTATCTCTAAATAGTAATAAAGCTCCAGCTGCACCCGCCGATACTATCAAGGCATGACCAGAAGGAAAAGCATACTCTTTGTCTGCTGCGATCAAAAAGTCTGATTTTGGGATTACTGGTCTAGGTCTTGCAACTATATCTTTTGCTAATGCACCAAGTGGTATAAGAACAAGCATTGTGATTGCAATAACTACTGCAGTCTTTTTTCCTGTCCAACCACCAAAAATAAACAGACTAATTATTGCTATAGGCCAGAATACTTCTCTTCCAATTTGAGTTAGCCAGATCATTAATATGGTGAGCGCAGGATAATAATGCGAGCTGTTAACGTCTAAAAATGCTATAGAATCTGATTTAGCAATAGTGGAATTAGCACTAGGAATCACTCTTGGAGAAACAAGTGAGGCAATTAGAACGAATAAAGCAAGAATAAAAAGAGAAGCCACAAAGTATTTGTTCAACGTTTGGATGTAATTATGCCCATTGCTTATAACGATTTCCATATTATGAAATTGATAGCTAAATTCCACTGCTATCTGTTTTTTTAATTTCTGTCATAACTATGTCATGTTGATCTCGTACTGTGAATGCAACAAGTAATGAACCAGTTCTTAGAATTAGCACACTAATAATGAACAGACCTTTGGGCGATAACTGCACTATTGGAGTAATGGAATCTAGAGCAATCAGGAGCTTACCAACCTTTTCTCAATACAACCTAGATTCAACTGAAATTAAACTTTGATTCTTTTTCTTTTTGAACCTTTTCATAAAGTTTCGTGAGCATGCATTCTCATCATACTCTTGTTGTCAATAGACTAGTCCAAAAATCCTTGCCATGTACCGCAGGTCTGCTATTGACTCCTGCTTTCCTGCTGTTTCTATCATTAGTTCCAAGGCGGCAGGCGTATTCACATCATCTTCTATATGACTAGTGAATTCATTGGTCAGCTTTGTCTTGCGAGCAGGAATTTTAGTACCAACATCGCCCGCAAGCACACTTGCAATTGTTTCGTCCGTCGAATAAAATTTATCAAGTTCAGATTGTGAGAACGTGAAAGGTTGTCTGTAATGCTTCGAAAACAGATAAAGCCGTATGATATTTGAGTTATATTTTCTCATCAAATCCCTTATTCTTATGATGTTACCAAAAGATTTAGACATTTTTTTGCCCTTGTAGTTTACTAATCCTACGTGGTTCCAGATCTTGACTGGTTGTTGATTGGATGTTAACACCTGCAATTGTGCCATTAGTGATTCATGATGAGGATAAACTAGCTCCGTTGCACCGCCATGCATATCGTATATTCCGTTAAAGATCGACATTGCTACAGAACAGTCCTGCATATGCCACCAGGGGACGCCGACTCCTAAGGACTCATCAGAATATTTCTGACCGAAATCATCGCTACCATTCCAAAGCAGAATATCATTAGGATTTTTTTTCCCCGGCGCTATGTCAACTCTGTTATTAATGAGATCTTCCCGGCTCATACGTGAGAGCTTGCCGTATGAGAGTAGCAAACTCGTATCTAGGTATATATTGCTATTGGCAAAGTAAGCACGTTTCTTACTGAGAAGCCATCGGATTAGTTTTATGGCGGTTTCTACGTAATCTGAGGTCCTAGCAATAGTGAGGGTATTGATACCTAAGGATCCGATATCAACCAAGAGTTCATTTACAAATCTATTAGAAATGTCTGCTGCAGATGACAGTTCCTCCTTTGCCCGAAATGATATCTTGGGATCTATATCAGTAATGGTTAAGATAGCAGTCGTTCGTATTCCGACTAACATTAAATATCTTGCCACTAAATCATAAAAGAGAAGTATTCTTGCATGCCCAAGGTGGGAGAAATCATAAACAGTAGGACCACAAATGAGCATCCTCAAATTGTCGTTCCTTGGCGTTGGCTCGTCTTTCAAACCAGATAATGTGTTAAATATTCTCAATAGCTACTAATGATTACCTTCTGATTCATTATTAAGGTACTATTGGAACCTTGATTTTCGTGTAGACTGCGCATTGTTTATTTCAGTATGGTTCAGATAACTAGTCACACAAACCGTGATCCGCCCCTAAATGTTATAAGTTACCTCCGTATTATTTTATTTAAAAGGGCTCATGCTTATGGACTCTAGACGGAGCAAAGAGAAGGAATTAGCCAAGGAATTAGTATCTCTTGACCTTGACGAAGGAATTAGGATTGAGCAGCAGCCTGAGCACAAGAAGCTTTTTATAAATAGAAATGCATGCGGCAATTTTGTTGCGGAGTTTGTTGACAAGACTAAGAACGAAAATAGCAAGATACAATACTTTTCGTCAGATGCTGAAGTATTGGAATTCGTAAAGTCCAAGTTTAACAAAAATTTCTCTATCACGCTATACTAGTTAAAGAAATTTGTCTAAAGGAATTGCTCATACTCCGTCCGTTTGATAAGGAACAGACATCCTACAATGATATATTGGATTCGTTTAGCCTAAGTGCTTAGTTATTATTTGGCTCTAAAATGATTGTAGTAGTAGATTGATGGAGTACAATACGTACACCTGGGTTGTCCGTAACAGTATACATCCTTCGATCCAAGGCTTATCCTCCAC
>Ga0193701_1000079_pt1 | contig 22079 bp, 21 predicted proteins | sample U3s2metaG_FD_143055 | JGI IMG/M metagenome (GOLD analysis project Ga0193701, IMG submission 143055) | Soil microbial communities from a riparian zone of the East river system, Colorado, United States - U3s2 | ecosystem: Environmental > Terrestrial > Soil > Riparian zone | place: USA: East River...
CCTTTGAACTCCTTCAATACGACCTACCTTTTCTGATATCAATTGATGCATCTCATCCAGCGAACGGGAAGTCATAGTAACCAAAATGTCAAATCTGCCAGTAACTTCAGCAACCTCTCTAACCTCGGGTATCTTGAATAATTCGTTGAGGACATTATCTCTTAGCTTAGAATCCATATTAATGCCAGTGAGCGCTTTAACACCGAATCCTAAAGCCTCGTCATTGATTACGATAGTAAACTTTTTAATTAGACCTCTTTTTACAAGTCTTTTTATTCTACTGTATACAACTGAAGCATTAACGCTAATTTTCTTAGAAAGCTTGGGAACGGAGATACTTGCATCATGGGCAAGCTCGCTTAAAATCTTGAGATCTAAATCGTCAATTCTTCCCATATGGTTTTCAGATTATATCTTTAGTTAAGTTGTTAATAAATGTATTAATTTCAAATTTAAACGTATTTTTTAATAATAATAACTGGAGATCAGAGTATAGCCTTATGTTTAAATAATTCAGCGAGCAAGACCGCCCCTTTAGCAGAGCCCATCTTTTCATTGTGGGAAAATAATATGTATTTTATGCCGTTTTCAAAAGCCGTGTCTTTTCTGATTCTGCCAATAACTGTAGTCATTCCATCATTTACCTCCCTATCTAGCCGAGGCTGAGGCCTTGTCGGATCATCATGCACCATGATATACTCTTTGGGAGCGGTAGGCAACTCATCCATGGCAACAGCCTCTGAGAACTTCAGCATTTCGGATTTAACCTTCTCTGGAGTTGTGGGTTTTCTAGTCTTGACAAATACTGATTCAGTATGTCCGTCTAAAACTGGAACCCTTGTACATGTACAGCTTATCTTGATTTCTGAGGATACGATTGAGTTAGAATTTAGGTGACCTAGAATTTTTTTTGTTTCGACCTGAACTTTTTCTTCTTCCTTAGGTATGTACGGGATCACATTATCCATGATATCGAGAGCAACAACGCCAGGAGATCTTCCAGCTCCAGATAATGCTTGCATAGAAGTCATGAACACAATGTCTATCCCAAATTTATCTATGATAGGTTTGAGAGATATAGCCAAACCTGTAGTGGTACAATTGGGTAACGGTGCGATAAAACCCTTCCACCCTCTGGTTTTCCTTTGAAAGCTCAGCAAAGGTATATGGTCATCGTTTACACCTGGAATCAAAATTGGAACATCATTTTCATATCTAAATGCGGCTGCAGTGCTGATGACAGGCGTCGTTCGAGCTAAGCGTGGCTCAATTACCATCGCATCTTCGGAATCTAATGCTGTGAATATTAGATCAAACTTTTTTGGGTCTATGTCAGACACCTTATCAATGATCATATCTCGAACATATTCAGGGGTCTCCTCTTTGCTATGCCATCTCAAAATGCCTGAAACGGGATCACGAATAGCATCGATGTATTTCTTTCCAGCAGATCTCTCTGAAGATGCAATCTGAGTTAACTCGAACCATGGATGTCTATTCAAGGCGATTATAAATTCTTGTCCAACCGCTCCAGTAGCTCCAATAATTGCAACCTTTAGCATATCATCAGCCTTGGTAATCTGCAATTAATAATTGTTTTTGGAGAAACCAAGGTTCCAGTCGAATCGGTTTACCAGTCCAATTGAATCATCCTAAATATTAGCTTGACCGTTACTAAAATCATGATAAATATAAGATTAAAGAATGGACACGTAGGACAAAGATGCTGACAAAAGTTTGTGCCCATGGAGGAGTTTATTCAGTAAATCCTAAATTAGTGAAGCTGGATTTCAGCTCGAATGTTAATCCTTTGGGAATTTCTGAAAAAGTCCTAGAGTTAATACATGATAATATCACTTCGTTATCCAAAGAATATCCAGATCCGAAATGTAAAGATTTGAAGAGAAGTTTGTCCAATTACGTCGGAACAGGCATACATCCCGATTCTATCAATGTAGGTAATGGAGCCACTGAACTAATTCACGATTTTGCCAGGACATTTGTGCGCAAGAAGGTGGTGATCCCAGTGCCGACTTTTTGCGAATACGAATCAGCCTGCCGTCGCATGGGCGCTAACGTTGTCCTAGTTCCTATGCAAGATTTTAAACTAGCTCCAGATATTATTATCGAAAATGCAAATAATTCTGACGCAGTTTTTTTATGCAATCCTAATAATCCAACGGGTTGGTTGGCGTCTAAGTCGATAAAAAAAATCATTGAAGGAGTAGATAACTCTACTAGAATTCTCATAGACGAATGCTTTATCGAATTTGTTGACGGCACTTATCCTAGCCACTCCATGATCGAGAAAACACATGAGTTTGACAACATTATGATTCTCAGATCCTTGACCAAATCCTTTGGCCTGGCTGGTCTGAGAATTGGCTATAGTATTTCTAACCATGCTGCGGCAAACCGGATATCGGCTAGTCAGCTACCTTGGAATGTAAATGGCATAGCCCAAAGAGCAGGAATATCTGCTTTAGAAAACATGACTCATCTGGAAGATGCGCGGAGATTAATCAAAAAAGAACGAGAATTTATGCAAACTCATATTACGAAAAGATTGCATTCGTTTATCCCTTTACGCTCTGATGTGAATTACTTTTTAATTCGATTGGAGGCCAAAGATTCTACTAGTCTAAGAGATTCTATCTTGCTGAGAAATGGTATTCTGGTGAGGGACTGTAGCGATTTTGCGGGAATAGAGGAGGACTACATTAGAGTAGCAGTAAAAACTCATCAGGAGAATTTGCTTTTACTAGACGCCTTGGAGAATAGCGATCGATGAAAGCAAAAACGCTAATGATTCAAGGAACTTCATCTGGCTCTGGAAAGAGCACTGTTGTTACTGCCCTTTGTAGAATATTTACGAGCCAAGGATACAGTGTGGCCCCTTTCAAAGCTCAAAATATGTCTTCTAACATCCATACAATTGGTAATACAGCTAAAAAGATAGCTAAGGCTCAGCTAGTTCAGGCGTCAGCATCAAAGAAAGCCCCAGATATCAAAATGAATCCGATTCTATTGAAACCCTTGGGAAATTATCGAAGCAGAGTTTTTTTAAACGGAGATTTTTATTCCGAAATGGATGCGACGGAATATTATAATACATTTGCATTGCAAAAAGGATTTCCTGCAATTTTAAGAGCATTAAATGAACTTAGGAAAGAAAACGATCTAGTAATAATCGAGGGCGCTGGTTCACCAGCTGAGATTAATATTTCAAGATTTGATGTGGCAAATATGTTACTAGCAAAGGAAATATACGCTCCTGTAATAATTGTCTCAGATATTGAGCGAGGGGGGTGTTTTGCTAGCATCGTTGGCACCATGAAACTATTAAAACCAAATTATAGAAATTTAGTGAAGGGCATTTTAATAAATAAGTTCCGTGGAGATAAATCCATTTTGCAGCCTGCACTAAAAATAGTAGAAGGCATGATAAACAGACCAATTCTAGGAGTGATACCAAAGATAAAATTCAATTTACCAGACGAGGACTCCCTAGATTCTAATAAATCTCACAAATATGAACTACCAGAAGAGTCATGGGAAGAGCAAATTGATATTATTGTAACAGCAATAGAAGAAAACGTTGATTTAGATAAAATACGCCAAAATCTTATAGGTCTAAAATAAAAGATAAATGATAATAGAATACCTGCTCATATCACTTGGTGGTGGTGTTTTATTAGACCTTCTCTTAGGCGATCCCCCAAACCGATATCATCCAGTCGCATGGCTAGGAATAGTTATCGAATTTTTTGTACCGCGGCTGAAGGAAGACAACTATGAGTCCTCAAGAAAGGAGACCGCAAACGGTACTGTTTTTGCGTGTTTATTGGTTGTAATTTCAGGGACTCTACTTCAATACGCCATGGTCTTAAGCATTCATTTTTTAGGGATAATTGTTTTCATTGTATTCGGAACACTCATCGTGAAAGTTACAATTTCTATAAGAGGAATGGAGAAACATGCTCTTGAAATTGTTGAGGCGTTGCAAAAATGCGACCTGCAGCATGCAAGACATCGCTTATCTTTGATAGTGAGACGAGATACAAAAGATCTAGACGAGCAACATTTGCTTTCAGGGATAATTGAATGCGTCGGAGAGAGTATTGTCGACGGTATTCTTTCGCCCCTCTTTTATTATTCACTATTAGGTCCCTTTGGAGCTTTTACATATAGAACCATTAATACTCTTGACTCTATGGTAGGCTATACAGATCATTACCACAAAAATATTGGCTGGATGTCCGCGAGGTTGGATACTTTCGCCAATTATCTACCTGCAAGAATTGCAGCAGTATTAATTGTCATCTCGGCTATGATTTTTGGCGCAGACTGGAAGAATTCTATCCAAATTTTGCTACGTGACCGCAATAAGACATCAAGCTGTAATGCAGGCTATCCTATGGCAACCATGGCTGGTGCCTTGAGAATAAAGCTAGAAAAGGTAGGCTGCTATACACTTGGAGATGGATATGATGTTATCTCCTTCGAAAAATGCAGAACTTCACTACATATAATGAAATTGGCTACACTTCTTTTTTGCGTACTTTTCGTTGTACCATTAATGTTGGTCTTGTCTTACCTTGGTTGGTGGAATCTCTTATTTGATTCTTAAATCCCTTGAGGCGATACTTTCATTTTTAACTATACTTCCTATTGTAGACAAATCTACAGCTATTGACAAACCCACCAATCTCAGTGATATTTATTATATTGCCAAAAACATGTACCTATTTCCTGTAGCTGGGGCAATAATAGGAATTTTAATTGGAAGCCTAGCATATGGTCTTTTTTTTTATGTTCAGCCTGCGTTACTGGGACTTATCATTACCAGCGCATTAATAATTCTTACAGGTGCAAGCCATGTTGATGCTTTGGCAGATTTCGCAGATGGTTTGATGGTAAAGGGGGGAAAGGAGCTTAGACACAAGGCAATGCAGGATCCTGGTAATGGTTCCGCTGGAATTGCAGCTATTGTTTTATATATTACGGGCATGATTATTGCAATTTCGAGCTTCAGTTATGGCTTTAAGCTTATGACTGGCATTATAGTAGCCGAAGTAATCGCAAAATATGTCATGGCCTTAGAAGCCTTTTTAGGACGGTCTGCGTGGCAAGGTTTAAGCTCCCCATTTACGGCAGCGATGAAAGATAAAAGAAAGATGCTGTCTGCTACGGCTTTAATGTTTGGAGCTATTTGGATTTCTGGTTACGTAGGCTTTCTGTCATTAGGTATATCAGTTGCCTTAGGCTTTTTAATCCAGCGTATAGCAAACAGGAGTTTTGGTGGCATATCGGGAGACGTAATTGGTGCTTCTAACGAAATAACCCGACTGGCGTCGTTAATCGTTCTGTCTTCCGTAACAATATGAATAATCATAGCATGCATGTAACTGCTATCATAATGTGCGGAGGAAGAGGGACTCGTATGGGTAAATCTACTGAGGAAAAACCGTTACAAAAACTTAAAGGAAGAATGCTAATTGAATATGTGGCTGATGCATTAGTAGGCTCCAACATATTTGAGAGGATAGTTGGTGTAACCAGCTCCAACACCCCCAATACCAATTCATTCCTTAGGCACCATCTATATTACAAAGCAGGTCTAATCGAAGTATTTAAGACGCGATCAGATGGGTATCCAACAGACCTGTCTAAGGTAGTCCAAACGCTAAAGCCAAGACATGTCTTTGTTGTTCCTGCAGACCTCCCATTATTACGATCCAAAATAGTTAGAAAGATAGTCTTCAACGCTATCAGACTAAATCACCCATGCGTATCTATCGTGTTAGAAAAGAGCTTTGTAGAGAACATGGGCATGAAGCCCAGTGTAGTTGTGCCTATCGGTACTAAAAAATACTGCCATTCAGGTATAACTGTGATTGATTCTTGTAAATTTGCACCAAATAGTTACGTTAACGAAGTTTATATTCCAATGAACGAGAAGCAGTTAGCAGTAAACATAAATTCAAGAAATGAACTGAGGGCAGCAGAAAAACTTTTCTGACTCTAATCTAGTGTCTTTAATACTTTTCCTAGCATAATAGCTCTGGCGCCCGTCGGTTGGACAAGAAGCTTATTACAAGATCTACAGTAAATGGTACTAGAACTGTGACTGTAGATTATCCTCTCTTCTTTACAATCAGAACATTGGCTAGATAGAAAGTTACTCGCTGGCTTTGGAATCATTATATTTTTCTTACGCAATATTACCACCCTAATTATGCCTGTATCTCCAACTTGCGTAATCTCATTCCCTGTTTCATAGTCTTTCTCTGACAATTTTTACATGTATAGCGCAAAGTAATTTTTTTAGTAGTCTTTGCAGTCCTTTTAAGTTCAGGAAACTTTTGTCCACCATAGCCCTTTTTATCCTCAGCATGCCTTCGCGCACCTTCAGCAGTTTTTCTGTCTTTACCTTTCTTGTATATTGCTACTGCCTGATCTGTATGGGTTTTACATTTAGGGCAGAATTTACGCATTTCCTTCTGCATCTTCATAATAATACGATGATATCAGATCAGGGTAATTTAAGGACACTGTCAGTTAGTCTTTAATCACAATTGCATATGCAGAAGAACTGATTTTTCTAGAAAATCTAATATACTTAGACCGACATAACCAGGGATGTGGTATTAGAAGTCTTCATACGGCAGATGGTTCCTATAAGTATGGATAGCTTTGGTGTGTGGATACCTCTAGCATTCGGCCTTAGTATTGGTTTGGTATATGCTATAGTGTCAGGGCTAAGACGTCAACGGTAAATTCATCTCCATCTTTTTCTTTTTTGCACAAGAAAGATAAAACGAAACTGGGAATCACGATGGTTAGGCTTGTGGATCTATGACTCTTTTGGACAATAGATACCATTTATTTTGACTGGTTTCTACCGGAGATATGGTTCTATACGCGATTGGGCTCTAAGAAAAATCTTAAGACCCTGGCCTTGCTAGCATAGCAGATGAGTTTTGCAATTCAAATTGGCGCTAGCAAAGAAAGAACCGTTAACATTGACTCTAATCAAACAACAAGCTTTCTTTGGGAAGGCGAAAACGTTTTGTCTACGCCGTCAATGATATCTGAATTAGAGGAGACATGCAGGGTACTGTTAAAAGAGCAGTTTATTACCGATGTAGAATGGGATTCCGTCGGAACACTGGTGAATGTTAGACATTTGGCTAGTACACCTGTAGGCGCACAAGTTTTTTTTAAGGCTGAAGTGATATCTGTTGAAGGTAGACGGGTACAATTTAGAGTGGAGGCAGCAGACAATATCGAGAAGATAGGGGATGGAACACACGAGAGATTTATTATCCACATTCCAAAGTTTAGAGCAAGAATACAAGGCAAACAAAAGCAATTAGAAGTTCATGAAAAAAGTGACAAACTATAAAAGAGGCTTGAGAAAAATGTGTAATATTATACTAGGTGAATATGGAAATGGCATCAGTTCAAACTACGGCTGGCGGAATGCCAGTCATAATTTTAAAGGAAGGGACTAAAGAAAACAAGGGTAAGGACGCACAAAAGAACAATATTACCGCTGCTAAAGTGATATCAGAGATCGTGAAGACATGCTTGGGTCCTCGTGGCATGGATAAAATGCTTGTTGACAGTTTAGGTGACGTAACAATTACGAATGATGGCGCAACAATTTTGAAAGAAATTGATGTACAACATCCAGCAGGCAAGATGATGGTAGAAGTTGCGAAGTCTGTCGACAACGAAGTAGGGGATGGCACAACATCATCAGTACTTTTGGCCGGCACATTGCTGGAGAAGGCCGAGGACTTGCTTGATAAAGATGTCCATCCTATAGTGATCGTCGACGGTTATACAGCAGCGTCAGAACAAGCCCTGAAATTGTTGCAGAAGATCGCAATTAAAGTGGATGTAAATGATAGAGACCTTTTGATAAAAATTGCAAGGACCAGTATGTATTCAAAACTTGTTTCCGACGACAGTCTAACATTGAGTCAAATTGTAGTTAATGCCACCAAACAGGTAGCTGAGAAGGCGGAAAACGATGGCAATCTAAAAGTAGATTTAGACAATATAAAAGTAGAGAAGAAAGCTGGTGGCTCTATACGTGATACCAAATTAATAAAAGGGATCGTGCTCGATAAGGAAGTCGTTCATGCGGGAATGCCAAAGAGAGTCGAAGGAGCAAAAATCGCACTTCTTAATTCTGCACTTGAGATAGAAAAGACGGAAATGAGCGCAGAAATCAGAATTAATGATCCGCAGCAAATGCACATGTTCTTGGAAGAAGAGAACAATATGCTCAAATCGATGGTCGAAAAGATAAAGGATTCAGGAGCCAATGTTGTGATATGCCAGAAGGGCATTGATGACTTAGCTCAGCATTACTTAGCCAAGGAAGGCATTCTAGCCGTGAGACGGGTAAAAGAAAGCGACATGTACAAGCTTGCTAAGGCAACAGGTGCTAGAGTGGTAAATAACCTTGACGACCTGGTAGAGAAGGATTTAGGTTCTGCCGATCTAGTAGAAGAACGCAAGGTAGAGACAGACAAGTGGGTATTCATAGAAGGATGCAAAAATCCAAAAGCTGTCACCATTCTAGTGAGAGGCGGTTCACAAAGAGTCGTAGACGAAGCTGACAGATCTATTCACGATGCACTAATGGTAACGAAGGACGTCCTTGAAAAACCTGCTATTGTCGCAGGCGGCGGAGCACCAGAAGCATATATTGCAAACGAGTTGAGGCAATGGGCAAGTAATTTAGAAGGACGAGCACAATTGGCCGTTCATAAATTCGCAGACGCCCTTGATGCTATTCCACTGGCACTTGCAGAAAATGCAGGCATGGATCCGATCGATACAATGACTGAATTGAGAGCCAAACAAAATAAAGGAGCCAAATGGACTGGCGTCGATGTAAGGAACACAGTGGTCGCTGATATGTTCAAACAACAGGTCTTAGAACCTCTTTCAGTTAAAGAACAAATTATAAAATCAGCAACCGAAGCGGCTGCTATGCTACTTAGAATAGACGATGTGATTGCGTCAAGTAAATCCAAAATGCCAGCTGGCCCTCCAGGAGGCGGTATGGGCGGTATGGGCGGTATGGGCGGTATGGGCGGTATGGGCGGTATGGGCGGTATGGATATGGAGTAAGCCGTCTCAGTCCAATTAATTTTTGAAATGCTAATAAAGTTCTATCAGACAATTAAACCAATTCTACATCTCGGGCTAATTTTATCATATTAGACTGTAGCAATAAAAAGTGCTGGTACTGCCTACATAGACCTCAAAGGGGCACTGTATGTATCATATGCAAATATCATAGCTAAATTGAGCTGTCCACAATGTGAATCTCCATTTGATACGAACAATGTGTTCTCGCAATATATCTACAAGCTCCATACTGGGAATAGATCTGCTAGAAGGTCATGTGTTTGAATAGATTATATTATGTTCTAAAACGAAATTTGAATGCTGAACGCTGCTGAGCTTGCCGGGGTAGCTCAGCATGGCTAGAGCGTTCGACTCATAATCGAAAGGTCGCGGGCTCGAATCCCGCCTCCGGCATTAGACTACGACCAAGCGGTAAATTCCTTCACTATACCATCAATTGAGATGTAGCTCAAAGAAAATAGCACGAGCGGGTATAAAATGAAAGAGCTGCCATCCAATTTTACAATCGTGTCAGGATGTAGTTCATCTCACTCCTGAATTAACCGTGTAATAGTACTCCTTTCCCTAAAGTATACTCATTTAATCTTCCTGTAGTAGCTAACCGATGATAATCAACTCAGAAAACTAACTTATCGCGAACAAGTTCTACATTTCGACGACTAGTATGATCCTCCTAATGTTATCCATTGTTTATAATCAGACAGTACATACTAATGATCAAAGGCAAGCGTTTTCCTTTCGATGTCATCTAAACAAACCCAATCGACTTATGAAGTGTTCACCGTTTACGACCGTTCCAATGAAAACTACAGTCATTATGTGACCTGCGATAGTTTGAGTTCCTCTCTGGAAAATCACTGAGCGAGATGTTCGGGCAGAAATCATGTTAGAATAAAAAACAGACGACGAAGTTCAAATGAGGGCCTTCGGAGGGATTTGAACCCTCCTCAAGCGGTTTCCTTCAGTTCTATTTAGGAGAATCTGTCCACAGCCGCCTATACTAACCAGGCTATACTACGAAGGCCTACCAAGAATTCTCGGTGCTTTACAGTATATATTCTTTAGATTGATATGTGATAATCTTCTTGGTATGAATAGCTCCGGTTTACTATCGTAACACTTGTATTATATCCTGATATTGCAGATTGATGTAAAACTTAAATCTGAATTATTTAACACTAGATCAATGAGTTGCTCTGACGAATATGAATCACATAATACTGAAGATAACCTTATTCAAATTACTCCTCAGATCAAATCCAAACTACAAAAGGCAAAGTATGGAGTCTACAATCATTCCGCAGTAGAGTTATGTCATTGGACTAAGAAATCATTCGCAAATCAGGGAGATTGCTATAAGCACAAGTTTTATGGAATCGCCACGCATCGTTGCATGGAAATGACTCCAGCCGCTATGAATTGCGAAAACCGCTGCATATACTGCTGGAGGCCTACAGAATTTTACGATACACTTAATATGCCAACAGACCTAGTTGACGAACCTGATATCATCGTCGAGCATCTGATAGCTGAAAGAAAAAAATTAATCAATGGGTTTTACGGGCATTCCAAGAACGACAAGAAAAGACTTGATGAATCCCTATTGCCCTCACATTACGCCATTTCCTTGTCGGGAGAGCCTACGATGTATCCTAAACTGCCCCAGTTGATTAAATACTTGAAAAGTTTGAGCGAAACCAGATCTATCTTTCTAGTGACCAACGGCCAAGAACCACATATGCTGGAACGATTAGCTGATGAGGAGGCTTTACCTACACAGTTATACTTATCAACAAACGCCTGCAATAAGAGAATGTTTCACCAAATAAATCGACCCCGTTACAAAAATGCCTGGGAAAGATGGTGGGAAAGTTTGCATTTCATTGCTAAAGCAAAAACTCGCACAGTAGTACGTATTACACTCATAAGAAACTACAATGAAAGCCCGAAGTACATGCCTGAATTTGCTGACATTCTATCGCAGGGCAATCCACACTTTGTCGAGTTAAAATCCTACATGAATATAGGTATGTCAACAAATCGTCTCAAAAAAAATGATATGCTTGAAATGGAGGAAGTCAAGTATTTCGCTACGGGACTCAATGGCTTAATGCCGGCATTTTCCCTGATGGATGAGAGTGAAATTTCAAGGATAGTAGTTCTACAAAACCAGCGTCGATATGTAGAGCGGATGATAAATTTCGCTGGAAGCTGATATGTATATTCAAAGTGACCTTGTTAAGTTATTTTTGTACTATGACAAATTCTAATTACAACCTATATTTTATACTCCTGCACAACAAACCAATCGAAGGTTTATCCAAGTGGAGCCGGAAAAAATTGTGGGATTGTTTGCTATTGGGATATTACTTTATTCTGTTATCTCATTTACTCATACGAATACTAAGGCAGAACCGTTGGGAATAAAAATTACATCACCTGCCAAAGGACAACGAATTCCGATTGATAACCATAATTTAACAGTTGCTGGTATATCCACGTATAATGCTTCGATGAATTGTCAAGTCTCAATTCTCATGAATGAAATGAAACCATACAAACAAGCAACAGCGAAAGGTGAGAATGGCACAATGGATTACTCAACTTGGAAGTATATATTTACTTCAAAAGATTTCCTCATTAAAGAAGGTGACAATAGACTAACGGCCAAGCTATCTTGTAGGGATAATCTATCAAAATTTTATAGCGTAAACTTTACAGGATATAGTAATACTAATACCTTAAAACAACAGAAACTCGCTTCCGATAAGACACCACTTATAAAGGGAGCAAATGCTACTAAAACTAGACCAGTTAACCCAGTCAGCTCAAATAGCACATCTCCTATACTAAAAACAGTCGAACCACCGAATGAAAAATTACATTATAAAAAGCCAACGATGACGACAAACACTACCGCCAATACTACTCCTCAAGCTAATGCTTCCCACTCTAATGAGGTTCTTATTCCTAAAGCACCCCTGCAAAAGCAAGCGCAAGCACAACCACAACTTTCAGCAAACATAACCACACCCACATCCACACCCACACCCACATCCACACCCACAAACACTACCGCCAATACTACTCCTCAAGCTAATGCTTCCCACTCTAATGAGGTTCTTATTCCTAAAGCACCCCTGCAAAAGCAAGCGCAAGCACAACCGCAGAGGGGCGTCAATGATATACCATTTCCATTGTTTCCTGCTCAACCTACTAGCTCGGATAGTAATAATCTGACGGTCCCATCTGCCATAAGCGACAAAATGATAAGAGAAAGTGCTCTCTCTAATACAAGTCACACTTTGTCAACGGGTCTTAGTCCCTCAGTTTATGCTGGGTCAGACCAAAAGGTAACGGCTGGTTCGAGCGTAACCTTAAACGGAAGCGCAACCAGAGCTAACAGTGGCACTATATTCTCCTATTTATGGAAGCAAAGTAACTCAAGTCCTTTAGTCATCTTGAGTGATGTAACTAGACCTATCTCACATTTTACTGCACCATCTGTCTCTGCTGATACTGCATTGACATTTGAATTAATAGTGACTGATAATTTAGGTCAAGTCGCTACAGACAGAGTGAACGTCCTTGTGCAACCAACATCAGTGGAAACCAATCTTATTAAACCCAATTCAAACTCTTCTCAGGTCGTTAAAATCCCCTCCAATAATACTGGATCTGGTGATGCAGGCAACAATAATGATAATAATACTGCCAGTAATGTCCCACCGCTAACCCCCCAGCTCTCTAATTTATCTTCTGAATCACATCCACCCGTTGCAAAAGCCGGGTCAGACCAAATAGTTGACGAAAACTCCACGGTTATCCTTGATGGCAGCAGAAGCTACGATATAGATTCAAATAGTATACTCAGATATAGCTGGGCTCAAACCGCTGGCAGTCCAACTTTAGCCTTAACAAATGCAAATTCGCCCACTTTAGTGTTCACCGCTCCCAATGTTTCAGGTGACACCACATTCAGTTTTGATATGACGGTGACTGACAGCGAAGGCGAAAGTGATACATCTACTGTAAATCTTACAGTTAAGGATGCTCCACATGCCGTCCCGCCAGCGGGCTGAGAGTCGGCTCATAACAAGCTAATGAAAGCTAGCGAATCGCCAGGCCGCGGATTACACAGTACATCGACAAATCCAAGTGGGTATTGAAAAGCTGTCTCTGCGGCCTTGATGTAAATAATCGCTTACAGGCAGATGGTTGTTGATTTGAAATTCTCATGTCTTGGATGTTACACGCGCCTTGTTATACCATTTTAAGAATTTTTCAAATGCTCTTATGCGATGAGAAAATAGCGATTTTCGGTTTTGTAGATGCAACTGTCCATAAGTCCGGGTGACACCATCCGGAATGAAAATTGGGTCATAACCCCAGCCTCCTTCAGTGACTACCTGCGAGATCTGTCCAGTTACTTGGGCTCGAAAAGCTCGGATATTAGTCCGATTACAGAATACAACAACTGAAATAAAGCTAGCAGATCTGTTGCTGCATTTTGCTAGTAACTTTAAAATGCCAGGGTTACCAATAGTTTTAAATATAAAAGATGAGTATTGACCAGGAAAACCATTCAACGAATTTACGAAAAGGCCATCGTCCTCCACAAGTACCGGCTTCGAGACTTTGAGAAATGCATCCTTCGCCTTTTCTATTGCAATATTGTCAATCTGATCTGCTTGAATTTCGGTTAACATTAGATGAGCAAATTTTAGATTTAGAGCAGATTTTGTAACCCACGACTTAATTTCTCTATACTTATTCTTGTTATTGCTTGCAAAATAAATTAAATGCATTTAATTCGTATGTTTTCTGCCAAAATAAAAACATATGAAAGTATTTTTGAATGGATTCAATAATCAAACAGATCTTCATACGGACCACAGGCGGGCACTTACCCATCTTGAATCAGATATGAGTTAGATTCAAACTATCCTTGCATATCGTCCTCTACGTTCAATATCGTAAACATTTTTCAAAATTCTGCCAACCTCCTTTGCACTAACCATTTTCGAGTAGCCTTTTAGGAAGCCATTAAAGGTTCGTTCATAAGCAGATGAATAGGCGCTTTTAAGAATTGTTTTTATTAATTTTACGTCTACTGCTTTATCCTCATTCCGCACAGAATGAAAGGCTAGTCCAAAATCAAGTAGAACCAGTTTTTTTCCGACGATAAAATTTGACGTTGTAAGGTCGCCATGAATGATATTATTAGAATGAAGTAATCCTGCATAACGTCCAATCCGGTAAGCTAAATCGTGTGTCATCATCTCTTTCGCATTTTTTCCCTCAATAAACTCCATCACAATCTCAGCCCGAACCGGATCAATAAAATAGATAAACGGAGACCTAATACCAATCATTTTAGCGCATGATAACATGTTGCCTTCGTGAATAGTGCGGTTTTTACGGATTGAGTCGTCTAGCGATTTGTGACGATAAGGCTTGGGCGTTCGGACTTTTGAAATAGCTTTTCTCCCATACCAGTCAATTAGATAAATATCAGCCTCTGCACCTTTTTTGATTAATAGCTTCCTTTGATGCAATAATAATATATCGTCCTAATAGACCATAAAAACGTGAGTTCAGCCGAACCTAGGCCTGGAGAAAAAAGAATCATGCAAGAAGATTGCGCAGAGGATAGATTAAGTAACGGGATCCTTACTTTAACAAACCAACGAATAATATTTGAAAAGACAGAGGGGAACATTGCAACCCTTTCAAAAAAAACTGGAGAGGTTCTTTTGGATATCTCCTTTGACAAAATATCGTCTGTCAAAAAAGAAGGTTTTATTATATCAAAACTTATAATTGTTCTTGATGATAGGGAGTACAAATTTAGTGTGTTTAATAACGGAAAATGGGTTAAGGCGATTGAAGATCAGATAACGTCTAATAAAGTCAATTAGTTGCGCCAAATAATGTCAATGGAATCCAATCGCCAAGACTGGCGTAAAAAAGATTTTTCAATATTTATATGTCTATTTTTTGAAGAGCCGTAATCAAGTATAGCAGTCCAAGCAATTTGTACACCGTTATCCCCTGCAAATGCTGGAGGACAGACATAGAAGTTTAAGTGATGTCTTCCACATACACCCTGCGCCATTTCTGAAAGCCTTTTGTTTGCAGCTACGCCTCCCACGATCATAATCTCTTTTTTATGCGTAAACGATATAGCTCTTTCCAAAGCTTCCATCATCATTGCAAATGCAGTCTCCTGAACCGAATAACATACATCTTCCTTTGTATTATTTTTGTTCGAAGCAAGCCTTATCGCAGAGGTGAGTATGCCTGAAAATGAGACGTCATTACCTTTTACCGCGTAGGGAAGGCGTAGGTACTTTTTAGAAGATTGATCAGCAAGAGATTCTATCTTTGCGCCGCACGGTGAAGCAAAGCCCATTGTTCTTCCGAGCTGATCGAGCAACTGTCCAATAGTAATATCAAGCGTTTCGCCGAATATCCGCCATCTATTTTCAGAAAAGGCCAATATCATTGTATGGCCGCCAGAAACGAGCAAAACCAGCGGATCACAAGCGCCTGTCAACATAGCCCCTAATTCGATATGACCTATCGCATGATGAACCGGAACCAGTGGTTTTCCGTAATATGCGGCAATAGCTCTTGCGGCTACGGCGCCTATCCTCAGACACGGCCCAAGCCCCGGTCCTGCAGAATAAGCAATCACATCGACTTCCTTGAGGGTCATTTTTGCCTGTTGAAGAGATTTTTTCAGCACTTCTGAGCATACGTTACAATGATGTCTAGATGCCTCACGAGGATGTATGCCTGAGCCTGCTAATCCTTTGTAGACCTCGCGTACATCGGAAAGTATCGTGCCTGACTTACGATTGTCCAGAGAAACTTCTACTACTGAGCAACCAAATGTGTGAGCCGTACTCTCTATTCCCAGGCTTATCATCTATCTATATTATCCCCTGCTAGTTGTAGAAACTATTTTAATGATATCGTTATTCTTAAGTTTGTATTCGGCTCCCAATCTTTTTTTATCACGCGAATCGACAGCATACAAGAAGCCTTTTCCAAGCTCGGCATGAACCAAGTTAGCTAAATCTTTTGCAGTTGAACCCTCTGGCAGTAGGTACGCTTCGGGAAGCACGTTTCCTTTTTTATCGGTTAGGTTTAGCTCATCTTCAACTGGATATACGACGATCATTTTTAGCAGCTCGAAGCATGCTACATTGATGACCCTTTGTACGCCAGTTGACCCATATTTGCTGATGAGCGATTGCACAATAGACAGTGCTTTTTTTTGCTGTTCATTTAACACAACGTCTTGATTGACCTGAAAGGAGGGATCACCAGGTATGTAATGTACGACCGACTTTATCGCTGCACGTCTAAGCACTACTTCTGCCTCAGATGCACAGGGAATGACCTGTAAACCTTTTGCTTCCATTTTAAGAATGTTCTCAGGACTTGGCTGCATATCAGCTTTATTTGCTGCAATTACAATGGGTTTTGACGCTATCCGGAGCGTTCTACAAAAATTGAAAATGTCTGCTTCATTCCATGTTGCTATCTTCTTGTTGCTTAGCTGAGATCTCACTAGAGCATTTGTTATTTGAACCTCAGGTATAGCAAGACCTGAAAGGCGTTTATGCAATGCTTGTTCCAGCTTCATACCTTGACTTTCAAAAGTCCTCGCCGCCTTATTCCAATCTCTGCTTACAATGGAAGAAAGCCATAAATCAAATTCGTGTTCTACGAATGCGATGTCGGTACCCGGATCAGCAGTTCCTGCCTGCACGGGTCGACCGTCATTATCCGTTGATCCAGAGGCATCTACGATATGAATGAGTGCATCAGCTTGTCTTGCTTCATCAAGAAACTTATTCCCGAGACCTTTGCCCATGTGTGCGCCGGGGACAAGGCCCGCTATGTCAATCAACTTTAATGGAATGAACCTATTTCCCTCTACACATATAGAGTGAATAGGATTATCTTGAATACCAAATGACCTGCAAACACATTCAACTCTGACATATCCTATTCCAATATTAGGTTTAACAGTAGTAAATGGGTAATTTCCGGTCTCTGCAGCAAGTCCTGTAGCTGCGTTAAAGAACGTAGACTTTCCTACATTTGCTTTACCAATAAGCCCGATTAGCATAGGGACTGTGTTGAGTTATTATTCCTTGAATTAATTCCTTTCAAAATATTACTAGCACAAATTTCTTCTTGAGAGCTTCCTCTCTAGATTAACTTCTGTGCACGTTCATTTTCAATAAAGCAAGTTTTTCCTGTATTTCATATGGATAGGACCTTAATGCAGTCTTATAAGAGACATAATCTAGTACAACCTGTTGGCCGGTATAGTCGCTCTTTACAATCTATGCTCACAAGGAAACATCCTGCACCTTCTGCTGCACTCAATGCGAATGCTACAACATAGAGGTAAAGCCTATTGGAGCATAACGGTGGGTAATAGCACGGCTTCTGGCGAAGGGTCTCTTCTTTCAGAGCCCCAAATGCTAAAAATTGCTGAAAAGGAGAAGCTATATGGTTTAGCTGGGTTAGGATATTTGTCTAAAAGATCTCCCAGATTTCACAGTATGGCAGCAATACGAGTTGCGCTCGATGGTTTTTTTGTAGATACTGAGAAATTGCATTTACACCCACAAATAGGCACGGCCAAGGATTCAGACTCACTTTTCAAGATTTATTATATTTTCACACAATTATTAAAAGAGCAATCTCATCCTGAACGTGCAGCAGAATTTTTGGATAGGCATCTGAGGGGAAATATGATCATAAAACTAGAAGACGATATCTATGCTTATAGGAATAGCGGTGGCTTCAAACCTCTGGTCTCCGCGACTAATAATGATAGATCATTTGTCATGATTGCATCAGAGAATTCATTGCATACGTCGTTAACAGACATGGATTTCAAGGATGTTAGGCCAGGTCAACTCCTAAAGCTAAATAGGAAAAATGGCTTGGAAGTTCTAGCAAACCTACCACAGGCTAGAATTCTGATGGATCCCTTCGAGTTCATTCGAGAATCCCATGTAGCATCGATAGTGAATAATAAGAGTATTTATGCAATTAGAAAAAATATAGGCAAAGAACAAGGCAATTTTCTGGGAAAGGAGATCACTATTGATTCAGCTTATGCGGAGCCAGATTACACACGTCCTATGACGCAAGGCTTTAGTCTAGAATACGAGAGATATTCTAAATCCTTTGAGATTTCTGAAGGAATAATTAAAGACAGATACGATGACTCGGATCATATGATCGATTTTTCTGAACTTGTCAGTAAAAATAAATTACTGACAACGGGCAGATCGCTTAAATTTGTAATGCAGGATCAAGTCAAAGACAAAAAAATAGCGTCGATTCAAGGTACTATCCAGACCGGAAGTACAGCAAGGGAAACACTCTATTATTTGCGTAAGGCAGGAGCTAAACATATAGATATTATTGTGAGTTACGTTCCCACTGTAGACGGAAGGCAAGTCGGTTTATATACTCAAAATAGAGATCTGATAGCGAACAAGTACGTAGGTGAAGCTACATCAATAGATCAACTTAATGAGCAAGTAGGCAAAGAGATTGGCACAGATGCATTATATTATAATTCCCCATCAATCCTCGCACGCGGGATAGGTGTATCCGAATATGAGCTCTGGTTTCCTGAATGGGTCCGATATTTGGATTATCACAAGAGATGAAAAAATGCGACATCGATGAGGAGAGAATAAAGCATCCACCATACAGATCGGCCGTCCTCCTAACAAGAGGAAATCTTCACAACCAAGGATTTACTATACAACATATAGAGCTTCGCCAATATGTAGAAAATTACGATCCTAAACTAGGATATTACTCACTAATCACTGTGTTGATAAAAACTGACAAAGGGATTGCTGAGATAAAATACGATGAAGGATTTAAGGGAGAGAATGCATTGGAGTCGGTAGTTGAGCTCCTCACCAAGTATATCGGATTTTCATCTATAATTAACAGAGCTCTAATAGAGTTACAATCATGACCTAAGACATCGAAATGAGCTATCATTGAATTTATTCTTTCATGATGCAGAAGGATACAACTAATCTAGAGATAACTCATTTAATCACTTTATTAATTTCACCTTTAAGTGTTAACCCAAATATCCACTCGGTTCAAAAGTGAACTAACCATAACCGGCATAACGTCTCCTAAAGCTCTCGCGCATCTTTAGCGCCAATTTCTCGGCAACGAATTTATGATACTCATTTGAATGCAATGGATTCCTTTCAGAAAAGATAAAAGGTCCGTAAGCATATTGACCCCGCCTGGCCGGAGTTACAGGTTCAATAGAGCCTAGAATAGTGTCAAGAGATTGAGTAAATGTTTCGTGCTTCCCAAAGTCATCATGATCTTCGGCAAGTTTCCTGAACAGAGCCCTCACTGCAGCTTCATCAAGCTTTCGATATCCGAATGGTATACTAGCAGGTATGGTTTTTTCTATCTTGACAGGATCGACATCAACTTTGGTTCCAAGTACAATAGGGGTAGGCTTATAGATAGAATCAATTTTGAGTTGCCATATCTCGTTAGCATTAGATATTACTGCATCGAAAAAATTATCTCTCAAGGAAGATGTTGAAATCCAATAATTCCAATTTTTTGGATTTGCAGTATATTTACCGAAAAGGTATTTTGCAAGAATATTTCCTTCTAAAATCTCCATGTAATGTTCATTTTATAATAAGACGACAATAATAGCCTTGCGAAATTGCCTGACGATGTGAGGAATTTTTAAACCTCAATAAGGCATTGGATAGATTATATGCGCCATCCTACGCCTTACAGTGTGTAATGAGCATGGATTTAATAATTTTTGAGAATCAAACCATACTAACGTTTTAAATAAGATAATAATTCTTTAAAGGCAATAGCTTCAATTGACGGGTACATCTTAATACTTCGGATCGTTAAGAATAAACCCTATGAAGGTCAGAGGGCAATAGATTATTGTATTTCGATTAATGCAGCTAGACTCTTCATCAATCTATTAGTTGCATTTCCTAGTAAAATGAATTCAATTGCATCTAATAAGACAGCAATCAGTGCGATATATGAAAGACTATAGACAGATGCTAGATAATAGTTATTTGGCTAACTTGGTATTTCTAGCTTTAGATGCCTTAACTTATACAGTGCATATTTTTCTGAGGAAGGTATCAATATATAGAGAACAGCCAAAATCAAGCCCGTGATTAAGCGTTCAAGCCACGTAGAGCCTCACATTAAAGAGAGTAACTATATACGAGATCTTGTGTTTGGCTTTGGCGATGGAGTCAATACCTCGTTAGGAATTGTTGCAGGCGTCTCTGGAGCAGAGATTGCTGCTGATGTTGTTATCTTGGCAGCCTTAGTGGGAATGTTTACAGGTGCTAAGGCTATGGCTGTTCAAAATTATTTAGCGGTAAAATCTCAGCGTGAGATACTAGAATCCGAAATTAGGAAGGAGGAAGTCGAAATAGAGTCAGCTCCGGATATGGAAAGGCAGGAGATTGAAGACATATACAAGGACAAGGGTTTTCAGGGAGAAGATTTGAAAAAAGTAGTAGATAAAGTAACTTCAAACAAGGAAGTATGGCTCAAAACTATGCTAACAGAGGAATTAGGACTTAACTTAGAAATCCTAGGAAGTCCACTAAAAGGAGCACTGGTAATGTTTGGCTCGTTTTTGCTGGGCGGCATTCTGCCCATTTTACCTTATTTCGTGGTTAAAGCTGGGCTGATTTCAATGAATGCGTCAATTGCAATAGCAATAGCAATAAGTATATGTTCTTCGTTTATCGTGGGCTCAGTTAAGGCACGAATTGCAAAAAAAAACTGGATCAAGGGAGGAATCGAAATGGCAGGTCTAGGAACAGGTATCGCGTTGGTTGGCTACGGGATAGGATCTGAACTAGCCAACGCAGGGGTAGTACATATTCCACCAGGGTAGCTTAGATAGTAAAGCAATAATTTAGTTCAGAATAGGAGGAGGAACAAGCTCGATCGCCGCTGATCGCATAATAGATTGCGTCATTAGACCGACTGGAGCTCTTCGGGACTTCTAAAGCTCACGATTCAAATTCTTGCCGACTGCACTATCGTTTATATTTTTAGTCTCCTTTATGACTTCTCCCATGTCATGAACTAGCCCTGATTTTCTTGTGGATCTTATTGAGAGTTTTAATTCCTCAACCAATCCAATTATAGAATTTAACATATCCTTTACTGCTCCGAGTAACTCTCCAAAATTGCCCTGATTATTAACGGATTCTAGAGTACCCTTAGCTGCTTCGAGACTTGCATTAGTTTTATCAATGATACCAGTGTGGCTTACTTCAAGAACCATATTTTCAATTTTAACGGATATATCTTGAATAGATTGAGCAGTTAAACGAATGTTCTCGATATTCTTTATCATTGTCTGATCGTTGAGAGATGCTATGATATTCTTTACTGCATCAGCGGTATGGTTAATCGTATTTAATGATTCTTGTACTTCAGGTTTGCTTAGTTCCCGTATGATATGTACAACATCGTTTGTTGTCTCTTTGATGTCTTTTAACTTTTCTCCCATTTAACAAAAATATAGCTTACCAGTTAAGTGCAGTCTGGACAAATATTACCGATTAATTTATACTTCGAATGTTATTAATTAGGCTTTGTAAAAAGAGAGTCAGACCTGCAGAACTTTCTCAACCATCCAAGTCGTTACTTTATAGAACAGGGTGGTAAGTTATAGTCAGGAGTTAGCTAGCAATCTGGTCTTTCTAGGCAAAAACAGTTGGCAACTAGAGCTAGCAGGAGCAGCAATAGCTCTCTTTGGAGTATCCATCATTCCCTTGAACTCAAAGAATCCTGACAAAGATATGGCT
>Ga0193701_1000081_pt1 | contig 21605 bp, 23 predicted proteins | sample U3s2metaG_FD_143055 | JGI IMG/M metagenome (GOLD analysis project Ga0193701, IMG submission 143055) | Soil microbial communities from a riparian zone of the East river system, Colorado, United States - U3s2 | ecosystem: Environmental > Terrestrial > Soil > Riparian zone | place: USA: East River...
CTTTTAATTTGTCAAGTTCATTAAAAGCCTGCATAAGATTTTTATTAGTAGAATCGTGTGAATGTGATCTAAAGTCCCATACCTTTAGCCTTTCCATTTTAGAACGAATTGATGCATCAATTTTGTTACCACTAGCATCTTTATCTGTTCTTCCAATAATTGTAGTAAGTCCTTTATCATGACGAGCTAAGGAAGTAGGCATACCTGTTCTACTTCTATTATTATTTCCTTCTCCTTACCTTATATTCTTTTATTTTATTTGCCAAACAATCCTTCTTAAGACTTTCACGATTTAAGGCTGTATTGCAGTTGGTATAAAGATATGATATCAATCCCATGAACCTAAATTTACCTAAAATTGATAATATTATATAATTATTTTAGTATATATCCTATCTGAGTATGAATTGCATAGCTTGAAAATAATAATCTTATAATAATACTGAGGTATAATTACCCATAGATATGATGCTGCAAGAACAACAGTCTATCCAAGAGACAGAGCAGCAGCCTGGGCTAACCTTCAAAGAGATCTCTCCAAAATGGGCTGAACGCTTAGGACAACAGAAACAATTACCTTTTCCTTTCTCAATCACATGGTTAAGATGGTATTCAGAAATCAGATGCTGTTCAAAATGTATAGTAGGAGAAGCACATGGTTTTACATCACTTTACTTATTCAGCTGCAAGGAATGCAATAGTTTTTGTGTGAAATTCATGAATTTATTTATTCTCCATTCATATTCAAGGCTTGAGAAAAACAAGAATTTATTTGTAAAACATTGGAATGAAAAACATATACCACACAGATATCTGCTCATAGAAACAAAAAGATGAAAGGAGATAGAACGTAAGAGCTGATGTCATTTATCGATTCATTAATAATGCAGCTTCCTGGTCTAACTCCTCACTACACCAAACATCCACTCTTTCCAGATATGTTTACGGCTATGATTGTAGTAGCTTTGATCTCTATTGGAATGAATTTTGCTATGGCTATGTTACGAAAGAGGACAACCGATATAGGAAAAATGAACAGAGTAATGAAAGAAACTAATGAGTGGAGAAAACAATATACAGATGCAATAAAGAAGAAAGATAAAGCTCGTATTGAAGAATTAAGAAAGAGACAAGCATATGTTAACAAAATGAGTATGGAAATGCAGCAGCAACAAATGCGGCCCATGTTAATCTATATGTTGCCATCGTTCATGTTGTGGATATTCGTATTTCCTACGATATTTGGTGCTACGACTGCTCTATCTCCTATTCACATTCCATTCATAATGTGTGGTGATGAAAATGTTAAGACTGATAGTCAGCTGCTTAGAAATGGAGAACATAAGGGCTCGTGCCTGATCCCCGGTCAGGTTTTCCTTTGGGGATGGTTTCTTATCACATCTTTTGCATTTAGTGGAATAATATCAAAAATTACAAAGACTGGAATGCCAAGTTTGACTGGAAATTGATTAACTTCCCAATTCCCTAACTAAACTAACTCATAATTTGAACAACTAATATTATCGAAGACTATATGTTGACTCATTGCAAAATAAAACATGAGAAAGAATTGGTTGCAATTAATCCTAAGTTTGATAAACTAATCACAGCATTAAGAACTGCAGTAGATAATGAAGGCACATTAGACAAGGAAGCAACATCATACGATGATATATTTGATGCCTAAAGACTAGCCTTGGAATTTTATCATCGTAAATCTGAGTGATATAATAGAACAAGAAATATGAAACTCTTCAGTTTATCATAATACAAGACATAGTATGGAATTGCAGAAGTAGTAATAGAGGAATCAATGAAGAGGACGATTTACTTTGAGTTGCTGCAGCCACAACTGCAACTAAGGTCGATCCTCAGGTATGCTTTTGTCTCTCTATGAGACTTATCACACACGTCTATCCTCTATTACTACTAATTTTACTATAGTGCAAGTTAGAATATAATAATTTATCATGTCTGAGAATTACGATAAGAATAACCTGACGCCTTAAGATTTAACAGAACCAAATACTGACCTTAAGTGAATTAGTTAATAATAATATTCTACTGTTCTTTAGCCAAGCATTATAATTTATCACAAAACTTGAATCCACTTAAATGAATATTATACCAAATAAATGCAGGAAATAAACCATAACAAAAGATAATAATATACAATTAAGAGCGTGTTTAAAAAAGGAAAGAACAATATAACTAAATTGCCCAAAAAACGGACCCTGAGCATTATAATATCAGCTTCGAATCTTATTATTTTAGATGTATGACGGAGACAGTTTGCAGACGGTGTGGTTCAGACCTTGATGTTATATCTGTATGCAAGTTTTGTAGTCAACCGTTAAAATTTGGTTGTCAGTCTTGTGGAAATATAGGAGATGAAAAAGTTCACATGGATTGTAGGAATGCTGAATTTCTAGCAACTAATACCTAATTCTAAAACTCCTTTGACTATTGGCTTTATTGTGTAAGAGCTGCCCTTAAATGTAAAAGTGAAAATCGGAATAGGAATTTAATTTGCCTTTTCTTGTATATCTCCTTTGTAAATATTATGTTCTCTCAGAATGCTAATAACTATTGGAATCTCAAGATCAAGCTGCAGAGCAATAAATTCTTCTCCTATGCCTGATTCATATAGATTGAGAACAGTGTTCTTCTTTTCCTCCTGTGGAAATGGTCTATCGTATTTTAATGATGCTGGTTTTGCCATATTATTGTTTAATCTACCACATAATTATACTAAGAACGAAATTATATAATCTTGATTAACATAGTTAATTGACATAAATAATAAAACAATTTCAAGCAGCAGAGTGTAGGATATGATTCTGTCAATCTCTAGATGTTGTAGATTGAGGTTGAAAATTGAGTGTGAGAGTTGAAAGGCAGTAAATCGAATGGCGTAGAAGTAAAGTCATGGAATTGTCCAGCCAAGGCCATAGTCAACCGGAGGTAGGAGGCAAGTTGCAGGTCAGTGTTTTATTTGATCGTAGGAATTTTTCTTGTTCTTGTCTTGCTGATGAATCCCATTCTATCTAACCTATAATTAAAATGTCGATCAAAAACTCGCACAAGTTATATTAACTAATTTCATATCTGCAAATGGATAATATTCTATTAAAACTGGTCACACGAACCAAGTCGGAGATGCAGCACCCGTCGTTTCCAGTGGCAGCTGCAACAAAAGTCACACTTTATACATGTAAATCGACTCCTATTGTTACAACCAATGCATTTTCTATACTTAGAGTCAAGTGATTCTCGTAGGTATTTATGTTGTAGTCGATAGTAATCGATCTGGCTCATATGTCAATCCCTTTAGAATTGGGTTTTTGGAATAGAAAAACTCCTGTAGCTACTAACAATCTCCATACCGAAAAGTGAACATATACAAGAAAACCTATGATTCCATTTCTGCTAACTAGAATAAACATTGTCGCTACAATTGTATATAGTTTTTACATTTATATTAAATATGAAAAAATTTACATGCTAAATTACATCGTATTATTATTTAGTAAACAGTAGAGTAGAAGTCTTAGTTAATAATGGCAAGATATTTTGTTGTTTCTTTCAACTACCTGTAGTCTTGTGGTTAATGCCACAAGTTGATCTGATAAATGTGCTATTGCATCCTTTACCTGATCTCGATCTCTTAATGATTATTGAATGGAAAATAATCATACATTCATATCAAATATAATGGTAGTATATAATCAATCAAAGATTTTCATATATGATTTACTTATTAATACATAGAATACAAATTGCAACCGCATGGCAGGCTTGGTGATTCCTGGGAAAGATACTTGCAGTCTGAAGCAGAGATACATTTTCAGGAATTATCAGCAATTACATATGAGTTGTTTGCTGGAAGGACAAAATATAGTCCAAAGCGCGAAGATATGTATGCTAAACTGCTTCAAAGGGACATGAATTGGTTGATGAATGATATGATCTGGTCTAATGAAAGTGAAACGGAAAGTGAATAAACTATGCAATGAACTTCATATGACGACGCTTACAGATTGGCATTGGAATTTTATCATCGTAGACCTAAGTGATAATAGTGAATTTGAAATATTATGGTAGCTTTCTAAAAGAGTAAGAGCTTTTTTGTCCTGTGGTTTATAAGTATTGAATTTTCTCTTACTTCTTTGAAGTATTAGACACGAAAAACACAGCAGACATTAACCCACTATTCAAGAAAGGAAAAGAGATGACAGGAAAACGACCTAATACCCTGATTAGTGACGGTGCAAGAAACTTCAACGATGTTTAGAAAGGTGTGAAATATGAGTTTAGGGTAATAAACCGTTGTAATATTTACATGTAGTGTTAATGCATGGTTATCCTAGGTTGAATCTCGCGTCAAAGTACGAGCTGTCTCTTTGGCAATATTTGCCTAAGCCTGACTGGCTCCTCCTCACAAGCTATTCTTCTTATAAAAGGCTTCCATGAACTAGCTTGTAACGCTGCTTTTACTTTCCAATCAGATATTACATCTGCTGCATCATCATAGGAAGTAGATTCCACAAACTTAACTAGTTATGTACCAATGACTTCTAGTATTGCAGCAGCGTTGGTAAAAAAAACACTTACATTGAAACATGCTAAACAAGACGTAACTTACCATTTTATATATAATTACCTCATTATAGTTACGTATGATAAGATATCGAAATTATATCCGAGGAGAAATACATGAGTAAGCTTGAAGGAAAAGTTGCAGTCATCAGCGGCGGAAATAGCGGCATTGGGCTCGCTACAGCACAGCGGTTCGTCTCAGACGGGGCATATGTTTTCATCACTGGTCGCCGTCAAAGCGAACTTGATGCAGCAGTCGAGCAGATCGGCAAAAACAACACCACTGGTGTCCGAGGCGATGTCTCAAATTTAGCAGATCTTGATCGGTTGTATGCCACCGTGAAGGAGCAGAAGGGCCATATCGACATTCTGTTCGCAAACGCCGGCGTTGGAGAATTAGTTCCATTGGGGGAAATTACAGAAGAGCACTTCAATAAAACATTTGGGATCAATGTGAAAGGGCTTATGTTCACGGTACAAAAAGCGCTACCGCTATTTCAGGAGGGCGGTTCGATCATTTTGAATGCTTCAATTGCTGCATCTAAAGGAATTGAAGCGTCAAGTGTTTACAACGCAACCAAAGCCGCCATACGGTCGTTCGCTCGTACCTGGACAGTAGAGCTGAAACACCGTAAGATCCGTGTCAACGCCATCAGTCCTGGTATGATTGACACACCGGGCCTCAATGGTCTGGCACAGAGTCAGGAACAGCTTGACCAATTCAAAACGAGCTTTGTATCCGCCGTGCCGCTTGGCAGGGTGGGAAGTCCTGATGAAGTCGCAAAAGCCGTCTCGTTCCTTGCTTCTGATGACAGCAGTTATGTCACTGGCATTGAACTGTTTGTCGATGGAGGTGTGGCACAAATCTGAGTGAGTATCTTGTACAAATAATAATAATGTCCTACTTGGTAGTGTTTCTAAAGAATTTGAGTAGTTGATCTACTACAAAGTCTGGCTGCTCTTCTGGAATCCAATGTCCTGAAAGTGGAACTGTAATGCCCTGTACATTTGCAGCTAATTGTTGTATTGAGTATAATGCAAAGTTGCCAGGAAGATCACCTCCTACAGCCGGATAAATATCACCGCCTACTGCAAGTACAGGCATTTGAAGCTTACCTCCCTTGGCTAGTGATTCTTTGTTTTCATTTGCATCTATTGGAAAAGCTCTGTAATATTCAAATCCAGCTCGCATACTACCAGGAGCAGAATAGTGACTCACAAATTCGTCTATGTCAGCTTGAGTAATAGCATATGGGTTATATGCAAGTCCTTTATAGAACCATGAAAGATATTCTTTTTCTTTTCCAAAAGTAAGCATTTCTGGTATATCAGGTACTTGATGAAATGCAAACCACCATGTTACACCTTCAAATCCTGGTGGCAAAAATCCTGGGAATGCAAATTCCATAATCACTAATTTACTTACATTGTTAGGATGGGCTACTGCATATGAATAAGCTGTCTGTGCTCCTATATCGTGTGCTACCAGCAAAATTTTTTTATTAAAGCCCAATTGAGATACTAACTGATGTATATCTTCTGCAGTAGTCTTACCATCATATCCAGTTAGCGGTTTTGAAGAATCACCTAGTCCACGTAAATCAGGTACTATAACAGTGTAATTTTTAGCCAAAGCGGGCATAACATGACGCCATTCATACCATGTTTGTGGCCACCCATGTATCAAGACTAGTGGATCCCCATGACCACCTTTCACGTAATGAAGTTGAATACCGTTAACGGATGCCATATGATGTGAAAACGTCATGTTATCAATCTCAAAAGATATGTCTTTTGAAGCAAGAGCTTGTTCTTGTTGTAGCTGTTGCTGTTGTTGTGGCTGTTGTGCTATTGCAGTATGATTTTGGTTTAATATTAATGAGCTAACAAATAATATGCCAGTTACAATGATAATAAAAATCGTAAGAAATGTTATTGCTGTCACACTAGTTTGAAGATCAGATGACGAAGAGTTATCTTTCTCATTCATTACAAGGTCTGGTCATTGGTTTGTAATATACATAATGGTAATAATCCTGAACTAGCATGCAAAGAACAAGATATTGGCTTAAACTTACTGTCAATGACTGACATAAGTCTTCAAGACTGAGCTCCTGCTGCTGTTATCATTCACGTATAACATAATTCAACTGCTCTTCGAATAATTTCAGCTGCATCATATAATACTTCTGTCTTTTCTTCAAAATACTGTCCATTCGAAGCAGACACGATAAGCAGTAGCTAATCCTTGTAGTCTCATTACAGGATGTATTGTCAGTATGAGTTAGTGCCCATGACAGGTAATTGACCTAACATGCAAAGTCTAGATAATACCGTGTCGATGAATAACATCTTGCATAATGTTATCGACCTGAATAACGCCAAGTAACGTATCCAATATTTGTTTATTGCTTACCGGTTCATTTATCTTTATAATGATAATTAACCTTGTCATTTGAAAATGCAAATAATGGAACGGCAAACACAGAAAAATAATAATAAGGAACAAGATTATCATTATTGTCAAATGTTAGCCGCTGTTGTTCCATCAGTGAATGCAAAGTGGGAAGTTAAAGAAGTTCCTGATCTACAGCCTGGCACTAATCAAGTGCTTATAAAAGTTCATGCTAGCGGCATATGTTATACAGATGTTCATATTACTAAAGGAGGGCTAGGAGTAAAGTTTCCACAGACTATAGGCCACGAACCTGCCGGAGAAATTGTTGCTTTAGGCGAAGGTATAACTACACGAAAGGTTGGCGATAGAGTTGGAGTTCCCTGGGTGCAATCAACATGCGGCAGATGCGAATGGTGTCAGCGTGGTAAACTATTCTTCTGTCCTGATCAGATAGGAACTGGCATAAATATTGCAGGAAGTCATGCTGAATATATGGTTGCTTATGCTGCTGCTACTCAGTTACTACCAAATAGCTTGCCATATGATCAGGCTGCACCCATATTCTGTGCTGGTTTTACTGCATATAGTGGATTAAGGTTTGCTGATCCCAAGCCACATGAACGTATTGCAGTGGTTGGGATAGGAGGATTGGGTCACCTTGGAGTTCAATACGCTAAAGCTGCTGGTTTTGAAACAATCGCTGTTACACATTCAAAAGATAAGCAAGAATTAGCATACAAACTTGGGGCTGATAGTGTTGTTGCAGATGGAAAAGAACTATTAGAAGAAGGAGGCGGTGCAGACGTAATACTTGCTACAAGTAATTCTTACAAGGCAACTGCGGACTCGCTTAAAGGTCTTAGACCTGATGGACGTTTGATTCTGATGGGAGTATCAGCAACAGAACCTCTTACACTTTCTCCAGAGATCTTATTTAAGCGTGGTCGTATCATTGGTTCAACACAAAATGATAGAGAGCATCTTTATGAGGCATTAGACTATGCTGCAAAAGGTAAGGTAAGAGTAATGACTGAAATCTTTCCATTGGAAGAAATTAGCAATGCATATGACAAAGTAGCTAATGGAAGTGTAAGATTTAGAGCAATAATTGAGCCTATTAAATGAGTTAACATCTACCATATGCTATTTGGAAGGATATAGAAGACTCGTTGCTCCGTAAGAAGTTAATAGAGAAAATGAAACAGGACGATATAAAAATTTGAGCATTCCTTAGAAAACCTCGTTAGTTATTGTTCCTTCATATCTTTCAATTTCATCATGTTGAGTCAAACTTCAATAATGACGACTACGACGGCTGATCAGCTCTATTATTGCTACTTGTCCTCAAATAATACTATCAATAATAACTATGTGAGATGTGCTCATAGCTAAACTTGTCAATATTTTTGAAAGTCTTGATTTAATAGATTTTAATAGATGCTAACAAGATTAATTGATCTGTTAGTGTGTTATTTATTATAATGTTCAGCTGGAGGCTTGCAATAACGCTTCAATATTTTTGGCGATCTCGCCGTCTTCTGCATTAGCTGAACTATGAATTACAAGTCCAACCAATATCTCGTAGGACGGCATAGGCAATAGCATTAATTTGCAGTTCTTATGAATAGTGATTATTGCTTGAGCATCTCCAAAGACATCTCTTACTTGATTGACCAAACTGAGAATTGTAAATGCCAACGTCCCACCATATTCCTCACCATCTCTGGTTACTCCAAAGGTGTCTTTAAAAGACTGTTTGGAGTTAGCTGCAAGAATATTTCCTCTCATATCCATTATTGATACAGCTAGTATCGAGTCATAAAGAGATAATATATTGTCAGAGGCTCTTTGTGCAACAGCTTTATCAAGCAACATATGTATCTGTATGTCTTAAGATAAATGCAAATAAAAACTAAATTCTTTTTGTTATATCAAAATAGATATTATGATTTATTAGCCACCAATGCAAATCCTTTTTCTGCTTACCATCCTTATTTAGTTGTCCCTTGGATTTTCAAGTGATATGATCCTGTTTATTCGCTCAATCATCTCTTTATTTCTCATAGGTTTTAGAATAAGGTATTTCTCATCTATAAAATGGTCTTCTCTAAATTCTTCATAAAATAGTTCGCTAGCTGTTACAAAGCAGACTTTGACTTTATTGTCTATTTCCTTCATTTCTTGATATAATTCAAATCCATTCATCTTAGGCATTTTGATATCAAGGAGTAAAAGATGATATACTCCAGGTTTGAAATTGTTTAATGCTAACAGCGGATCAATGTATGCATCTACCTCAAACTCATTCTCTTCTAAAATAATCTTTAGTGTCGTATTGGCGTCAACTTCGTCATCCACTACTAAGACCTTTTTCTTATTGGCATTATCGATACTACTACTTTTTTCCGCTATTGGAAATCTCACCTCCTCTTGTTTAATCATGTGTCGTCATCATCGTTTTTCACTATCAAGAATTGGTAGCGTAAAATAAAATGTAGCTCCTTTGCCTTGTATATTATTCTCAGCCCATATCTTGCCACCATGAGCCTCAACAATACTCTTTGAAATAAACAACCCTAATCCAGTCCCTTGGTATGACTTAGTTACAAATTTTGTAAATAATTTCGGGAATATTTCTGGATCAATACCTTTTCCTGTGTCTCTCACAATTACAATAGCATGATCTTCTCCCCCTCCTCCTCGCTTTTCTCTCTCAATTGATACGTTAACTGTTCCGCCTCCTACTTCTTTACTGAATTTAATAGCGTTACTTATTAGATTAGATACAACCTGAATCACTCTATATTTATCAGCTTCAACAAATACAGGTTTTTTATTATTAATAGTATCAACAGTTTCAAACAAAAGCTTCACGTTGCCTCCACCAGGAGTAATGGTAGTGTCAATCTGTCCTTTAAATTCTTCCACCGTAATGAATATTGCATCATTCAGATCGATTAGTTCTTTTTTTAGCCTAAGAGACTGGCTTTCTATTTTTGTAATATCTAAAATATCTTCTGTCAATCTACTTAGCCTACCAGCGTTTCTGATGACAATGTCCAGCATCTCTAGATCTTGTTTTTTTCTGCTGGAAGACATATCTTTTATTGTTCTAGACCGCAGTATTTCAGATAGGCCAAGTATAGGCACAATTGGCGTTCTTAATTCATGAGCAGCCACATTAATGAACTCCTTTTGCATCTTGTCTGTCATTAATAATTCCTCATTCAATTTACGTTCATTCCAAAGCAACTCAAATACTGATTTGAAAAAATCTACAGTATTTCTTCGATTAGAATAGACTGAAAAGCCAATTGCATCTGGAAACTTTTCAGCCTTTGGGTGTTTTAACTCAGCTCTAAAGCATCTTTCACCATCTATTATATACATTCCATATAGAGATTTATTGCCATTTAGAATTGCAATATGTGGTGCTCTCTCAGAAATTCTTTTTACAACCTTAGAATTTTCTTCAGATAAAGGACAAATAATCTTTATAGTTGCTCCATTTTGAGACGCATCAATGATATGATCAATAACCCCAAGTCTGTCTACTCTTACCATAGCTTTATCGTTAGGGAGGAAGAAAAGAGCTTCTTTCTTGACAGATTTTGCTAAATCGATCAGGACCTGACTTGCCCTTTCATGGTAAGTAATAACCTCAAATTCTGAAACTCCTTCCTCTAGCTCTTTTATCTTCTGTTCAGCTGGGATTGCTTTATTCCAAAGTGTGTCGAATAGATATTGTTGATGGTTTACAATTTCCTTTACATTGCTGTAGATCATTTGTGATGCTGGTTTACCTCTCTCATGAAAGGTTGCAGGGGCAATATACTCAGTATCACTTATGTAAAAATTGCCTTTAATACCATCTAGGTGACGAATCTCACCTGTCATCTTCGTTAGTTCCTTACAACATGAGACATTATCATTAGTGATTTCGGTGACATAGCTTAAACATATCCCTCTCTCTTTAGCATATACAAGTGAGTTCTTTAACGGCTCAATCTCAGTGGCTAATAACGGCCTTGTATGGTCTACACAAGCATCTATCTTTTTTCTTGCATTTGATACAAAATGTAATACCTGCTCTATTACTTTATTTCCACCATACATTACCTCTGTTCTTTGTGGCGAGGAATCAGAATATGACAACTTATTACACCTCTGGGACGATTATCAAGTCTACTAATATGTCTAACGATTACCTCCTACAAACAGCTTCATAAGCAGCGGTGCTGAAATATCAGATGAGGGTTATACAAGCTAAGTTACTTCTATTCATTATCGTGATAGCATATTATTATTACCCATAGATACTAAAAATGAGAAAAGCTTAGTCGTGTAAGCTTGGATCGGCGATATTTTTCCTGATTAGTAGTGTATCACGCTTTGAATGAAGGAATAATGCTTTGAACTGAAAATGATTTTATTTGTCTTTCACTCATATCTTTCTCAATTAGCATCTTGTTCCATAGCAATCACAGCAACAATATAAAATGCTACCATAACGATAATCACAAATGACATCTGCCTCCTACAACTAATGAAAGGAGCTTTTGAGGTAAATGATAAGTCTTTTCTCTGCGTCTCTTGTTTATCCGGCGAAAGTATACAGCCTTATCAAACCCTGTTATCCCCTCATGATCGTACTTTACCTGCGTTGCGTTACAGACTTTTGTAGGTGATTCCAGATCATGATGAAAACAGGAGAAGTCTCTGCAATAATGGCAGAGACAGCATTTTTTACATATAGGTTTTGATAACGTTGGAACAAATTCAGAATAGCAATTGAAACATCTCATGCTTTTTACTACCTTAATATTCATAACGGAACTCATCAATTTATTATTATCCTCTGATAGACGATGAAGACTTGATGCTGGAAGGGCTAATTTTTGATGATGACATCTTATTATGAGAAAAATAAAATACGTACTATATAGTTATCAAAGAAGAACCTCGTTTATGATTTGTTACACAATTATGCAGTTCCTCCTGCATTGGCTACAACAAGTTTTGAATTATCTTTCAGCTCGACAGCCAAATAGTAAAACTAAAGTATTCTACTCTGTAGTATTAGAGTAATGGCAGGAGCCATGTGTTTGGTAGCTGATCTTGCAGTCTTTGCAGGCAGTGTTGCGACCATATTTGGATTAAGTTGGTATCAAGACACTAAACGGAAAAGGAAGATTAGAAAATCAACAGAAGAGAAAGAAGAGGAGCAGCTTGATAACGAAATACTGGCTGAACAAATAACTTAATACTTTTTTTACTGTTTCGACCTTTTTAACCATATTCTTTCAGGAATATGAATACTCTGTTTGGATAACTGGTACCTATGTAACCTCGATCTACCTTTTCTAGGATCAGTGGAATTTGCATTAAATTTCGATGATTTAAGATAAAAAATAAGTAGCATTGTCTGTTATTGTATTACTAAAATGCCTGAAGTGTACAAGATACTAGAGAGATCCCATATTCATTTAGTTATTTCCTTAAACTTATTGATATTTATCATCATCATGTCCATATTTACATCTAATAATCCTCAAAGAATCCTGGCACAAAATAATGAAACTAACACTAATAATAGTAACGAAGAAAGGTACTTTGTTAATTCATTTCAAACTATAGTCATCAAATCCCATTTGCTAACTCACAATTACCAGGTACAGGTGGCAAAATGGGAGAGAAGAGGATATGACAATCAGACAATGGCCTCAATCACTGATAACTATCTACCGAAATATCAATATCTAATTAATGAAACGATGAGTCTATCTTTTCAAGCGCCTTCTAAATACGAAAAAGCTATAGAACTTTATCTAAAAAGTCTTGAGTCTGAGCTTCAAAGTTACATTCATTTCAAGAACTATTTACTGACCGGGAATTTAATGGAAAATGAAACGTCTGTACAATTGTTATCCGATGCATTAAGGTATGAGGCGGAGTCTTTTGCAGCGTTCAAATCAGTATCCACGTCAACTAATGATGATAATCCAATTATAACAAATAAGAGCGTGTGACGACATCGGACATTGCTTTTAAAATCTCTGACTTATGCAAGTCTCGATCCTTGTATTTGATGTGGTGTTCTATTGTTTCCAGATAGATGTTTTTTACTTCTGGATGTAGTTTGCAGTAATAAAAATTTCCCTTATTGTATAACATGGGCTTTGCTCTAAGGTATGTTCTGCTAATGGACGATAGGGTTCATTCGGATCGTCATAAAAAGAACTCGTCAATGGATTGGAAATTATTATTGCACGAGGTTGAGTTTAAGGGGTAACATGAAGTTGGGCCTTTTTTAATATTCCCGCTACCTTTCCAGTGAATATCGCAAGGGATTTGAGCGAGATTATATTTCTACAAGGTGGTCTGGAATAGATGATGACAGTGACAGGTGCCCTACTCCTTCTACTAGTCTGTTCTACAAATCGACTGATGTACTAGTTAAACAATTTCATGATTACTTTTCGCACAATCGCAGGTATCTTCGCGACATTCACTATGTCTTCCTTGCGTGCAATAGCCACATATTGTTAGATCTGGCTTTCCATTAGTTCCCATCAAATGTTCATCTGTCAGTGATATAATCTTGTCTGGCCTAGATAAGGTTATACTAGAACATTCTTCCACAATAGAAGCAAGTCGTTGTTGTTGTTGCTACCGCTAAACAACCAAATCCTTCGCAAATATTCTTATTAATGTCGAAATCATTAAAGTGTTGTTCAGGGGATTAGACTATATTTTTTCAAAAATCTGAATATGCAGTAAACTTAATGCAGTAGAGCCAGAAATAGCATATGCAATGGTAGATGTATAAAAAATGAAGATAAAGCTTTTGATACGTTCCTCTGATTTGAATGGAATTTTGCTAGCCCTATTAAATCAGGTGGGACTAACCGGTGAAACTATCGATTATGATCAACCTTTATTGTCACAAATAATAGATGCGGAGGTAATTGTAACTGGTTTTAGCAAAATCGATAAAAAAATCGTAGATGCTTGTCCAAACTTAAAACTAGTTCATCAGACGGGTATTGGTGTTGATAATGTGGATGTTGGCTATTGCACGTCAAAATCAATCTATGTAGCTAATGTTCCACTTGCTAACGCTGTTTCAGTAGCTGAACACACTCTTTTTCTTATATTATATTTGGCAAAGAATCTGAAAGCTATTTCTTCTACTACTAGGCCAAGTCTACTAGAAAGAAGAGTAGCTGGCATTCTGGGTTCAGAGGTGCAAGGAAAAAGTCTTACTATTGTTGGTCTTGGGGCCACGGGCTTGGAAGTAGCAAAGCGAGCAAAATCCTTTGGCATGCAAGTTGTTGCAGTAACAAAGAATCCCTTTCTGAAAAAGCCAGGGATTGATAAAGTATATTATGTAGACAATTTGGGGGGACCTGAGATCCTTTCAGAATCTATTGCTCGAGCAGATTATGTTTCATTACATACTCCGCTTACAGAGGAAACAAGGAATATGATAGGAGCAAAAGAATTGGGTTTGATGAAAAAATCAGTATTCCTGATAAATGTTGCCAGGGCTCCTATAGTAGACAGAGAAGCATTATTTACAGCACTATCGAATAACAAAATCTCCGGAGCGGCGTTTGACGTATTTTGGGAAGAACCAGCAGATCCTAATGATAAATTAGTAAAACTTTGCAATTTCGTGCTCACACCGCATATTGCAGGATGGACCACCGAATCAATAGACTCAATAGCAAGAATAATAGCAACTAATATTGGAAGATTTTGGCAAGGATTAGTTCCTTTAACAGTAGTAAATTCAGAATTAACCTATTGAATATTTGTACTTTTGAGAGTGTAGAGTCATTATGGAGACAGCTGATGCCACATAACAGACAAGTACGGCAGCAGCAGAAACAATCCAGACGACTAGAGTCAGGTGATCTCAACTGTGGTGTTTTAATTAACCATTATTTTCGTTTTCTGACTAATATGTTATTGCCTTCCAGCTTTACTTCGTATGTTGGAACTGATTGCCTTGCAGGAGGCTTTGTTGGCTCGCCAGTCCTAACATCAAATTTGGAACCATGCCAAGGACATTCAACTTCGTATCCTTCGAGTGTTCCCTCATCTAGGGGTCCACCAACATGAGTACAGACATTTCCTATTGCGTAATAATTTCCTTCGATATTAATGATACAGACTTTTTCACCTGCTACGTCAACTGCTTTCATACTTGAAGGTGCAATGTCTTTTGATTCAGCAGCCTTAACAAAATCTTCACTCAATTCTTACCCCTCTCATATCTCAGAATAGTTACTAAACGCTATATGCTTTTCTCTCTATTTTGTAATATAACTGAGCAGAAGAGTAACATTGGAGATTCATTCCACGAGATCATCACTCGCATCATACCCATCTACCCATTTCACTTCTACAAGACTTAACAACTGTCTGAAGATGTAAATAAAGACAATTTGAACTGAAAAGAGACGTAGTAGTCATATTGCTAATATTCAGATGGTTGTTCTGAAAATCTTAATTATAACAATCAAAATGTAAAAACATGGAAAACACAAACAATTCGCCTATCGCCGTAGCTGCGCAGGAAGGACCTAGCGTATCAGTGGTAGGCGATACCTATCGCATTGTTATAGGTAGTGAGCAAACCAACGGTGCTTATGCTCTTATTGATATGTTGATTCCTCCAAGAGGAGGACCGCCACCTCATTCGCACGCCAACTTCCAGGAAGCGTTCTATATAATAGATGGAGAGATTGAAGTAATAACAAAGAAAAAAACATACCCAGCTACAAAGGGTTCGTATGTAAATATACCGTTTAATGGACCAGTACATAAATTTATCAATAAAACGGATAAAACGGTACACATTCTCTGCCTTACAACGCCCGCCGGTATGGAGAAAATGTTCGTAGAAATAGGAAAGCCGGTACCTGCCGATACTTTCTTACCTCAGCCACAAATGACGCCGGAAGAACAAAAACAATTTCAAAGCATCGCAGAAAAGTATGGACAGAAAGTGTACCCGCAGGATTATTTAGATTAATGACAAACAGTGTTAGGTTTTCTTGGGCTGTTCAGATATAATTTTATCATGAAACATCGTCGTCTTCTTTTTTTACAATAACACAAATTAGAAGGTCAGGTCCTCAATCCACTGGATTGTTATATCTTTGCGATCAGAGTTGTCAGTCCCGACATTTCTTCTTCTTTTCCCCCCTTAATGATAATTTCTGCTGTTCTAACTTTTCATTTATGAGCCATCTTCTAAAATCACGGAGTAGATAGTTTATTTGGGGCCTATATCCATCCCATTTTTGTATTATCTTAACTTCTTCTTTACACTTTGAGTTTAAGGTCCCAGGAATTCTAACAAGACACGAGTTTATCATTGGATTATGTTGAGGATCTTCTTTTTTATTTGTTAGAGAATCCTCTGGAAACTGCATAAATTTGCTAGTTAGATCTTTTCCACTGCACTGACAAAGGAGCTACGTTTGGACCAATAATGAAGCTTGGAGCTAATGAAACTATTGGTAGCAGTGGAGGATAAGACAATCATCTACCTTCCCGGCATTTTTTAATATGTTCAGGACATTAGAAGACTGTTGGGACTAGTACAACTAGAAAATATTATCGATATTTCGTCGAAAGCCAGTTTGGCTTTTTCATATTCTTTCTTTGATTGAAGACTTGTCTACACCTGAGCAGTGCTACACGGGAAACGCAGATCAGGTTAGTTAACAACACTATTAGTATATGATACATTCCGCTTAGCTCTATCTTTTGCTCAAAAAAAGATCCTGATCTTTCCAATAGCAAGGCCAAGCTTAGAAATTAAGAATCATTTTGTTTCTGAACCTTTAGATATTTTCTGGCCTCTCTGAACTCCGTCACGCATTGCTCAGTTATGGTGTCGGCTCAACGAGTAAGCCCGACCGGACCTGGCGCTTTATCTGTTGGAAGACAGGCCTTTCCTCCTACTGTATCTAAAGAACTACATAATGTAATTTGGAATTCTGTTGCAGAAGCTTGGGTTGCCAAACTAGTTGCAATCACAATAAATCCTAGTGCTGTGACGATTGCAAAGATTGTCAATATTGTTTTTGTATGCATAATAACATATAGGCTTCGTTAATTATAAGAAATTTCTATTTTTATTAGGAATCTCGTTGTACAACATTATTTTGCTGGAAAAATCACACAAAAACATCTACTAATAAAGAAACTTTTATCCAGATCATGCCAAGCCTTGTATAAACTGAACAGAAACGATGAGGCGTTTGATTTCGTCGAAAAAGCTAGGTTCCTACATGTAGATGGTGTACTGGTAGTAGCTAGAGAATCAGAATAACTGGTATTATAAAATAATAGTTATTACCATTGTTAATTTTTAATTTTTGCCTTAATAATTGCACACGTGGGCCGGCGATTAAAGAGGCAAGCTGTGGAACATGGTGAAACATAATGTCAAACGGTTATAGCATAATATCATACATGATATTATCTATCATCATGATTCCGATGGGTATTTTTAAACACACTGCATTTTTGCTTTACAAAAATCCCATACTTTTCTTATTACCTTCAATAGGTTCGCTTATATCTATCTTAACAGAGGGCACTTTCGTTATAGGACTTCGCAATAACAATAACGAAAATTATTTTCCTTTTTCAGACGTTACAGTTCTTATTTTATTTTTTATTGCATTTACGATTACCTATTTTCAACTGTTGGTCATTGCTAGAAAAGTCATACCAAAGACTGCATTTAAAGCTAAGGACGATGGCGTGAGGGTTGTAGAGCTCCTAATAATTTATTCAATCTTCGCATTAGCTTTGGTAAATATTGGAAATTATGAAAATGATCTACGCAAAGGCTTTGCTTCACAATCAGATCGCTTATCGCTGTACACATTTAAGGTTAATAACTATCACGAAATATTAGCCATTGTTATCCCTTCTGGTATCTTTATAATTTTGTTATCGGCAATTATTTCCCTTTTTTTTACTGCATGGATGGTTGAATATATCTTGGTAGGAGATCAGGTAATCAACAGGCATGGTGTCTATCAATCCTTGAAAAATATATTTAGCGTTATAGCAGCGCAAAAAGATAAATCCAAAAGAGTCGGATTGTTATTTCTTATTACAATACCAATTTCAATTATTGGGTTTATGCTGACAAATATAGCAGTTGTTTCTATTGCAGATAGATTAGACACATATATGTTTCAATTTGTAGTTTCAGGTTTGATAGGAACAGTATACTCACCTTTCTTTTTAATATACTTATTTCTTACTCTCTTTCCTAGACCTGTTTAAGAAAGTTTTATTCTCCTAAGATTACTTCCATATTATCAGTATTATCATGCTGGTTCAGTACAAAAGTCAACGAAGCTCTAATTAATTCTGAAATTGTGGGGGCCCTGGTATCCCTAATAATCAAATTCCAGATGAATTAATGACGATGAATTTATTGAAAGCCCTTCAAACCTTGAAGTTTTTATAGTGCCGACGTGTTGATTTTGTATCCCTTCATATGATAAACCACAAATTTGCTGATATTATCGCACATTTGAAAGAATCAAACTTGCATGCACAGAAGCTAAAAATGTTATTATCACTTGGCTTACTGACTCTTATTTTGGTATCAGGGGTTATTGTAGTAGCTGCGTATGCTCAGACACCTCCACAGGAAAAGCCATCATCAGCATATTCTAAAAGTAGTGTTGTCGTAAACTTTGATCCAAAGAAAGGACAGCTGCCTGAAGGGCTAGTAGTAAATAATAAAAACATATTTGTTGCATGGGCTCCGATAGGTCAGGTTGTCAAAATAGATAAAGATAATCTTACAGTAAGCAAGTATGGATCTTGGCCAACAATTCCTACAAACAAAGGATTCATGTTGGGATTGGATTTTGACAAACAAGGTATGCTTTATGCAGCTATAGCTTCTCTTTCGCCTGAATTAAAAAGCGGTATATATCGCTTGTCCTCTGGAGGTGCTGGTCAGGCTGCTTTGTTTGCTAGTAATACGAACATGACCTTTCCTAATGATCTTCTATTTGGCCAACAAGGACGTCTCTTTGTTAGTGACTCATCTGGTACGTTGTTCACAGTACAGTCGAACGGCAACGTAGTAAAATGGCTTACCGATCCTCTTTTAAAGGGTGATCGTAATTTCTGTCCTCCCGCCGAGTTACATTTGGACATAGGTGCAAATGGTATCGCTTTCGATAAAAACGGTACTAGCCTATTTGTAGTTAACACTGATAGAGCATCTATCATTCGTGTTCCGATAATGAATGATGGATCTGCGGGTAAACCTGAGCTATTTGTAGGACCAGATTGTAAAAATCTTAATGGTGCAGATGGTATAGTAGTGGATAAAGATGGAAGTATCATAATTGCTGTTAACAAATTAAACAAGATTGTTAGAGTGTCGATGGACAAGAAAATAACTGCTCTTGAGTCAGACGGTATACTAGACTTTCCTGCTAGTGTGAAAATAGACAATGGCACTGCAGGCCAAGAACACATCCTCTATATTACAAACTTCGGCTTCGTCTCCGCTGGCAAACATCTCACACCGAGGGTTGCTCTACTTAAGGCTGGGCTTGGCTAGCAGCTGGGATAACAATAGGGAAGTTGTGTGGCAGCAACAAAGCGTTAAGATGCACGAGCTAAGAATGAGAGGAAGGAGTGTCGCTTATGAGCAGGGGTGTCAATCATGTCAGACACTTCTTAAGTAGTGCATGCTACTAAACTACTAGACTAGAGAGCTGAACTAACCTTAATCTCCTATGAACGATATCATTGAGAATCGCCATCAAGTAAATGCCTCTAATTTCCTTTACCTTAACTGTGAAAAAAGCAAAAGTCGCTTTTTCAGTTTTTTTCAAAAAATCAGATAAATCATCATCACTAATAGCTGACATTCCTGCCCTAATGCATCTAGGCGCCCAATGATTTTCATCGTCGATATCAAGTCCAATATTTCTCTCTGAGTAATACTCTAATGAAATAGATTGTTTATCATCTTCTCCTAATAACTTTATTGAAGTACCATGAAGTGATTCAGGTATTCTTATTGCAGTAAGCATAGGTTTGTTATTGGTCCAAGTTTTTACACAATACTTCAATTTGTTTTGCACTTTTTGCTGCAGCTCATTATTATCATTCAAGTTTTTTTGATCTAGTTTCTTTAAACCACAACAAGTGGCCCAACTCATTTTTAATCCTCCTTCTTGGCCGTCATTAAAAGATACAATGATGGGTTTTATAGATGTGCATTTTTCGCAAACGTATATTTCGAATCCAAATATATCTTCAGGCCTTGGAATAATATGCGAAAGGAATTGACTAGGATAGAAGTAAGGGGCCCCATTACTACCAAATTCTTGGAAATCAATCTGACCTTTGGTAACTCATTATATCGTCCCATCGTGATTTATTAATATCATATACTTCTAAAATTGATTAATAGAAGTAATGCAGATCGCAATGTTGCATCAGGGTATTTTGACAAAGGCATTTGAGGGAAAATTGGTTCCGCATCATCTGACAGATGGGCCAACCAATGAATTTCTAGAGAGCATAAGACAAAAAACCAGTGCTAATTAAAAGTCCTGTTAGCGATTGATTATTCTATTGTAAGAAGCAAACGCATAAAGACATCTGAAATAATAGTAGATAAAGATACTATCGAAATAAGAGCCCCATTTAATAAACCAGAACATGAGATTCAAAAAATTGTTCAGAATAAAGCAAGTTGGATTTTAAAGAAGCAAAAAGAGTATAGAGAAATGAATCCGCAGATATCAAGACCTACATTTAAAGAAGATTCAACTCTACCGTATCTTGGAAAGAATTATCCTTTAAAAATACTCACTGGACAACCAAAGAATAGTATAGGCTTTGTAGACGGACAATTTACCATTAAATTATTGCTATCATCCAAACTAAAAAATACTCAAGCTAAATTTGCTTCAGAGAAGATTTACAAACAGTGGTTGATGAAGATTGCAGATCCTATTTTTAAGAACAAGGTGAAAGAATATTCCAAAAAAATTGGTATTGCAGAGCCAAAGAAGATCGTAATAAAGAGGCTCAAAAAAAGATGGGGTAGTATAGGTAAAAAAGCAGATACGATTAATCTTAATGTTGAACTTCTGAAGGCCCCTGTAAATGTCATTAATTACATCATTTTGCATGAGCTATGTCATTTGAAAATTAAGGAACATAATCACCGTTACTGGGATCTGATGAATAAGTTCATGCCAGACTATAGAGACAAAATAAACTGGTTAAATACTAATGGAAGTAATTTAATATAACTGCCCTCCTTAGGCTTGATAACCAATGCTAAAGCACAAGATATGAAATCAATCTTAGTAATATTCTTGTGAAACCTTTACTTAGAAGAATCGCATATTAGAATAGAGACAAAGGCGTGTGAAAATAAGGAATAATACCTTCATATTTTTAAGATCGGAAAAGACAGCCATGAAAGGACTAATTCTAGCGTCAATAATCTTGGCATTTATTGCTGTGCTCCCCTCGAAATATGTTCCGGCTTATGCCCAATCCCCAGACTGGAGATTAACTG
>Ga0193701_1000088_pt1 | contig 20598 bp, 20 predicted proteins | sample U3s2metaG_FD_143055 | JGI IMG/M metagenome (GOLD analysis project Ga0193701, IMG submission 143055) | Soil microbial communities from a riparian zone of the East river system, Colorado, United States - U3s2 | ecosystem: Environmental > Terrestrial > Soil > Riparian zone | place: USA: East River...
ATTTGAGGGTAGAAGCAATTGTTAAAGATAATGGTTCAATCCTTGATCTCCTTGAAAAAATAAAGGCAATGGAAGGAGTTAAGGACGTAGTATGGAGTGAAATTGTTAATATTGTCGGTAGAAAAATTTCAATTCCTAGTTCTATAATTGATAGAATTTGATATGAACCATATGAAAAATCAGATTGGTCCCCACTCGGTCCACTTGTTATAATTATGTCCAGGGAAAATCAATCGAATCAATAAAATCTAAATTTTATAAGTAGCGAGGTTTAAGTATAAACATAACCAAAACAAATCTAATTTACAGCGTCCTAAAGCAGTACAAACTATTACATTTGAACAATCGGGTTTAGTTTCACTTAACTTATTTAAAGGATTCTAATCAAATGATTTAGATATCTTATCTTACTAGATTACTACCAGTTAACATTGAACGAAACCCACCAAGGGAACTTTATAGAGAAGAAAATTACCTTGAAATCAAATAGAGTTTTTCTCCTAAAATTCATTGAATTTAATAACGGTTGTTTTGTTTCCCTTTCTGAAGATTTGTGCAAAATAGGTGGTCTCCATGTTTCTGTGGCATCTAATAACAGGACACAAAGTGCCAGAGTAATCCCAAATATCAGAGATCCCATCTTTATGAAGACATTGTCCGAAAAAATATCATTAATGATAAATGGAATAGTAATAACCAATTTCAATAACAAAAATCCATTGTCATTGAGTGAAATGCAGGAGATCATGAATGAAGTATTAAAACTATTGGAAATGAAAGCAAGTGATTAGAGAATGAAAACAAAATTTGAATTCAATAAGATTCTTGGATTTACGGATTTTCTAACTCAATTAGAGAAAACAAATGAACTAGTAAGAGTAAAAAAAGCGGTTGATCCAAAATTTGAACTCGCAGCAATAGTAAGCAAGTTAGATAAAGGGAAAGCGGTACTTTTTGAATCAGTAAAAGATAGCAAGATAAAAGTCGCTGCAAATGTTTTAGGAACAAGATATAGAGTCGCATTATCAATTAATTCAAAAAATGAAAACTTGATACAAGAAAGGATTAATGACTCTATAAGGAATAAATCTGAAATAATAAATATTGATCGAAGTAATAATTGGGATAAAAACTCAAAGAACCTATTTGATTTGCCCATAGTGACACATTTTGAAAAGGATTCTGGAGCGTTTATAACTTCTTCTTTAGTGATAGCCAAAGACAAGGAAACAGGAGACCAGAATCTATCAACTCATCGCTTATTGAGATTAGATAAAAAAAGAATGGCTATAAGAATGGTAGAAGGAAGACATCTACACAAATGTTTTACTAGTGCAAAGGAACACGGCGAGGACCTACGTGTTTCTGTAATAATTGGAGCTCATCCTGCTATCTCTGTTGCAGCAGCTTATCAAGCTCCTTACGGAGAGAACGAGCTGAAAATAGCAAATTCATTAATGAGCAATAGATTGACATTGACTAGATCACCGGGCACAGGTCTCTATGTTCCTAGAAACTCTGAAATTCTCTTGGAAGGAAGAATTCTCGCAGATGAAACATCAGAAGAACAAATGGTTGAAATGCTAAGAACCTACGATATTAAGAGAAGACAACCTATTTTTGAATTAGAAAAAATTTACTTAACTGACGATCCCATTTATCATGACATTTTGCCGGGATATGGAGAACATAGATTATTGATGGGACTGCCAATAGAATCTAAACTCTTCCATAGCGTGAAAGATGTAGTATCAGGCACCAGAGAAGTTCATCTAACTGATGGCGGTAGTAACTGGCTTTTTGCGGTTATTCAAATAAGAAAAAAATTGGAAGGAGAACCAAAAAATGCAATTATTGCAGCCTTTGCTGCACATCCCTCACTAAAAATTGCAATCATAGTTGATGATGACATAAATCCCAGAAATCCTACAGAGGTGGATTATGCGATTTCGACAAGATGCCAAGCAGACAAGGATCTATTGATAATACCAAATTCAAAGGGATCAAGTTTAGATCCTTCAAGCGACCAGAACAATCTTGTAACTACAAAAATGGGGATTGACGCGACTGCAACACTTTCAAAGTCAAAGGAAAGGTTTGAAATAGCAAAAATACCAGGAGAGGAAAAGATTAGACTTTCAGATTATTTGTAGGATGATAAAGGCATCTTTGTGATAGTCGTAAAGCAATTGCGAATAAATTCTCTTTTTTTTCGGTCACTAATAATTTTGTATAATAGATTAAATATCCTTTATTCACATATTTTTCAGTACATGTCATGAACCCCAACAATTTTGCAATGAGAGATTGGCATCTTGAACATGTTGAGAAAGTAATTCTTCGCTACATGAAAGGAATTTCTCCTGATGCATCATCTTTTGAAAAACGCAATTTTAAAAAATATAGTACTATTACCAGCTGTTCAAAACAAATAGAATACGATATAAAACATGGTGTAACGGAACAGGAGGTAGCTGACCTAATGAACAAGATAAGAAGTGATGCATCTTATTCTGAAGTAAGACAAAATCAAGAGGCAATACATAGATTAGATGAACTAGAAAGACAGCTAAACTCTCCAAAGAAATTAGGTGGTAAAAAAATTTATTGCTAAAATTAATATTTTAAAGTATCATTATGTCAGAGAATAGGTTTGTATCTGGGAATGTAATAGTTGTTTACTGTAATTTCGTAGAATTAGAATCGAAGGAACTCTTACCTCAACACATTATGGAAAGAATAGCTGTCTGTACCAGAATATATCAACGAATCATGAAATCCAAGCCGGATAAATCTGATACGATCATTAAAGTTGCTGCTGACAAGAAGATAGGTAGTATGGTAAAAAATGAACTATTGAATAATGGTATTGAAGAGTCAGTGATAATTGTAGAAACCTCCTACAATGGTATAGGGCACCTATTTTCTGTTATTATGGATGAAATAAAGAAAAGGCCCAATCCTCCAGTCATCTATTTTATTTCTTCCTATCAACAAAAAGATATTTTTGATTCCGCCACTGATAGATATAAGGAATACAAGATTCAATTTGAAGGTGCACTTGATAAAAGACCGACAGTGAATATAGAAGAAGATGCAAAAAAGGAAAAGCTAGAAAAAAGGTTCACAAATATTAAGGAAAAGGGAAAGAACAAGCTGATTGATATGCTTTTAAATTATATCTTCCCCGAAAGTAAAAAACGTTGATGTTCAGAAGATTTAATATCCAGATTATTATCGCATAACAGATATGCGGTCATCGTCTAGTTTGGTTAGGACACTGGCCTTCCACTCCAATATACTGGAGAAGAAAGCCCGTAACCCGGGACTCTATTAAATTGGGGCGGGAATTCAAATCCCGGTGACCGCAATATGTATAGGAATTCATATCCGACACATAGGATTCTCTAGATATTTACAAATGTATTGAGCAATACCTTTTTTATCAACATTTTGTGGTTTAGTGTAGTGTGTCTCCATATAAATTCAAGTCAGGTCAATGCAACCTCGAGAGATCATGCATTCATTAGATGTTTGAATGGATGGATAATGGTGTAGATTCGAATGAGTGGTAATGCAGAATCGAAATTGAATGCCGGCTATTATAGGCTTATGCTGTATGCGGCGTTGTTCGGTGCTTTTTCCTCGCTACTAACGGCTGGATACATAACACTCTATAATCAGGGTGTCAAGTTCTTTGGGCAAGCAAATCTCTTCTTGTTTAACATTAACTTTTGGCCACTGGTACTGTTGAGTGTAGCCGGTGTGTTTATTGGCCTTGCTATCAAGTTCTTTGGGCAGCATGGGGGATTAGGAGTTGCACAGCGCCAATATGCCCAGACAGGCCGCCTCAACTATCGCAGCCTACCAAGCATTCTTCTTCAAGCCTTTATAGCGTTGTGGAGTGGTGCTGCAGTCGGTCCTGAGGGAGCACTTGTTTTTCTAACAGGTAGCGTTGGAAGCTTTGTCTCTGAAAGACTCAAACTCCAGAAAGATGATGTACAAGTATTAGTCTACAGTGCCATCGCGGGAGGCTTTGGTGGCTTCTTTGGCTCGCCAGTCATAGGTGCAGTAGGTGCATTCGAGTACATGTACATCAAGGAGCTAGATTTCAATCGCCACCTCATCCCAGGACTCATTGCAGCTGCTGTTGGTTATGGAGTCTATTTTGCAATACTGCATACATCCTATCTAGGCATATACAGCTTTCCCAACTTTGCGTCTCTTCGTTTGGTTGATCTAGGTTTGGCACTGCTAGTAGGTGTCATAGCGGGGCTAATCGGCATCGTGTTCAAAGTCATATTCGGCATTATGAACAAGGCCTTTGGACGGCTTAATAAGCGTCCAGTTGGTCGCGCTATAATAGGCGGGATAATTATCGGGCTAATCGGTTCGTTCCTCCCATTGACACTTTACTCAGGCCAAAATCAGTTGTTACAAATTATTCATAACCCTGCAACATTTGGTATAGGAATACTACTGCTGATGATGCTCTTCAAGATTTTGCTTACAAGCACTTCGTTTGCCTCAGGTTTTGAAGGGGGTCCTGTCTTTCCGTTACTATTTATAGGAGGTACGCTAGGACTGGCACTATCAGAAATTCTAACGTTTATCCCACAGGGCGTAGGAGTCCTTGCAGGGATGGCTGGTGTTGCATGTGCCGCATTTCCTCTTCCATTAACCATAACTCTCTTGCTAGGACTGATGGGAGGACAAACTGATCTTTTGCCAGTGATTGCCATTGGAGCAGTAACAGGTTTCGTAGTGTCCAAGGCACTCACTCCACTACTTCCAAAACAGGGCAAACAATCAGCTGGCAGTAGCAACGATAAATCATCACAGTCATCAGAGACTACGACCTGAGTCAAAAACTATTTTTTAGGTTTAATCGGTTCAACTAAAAAGATCGAAGACATTAGTTATATAAATCCTCTTCATGGTAGCAGTTTTAAGCACTAGGGTTACCGTGCTAATTTTTGTAACACTTTCTTTCATAATGATGAGATCTGTGATGAAATAATAAATCTCAGAAAGGCCATAGAATCATAACTAATATAGATAAAAAGCAAAAAGTAAAAAATTAGATCCAACTAAAAAGATCTCTTTAGAAATGGATCGTGAAAATCTCACAAGGGAAAAAAGGATGCAACTAGGCAAGGACCTTCGGGAAAAATGCTCCCGCAGTAGACACGCCGAGTGGACGCCTTCCTTGCGGTCATGGAATCCAATAGACCTAATAGAGACTTCAAACAAAGACAGAATTGAAAGTCTTGTAGCCATACGTTATCAGCGAATGTTAGAATCACCTTTCAAATTCTTCCGAGGCGCTGCAATCATCCAAACCAGAGACCTATTAAACTCACCCATATCAGGGATAATAGTTCAGGTATGTGGTGATTGTCATCTGTTGAACTTTGGGGGATTTGCCACACCAGAACGGAATTTAGCTTTTGACATTAACGATTTTGATGAGACCGTTCCCGGACCGTGGGAATGGGACATAAAACGGCTTGTGGTCAGCTTCGTCCTGGCTGCAAGGGAACTGGGCTTTTCTAAAAACATCGCAGAAGAGGCGGTTAGAACGGCCACGTACTCCTATCGGATTCGAATGTCTGAATTTGCACGACAGAGTATTCTTGAGAGATGGTATGCAAAAATATCCATTGAAAATCTTCTTGAGTTTTTCCACAATGACAAGGACTTTGTAGAACGTTTGAGAAAAGTCGAAACACGGGCGGCCTCCAGAACGTCAGAAACACTATTTCCCAAGATCACAAGGGCTGTAAAAGGACACTTAAAGATATTAGATGAACCACCGCTTATCTACCATTTCCGCAAAGCTAACCAATACCTAGAAAGACTAGGCAGATATCTGGATGATTACAAGGCATCACTGCAGGAGGACAAACAAAAGTTATTTGATCACTATCGCATTGGGGACACTGCAATTAAGGTTGTTGGCATAGGCAGTGTTGGGACACGTTGCCTTGTCAGTTTGTTTCTTGCTGATGGTAAGGACCCACTATTTCTCCAAACAAAAGAAGCTCGCAGATCAATATTGGAGATTCCAGATAGAAAGAGCCCGTATGAGAATCAGGGCTATCGCGTTGTACATGGGCAACGTCTTATGCAAGCTGCAAGCGACATATTTCTTGGCTGGTTCCGCTCTGATTCAGGACATGATTACTATGTTCGTCAACTCCATGATATGAAAGTTTCAGCACAAGTTGAAAGCTTCAAGCCTCAGACTCTTCTAAGTTACGCAACAATGTGCGGTTGGGCTCTGGCAAGAGCCCATGCAAAGGTTGGAGACGCAGAAATGATAGCGGGGTATTTGGGATCAAAAGACAAGTTTGATGATGCGCTGGTACAGTATGCTAAGAGCTACGCGGATCAGGTGGAACTTGATTTTAAAGCGTTCAAGGCAGCAGTTCGTTCTGGGCGTCTGCAGGCAAAGACAACCGAGTCAGGCCTTAAAGATTTCGAGATTTAAAAAAATTCTGAGAAAAATAAAAGTCAGGAAGAAGTTTTCTCTACAGTAGTCGGAAGAACTTTTTGTTCAATACCTATAACTCTTCCATCAGAAACTAATACTATTGAATGTTCTGTACCTAATATTGGTAAGGTTACTACATGCAAGGTTCGAATACCACCGGATGCATGAAATTGCTTGAAACATAATTATGATAACTTAATATTAAATAAAGTAACGATACTCTAATAGAAGGATATTAATCTTTAGTAGAACGCATCTACTAAATGGGACCAAGCAGATATGAATCCGTTATGTGAATATTATTAATAAACCATCAATATTTCAACAATTTAGGAAAAAAATTAGTCTCATGCTGCTTAAAGATTCTGTAGCACTCATAAGACCTGTAAGATTAATTATCTAAGTGAACAACTTCGTTTGCTTCCATAATGGGCATGTGAGGGAAGTGTTCCACTTTCGTGGAAGTGTACTTCTTTAAAGCCTTTCTGCCTCAAATAATCTTCAATAGTCCCTAGATATTTTGTTACTTTATTTTTTACGATATTAAGTTCCGAAACATCCAAGGCAAATCTCTTCATAATCTATTTCCTATTTTTCTTCCACATTACCACTTATGAATTCGAACTCAATCATATGTATATAGTAATGAAAAAGATAAAAAGCAAATAATTCATTCAATAAAACTAATGTTTTTTTAAGGTAAATTAAATAAGGAACAGCATAACTACGAGAATCATAGAATGAGTTTCGGTATATTGACTGTTCTATACACCAAGAAAATCTATTTGTTGTCAGCCCACAGATTCACATCACCAAGTATCCCCAAATATTGCCATGAAAATTCATATATATGACGTGAATAGATCCCTCAAATAAATTAGAAAATCTAAATAATGACTAATCAAAGTTCTAGTAGAAAGTAACTGTTCTAATTTCTAGTATTTTTATTTAGCATGAGTCAATATCAAATTCTGTAAAAGTTTATTTAGAAAATCGTAGCTGAACTCCCATACATGGAAAGTTCAAATCCCGGCGACCACAATTTATATTGCAAAAGAGATTTTCAGAACCTATCAATCGTTGCACGTTAATGATTACTAGTAATCGATCTTAACGCCAATACAACAGATCGTTTTCAAATTTTGAAACAGTCGTGGAACCTCTCTAATTTGGATTCCAGATTAGAACAATACCCATTAAGAAAATTCTAGCTATAGACCATAAATATCAATATCCCTCAAATAAAGCCGCAGATTGAATAGATAATACCAAGATTTTTATATTATTAGCTTGATACAAATATATCTTTTGTCTCAATTTATTAATCTTACCAAAACTATGTATAAGAATAAGCATGAATTATTTGAGCAGGTATTTCAGGCAATATTAAAAAGCGGTGAAGACGGGGTTTTTCAAACTGAAATCTGCAAGGAATTCTCACTGGATAGTAGGGACGGATCGAGGTTAGCTGGAAATCTGGAAAAGCAATCTCTCATTTCTCGTGAAAAAATATTGCACAAGGGCAGATGGACATACAAACTAATTGTCAAGAAATCGGCCATCTCCGAATATAATAAAAAACCTATACAAATCGAGTGTGTTGAAGGAGCTCCGTGCTTTAGCTGTGCTTATCAACAATCATGTTCTTCTGAAGATGAAGGAAGCCCTTATAGTCCGGCAAAGTGTGTTTGGTTGGAGGAATGGATTGTTGCTGATTTCGAAAAGGGCTACATAAAGAATGAAAAATAAAATAGTATAGGTTTGTTACCCTAACTTGCTATTAAAAGCAACCGGATAGATCGTAAAAGCCGAGTCTATCTGAGCAGTTCCGTTGACATTCCATTCGGTAGAGTTGGTTACAAACTTGCCATTATGTAATTTATCGAATAATTCTGAATTAGAATTAGTACGGCTTAGTAGAATTGTTGACTGAACCGTAGTAGGTGAATTTGGATACAACTGTGGTCTGCCATTTGGTGGAATATCTTCATATGAAAGAAATCCATTACCCAAATGGGTATTATTTGCGTTGACTGTGTACTCAATTTTAGAAGTTGACAAGGCTTTATCACCATGGTTAAGTATCTCAAAAGTTACTTTTAGTGGGATGGTATTGTTAACGTGATTTGAATTTTCAATTGTAATATTTTTGATACTTATTATTACATCTCTCAATTCACTACCGCCTTTGAGGAGGTCAGGAATAGCAGGGAAAAGTACAATAAACGCCACGATAGCAGCAATAGCACCAATAAGGATAGCTCTTCTTGACCCGATAAACATAATCAGGATTATTAAGTCATAAATATAATCTTAGTCCAGAAATCTATTAATTAATCAGATGAGAAACAGTCTAACGCATTAATCCGGCTATAATAAATAGACTAAAATAATCTTTTGATTATAGGACTCTTGAAAATAATGGGAAAAAAGATTGTTGCTTCTATTGTCATTATTGCAGTGATAGCGATTGCTATTTATTTAATCGCTTTTAGTGGAAATTTTCAAACAGGCGATTTTTCAAAAATAGGCCTAGCCAATATAAATATTACAAAGTCAGGTATTTTCAATCAGGAAGCAATTAAAGATTCTAAACCACCCGAGTTATCAATTAAAGATATTAGAACAGGAATTGTTGATGATGGAAAAGGAAACTTTTCAATTATTTTTAATGTCTTCAACCCAAATAAAGGTACCGTTATACTTGAATCGATATCATACAATGTATACTCCAATTCTACAAGAATTGCTTCTGGTGACATAGGCAGTCGGCCAGAAGGTTTTGTAGATTCACAAGATAGTATTTTTCCAGTTATTGGAAACGGTACACTCATTTTAAAAGATAAGAAAATAATCCAAACAAGCAAGGATCTAAATTTATCCCAGATTGCCAATAATATTAATGCCTCAAAATACCTGGTAAATGGAAGCTATTCTTTCAAACAAATGGGCAGCTTCCAATCTACGGGCGGCGAACAACAATTCAGTATAAATTACCCGCATCCATGAAAGGAAGAAATTCTTTAGAAAAAATTAAATGCTAATGAGATAAATCTATGTGGATATGGCGGAAGCATTGTTAATGTATGGTATTACAACAGGAGTTTTTGTAATATTCACCGGTATCTTGTTTGGGGTCAGAACAAGAAGGATTAACCAGATGATTCAGAGGGCAAGAGTAGAAAAATAAATTTCTTGACAATTATTTTTTCTTTCCAACTCCTAAGATATCCAGCATATGTTCTGATTCTTTTTGTTGTCCAAAACATCTTTGAAAATACTTGCATGAAAAACATAACTCGCTAGGTTCTACAACTGGTGTCTTTTTTTCCTTAAGCAAGAGGTGCAAGATTCTTGCTCTTCTTACAACTTGCTCAAACATTCTTTTACTTTTTGAAACACTGAATTCAAGAAATTTGCCTTCAGGTGTAAAGTAAACAATGAAACCGCTTTGAATGTCGAAAATAAACATGCATGCATTAGTGTAAAGAAGATGATTTGGATGAGGATATTCTGGTATTATGGAGACCGGTACGAAATTAATTATCATATCATTATCTATTATTAAGTCTACAGTAGCGTAAATAGCAAGATCGTCAACCTTATACTCCCTTGTTATTCCATTCAGAAACATTGTAAGCGAGCTTTTGAATATATTGGTCAAAGCATTTGAAAATTCGTCTACAAAAGGATCCATTCTTTCAAAATAAGATAACCTACTGCAACGAGTTATTTCTAATACATGTATCCCATTTGAGTCATAACTTAGTGCTAGTTTCTTAGAGATTTTAACTAGTTCGTCTTCTATGAGTTTGTGGAAGTTTTTACCACCAAGCATCGTTGCTCATTAAATAAAAGTCATATTTATATTGCATAGATAAAGTCACCCACTTTCAATTGAATGAAACCTAAGTAGTAATGTTGCGTATAAAACGTTCAATTCCAAATTTTTTGGACCACCTCATTATAAGATTAAAAACCAGATTTTATAGGATCGTCCGGTTTCATTAATTCTCGCAGTAGGATAGTCGCATACGAACCTATTGGTATTTTGAATTTTACCAAAAGATTATCAGAATAAGCGAAATCATTTACTAGTAGTGGTAATTGTCTAAAGCCACCCTCTACACTCAATTCTTGCATTTCCTTAAGATAGAAATCTTTGGGAGAGATGTTGTCCTGTTTCATCAGTAGAGATAAACTATTTTCAAACCTTCCATCTGTAGATTTAAATGAATAACCAGGCAAATGCATTGCAGGCACCAGGTTAGTATTACCGTCATCAAGATATTTCAACAATTTACCCATAGTCATTTGATTTTCTAACTTGAAGCAAAAATCATTTTTTAAGCAACAAGAAATTGATTCTCCATTCCTTATCATACTGCTCAAGCACTTATTAAACATAAAAGCTTGGTACGCATGAACGAATAATCTCCTTATATTTAATGGAACTGATCTTAAGGCGCTCATGTATCCCTTGCCATCGACAAGCGATCGCAAGAGATTGCGCTCAATGTCCATTCCTTTTGGGATAGTCTTCATAATATGTACATAATTTTTTGGATCATTGCACTTTTCTCTTATTTCCTTACTAAACTGGGTATCATATTCTGTTGTATGGCACAAGAATATTTCGACTGCTTTCTTAAAATTTCTATTGATAATCTCTCTACCGACTAAATGCGTAACTAGTCTTTCACTACCAAATCGTTGAAGACCGTAATAATTTGGAATATTGCTGATTTCAGTAATAAATTCGTCAATATCGCTCCTTAATGGATTTGAAATATTTATTACGAATTGGTTTCCCTTAATATGAGATTTTTTTATCGAATGCTTTGAGTATCCAAGTAATGATAAATTTGTATGCGTAGTCTTTCCTATTCTGAATTTCTTGTTATCACAGGTTGCATATTGTGTGGTAACGGCTTTAGAATCCTTAATTCCTAGTACTCTAACCCTTGTTCCAAGCTCATTGGATATCTCAATAATGGCGTGATTAGAATCCAGTCCTTTTTTATTTAATAGCAATACTGGGAATCTGTAGGAATTGTCAGAGTTCCTAGATATGTCCCTTGATATTGATTCAACGAGTAATTCTAAAACCTTAAAGTCTTCATTCTTTACCTTTATTGAACCTCCAATTCCATCAAATTTTGTAGAGTATATTTCTATGCCTGCCATCCTGTCAATATTTGGGACATCTTTATTCATAGTATGTTGATTATCCAAGTACATTATTTTTTTTTCTTGCGGGACTCATCTGGAAGATTAGTATGAAAAATTATTTTGCATCTGATTTTAAGGCTTTTTTCCTAATATAACATTCTTCATAACCCTTTGAAGCGTAATACTATAAAGCTTAATTTATAGGAGTTTAAATTACTATAAATAATACTTCTACGCATATATTTTAATGGAAACCATAGCTTTATCAGATAACAGAGCCTATTTCAATTTCATAAATTCGATAAGCTCGGATGCAACAAAACGAGCCTACAAACAGAACCTGACTCGATTAATGAGATTCTGTAAATTAGACTCAACGGATGAACTATTAAAAATAGATATGCAAAAGATAATCATAGATTACATTGTTAGTCTAAGAAATTAACAAAATTTAGAACTAACACAGCAAGACCATAAATATTAGAATAAATGGGTTTCTTTATGACAATCACAAGGACATTCTGCTACCTGTTTAACTAAGTCTTCAGTATAATTCTCATGTTCACATTTAGGACAGTTCATTTTATTATTTTACCAACTACTAGATATAAAATTTTCTACCATACAGAAATTTGATGATTATTTCATAAAACAATCAGAATTTCATAGAGAATAACGTTACTAATTCATATGTTCTTATAACATTCTACGTAAGCCCTTTTATAGTATGTAGTACACCTAACCACAATGCAAACTCTAACAACTGGTGGGAAATTGGTTGTTTCTTGTTCATTCAAACTATAAATTCCTCCCATCAGTTGTTGATTACTAACTTCTTTACATATGGTTGGTATAAAAATATTCGCATTTCTTAGAACGTTATTGTAAAAATACCTGTATTCTTAGAAGGTAACATTAAGATTATCTTAATTAATTCACTGTGGACTAACATAGCAAGACCATAAATATTATTTAGGTATCTGTTAAATTTATAGACGGTTGAATAAATAAAAATCTCGCCACTGCAAAATTACTATAACAGTTTTTGAATGTTCTTGTTTCGTTTGTTTCTTGCCCATATACCAAACTAACCATACTTACTAAACAAGCCGCAAGTACTGCGAGCATTGTTATAATAGTCCATTTTTGAAAATCATAGCAAAGACTCATTTCATTCTTTTGGTCTTCAGTTTTGATAATCTATTAAGTTTTATATATTATAAAATAAATCTACTAATATGTTACACACAAAAACTTTGATTGCTTTAAGCATAGTTGCAGCATTATTCTTCTTGACCGGAGTTCAAGTGTTCTCATATGCACAGATGTCAAATGAGTCACCATCTCAGAATAAAGAGGCACAAAAACAAGCTGAAGGTCAACAAGAACAAGCTAAGACAGGAGCAGAAGAACAAGCTCTAGCAGGAACACCAGAAGTGACTAACGTGACAAATGCAACAATGGCTAATGCAACAATGGCTAATGCAACAATGGCTAATGCAACAAGCCCGTGAATATTCCTTAGATAAAGAACAAGCAAGTTATTCGGATATCTTGGACGCACTTAGATTAAGTCTTAAAGGGCTATATTTTGATTTAGAATTATGGTAAGTTAATTACTACTCTAAGAACAGCTTGGCCTCTTGAACTATCCCTTGATAAAAAAGAGTTTGTTCTTTAATCCGTAGTTTACGAACAGTTTAGGAATAGTTTCCGAATAAGATTAATTTCTGTTTGTACACGTTCTCAAGAATTTTGGGCATGTTGTGCTAGTATGGAAATAAACGACAATAATATTAGAAAACTGGCATGATGTGCTATAATGCGGACATAAACGGACATTAAATTAGGATACTGGCTGTTGTGCTAGAATAGTGACATAAAATGACATAAAAATAACAAACTAGTACTATTTGGCCAGAGTTATATTCTGACGGGTTGAATGGGTGTGGTGAGTGAAGAGTTGTATAATCGATTCACGGTTTTTTCCTATTCCTAGGATATGGTTCCTTACTTGTTGCTTAGATAGCTTCGGCATTTAAACAATAACTATCTCATAAACTCGCATAAAATAAAACTAAAACAAGGAGGGGAAAACGAGAGAAAGACTCCCTCGAAGATGCACAAACCAATCTCCCGGCAACAAGGAGTGGACGACATGCTATTTCTTCAGGGAATAGAAAAGTTTTTCGTCACAAATGCGATATATCGTTAGAAGTTCTAGCTTCTGATACTCAAAGGGGTTTACTCTGAACTAGTAGAATTTTGATTGCCCCTTTCACCCTGAATTGTAAGGACAGGACTATTTTTGTCTACTTCAAGAGTTGCATTAGTTACATGATACGTAATGTGAGGACCGACTTCAAATGTTCCACTGAATTTTTCTATTGTGTTCCCATTAGTCTCCTCCTCACCTGTTTTATCCGTCAAAGATTTGAGGGGCTACACTGATGTTTCCTATTTGTTCATTGATGAAGGCGATTTCTTTGAACCATCAGTTAACGATGAACTTTTGCACGCTATAACACGATATGAAGAGAAAAGCAACTGCACAACAATAATGGTATCAACTCCTAACAGACCAGATGGACTTTTCCATTCAATTGAGCAAGACCCCAATTCAAAATATGAAAAAATTGTCCTTTACTATGAAGTTGGTGTTGACAAAATTTATGACAGAGCAGAAATTGAACGCGAGAAACTGGAACCTGAATTCCCAAGGGAGTATGAATGCCAATACCTTGGAAAAGTTGGCAATGTCTTCACTCCTCTGCAGTTAGAGCAATGCATCAACCTAGGATTGCAATATAGCACAGACAAGATTCCAGTTTCTAAATATAAATTGAGAAGTGTTGGAGTTGATTTTGGCTTTTCATCATCATCCACTGCAATTGTTACCCTCGAGCATATCAAGACAGACAGAGATATTATTAGAGTGATTGATTGCCACCTGATAGACAAAGGGGACCCAAATCATATTGTAAATTTATGTTGGGATATTTGGCAGCAATATGGTTACATGAACACTTTATTTTATGTGGATGGGTCCATGCGGGCACTTGTGAATTTATTAAAAATCAGGTGGCATGAAACACTCAATTGGGATACTGGTGACGTGTCCCCAGAGTTGGTAAAGATTATACCTGTTAACTTCAATACAGAACACAAGAACATGCTATCAAATTTGCATGCTGTCATATCAAAGGGATACCTAGCCATACCAGAAAAATATGACAAGTTGCTGACAAGTCTACGAACTGCACATGCCAAAGAACTCACTTTGGATAAAGAGCAAACGTCATATGATGATTTGTTGGATGCACTTAGACTTTCATTGAAGGCTTATGCTATCGAATAATAATCATTACATTCTAGTCGTGTCTTGCTATTATGTTATGTATGTGTCCTGTATGTGATGTCTCTCTATGCTCACATTCTGTTCCTTCAGTTGGATTTAACACATTAGCAGAGACACAACCATAAAGCATATCTCCCACTCTGATTGGACCGATTTCAGGTTCCTTGTCGAAAGGGAGTGGGACCCTTATTATATGGTCCTTTGATTTTTCCAGCAACTTTCGTGCATCTATTATTTTATACTTAAATTCCCCTTTTATCATGGCAACCACTCCGATATTTTTTAAGTCTTTTTTACCAGCAAGATTTTCCATCCAGACCATTATAGTTGGATTCTTTATTTCTGCACCATTGACGGGTTTGAACGGTCCTGTAGACAATGTTATAACTGGTCCTGAGCCTATGTTTACTGGATTTTTACCAGTTGGACTTTCAAGATTACCCTCAATGCAGGAATAAGATTTCATCTCATTTGTTTGTGCATTGAGGTCATAGGCACATACAAAATATTCATCATTATGACCAGCAGTAACAAGGGCATTTTTCTGATTAAATTGAAAAGAAACGGTAGCAGTATTTGACTTTAAATCGTTACCTGTCAGATACTTAGTTTTATTTTCCCCATTAGAATATGCTACAACCTTCAATTTTTGAGGATTATTTAAATTGTTGAGATTTATTTTAGCATCAATGGTATATTTTCCTGCAGCAATTGCCTGATTGGGAAAAACAGCCATTAAATAGAAAATAACTAGGATTACGAAACCGAAGGACAAAGAAAACAGAATTTTGTTATTAAATTGCAAATTATGCATTGTCTTTTCTCTAGACTGTTTAAAAATTTAATGGTATCTCACTACGTACTTGATGTATCTTACTGCTCCCCAAGGTTGGATAAATGTCTAGAAAGTGACCATGGTAGACAGTATCACCATACTGACAATCAAGGATACAACTATTGTGAAAAGTGTGATTGCCATACCTTTGTTAAAGACTATCATCATTTCTACACTGCCCTAGTTTCAAAGATAATGAGGACTAGCAGTTAATCATGCAGTGCGTTTCAGTGCACACGAGGTCTTTATACTTCCTGGTATATCAATTACATACAAGGGAAAATGAGCCAAGAAATCAAGAGCAAGTCCAATACATGCGTTTGGTGCTGGCACACTAAAGCATTCCATTTTACTGATAAGGATGGCTATGAATTTTGCAGGAAGTGCAAGTGCCATACCTTTGTCGGACAAACAACCGAAGTTTTTGAGTACTAAATTTATACCAAGATACCGATGACCTGCAGTCTAACATGCAATGCATTTCACTGCAAACTTAGTCTTTATAGTATTATTAGCCTTTATGAGCAATTACCTAAACACAAAACACACACATTCCTTGGGAGGGCTGCCTCGTCTTCTTGTTCATCATGGTACTCCAGTCCTTCCATGCTAAGTTTGAAAGGTTTCAACATAAAATGAAATGGAAATGTATGGCACACTAATCCTTTGTCATTATGTTATTATTTATCCTTGAAGTCGAGGTCAGGTATTCCTAGCACACATAGCGATTTGTCTATGGTATCAGCATTGCATTCTTTGTTAGATGCAAGTGCTTCATGTGAATCCAATATCGATTCAATTGCCACGATACCAAACGATGCAAAGGCTACAACAAAAGCAAAGATTGCGAGTGTCTCATAAGTTAATCTCATAACTAATACTGCTCAGAATATAATAAACAAGTTAAACAATTTGATAGTGCTGTAAGTATTGCATTAATTCGATGTTGATTCAATAAAGCAACACTCGGAAAATATTATTAAGGTATTCCTAATCATAGTTATCTAACCTTACTAGTTGGATTTTGTATCAAGTTTGTTGTAACGAAATAAAAAAGTTTGAAATGTTATAAACTCAAATGGAATTTAATCTACTGGATTTGATTCGGTGATAGTGTTACTATTTTTTATCAACTTGTATGAATTCAGTAGATGCTTTACGACAGGTGCTTCCAAATCGTATATTGAAGCATCTGTTCTATATTTTATTGAATGTGTCAGGCTCGCATTATCATTTGTGAATACTTGCAGATTTGCAGTTGTCTTGCCTTGTTTATCTTCTACCGCATAGACAAATGAACACGCTTCAGAATTATCTATTTTATACACCTCACACGAAACCGGTTCTATAAGTTTTGCATCTTTCTCTCCATCTACAAGTTTCTTTTTCTCTGTTTGAGCCCGTTTTTGTGCAGTCTGACCGTCGCTGTCAAATACTTTTATCTGAATCCATGAGGGACTTAATGAATTGCCATTACTGCTCTCTGCAGTTAGCAGAGGCTCTCCCGTGAACCTATTACCAATTTGTGTCTGCCACTGGCTAGGATACTCTACGGAGAACTGTTCTGAATCGTTTGTAAAGTTACGCCATTTAATCTGGCTCACATCGTACTTGGCAGTCTGATTTTGAATTGGTTCGACTGGAAGCTTCTTTTCCTCTGTAGTTTCATTGACTACTGTTATGGCACCCCTAACATAGTAACTCCCAAATCCGTTGCTCCCGTCATATATGAAAGTCCCAATATCGTTTAATTTTTCTTCACGAGATTCGCCGGGAAAAATATAACTTTGGTTAAGCATTTGACCCTGATAATGATTTTCATCCGGGCTTTGACTCAACATAAACTTTTTCAGGAAGCATATTTTGCCAAATTACTGTTGTTCCCGGTTTTATTTTGATATTCTTTGGAGACACATTTCCATTTGCCGTTGTTCCTGAGGGAGTGAGTTTTATGACAACCCTATCTTCGGATGTAAGGTCCTTACTGTTTTTCGGCATAGTCGTTTTTGTAGAATTAGATTCTCCTATCGTTGATTTTAAGAGTTTTTCATTCAACTTTTCTGCTTTTGGCATCAACTTTTCAATCTGTTTTTCTGCTTTTGGCATCAACTTATCAAGTTGTTCTTCTGCTTGTCCTTCCGCTTTTTTCATTGCCTTACTCAGTTTACTTGCGTCTACTTGTGGTATTGCTATCGATGTTACTATTACTGCTATCATAAGTGTTACTACTATCATACCTATATTCAATCTTTTTTATTCACCTCTCCCTTCTGCATATACATTACCGAACTGGTCCCTTACAATTTCTACCAGCCGACTCCCCTCCAGAAACCCATCCTAATTTCCCGCTTAATGGTATCCGTGGGACCTTATTATCCATTGCTTACTCTTTGATAAATAATTCTAAGAATAGTATGTTAAAATCGCATATATTGTACCAATAACTGCTACCGCAATAATCGTTCACAATTTATCCTTGGCTATTAATATTAATTTTTTTAGTTGCTAATTTTGTTAGTTGCCTGTAGTGTTCAAATATAATAGACATAAGGATAACATGAACCAAGACAGGTCTACAAGCCATTGTTCCAGCAACATTATAGAATCGTGAAATAGATAACATTTCGTCAAACACTTTTCTCTCCTGCTTATCTAGCAGTTTTCTGAACGGTCTCCATTTCCATATTTCCATTTCTGATGCGATTCTAAATGAAGGTATAGTTCGACCCATGAACATTATGGGCAATTATTCAATTTATAATCTAGAATACTGAGAGGGGAGGGGAATGTAAATAAGATTCAATCACAAAGTTAAAGAATCCATTGAAAGTATTTGTTGAGGAAATAATTTAGAATATCTTTATTTAATGGTAGATATATACAATAACATCGGTTTATGGTTCTTATGATTATTTGATTTATGTGCAGTTATCCAATAATAAAGCTTAATATATGATTTGGAACAATTGAGATTGTGGATAGATTAGATTCGAATCCATGTAGAAAGTTTGTAATTTGTGAAAACTGCCTCTACTCTGATAGTATATGCATGTTTTATGACGCCCATAGATATTGTGTAGAATGTTTATGTGACCATGCCTGTTGTCCCCAATGCAGCTCAGGGTATCATGCAATCATGATTGCAGACTAGTTGTCTTGGTTAACTCCATTTTGCAAGGATTACGAATAACAGACTAACATGATGTCATTAATATACTGAAACTCATTTTCTAATTATTTCGCTATACTCGATGGGTTCAAAATAAAGAATTTATAGACAGAAGGTCAGAGATAATATATGGGTGTAAGTCGGTACGTAGCAAAAGAGATAATGAAGGAAATCGGCAATCGTTCCAGAGAATTTTACGAATTTGTATTACCGCCAGTTGATATTTATGAAAATGGAACAGAACTTGTGATTATAGTAGACCTTCCTGGATTTCAAAAAAAGGATATTCAGGTAAATATCTCTAAAGATATTCTTACACTAAGAGCAAAGAGAGATATCGATATTGAATCACATACGATTCATTTTAGCCAGCGACCAAGCAGAATTGAGAAAAAGATCCCTCTTCCCTATTCAATCGCAGAAGATGATAATTCAAATAGTAAGGCAGATTATGCAAATGGCGTTTTGAAAATCAGAATACCAATATCTACAATGACAAACGTGCCCATAACTTAAATCTAAAACGACGTGACTTGGAAAAAAGGAGTCACTTCTAGCAATTTTTTTAGAAATAAAAATAGCAATTAATTCAATATCAATATGCCCTACGTAAACCTGTATTAATAGTCATATTATGGTTTATATTCTATAAATCTAGTAGTCAAAACTTGTTTGGAAGCCAATAATGTCCTAATCATGCTGATGTGGCTGGGAGAATTAACATTTTCCAGCTGGTTACTTTCCTATGGTGCAGAACATTTAGCAACGAGATTTGGTGCGAGGTTTGTTGGAAGAACATTGCTTAGTGTAGCAACTACACTGCCCGAAATTGCCATAGTTGTATATGCAGCTTCGGCCGGTTCTTATGGCATTGCTTTAGGAGCTGGTTTAGGAAGCAACATCCTAATGATGACACTGGGATTAGCAATAATGCTCTTAATTGCAACGACACGTCTTTCGAAAAAACCAATTAAAAAAATAAATGTAAGTTCATTTAAACTGGACAAAATTTTTCTGATAATTACAGCAGTAATAAGTGCAGTTTTGTTTATTGACGGATATGTCTTTGTTGATGGAATAATATTTAGTGGTTTATTCTTAGCGTACATATTTGTGGCATTTTATGAAATGAAAATAGAAAAACAGAGAGACAAGGAAAAACCTATCGAAGAGGATAGTAAAGCTTCAGATGAAAATAGGCTTTCTGGAAATCAAAAGCAGTTAATAAAGGCATGGATAATCTTCATTATAGGAACTATTGGTATTTTTATTGGTGCTGAACCTTTCATAAAGTCATTAGAACAGGTGTCCTTTGAGATAGGTGTTTCAGCAATAATACTTTCCGTGGTAATAAGCCCGATTGCAGGTGAGATGCCAGAGAAAATTTCTTTGATGCTGCTTGCCAGGAAGGGTGCTCAGGGCACGTCAATTGCTATTGCCAATGTACTGGGATCGAAGATATTAAATAATACTCTTTTACTTGCGTTTGCAGTATTTGGTGCCGCTTATTACAGTGGTTTAGGAGTAACCATAGCCCGAAGCCCAATTTTCTCATTCCAAGTGGTACT